>MTKZ01000201.1_pt1 | contig 367502 bp, 336 predicted proteins | sample 1042781 | NCBI WGS metagenome assembly MTKZ01 (sample SAMN06212207, study PRJNA360539) | anaerobic digester metagenome | biome: Wastewater treatment plant; material: sludge; isolation source: anaerobic digester fed with sludge from wastewater treatment plant | place: Denmark: WWTP Viborg ... | reverse complement strand
TGATCGGGACCAGGGTGCCGGTGGTGGTCAGGGCGCTACCGCAACTGGCTTTCAACTCGGCCAGGGCGGCGGTGATGATCAGTTGGCCGGGGATCTTTCTGGCCGGGCCCAGCCCGCCGTGGCTGGTGATGTAGTCGCATAGGGCTTCGAGGGCATCATGGTTGCGTTGTTCGGTGTTGCGGCGATCCCGCTGGCGCGCGTCAGTGAGTTTCCGATCATTGGGGTCGTGGTCGCCGCTCGACCCGTGGAGGCGCTCGTTAGGTTCGTCGGCGGGGTTGTTCATGCCGGGGGCAGCCCAGTTCGCCAGGATCAACTCGAACTTCGCCCGCAGAGTGGGGGTGAGGGTGGCGGTCAGTTTCGACATCAACTGCTGATCTTGCGGACCTAAATGCAGCGCGCGTTGGCAGCGGCGGTCTTTCTCATCCGACAGGGCCCGTCCGGATCCAGATACGCCAGCAACGCGATGGCGGCTTTCCGTAGTTCGTGCGGAGTCAACGCACGGGCCATTGCGGCCAGATCAATTTCGGCTTGCTCGGCCACCTGGCCGGACAGTTTCCACGGTAGTCGGCGCATCACATCGCCGATCTCATCAACATGGGCACCCCTAATCGCCCCATCAGCGACCGCCTCAGCGGTGCCCGGGAACTGCGGCTGAAGACTCTGCCCGGTCGGCGCAGTCAGGCGGGCGATCTTCTCGGCCCGCCGATAACGTTTCTTCGCTTCCGGGCGCCCCAGGCGTAAACCTTTGGCCAGCCACGTCATCGGATGAGTGAACCCATCCCGGCTGTAGGCGCAGCGGTCGTTGATCTCGGTGAACAACTGGGCCGCTACACCTTCCTGACGAGCCCGGACCCGCTCCAACAGTCTCGCCCCAGCCAACAGTTCATCCTCGGTCGCCGCCGGCCACACCGCCGACCCCAACTTCACCGCAATCGCATCAGCAACAGCCAACAACTCGGTCGCCGAATCAGGCAACACCACCGGCATCACTGTCGGATTGGTCATCGGATACACCTCCCCTGAACTGCGAGAACAACCTGTTATTCGAACTAGTGTTCACTCTACGTCGACCCTCTGACAACCACCACACCAGATTTCGGTTGATTCACAACCTGGCTTGATGGTCGCGAAACACCAGCATGAACACGGAGCCGCCGAACGACGGCGCCATGCCCGATGAAGGAGATCTACTCATGAGTCTTTGGGTCGCCAATGACTTAGGTTGGGTCAGAGCATGCTCGCAGCGGACCGACCGGCCGTGCGTCCGGTGAACAGGCACCCACCGAGGAAGGTCCCTTCCAGCGCTCGATACCAGCCGTGCCTCCGGTCAATGCGTGGCGGCGCGTAATCGCCTGCCGCGGTGTATCTGTCACGTTCGCGGTACACCCTTCATCCCCGAGAACCGTAGCCGATGCCTGCGACCTACGATGGCGAGATGTTGACGAGCGGCACGAACGTGGTCATCGGCGCGAGCGGGTTTCTCGGCGCACATGTGGTGGCGGATCTAGTCGGTCGAGGCCAGAAAGTGCGCGCGGTAGTTCGGGAGACGAGCGATACCCGTGGAATCGACGGACTCGACATCGAGCGCGTCACTGGCGATATCTTCGATGTCGAGTCGATTCGCGCGGCTATCCGCGGCGCCGACGTCGTCTACTACTGTGTCGTCGATGCCCGTCCGTGGCTTCGCGATTCGACGCCGATGTGGCGGACCAACGTCGACGGATTGCGGGGCGTTCTCGACGTCGTCGCGGAGGCAGATCTCGACCGGTTCGTGTTTACCAGTTCGGTGGTCACCATCGGCATTCCGGAGTCCGGGCTCGCCACTGAGGAAATGCAGAACAACTGGGCGCGCAAAGGGGGCGAGTACGCCCGAACACGGGTCGCTGCCGAGGATCTGGTGATGTCGTACGCGCGGACGAAGGGCCTACCCGCCGTCGCCATGTGTGTCGCGAACACCTATGGCGCTGGCGACTACCTGCCGACTCCACATGGCGGCATGGTCAAGGCAGCGGTGCGCGGGAAGATGCCGTTCTATGTCAAGGGCATCGGCGCTGAAGTCGTCGGCATCGACGATGCGGCCCGAGCGATGACGTTGGCTGGCACTCGCGGTCGAATCGGCGAGCGGTACATCGTCGCGGAGCGGTTCATGTCTCCGCGCGAGATCTTTGCGGTGGCATGTGGTGCGGTCGGCGTCGAACCGCCCGCCCGAGCGATGTCGCGTCAAGCGCTCACCAGGATGGCAGTCCTGTCTAGCCTGGGTGCCCGGCTGCGTCGCACCGACGCATTGCTGACTCCGACGACGGTGCGCCTCATGCACCTCATGCCAGCCATGGACCACGGCAAGGCCACTCGCGAACTGGGCTGGAATCCCTCCCCTACCCCCGATGCCATTGCCGAGGCCGCTCGCTTTTTCGCCGCTGACCGTCGGCGTCGATAGCGGCAGCGGTAACGGGTATCAGCGGCGACAACGATGGACCGCGGTCCACCGACTAGTTAGGCCGAACCGCCTGCCCCCTGCGTCTTGCGTAGCGCCACTTGTTCCCAAAGCCCGAACGCGGCAACGACCATCGCCGCAGCGAATGCTAGCGGCCGGAGCGTGGTATCGGGCGTCGCCAGCCCCCCCACAATGAACAGCGCGATCACGACGAGCAAGTTGACCGCGATGACGACCGTAAGCACGGCGCGCAAGGGCCAGCGCCGCGGGGCCAACCAAAGCCCGATGCCCCAGCCGGCGATCAGCACGCCGAGTACCACCTGCAGGACCGCTGGCATCACCGTGTGCACAAAGCCGAGAACGACCAGCGCCAAGCCGACCAGGACGCAGACCACAGCGTCGGCTTGAACAGCTAATCGCCCTGACCGGAAGCCGCCACATCGACCAGGCCGATGCGTGGGTAGCGCTGGGGTAATCACCTTTGTCCCGCAGTGTTCGCAGTCCGCGCAGCAGGCCATGACGTGATGAATCGACGGATCTCGGTGGCACGGGCAGACACATTCGTCGCCGGCGACAGCATCAAGACTGGCGGTCATACGCTAAGCGTAATGTGTGACCGGTGATACTCGACCTGTTCCGCCTTGACGGAAGAACCGCCATCGTCACCGGCGCCGGCCGCGGCTTGGGAGCCGCCATCGCCATCGGATTTGCCGAGGCCGGCGCCGACGTCGTCATCTCCGCCCGTACCGCCGACGACCTCGAGTCCGTCGCCGAAGCTATCGCCAAAGCCGGCCGACGCGCGATCGTCGTGCCCGCCGACCTGTCGGCCGCCGAGCCCGACCTGTTGGTGAACGCCGCGATGAACGAACTCGGCCGGGTCGACATTCTGGTCAACAATGTTGGTGGCGCCTACCCCAAGGCGTTGATGGAAACCCGCGGCAAAGACCTCGACCGCGCATTCAACTTCAACGTGACGGTCGCGCACGAGATTCTGGTGGCCGCGGTACCAGCGCTGGTGAAGAGTCCTCACGGCGGCTCGGTCATCAACATCACCTCTGCGGTGGGCCGGTTGCCGGGCCGTGGCTTCGGGGTCTATGGCACTGTCAAGGCCGCGCTCGCCCACTACACCCGGGTCGCCGCACTCGACCTGAACCCGCGCATCCGAGTGAACGCCATCGCCCCGGGCGCGATCCTGACCTCGGCCCTGGAGATGGTGGCCGCCGACGATGCGATGCGCAAGCCCATCGAGGACCGCACCCCGCTGCACCGCCTCGGACGGCCCGAGGAGATCGCTGCCGCGGCCCTGTTCCTCGCCTCTGACGCTGGGGCGTACCTGACGGGCAAGATCCTCGAGGTCGACGGCGGCCTGCTCGCACCCAACTTCGATCTACCCCTGCCAGACCTGTGAGGACAACCGTGACCATCACCCCCGAAACCCTCCTCGACATCCACGAGATCACCACCCTCAAGTACCGCTATGGCCGTTGCCTGGACAATCGGTTGTGGGAGGAATTCGGGGCGACGCTCAGCGTGGACGCCACGGCCCGATACGGCACCGTGACGCAGGGTGAGCACCTGCACTTCGACGGCCGTGACGCCATCGTCGGCTACATGAGCGAGTCGCTGGCGGGCAGCATTGTCAGTACCCACACGTTCAGCAATCCGGAGATCACCGTCGACGGTGACACGGCGACCGGCAGCTGGTCGATGTCCGATATTGTCATCGCCCCCGAGTACGACACGGTGATTACCGGGACGTCGTATTACTCCGATCGGTATCGCAAGATCGAGGGTCGCTGGCATATCAGTCACACCGAGTACTACCGCCTCTACGAAGCGGTATCTCCGATGAGTGCGAGCGGGATGCAGCTCATCGCAAACCGCTGGACCAATCCTCACTGAGGAGGATGCTTGGCCGCCTGCGGCGCATGTAATTCCTGAACCAGCGCGGCCACCGTGGCCGCGTCTGGCTCATACGCCGGGAAGTAGCAGCACACCTCGTCGGCGACGTCACCAAAGCGGCGGCCGATCTCGGCGGCGCATTCGGAGGGGCTGCCTACGACACCGATCCGTTCCACCATTTCGTCGGTGATCAGTGCCCGCATCCCCGCGAAATCACCGATCTTCGATAGCCGGTTCAATTCGTGATGCGCCCCGCCCCACCCCTCAGCGTCGAGGACAGGGCGATAGGCCGGCGTCGAACCGTAGAACGCAATCAGGAACGCGACCCCGTCGACGGCGGCGCGCAGCTGTTGGTCAGTGTGGCCGACGGCCACCATCATCTGCGGGATGATCGGGAACTGCGCCATGGTGCGATCGGAGCGGCGCAGTCCCTCCTCGATCGCCGGCAGTGTCCGATCGGTGAAGTGGCGGACGGTGTTGAAGGGCATGACCAACAAACCGTCGGCGACCTCGGCTGCGGTTCGTGTCATTATCGGCCCCAGTGCGCCCATCAGTACCGGTGGTGGACCAAACGGGTTGGGTCCCGGATTGAAGTTCGGTGGCATCAGCGTGTGCGTGTGGAACTCCCCGCGAAAGTCCAACGGGGACTGGCCTTCCCACGCAGCGAAGATCGCCTTCACTGCGCGGACGGTCTCGCCCAGGAACTTGGCCGGCGGATGCCACACCGCCCCGTACCGATTCTCTATATGGGGTCTGATCTGCGACCCTAAGCCCAGCCGGAAGCGGCCCCGCGAGTAGGCCTGCAGATCGTAGGCGGCATGGGCCAGGTGCAGCGGGCTGCGCGGGCCGGCAATCGCGACGTTTGTCATCAGCTCGAGGTCGGTCTCCTGAGCTGCCACCAGCAGCGGAAGCATGACGTCGTACTGCCCTTCGAAAGTGAATGCGCCATCCGCCCCGATCGAGACCGCCTCTTGTGCGCTGGCTGCAGCCAACGCGGGATCGCCCTCGAGCGCGACATGGACCTTCAACCGGCGATGAGCCTCAGTGTCCGCGGCAGATGCTGATCGGGCCGGTCGGGCCGACGTTGTACGGGTTGAAGAAGTTGTACCGGGTCACCTGGACGAAGCGTGAACCCATGACTCCGCCGCCCAGCCGATGGAACTCGACGCCATAGCCAAGCGAGACGTTACTGCGCCAATTGCCGGTCGCCGTCCCGCCGCCGAACACTGTCGGGCTGCCCGGTGAAACGCGTTGGAAGCGCGACCAGGCCGACTGAGCAACGAGCTGACCGTTGGTCACATTCTGTGTCCTGATGCGAACGTTGGCCGCGGTGCGGCCCGGCGCAGTCACCGTGACCGGTCCGCTGCTCGCGGTGACGTTGCCGCCAGTGTCATGCTTGCACCGGGCGGGCTCTGGCACCGAGACCCCGCCGGCCTGCCCCACCGAGCGGCCGACGAGGGCCTGCGCCGGTGGCGGTGAAACCAGCCCGGTAGTGCCTACCAGTGCCAAACCGACAAGTGCGACTCGCGCGTGCATGTTTCTCCCGATCACCCGGCAGGATGTTCTTCGATGCTACCCAACGGGAGTGCCCTACCGGGCGCGGTTCGGCGGCGCCGATGTCAGAGCTTGAACCGTCCGGCGAACGCTCGTGAACGCGCCGTCGATGCCTGCGGCCGCCATTTCGTGGGCGTGACTGGCGGCGCGCGGCAATGGGCCATCGAGTTGCAGGTGCGCCTTCATCAATCCATCTCGACCCCTTGACACCTCCCCTAGGCTAGAGGAAACCAAGCAAATGCTTGGGCAAACAATGAGGACTCCGTCGCCCGATGCCTGCACAACTGTTCAACCTGTCGTCCGTCTTTCACGGCATTGCCGAGGCCATTCCCGATGTCCCGTTGCTCACCTGGCGGGGGCGCCAGTACAGGTACCGCGACGTCGATACTCGCGCCGACGGGATTGCCCATTACCTTGCCTCGGTCGGCATGGGTTGCCACCGCGAACGCGCCGACCTGGCCACCCACGAGTCCGGGCAAGATCATCTGGCCCTCTACCTGCTCAACGGCAACGAATACGTCGAGTCGATGATTGGCGCCTACCGGGCCCGCGTCGCACCGTTCAACTGCAGCTACCGGTACATCGAAGCCGAACTCGTCCACATGCTGTCGGACTCCCGGGCCACCGGCATCGTCTACCACGCCCGCTTCGCACCGGTCCTGGCCGCGGTCCGCGACCAACTCCCCGATCTGCGGGTACTCATCCAGGTCGCCGATGAATCCAGCAATGATCTCTTGCCCGGTGCCGTCGACTACGAATCGATTGTCACCACGGCGGCCCCCGCCGAACCGCTGCCCACTCCGCAGGGCGAGGACCTCTACCTGCTGTATACCGGCGGTACCACCGGCATGCCGAAGGGCGTGATGTGGCGCCAGCACGACATCTTCGTCTCCTCGATGGGTGGGCGTCCCTTCGGCAGTGAGCAGCCGTACGAGTCGATTGATGCCATCGCCGACGTCGCCCGCCAGGCCGCCGGCGGCGTTGCGTCCATGTTGCTCGCGCCGCTGATCCACGGTGCCGCCCAATGGGCCATGTTCAACCTGATGACGATGGGTGGGCGCCTCGTGCTGCCCGACACGGTCGACACGCTGCAACCCGCGGAGGTGTTGCGCCTGGTCGAGAAGGAGAAAGTGATCAACATCCCGGTCGTCGGTGATGCGATGGCCCGGCCCATCGTCGACGAGATCGAGCGTGGCGACTATGACTTGTCGTCGCTGTCGATGATCAGCAACGGTGGCGCAGCGGTCTCCCACGGCGTCCGTGAGCGCCTCCGGGCTGCCGTGCCGGGGATTTTCATCCTCGACGTGATGGGATCCTCCGAGGGAGGTCTCCAGATGTCAGCCGCCGCAGACGCCGACGACGCCCCTACCTTCGCGCCGCAGTCGGACACCGCCGTGCTGTCCGACGACCTCGATCGCATCTTGGCGCCCGGGGAGGGCGAGGGCTGGCTGGCCCGGCGCAGCCTGGTCCCGCTGGGATACCTCGGCGATCCGGACAAGACCGCGCGCACCTTCCCCACCATCGACGGAGTCCGCTGGTCGGTGCCCGGCGATCGTGCGGTCATTCGGGACCAGGGCCACCTCCAGATGCTCGGCCGCAGTTCCTCGACGATCAACAGCGGTGGGGAGAAAGTCTTCGCCGAGGAGGTTGAGCGGGCGGTGTTGACGCACCCAGACGTCACTGATGCCGTTGTCGTCGGCCGGCCGTCAGAGCGGTGGGGCTCGGAGGTGGTCGCGATCATCACCACCGCCGCCGGGACCGACCCGTCGCACAGCGAACTCGTCGCGGCCTGCCGTCAGCACATTGCGGGCTATAAGGTGCCCAAAGGGTTCATCAGGGCCGAGTCGCTGGTGCGCTCACCGGCCGGCAAGATCGATCTGCGCTGGGCCAAGTCGGTCGCCGCCGCCAACGACAGCTGATGGCGCGACCCGGGCGGGTTTGATCAGAGTTTGAATCGCCCGGCGAAGGCCCGCAACGGAAGATCGTTGCTGGTAATGATGCCCGGCCGCGCCGCGCGGACCGCTCGCAGCGCGTTCAGCGCCGGCAGACCGGTGACGGTCATCCCGATGGCGGCGAAGCTCGCCGGATTGGACAGATCCACCCCCTTGGCGGGGAACACCATGTGTTTGTTGTAGATCATCGGGTCGCCGATGATCTGCGTGATGTAGCAGCCCCGGATCTTCCACGCCGGATCGGTGTACGGAGTCATCTGCCACTCCAGATGGGATTCGACGCGCGGCACGCCGTCGACCATCCCCTGGTATTTGATGTAGTTGGCGCCGAGTGATCCCTTCGGCAGGAAATACCATCCCAGGTCGACATCCTGGGTGCAGGCGCCCAACTCGTAGCTGAAGGCCACCTCGTCAAGCGCCAGGTCGAAGGCGTCGGCCATGAGATACACCGAGTCGGCGAAGACCGCGGTGTACTTGTGCAGCGAGTCGGGAATAGTCGGATCGTCAACCGGGCGTCCATATCCGACCGCCTTCCACGTATCGACCGAGTGGTGGCAGGACACATCCACCGACTCGGTCACGGTCACATTCTCGATGTCGGCGACGTCGGCGGAGTTGGCAATCGCAAGGATCTGATTCAGCCCGGGATTCATCCCGGTGCCGTAGAACGTGGCCTGCCCGCGTTCGCAGGCGTCCGCGATCACCTCGCTGACCTGGCGTCCCGATGGGTGTGGGTGGTTGGTGTCGCGATGATAGCCGGTGATCCAGTCGGCGGTGGTGACGACGTTGATCCCGGCTTCGAGCACCGCAACGTAGAGGTCCTCGTCGGGAAAGACGCCGTGGAAGGTCAGCACGTCGGGTTTGGCCGCGATGATCTCGGCGACGGTTCCGGTCGCGGTCACGCCGATGGGATCGATTCCGACGATCTCGCCGGCGTCGCGCCCGACCTTATCGGCGGTATAGCAGTGCAGTCCGACCAACTCGAGATCCGGGTGCGCGACGATGCGTCCGATCATCTCGGTCCCCAGGTTGCCGGTCGCAACTTGGAATACGCGGACCTGGTCGGTCGAGGTCATGGTTGTCCTTTCACAATGGCGCCACTGTGCGGGCGCGCGGGATCGAGACCGACGGTCTGGCCGTCGGGGTAGAACTGCTGGGCCCACCGTCGTAGGGCGGTGAATCCGGCAAACTCTTTGGGCGAGAGTGCGGGTGGATCGGAATAGCGTTGATGTGACCAGATCTCGATGTCGGCCTCGAACTGCTCGATGATGAGCCCGGCCATCGTCGTCCCGTACTCGGTGATCGGCCCCGACTCCTCCCCCGGTTTGCGGCCGATCCACACGGTGAAGCGGACGTCGCAGGTGTACTGGTCCACCGGGGTGACCGCGGGCATCGTCCGGTTGTCGATCATTCCGAAACTCTTGGTCACCGAGCAGCCGAGTCCGGCGTTGATCGACTCAACTCGGCTGCTGGTGGATTCCAGCGTGGCGCCCTCCTCAAAGGCGATGGTGAAGTCGACGTAGGACACCGGTCCGCTGAAGTCATGCCGGGTGAACTCCGGCATGAACGGTGTCTGATGGACGAAGGTGAAGTGCGCAAAATCCACGCCATTCTCCAGGACATACTGCGGATGCAATTCCAACCCGGGTCGGTACAGGGTCGCCACCGGGACGGGTGGATAATAGTTCGCCGCCGTCTGGTCGTCGTCGAAGTCCGCGAAAATATCGGGAACCTCGAAATACGGTTCGCGTCCCTCGGTGTCGAACCAGATCCACACCGCCTCGTTGCACTCGACGGACTGATAGCTGCGGATCCGTCGCCCCTTGTTGGGGCGCTTCTCATAGGGGATGCAGACGTTGCGGCCGTCCTGGTTCCACTCCCAGCCGTGAAACGGGCAGACGAGGTTCTCGCCGTCGACCCGGCCGCCGTACCCCAGGTGGGCGCCGAGGTGCTCGCAGTAGGCGTCGAAGACCGATATCCTCCCCGACGCGGAGCGCCAGGCGACCAGGTCGCGGTTGAAGTACTTCATGGTGTGGACCGCACCGGTGGCGATCTCGGTGGACCAGGCGACCTGGAACCACCCGGTGGGCTCCATCGATAGCGGTGTTCGTGCCATGACGCGAAGAATACAAGAACCCTCTATGAAACTGGCCGGAATCGGCGACCCCTGCCGATACGATGGTGACCATGACCGAAGTCGCCGGTGGCCGTCGCGCAAACAAGCGCGGCCTGGCCACCCGCGAGAACATGATCACCGCCGCCATCACTTCCCTGGCGACCGGCGATCCGGCGGCCGTATCGGGCAACCGGATCGCCCGCGACATCGGCGTGACCTGGGGTGCGATCAAGTACCAGTTCGGCGACATCGACGGCCTATGGGCCGCGGTACTCCGGCACACCGCGGAACTGCGCGGCGATCTGCCGGCCAATGCCCCCCCGGGCGGCACGCTGCGTCAACGGGTCACCGGCCTCGTCGACCTCATGCTGGTTGGGTTGCGGACCCCCGAGTCGCTGGCGATCGAGACGCTGCGCGCCGCGCTCCCCCGCGAACTCGACGAACTCGAACGCGAATTTCCGCTGACCGCAGCAGAATTCGCGTCCTGGAAGCCGACATGGGATGAGTCGTGCGCCCGCGCCTTCGCCGATCTCGATGTCCCGCCGGCACGGATCAGGCAGATGGCGGCCCTGATCCCCGCGGCGATGCGCGGACTCACCTCCGAGCGAATGCTGGGCACCTATGGAAATCTCGCGGATGCCCGACAGGGCCTGATCGACGCCATCGTGGCATTGCTGAGCGTCGATCAGGCCCCCGATCGGCCCCCTACTGCACCTGCTTGACCGCGGGGATCTGCCACGATCCGTCCAGGATCGTCGGTGCTGTCGGACTCGGCCAGTACATCCGCAGCATCAGGACAAAGTCGCCCTCCGGTGCGGGCAGCCAGTTCGACTCCTTGTCCTTGCCCGGCGAATTCGCCTGCAGGTAGAGGTCGACCGACCCGTCCGCGTTCTTCTTCAGTTCGTTGCGCTCACTGAGCGTGTACCGGTTGAGGGGGTTGTCGACGAAGAAGTAGTCCTTGTCGTACATGGTCAGCGACCAGAAGCCCTTGACCGGCGGCATGACAGCGAACCGCAGGACGTACTTGTTTGCGCCGCTGTACTTCTGTTGCAGCGCAGGACCTTCAGAGGTCGGATAGACCGCGTCCTGCGGAAGGTTGGCACCGAGCCCGATCCAGGTGACATAGGCGCGCTGGAGATACTCGGTGCCGTACGTCCCGGTCTTGGTGGTGAAGAGCCAGCCGTTCTCATTCTTGTTGGTCCCGGCTTTCACTCCGCCCTCCTGCCAGGCGAGGATGCGATCCTGTCCGGCTTTCGGGGCCGCTGCGATCGCCGCCGCACCGTCCTTGGTTGGCGCGAAGTCACGGCCGGGGACCAGTCCGAGCCGGGCCATCTTCGCAACCATCGGTGCGTCCGCGGCACTGGGCGGATTGGCCTTCCACAACGCGGCGAGCCGCTGGAAGTACGCGGTGCCGTCGAGCGCGTTGACCTGCTCACGGACTGCTGTCTTCGTGTCCACCGCGGGATCGACCCGGCCGGGCTGCGGGGTGTAGGGCTTTCCATAGTTTGAGAGTGGGACGGCGTTGATCTTGTCCTGAATTGCGTGGACCGCCGCATAGTCGGCCGGCGTCCCAGTGCTGTAGATGCGGCCCAGCAGCCAGACCATCGACGTCGGCGACTTGTACTCGGTGACCCCGGCGGGCAGCGTCCCCTTCCAGCCCGGCCCCGTGATCGCGAAAGTCTGCGCCTTGCCGCCGGTGGTGCGACTGCCCGGAGACGCGATGACGTTGGTCCACCCGTCCAGGATCGGCAGCAGGAAGTAGCGGCTACCCATGTCGGGCACGCTGATAACCCACGGCTGCTGCGAGACATCGAACCAGCCGGTGGTGTAGAGGGTATCGGCGTTCGGCGCGGTCACCGCACGGAACTGTGCATTGGGATACTGCCGCATGCGGACGAACTGCCCCTCGGGAGCCATATTTCCCTGCGGAGCGACCGTATTGGTGAGCGACTTCCGCGTGTAGTCCATGGTGACCAGCGGATAACCGTAGACGTATGCATCGACGGCGGCACCGGCGAGATCGCCGTGGTCTTCGGGTGTGGCCTGGTCCTTCCCGCAGCCCACTGCGGAAACGACCAGTAGTAGCGTTGCGGCGGCCAAGCCGGCTCTTCGCAATCTCATCAAGGGATACCCTTCGGTGTGGTGGGAAAGTAGTTGGTAGCGAAAGCATTCGCGGTCGAGTCAACTCCAGTCGAGGCCCAGCAGTCTTGACTCGGCGGGACATCTCCTTGACTCTGTAGGACGTGCATCTGATCCGCGCCACCTCCCTGATCCAATTCCCTGAATTGGTTGCCGAACTCGGCGGGAATCCGGCGAACCTCCTTCGCCCGGCCGGGATCCGCGTCGAGGACATTGGCCATTTCGAGACCTTCATCGTGCTACGCGGCGCGATCGCCGCACTGGAGGCGGCCGCCACCGCCACGTCCACCCCCGATATCGGCCGACGACTGTCCTGCCGACAAGGAATCGAGATCCTCGGCCCGGTCGGGGTCGCCGCACGCAATGCCGGCACCTTCGGCGAGGCGCTCACCACCTTCAACCGATTCATGGCCGCCTACAGCCCGGGCCTGTCCGTGGCCGTGCACCCGCTTCCCGACCCGGAAATCGTGTTCTTCGAGCATCGGATTGAGCTTTCTCCGACGCCCCCCCATGGACAGACCGTCGAACTGTCCCTCGGAATCATGCTGCGGGTCCTGCGCATGCTCCTGCAGCCCGACTACGCGCCGGTCGAGGTCCATCTGCCCCATCGGCCACTAGCCCCCGAGTCCGACTATCGACGCTTCTTCGGGACCCGGGTCCTATTCGGGCGACCGGCCGCGGGTCTGGTGATCCGCAGCGACGATCTCGAGCGGGAGTTGCGCTGCGACACCCTGACGCACGAGACCGCAACAAGCTATCTTCAGACCATTGTTTCGCAGCGGCCGCCAACGACGGCCCGTGCCGTCGCCGACATGGCCCGGCACCTGCTGCCGGCCCGCATGGCGTCCATCGAGATGATCGCCGAACAGTTCGGCCTTCACCCGAAGGCACTGCAGCGCAGGCTCGCCACCGAGGGCACGAGTTTCTCCTCGGTCATCGACGGCCTTCGGCGCGAGATGGCTGAGCAGTATCTTCGCGATCCCGCCATCACGCTGGTCCACCTATCGCATCAATTGGGGTTCGCCGAGCAAAGTGTGCTGAGCAGGGCCGCACACCGCTGGTTCGGCATGAGTCCGATGCAATATCGCCGACAGCAGGGGCAGTCAGCCAGGAGTTGATACGTTTTCAGCCATGAAGCTGGGACTGCAACTGGGGTACTGGGGCACGGGTCCGGTGGCTGATCACGGCCAACTGGTAGCGGCGGCGGAGGCGGCCGGCTTCGATGGGGTCTTTACCGCGGAGGCCTGGGGCTCAGACGCGTACACGCCCCTGGCCTGGTGGGGTTCGCAGACGCAGCGCGTCCGCCTGGGTACGTCGGTGTTGCAATTGTCGGCCCGTACCCCCACCGCCTGCGCCATGGCTGCCCTGACCCTCGACCATTTGTCCGGCGGCCGCCACGTCGTCGGGCTGGGGGTGTCGGGCCCGCAGGTCGTCGAAGGCTGGTATGGCCAGCCCTTTCCCAAGCCGCTCGCGCGCACGCGCGAATATGTCGACATCATGCGCAAAGTCTGGGCCCGGCAGGCCCCGGTCACCAACGACGGCCCGCACTACCCGCTGCCGCTGACCGGAGCGGGTACCACGGGATTGGGTAAGCCGCTCAAGCCGATCACGCACCCTCGGCGAGCCGACATCCCGATCTTCCTCGGCGCCGAAGGACCCAAGAACATCGCACTGACCGCCGAGATCGCCGACGGTTGGCTGCCCATCTTCTACACTCCCCGCTTGGCCGACATGTACAACGAATGGCTCGACGAAGGGTTCGCCCGACCCGGCGCCCGCCGCAGTCGCGCGGACTTCGAAATCTGCGCCACCGCCCAAATCGTCATCACCGACGACCGGGCCGCATCGATGAGCGCAATCAAACCGTTCATCGCGCTCTATATGGGCGGCATGGGCAGCGAGGATACCAACTTCCATGCCGAGGTATACCGCCGAATGGGGTACGCCGACGTCGTCGACGAGGTGACCAGCCTCTTCCGAAGCAACCGCAAGGACGAGGCCGCCGCCATCATTCCGGACGCCGTCGTCGACGACGCCGCGATCGTCGGCGACGTCGACTACGTTCGCGGAAAGATCCGCGAGTGGGAGGCCGCCGGCGTGACGACGATGCTGGTCACCGCGAAGTCGGTTGCGGAGATCAGCGAACTCGCCGACATCGTGCTCGCCGTCTAGGTGATCTGATCGGCCTCCGCCCGAAGCCGGTCGAGTTCCTTCGGGAAGTAGTCCACCAGCCGATCCGGGTCGGGGAGGGCATCGGGGCACGCGATAATGCCCACGTGGACGACGCCGTTGTTGGACAGCACGGTGATATTGAGCCCCGCGCCGTGGAAGATTGGGCCGAGCGGGTACATCGCGTCGACCTTCGCGCCCATGAAGTACAGCGGCATCTGTGGACCCGGGACATTGGAGATCACCAGGTTGTGCACCACGGGGCCCCGTTCGGACAGGCGCAGCCCCGCATATGTCCGCATGGCCAACCCGAAGGTGCGCGGCGGGGCGAACTCGGCCCAGTCCTGCAACGCGTCGGCCGGAATCGCCCGCTGGTGGTCCTTGGCGTTGCGATTCGCCTCGGCCATCGCGATCAGCCGCTCCCACGGGTCGTCGATATCGGTGCCCAGTCGAGCGAATAGGGCCGACACCTTGTTCATCCCTTCGGTCCGCTTGCTTTCCTCGCGAACCGAGACCGGCACCGTCGCCAGCAACGGCGTGTCGGGCAGCTCGTCATGATCGTTCAGGTAGGCCCGCAGCGCACCGCCGGCGACAGCGAGCACCACGTCGTTGACCGTCGCCCCGCTGGCCCGGCGGATCACCTTGAAGTCCTCGAGCAGCATGTCGGCAAAGGCGATGGACCGTTGCCCGGTGATATTGCCGTTGAAACGCGTGCGCGGCGCCTTGAAGGGAGGTGGCATCGCCGTTCCCGCGATGGCGCGCTGAACAGTCTTGACCACCAGGTCGACCGACGGCTGAACAATCCGGGTCAACGCCAACGGCCGCGTGATGCTGGCCACCACTCCGCGACCGAAGATCTCCAGCGAACCCGGTTCCTGCTCCTCGATGCCGACGGGATCGTTGTCCATGGTTGGCGAACCTGGCAGCGCGTCGGGTTCGAGCGAGCACAGATGGGCCAAAATGCCCGCCCCGGACGCGCCGTCAACCGTCGCATGGTGCATTTTGGCGAAGACAACGATCTTCTCCCGCGCCGACTGCGTCTGGGCCGCCTTCCCGCCATCTGCCCCACGGCCGGTGTCCTTGTACCCTTCGACGACCCACATCTCCCACAGGGGGTGGCGGCGGTTCACCGGCAACGAGGCCAGGTGGCTGCAAAGCTCGGTCAACTCGCGGTAGCCGCCATCGCCGGGCAGCGCGACGCGGTGCACATGGCGATTGATGTCGAAATGGTTGTCCCGGACCCACACCGGATGCGCGATATCGAGCGGAACCCGGCGCACCTTCTGTCGGAACTGCGGAATCCCGGAGGCGGCGACGTCTAGCGCATCACGAAACCTGTTGAACGAATAGCCGCCCGGGATCGTCTTCGGGTCTAGCACGAAAACAGCACAGACGTGCATCAACTGTTCGGGAGTCTCAAGGTAGAGGAAGGTGGCGTCAAGTCCACTCAGGCGTTCCATGATTGTGAGCCTAGTGCCCGTCGATCAGTTCGGCCCGCGACTGGTGATATGCCACCAGCCGCAGCGGCAGCGGTACACGTCGAGGCCGGGTTTGCGCAGGGTTCCCGCACGCAGAACCGCGACGGCCAACCACGCGTCGTACTCGTTGATGTGGGCCGATTTGTCCGGTGTCGGGCAATCGCCGCCTATCCGCGGTTGATCCCGGGACCGATTGTCGCGGGCCCGCCGCACTTGCCCCTGCGGGCCCGGACCGCCGCTGGTCCGGGCCTCGATCCGCTGGTAGAACCGCTCCAGCTCGGCATCGTCGAAGGGCTGCATCGTACTGCCAGTCTGCCACCGGCCGCACCGTGCCGATAGCATCGGCGAGATGGCCCAGCTGACGGCGATCGACCGCCTTCATCCCGCACTGATCGCAACGATCATCTTCGTCATCGCCAGCGCGAATCTCATCGCCCACTATGCGCACGGCCGGGCCATCTTCCTCGTCATTCCGACGACGGCACTGCTCCTTGGTGCGGCCGCGCTGATCAGTGGCCTGAAATGGCGTGATCTGGGTATCACGCTGCCCCAACTGCGCGCCGGGCTGCCGTGGGCGGTCGCGGTGGTCGCGGTGGTGGTCCTGGTCATCGCTGTCGCAGTGGCGATTCCGCCCCTGCGGGAGTTCTTCCTCGACGAACGTTTCCGCTCGGCGCGCACGGCGTTGTTCGCGGCCTTTGTCGTCATCCCGTTCCAGACAGTGCTGCCCGAGGAACTGCTGTTCCGCGGCGTGCTGCAGGGGGCGCTGATACGGACGTGGTCGATTCCGGTCGCGCTCACCGTCGGTGCCGTGCTTTTCGGGCTGTGGCACATCACCTCGTCGATGAACCTCGCCGGCGGCAACCAAGGGCTCCGCGATGTCGTCGGAAGCGGTGATGCGGGAAAGATTGCCGGTGTCCTCCTCGCAGTGGTGGCGACAACGGCCGCCGGCCTGGTCTTCGGCTGGCTGCGCTACCAGACCGACAGCCTGCTGACTCCGATCGCGCTGCACTGGGCCCTCAATGCGACGGGAGCACTCGGCGCGGCCGTGGCCTGGCGGCTTTGACGCCCCAGCCACAGCAAGATATGCAACAGTATCGGCATGACCAATGACGACTCGGCGCATCTCCCGCCCAGCGCCGACCCCGCGACTGTCGCACCGATCGACGAGCACCAGGCGCCTGTCGCCGAGCCACACCGAAGGAGCTTCGGCGACCGGGCCAACAGCGTCGTCAAGCGCACCCTGCTGGCCCTGATCGGGGTCGCGATTCTGGTGATCCTGTACTTCGTCTTCCGCACGGTGGTCCCGCGCCAGTGGGCAGACTACTTAGAGGGCCTGGTCGGTGCGCATGCGAGTCTCACGCGCGGAATCATCTTCGGGCTGGCCTTTGGCATTGTCTTCACCCTCGTGCCCGTCGTCTGCTTCGCGTTGGCGGTCGCTTCGTGGGATCGGCTCAGGCATGCTTTTGGCATCCTGTTCCTGCTGCTGGGCGTGGCATTCGCGATCCCCAACGTGCTGACCCTCGCAATCAATACCAGCCATCCGACCGAACCCGGACCGATCTGGCAGGCGAAGAACACCCTCAACGGCATTATCGGCTTCCAGGGCGCGACCCTGGTCGGAGCCGTCATCGGTGGCCTGATCGGACTGGTCATCGTCTACTTCATCGTCACTTACAAAGTGCGCGGGCGAAAGCTCAAGGCGGCGGCACTCTCCGCCGATGAGGACTAGGCGCTCATCGAACACGGTCCGCGGCGACGGCCAGATCAACGACGGACTGGGCCAGCTCGCCGAGCGTCGCCGAGTCAGCACCTTCAGCCACCGCCGTCTGCAGGTCCTCCGCGGCGCAGCGCAATTCGAAGAGCCGGTCGGCCAGCTCGCGCACGTCGGCGGGGCGCAGGATCACCGCGTCGTCGGGAATATTGGTACCGGCGGTGAGCGTTCGCTGCTCATAGGCGCGTTGCCGACAGGACTGACAGCAATACTTGCGCCGCCGACCGAGCGTCGAGCCGACGATTTCGCGCCCGCACCAGGTGCAGGCGACTGGGCGGTCGCGTCGTCGCGCTGTGTCGGCCGTCATGGCCGAAAACGCTACCCGATACCGCGACACCGGCGTTGCTCGCCGACACGGCACCCTCGCGTAGAATGGGTGGTCGCACGGCGCTGGGAGCGCAAGCGAGCGGGGCCGGGTTCGGCCCAAACTGGGAGAGGACACCACCATGGCAGATCGAGTGCTTCGCGGAAGCCGACTCGGAGCGGTCAGCTACGAGACTGATCGCGATCACGATCTGGCTCCACGCCGCATCGTCCAGTACAAGACCGACAATGGCGAGATCTTCGACGTGCCGTTCGCCGACGACGCGGAGATCCCGTCGAAATGGCCGTGCAAGAACGGCATGGAGGGCACTCTGCTCGAGGGTGCCGCCCCAGAGGAGAAGAAGGCCAAGCCGCCGCGCACCCATTGGGACATGTTGCTTGAGCGCCGCAGTGAAGAAGAACTCGAGGTTCTCCTCAACGAACGGCTGGACCTACTGAAGAAGCGCCGGCGCGGATAGCGTCGGACTCCACTTACCGCCCCTGGGGCGCACTGCGTGTTACGACGTGGTGCGCCCCAGTCGGCTGTCCAGCCCCCATCGGGCCACCTGCAGGAAGGCCTCGGTGATAACGCCGCCGTCCATCTTCGACTCGCCGATGGCACGCTCGGTGAATGTGATGGGGACCTCGGTCACGGTGAAGCCGCCCTGGATCGCGCGCCACGCCAAATCGATCTGGAAGCAATAGCCCGCCGAATCGACCGTGTCGAAGTCGAAGCTCTCCAGCACCGCGCGGCGGTAGGCGCGGAACCCTGCGGTGATATCGCGGATCTTCGAACCGAGGGCCAGTCGGGCATAGGTGTTCGCGCCGCGCGACAGAATCTCACGCCGCTTGGGCCAATTGACCGTCGAACCGCCGGTGACATACCGCGAGCCGATGGCCAGGTCCGCGCCGCCGTTCACCGCGTCGAGCAATCGGTGTAGCTGCTCCGGCGCGTGGGAGCCGTCGGCATCCATCTCGACGAGTACCGCGTACTCGCGCGCCAACCCCCACGTGAACCCGGCGAGGTAGGCCTTCCCCAACCCATCCTTCTCAGTCCGGTGCAGCACATGGATCCGGCCGTCCGCATCGCCGGCAGCGAGCTGATCGGCGACCTCACCGGTCCCGTCGGGGCTGGAATCGTCGACGACAAGCACCTGCACGCCGGTCAACGCCGACAGCAACCGGTCGACGATGATCGGGAGGTTCTCCCGCTCGTTGTACGTCGGGATGACCACCAGCACGTTCTCGCCGGCCGGGCCGATCACGTTACTCATCGAGCTCCTTCGATTTGTCCGTCCGCGTCCCAGTGGCGCGCAACGGGTTCCGACTGAATTTAGTATGCGTGGCTAGAGCGACCAAAAGCGCCACTACTGCGGCGGCGCACAGGATGATGGTCGGGACGGGTCCCAAACGTGTGGCGAGGGTGCGTTCGCTGCGCAGTGGGACCTTGTCGGCAAGGATGGCCGGGGTGAACACTTCGGAGCGTGAAGTGATCGTCCCGTCTGGCGCCACAATGGCGCTGACCCCCGACGTCGCCGCAACCAGCACGGTTCGACCATGCTCCACTGCGCGCACCTGCGACATGGCCAATTGCTGGTAGGTCATCGCGGTCCGCCCGAACGTCGCATTGTTGGTTGGGACGATGAGCAGTTGGGCACCCTCGTCCACCGACGCCCGAGCAGCACGGTCGAAGGCAACCTCCCAGCAGGTGGCGACGCCGGCGATGACCGGGCCCGAGCGGGTCGGAATCCGCACCACCGACGGTCCGCTCCCCGCCTCGAATGTGCCGGCGAGATCAGCGTAGGAGGAGAACATCCGGAAGAATCCGCGCCACGGCAGGTACTCGCCGAATGGCTGGATGATGTGCTTGTCATACCGGTCGGTGATCCCCTGCTGTGGATCCCACACCAGGACTGAGTTCACCGGATTCCCGTCCGAGCTGATCAGGATCGTACCGAGCACGACCGGCGCGTTCACCGCCCGCGCCGCGGCCTCGATTTCGGCGGCCGCATCAGGGTTGTCCACCGGTGAAATGTCCGAAGCATTCTCGGGCCACACCACGAAGTCGGGTGCCGGGGTGCGTCCCTGCGCGATGTCCTCGGCCAACCGGCGGGTTTCGCGTACGTGATAGTCGAGGACCGCCCGCCGTTGCGCGTTGAATTCGAGGCCCAGGCGCGGCACGTTCCCCTGCACGATCGCTGCGCGTGCCGTTGTCGGCGACAGCACGCGATCGAGGCTGGTCGGGGTGACCGCTATCGCGAGCAGTGGTGCGGTCAGGGCCAGCAGGACGGTGACCACGGCAGCAATCACCCCGGCGGACAAGGCACGCGGGTCTTCGCTGGACGGTTTCGGACCGCGCCGCCAGGCCCGCACCCCAACCACGAATACCCAGGCAACCGACGAGCCGAAGAGTGCCACGCCGAAGGACAGCCCGGTCGCCCCGGCAAGAGAGGCCAACGGCAGGAGCGGCCCGTCCGCTTGGCTAAATGCGGTCCGCCCCCACGGGAACCCACCAAAGGGAAACACCGATCGCAGGGTCTCCACGAGAATCCAGCTCAGCGCGAACCACAGCGGCGGAATCGGCAGCCGCATACTCACCGTCGCAATTACTCCGAGCAGCGCCGTGTAGGCGGCGAGCACCCCGGCCAGCGCCAGCCACGGCAAGGGTCCGACGTATTCGCCGATCCACGGCAGCAGTGGCACGAAGAAGCCGAGCCCGAACAGCAGCCCGGCCACCGCACCGTCGCGGACCCGGGGCGCCCCCGCCCCCAGGACGACGGTCAGCAACCCGAGCGAGACGACGGCCAGGAACCACAGGTTGCTCGGCGGGAAGGCAGCCCACATGGCCAAGCCGGCGACGACTGCGGCCGCGAGCCGGATGAACCGGATCATGCGACTCCTGCTGCCGAAAGCGCCCCGGAATCGAACAGCACCGCTCCGCGGTGCACGGTCCGCACACATACCGGGGTGGTGGCCCCCGGCGACACGTCGGGCAGAGCGGGTACGCGCGAACGCGGGTCGGTGGACCAGCGCTGGACTTTGTCGTCGGACCCAGCGACGACGAGTTCGTCGACGTCGAAGACGGCGTAGCTGGCCGGCGCGCCGGGCACTAGGACACCGGCGAGGCCATCATTGCGTCCCGCTGCACGCCATCCTCCCCGTGTGCACGCGCCATAGGCTGCCCGCGCCGACACCGCCGACTGCGAACGGTGATGGCCGACGGCGGCGCCGACCGTCGCCCAGGGCGAAACCGGGGTCACCGGCGAATCCGACGAGAACGCCAGTGCCACGCCGGCCTTTGCCAGTGCGGCGAAATCGTTCATTGCTGCCGCGCGGGTCTGCCCGAGCCGCTTCTCGTACAAGCCGCCCGCCCCGCCCCACCGTGCGTCGAACGTCGGCTGCATCGAGGCAATGATCCCGCAGCGTGCCAGCACGGCACGCTGGCCGGCGGTGACCATCTCGGCGTGCTCAAGCCGGTGCGCGCAGGCGGCCAGGGTGGGAGTCCCGACCTCGAGCGCTAGCCGCTCGAGGGCCTCGGTGACCGCAGTCATCGCCGCGTCGCCGATGACGTGGAAACCGCCTTGCCGGCGCAGGGCCGTCAACGCCCGCAGGTGCGCGTAGACATCGTCGGCGTCGAGGTAGGCCACCCCCCGAACGGCCGGGGCGTCGGCATACGGCTCGTGCAACCATGCGGTGCGCGAGCCGAGGGCTCCGTCGACAAACAAATCCCCGGCCAGACCGAAGGCCCCGGTGGCGGCGAAGAGGTTGCGCGCATGCTCGACATCGCTTACCGGTTCGCCCCACAAACCCGTGATCTCGACCCCGACGTCGCTGGCGAGCACCTCCTGAAAGTCTTGGAGTCCGCCGATGTTGGGGCCGCCGTTCTCGTGGACTGCGACGACACCGAGCGCGGCGATACCCTGCAGGGCCCGTCGACGCGCCGCCTTCCGCCGATCGGTGCTCACCAGCACGCGTGCCGCGCCGCGAACGCCGTGATGCGCGTCCTGCGTCAGCGGACCCGACGCCGAGAATCCGGTCAACCGGCCCAGTCCGTCGACGTGGGTGCGCAGCGCCGACGATGCCAGCGCAGAGTGCTCGTCGGCCCGGATCAGGTAGGCCGGTCGGGTTCCGACGGCCGCGTCGATCTCGGCGACGGTTGGGGGTAGGTGCTGTTCGGCATCGACGGCGACCCAGGCAGATTCATCCCAGCCGTGCGCCCAGATGACGTCATCCTCAGGTACGCCCGCGGCATATGCGGTGAGCAGCGCGAGCAGGTCGCCACGGTGGTGGGCGCCCGATAAGTCCAACCCTGATTGGGCGAGGCCGGTGGCGGTGAGGTGGACGTGCGAGTCGACGAATCCGGGGCCCACGAAGCGCCCGTCGAGATCGACGACCTCCGCCTCGGGATGCAGGCGACGACCGATGTCGTCATAGCCGACCCACACGACGGTGTCATCGGTTACGGCCATCGCCGTCGCATCTGGGTTCGCCGGCGTGTGGATGCTGCCGCCGAGGAGCAGTTGCGTGGCCATGACGGCTATTTTGCCGGGTGGACGACGGGCCTCAGTGCGCGGGCGGCAATTGGCGCTGATCGGTTGGCACCGTGACGGCCTCCTCGACGACCTCGCCGTCGACCACGTCGCCGGCGAGAAAGACCGTCCGACTGCTGACGACCGTGACCAGACCGGCCAGTCGCCGGGCACCGAAAGCGGTCACGATGGGCCGGGCCGCCCGCCGGGCCGGCCCCGCCATCAAGGCGACACCGAGCACCGTGGTGACCACGCCCGGTGCGATCACCAGCACCGACGACAGCCCGAGGAGTGCGGTATCGGGCAACGGCTCGGTCGGCCGGATCTCGTTGCGGGCGGCGCGGGTCAGATCGTGGACTACTCGGCGACCGCGCGCGACGAGGAACACATAGCCCGTTACGGCGGTGAGCAGGGTTATCAGGATGGCCCAGCCGACGCCGAGCCAGACCGACAGCCCGACGAACGCGGCGATCTCGATCGCGAGATAGCTCAGCAGGATCGAACGAATCCTCATGGGGGTTTCCTTCCGTCTGCCTACTCAACGTCGCAAACCCCCATTTTGCTCCCGCGCCCGGGTACGTTGGGGATTCATGCCGCCGATCACAGAGTTCACCAATGAGGGTTTGACGTTCTCGGTCACCGAAGCCGGGCCTGCCGACGGCGTGCCCGTCCTGCTGCTGCACGGCTTTCCTCAGCGCGCCAGCGCGTGGGCCGGTGTGACGCCACTGCTGAACGATCGCGGATTTCGGACCCTGGCCCCCGATCAACGCGGATACTCCCCCGGTGCCCGGCCGACGGGTCGTCGACAGTATTCGCTGCGGCACCTGACCGGCGACATCGCGGCCCTGATCGATGAGATCGGTGCACCGGTACACCTCGTCGGCCACGATTGGGGCGCTATCGTCGCGTGGGCGGTCGCGTCGAACCATCCCGACAAAGTCGCGAGCCTGACCGCGGTGTCGGTCGGCCATCCGGGTGCCTTCATGCGTTCGTTGCGCACGAGCAGCCAGGCATTGCGTTCCTGGTACATGGTCTTCTTCCAGATTCCCTGGCTGCCCGAACGACTGCTGACGATGCGCTCCGGTGTCGGCGAGAGGATGCAGGCCAAGTTGGGGATGACACCGGCGATGGTCGAGCAGTTCCGGACCGGGATCGTCGACGACGGTGCGCTACCAGGTGGGGTGAACTGGTATCGCGGACTGCCGTTGACCTCTCCGTCGTTCGTGGGCCCGGTGTCGGTGCCGACAACGGTGGTGTGGAGCGACGGCGACCACTTCCTCAGCAGGGCCCAGGCCGTCGAGTCTGAGCGCTTCGTCCGTGCGCCGTTCGACTTCGCGCCGATGGAGGGTGCCAGTCACTGGATCCCGGAGGAGCGCCCGACAGAATTGGCCGAGGCCATCCTCGCGCGTATCGCGTCGGTTGTCTGATTCCGCCGACCGTGCCCGGAATTGCGGGTTAATCGTCAGCGCGACCCTCGATATCACCTTCGGTTTCTAAGAAGATACGGCGCAACTCGTCGAGCATCGCCGGCGGCGGCGCCTCCCACAGCTCCCGCTGCGCCGCCTCGAGCAGCCGCTCGGTGATGCCATGCAGCGCCCACGGATTCGACTTCTCGAGGAACTCGCGATTCGTCTCGTCCAGCACGTAAGACTCGGTGAGCTGCTCATACATCCAATCGGCCACCACGTTGGTCGTCGCGTCGTAGCCGAACAAGTAGTCGACGGTTGCCGCCATCTCGAAGGCACCCTTGTAACCGTGGCGCTGCATCGCCGAGATCCACCGCGGATTCACGACGCGGGCACGAAAGACGCGCGACGTCTCCTCGGAAAGAGTGCGGGTGCGCACGGCGTCGGGGCGCGTCGAATCACCGATGTAGGCCTCCGGATCGGATCCCGTGAGCGCACGCACCGTCGCGACCATGCCGCCGTGGTACTGGAAGTAGTCATCGGAATCGGCAATGTCGTGCTCGCGGGTGTCGGTGTTCTTCGCCGCGACGTTGATGCGGCGGTATGCGCTGCGCATATCGTCGACAGCCTCCTTGCCGTCCAGGTCACGGCCGTAGGCGTAGCCTCCCCACGCGGTGTAGACCGCGGCGAGATCCTCATCCGATCGCCACTGCTGTGAATCGATGAGTTGCAGCAGGCCCGCGCCGTAGGTGCCCGGTTTGGATCCGAAGACACGCGTAGTCGCACGACGCTCATCGCCGTGCTGGGCGACCGATTCGCGGACGTGGGCAGCGACGAAGTTCTGCTCGTCGGGCTCATCCGCGGTGGCAGCCAACTTCACCGCATCGTCGAGCATCGTCACCACGTGGGGGAAGGCGTCGCGGAAGAACCCGGAAATGCGCACCGTCACGTCAATGCGCGGACGGCCGAGTTCGGCGAGGTCGATGAGATCAAGGTCAACGACCCGCCGCGATGCCTCGTCCCACACGGGCTCGACGCCGAGCAGGGCCAACACCTCGGCGATGTCGTCACCGGAGGTCCGCATGGCGCTGGTCCCCCAGACCGACAGCCCAACCGACCGTGGGTACTCGCCGTGGTCGGCCAGGTAGCGTTCGAGCAGCGAATCCGCCATCGCCCGCCCCGTCTCCCAGGCCAGGCGACTCGGCACGGCCTTGGGATCCACCGAGTAGAAGTTGCGTCCGGTCGGCAGGACGTTGATCAGACCGCGCAGTGGCGATCCACTGGGTCCCGACGCGATGAAGCCGCCGTCGAGGGCGTGCAGCACCTGTGCGACCTCACCACTGGTGGCGCGCAGCCGCGGCACCACCTCGTGCGCGGCGAAGGCGAGGACGTCGGCGACCGCGCCGGGCAGCCCGGCCGCGGCCTCGGCGACGGTCTCGTCGGTCCACCCGCCCTTGTGGCACCGGGAAATCAGTTCGCGCGCCTGAGATTCCACGGCGTCGACGGCTTGAGTTCGCGCACCGTCGGCCTCCCCCGGCGCTTCGTTCAACCCGAGGGCCTCGCGCAGCCCGGGTAGGGCCATCGAACCGCCCCACAGTTGACGCGCGCGGAGCATGGCGAGGACCAGGTCGATCTCGCCCTCGTCGACGGGCGCCTCGCCAAGGATGTGCAGGCCGTCGCGGATCTGCACATCCTTGATCTCACACAACCAGCCGTCGACGTGCAGCAGTATGTCGTCGAACACCTCTTCAGCAGGCCGCTCGGCAAGCCCGAGGTCGTGATCCATCTTCGCCGCGGTGAGCAGTGTCCAAATCTGTTGCCGGATCGCCGGGAGTTTAGCGGGATCGAGCGCCGCGATGTTGGCGTGCTCGTCGAGGAGCTGCTCGAGGCGCGCGATATCACCATAGGACTCGGCGCGGGCCATCGGCGGGATCAGATGGTCGACGAGGACCGCATGGGCTCGACGCTTTGCCTGGGTGCCCTCGCCCGGGTCGTTGACGAGAAACGGATACACCAGCGGGAGGTCACCCAGCGCGGCATCGGTGCCACAAGACGCCGACATGCCCAGCGTCTTACCCGGCAACCATTCCAGGTTGCCGTGCTTGCCGAGGTGCACGACGGCGTCGGCACCGAAACCCCATCCGTCCGAATCGGGAGCAGAAGCCAGCCAACGATATGCAGCGAGATAGTGGTGTGACGGCGCAAGATCGGGATCGTGGTAGATAGCGACGGGGTTCTCGCCGAACCCACGAGGCGGCTGCACCATCAGCACAATGTTGCCGAAGTTCATTGCCGCGATAACGATCTCACCCTCCGGGTTCGAGGACCGATCGACGAAGAGCTCTCCCGGCGCGGGCCCCCACTTATCCTCGACGGCTCCACGCAGATCGGCGGGCAGGCCGACGAACCAGTCGCGGTAGTCGGCGGCGGCAACACGAATCGGGTTGGCGGCCAACACCTCGTCGGTCAGCCACGCCGGATCCTGTCCGCCAGCCTCGATGAGCGCATGCATGAGCGCATCGGAATCGTCGTCGAGCAAGCCAGGGATCTGCACCGGGTCGCCGACGTCGTAGCCGTGGCCCCGCAGCGCAGTCAACAAGCGCAGCAAGGACTTCGGGGTATCGAGGCCGACGGCGTTGCCGATCCGGGCGTGTTTGGTTGGGTACGCCGACAACACCAGGGCGATTCGCTTGTCGGCCTGCGGCAGGTGGCGAAGCCGTGCGTGGCGCACCGCGATTCCAGCGACGCGTGCACAGCGTTCGAGGTCGGGTTGGTACCAGGGCAGACCGTCGTCGTCGAATTCCTTGAAGGAGAACGGCACGGTGATAATGCGCCCATCGAACTCGGGCACCGCGACCTGGCTGGCGACGTCAAGCGGCGACAGCCCGTCGTCGTTGGCCGCCCATTGTTCCCGCGACCCAGTTACCGCCAGGCCTTGCAGAATCGGGATATCAAGGGCGGCAAGACGTTCGACGTCCCATGCTTCGTCATCCCCGCCCGCTGACGCGTTGGCAGGGGTGGTGCCGCCGGCGGCGAGCACCGTGGCGATCAGGGCGTCGGCCGTCCCAAGCACCTCGATCAGTTCGTCGGGTGCGGTACGCAGCGACGCGCAGTACACGGGCAGGGCCGTTGCCCCGGCGGTCTCGATCGCCTCGCACAGCGCATCGACATAGCGGGTGTTCCCAGCGAGATGTTGCGCGCGGTAATACAAGATTCCGATGGTCGGAGCCTCGTCGGGCAGCGCCGCAACGTTTCGCTCCAACACACCCCACATGGGGGTGACCACGGGTTCACCGAAGCCCAACCCGGTCAGCAGCACCGTGTCGGACAGGAAGTTGTGGGCGTTGACGAGGTTGTCGACGCCACCGGCAACGAAGTAGTTGTGCGCCTGTGCGGCGACGCCGGCCGGCACCGTGGAGCACGCCATGAGGTCGGGGTCGGGTTGTTGTTCGCCGGAAAGGACGACGACCGGTTTCCCGGTGGCCAGCGCCGCGTTGATCCCGGCCTCCCATGCGCGTCGACCGCCAAGAATGCGAACGACGATAAGATCCGCGTCGCGGGCGAGTTCGGGGATCTCATCGACGAGGATCCGCGACGGATTGGCTCCGCGTATAGGCGCGCCACTCGCGGCGGCAGTGATGAGGTCGGTATCCGAAGTGGACAGCAGCAGGATCACGGGCTCCACCCTAGGCGAGGTGCCCACTGGGCGGGGTCGAGGTGCCCACTGGGCGGGGATGGCCGTCGTAGGCTGGAGCCCGTGCCCCCCGTCCAGCCCCGCACCGGCGCCGATCGTTGCCCGGGCGTCCTCAGCACGCACGAGGCGCGCGACGGCGCACTCGCGCGCATTCGCCTACCTGGTGGACGAATTCGTCCTGACCAGTTGGCCGTCGCGGCGCGCGTAGCGCAGGACCACGGTGACGGTCACCTCGAACTGACCAGCCGGGGCAATGTGCAGCTGCGCGGACTCCACGATCCCGACGCGGCTGCGGACGCACTCTTGGCCATCGGCCTCGGCTCTCCCGGGGCAGCGGACACGATCCGGAACATCATCGGCTCCCCCCTGGCCGGGCGCATCGGCGGACACGGCAGCATTGACGAAACGATCACCACCCTCGACGAGGCCCTGCGCGGCGCACCCATCACCGGGCTGTCCGGCCGCTTCCTCTTCGGCGTCGACGACGGCCGCGGCGACGTCCTGGCCCAGCACCCCGACGTGGCCGTGCAATGGCGACCCGATGGGCACGTCACCCTCATCGTCGCTGACACAACTGTCGGTGTGCTCCCCCGAGTGGAAGCCGTGGGTGCCCTCCTGGCGGCTGCCCGGGCTTTTGCTTCGGCGGCGTCAGGTTCTTGGCGCATCCGCGAACTGGACGACACCGGCCGCGAAGCACTCATCGCCACCCTCGTTGGTGGACTACCCGCGATGACGGACCAGGTGACCCCGGGCCAGCCGGTGACGGCAGACGATGAGTCCCCGCTGGTCGGCTGGTTCGGTCAAGACGATGCACAAGTTCTGCTGGGCGCAGTCACGCCGGCGGGCCGTCTACCCGCACGGACCGCCGAGTTCCTGGCGGCCGTGCAGGCGCCAATCATCATCACGCCGCGCCGCGAGATCCTACTAGCCGATCTGACCGAACCCGTGGCCGAGACCGCACTCCGGGTGTTGGCCCCGATCGGCCTGATCTTCGACGCCGAGTCGCCGTGGGCCCGACTGTCCTGCTGCACCGGACAGCCCGGCTGCGCGAAGTCTCACACCGATGTCCGCATCGACACGGCCGGCCACGCTGCTCGAGACCGGGCTGACCTCCCCCCCAACGGCCTCCGCGAGCACTGGGTCGGCTGCTCACGCGGGTGCGGGTCCCCCACCGCACCCCATCTGCGCGTCGAGGCCCAACCGGACGGCACCTACCGCCGCACCAGGATCGACTGAGCGCCACTAGGCTCAACCCTCATGGCTGAGTACGAGTACCTCCGCGATGGCGCCGCTATTTATGAGCGCTCCTTCGCGATCATCCGCGCCGAGGCCGATCTCAGTGCTTTTGCCACCGATCTGGCCACCGTGGTCGTCCGGATGATCCATGCGTGCGGGCAGACCGACCTGCCAACGGACGTCAGGGGCACTCCTGGAGTGGTGGCCGCCGCACGTACGGCGCTCCAGCATGGCGCTCCCGTCCTGTGCGACGCCTCGATGGTCGCCGCCGGCGTGACACGCAAGCGACTGCCCGCCGATAACGAGGTGCGCTGCCTCCTCTCCGATCCCCGCGTCCCCGGTCTTGCCGCCCAACTCGGCACGACGCGCACTGCGGCGGCCGTACACCTGTGGCTGCCGCACCTGGATGGCGCGGTGGTGGCGATCGGCAACGCGCCGACGGCGCTGTTCGCCCTGCTCGAACTTATCGACGCCGGTGCGCCGCGGCCGGCCGCCATCGTCGGCGCCCCCGTCGGATTCGTCGGTGCGGCCGAGTCGTGCGCGGCGCTGGCCGAGCGCACCGACATCGATTTCCTTACCGTGCTGGGCCGCCGTGGCGGTTCCGCGATCACCGCGGCAGCGGTCAACGCGCTGGCTACGGCGAGCGAGCGATGAGCGGCACGCTGTACGGCGTCGGTCTTGGTCCCGGCGATTCCGAACTGGTCACGGTGAAGGCCGCGCGCCTGATCGGTGCCGCCGACGTCATCGCCTACCACTGCGCCCGCCATGGCAACAGCATCGCGCGCGGTGTCGCCGAGCCCTACCTGCGCGCGGGACAGATCGAGGAACGCCTGATGTACCCGGTCACAACGGAGAGTGTCGAGCACCCCGGCGGCTATGCCGGCGCCATGGCCGACTTCTACCGGGACAGCGCCGAACTCCTCGCCGATCACCTGGCCGCCGGCCGTGATGTGGTGCTACTCGCCGAGGGCGATCCGCTTTTCTTCAGCTCCTACATGCACATGCACAAGCGTCTGGCACCACGGTTTTCCACCGAGATCGTCCCGGGCGTCACCTCGGTAGCGGGCGCGAGCGCGGCCCTCGGGATTCCACTGGTCGAGGGCGAGGAGAGCCTCGTGGTGCTGCCCGGAACCGCGCCCGCCGACGAGTTGATCGCCCACCTCGCCAGTGGATCGGCGATCGCGGTGCTCAAACTCGGCCGCACCTTCGAACGGGTCCGTGCGGCCCTGCAAGCAGCGGGCCGACTTGGGGAAGCGTGGTATGTCGAGCGGGCGAGCACCCCGCAGCAGCGGGTCGCCCGAGTCACCGATGTCGACGCATCGACGGTGCCCTACTTCTCGATGATCGTGGTGCCCGGCGCCATCAACAACCCGCTGGCGCGGCTCGACGCCAGCCCGCCGCGCGGGGTGACGGTGGTCGGTCTTGGCCCTGGCCCCGGCGATCAGCAGACCCCGCAGGTACGTGCCGCCCTCGCATCGGCCACCGATCTCATCGGATATACGACCTATCTCGCTCGAGTCACCACGCGCCCCGGACAGCAGGTGCACGCCAGCGACAACCGCGTCGAATCCCAGCGGGCCGAGTTTGCCCTGGACCTGGCCCGACGCGGTCGGCGGGTCGTGGTCGTCTCCTCCGGGGACCCGGGGGTCTTCGCCATGGCGGCGGCCGTCGCCGAGGTTGCGGCCGAGGAGCAGTACGCCGACGTGCCGGTGCGGGTTCTTCCCGGCGTCACTGCGGCGTCGGCGGTGGCCGCGGCGTTCGGTGCTCCGCTTGGCCACGACCTGGCACTGATCTCACTGTCCGATCGGCTCAAACCGTGGGACGTCATCGCCCGCCGAATCACCGCCGCGGTCGACGCGGATCTGGTCCTGGCGATATACAACCCGGGCTCGGTCAGCCGCAACCACCAGGTGGCGGATCTCAAGAGCCTCCTTCTCGACCGGGTCGCACCCGACCGGGTTCTGCTGCTTGGTCGCGACGTCGGCGGGCCAACGGAATTGTTGACCGTGACCACCGTCGGCGAATTCGACCCGACCGTCGTCGACATGCGAACGCTGATCATCGTCGGCTCGTCCTTGACAACGGTCGTGCAGCGTCCAGGCGGCCGACTCGTCTTCACCCCGCGCCACTACGGTCGGTGAACTTCCTCGCGCGTGCCAACCGATCCACCCACGAAACCGCATCGTCGACGGTGGCGACAGCCTCGGTTGCGGACTCGCTGGGGCGCTCAACCAGTACGACGGGGATACCCAGTTCACGCGCCGAATCCAGCTTCGCGCGCGTGAGTTCGCCGCCGCTATTCTTGGTCACGAGCAGGTCAATACCGTTGTCGACCAATACCTTCCGCTCATCCTCGAGACGGTAGGGCCCGCGCGATCGCAAGATCTCGTGCGCGGGCGGTAGCGCAGCCGTCGGCGGATCGACGACGCGGATCAGGAACCAGGCCGAGTCGATGCCGGCGAACGCGCCGACGTCTTGACGGCCCGTCGTCAGCAAAACACGGCGTGCACCAGAGTCGCGGACCGCCGTGGCGGCCGCGTCGATGTCGGGGACCATCGACCAGGAATCACCAACGACCGGCGCCCACTCCGGTCGCACCAACCTCAGCAACGGAATCCCCGTCGCCTCGGCAGCGGCGACCGCGTTGGCCGAGATTCGTTGCGCAAACGGATGCGTCGCGTCGACCACCGCGGCCGCCCGGTGCTCGCGCAACCACGCCACCAGACCGTCGACGCCCCCGAACCCCCCGACGCGGACCTCGCCGTCGGGCAACTGCGGGTTGGCCACCCGGCCCGCCAGGGAACTGATCACCGGCACATCAGCGCCGATGAGGCGGCCGGCCAGGTCGCGTGCCTCGCCGGTACCGCCCAGGATGAGCACTGGCGCGCTCACGGTGCGTTTTCCGGTCCCAGATGCCCGTTTTGCGTATCACGGATCTTGGCCACCCGTGCCGCGGAGTACAGGTAACTGTCGGTCGCGGCGGGATCGGCGGTGAGCACCCGGCCGACAAAGATCACCGCAGTGCGCACGATTCCCGCGTCGGCGAGGGCGCGCGGCAGTTCGTGCAGCGGACAGCGAACGATCTGCTCCTCGTCGCGGCTGGCGAAGGCGACGGTGGCGGTCGGGCAGTCGGGGCCGTAGAAGGGGGCGAGCGCGGCGACGATCGCGTCAGTCTGACGAGCCGCCAGATGCAGTGCGAGGGTGACACCGGACGATGCCAATTCGGCGAGCGTCTCCCCCGGCGGCATGTCGGTGGACAGCGTGGCGATGCGCGTGATCAGCAGACTCTGCCCAACGCCCGGCACGGTGAGTTCGGTTCCCAATGAGGCGGCGGCCGCGGCAAAGGCGGGGACACCGGGCACGATCTGCGTCGGTACGCCATGGTCGTGCAATCGTCGTTGTTGCTCGGCGACGGCCGAATACAGCGACGGGTCGCCCGAATGGAGTCGCGCCACGTCGAGCCCGTGCCCTTCAGCGGCAACCAGAAGCGACACTATTTCGTCGAGCGGCATCCGCGCGGTGTTGATCTGTTGGCCCGCCGGCGGGCACAACGCCAACAACTCCGGCGGCACCAGGGACCCCGCGTACAGGCAGACCCGACACCGTCGCAACAGTTCAGCGCCCCGCACGGTGATGAGGTCGGGGGCGCCCGGACCGGCGCCGATGAAGTACACGGTCATGCGGTCGCCACCCATTCGACGATGGGCAGCGCCGGCCGCCACGCCGTGACGGTGCCCAGCGGAGCCACCTCTTCGATGCTGATCCGCCGCAACGCACCGCCATGCCGAGCGGCCAGGTCGACGAGGAGTTGTTGAGTCGGAATGCTCACCGCGTTCGCCACAAAAGTCCCGCCGGCACCCAACGCCGACCACAATGAAGAAAAGACCTCGGCAGTCAGGCCGCCACCGGCGAAAACAGCGTCTGGCGCAGGCCCATCGAATACCGGAACGGTTTGTGCGGCATCGCCGGCGACGACGGTGAGCCGCGCGGCGACCCCATGACGAATGGCGTTGCTGCGGATCCGGGCGATGCGATCGGAATTCCGTTCAAAGGCCACGACCGACCCCGTCGGGTTGACCCGCAACCACTCGATCCCGACGCTGCCCGATCCGGCGCCGACATCCCACAGCACTGTCCCGCCGGTGGGCGCAAGAGCGGCCACCGTCAAAGCCCGCATCGCCTGCTTGGTCAGCTGGCCGTCGTGGGCGAATTCGTCGTCGGGCAGTCCGGGCGTCAACACCCGCGACGGCCCAGCGCATTCGAGCGCAATGACGTTCAGCGCGTCACCGGGTGCGACTCCCCAAGCCCCGGCAACTCCGGCGAACACCCTCTCATCCGGGCCGCCGAGCTGTTCGAGGACCGTCATCGTTGAATCACCAAATCCGTTGTCCCGCAGCATCTCTGCCACGGTATGGGGTGACGACGCATCCCGGGACAGCACGAATAGTCGTCGGCGGTCACCCGCTTCGCCGAGCACGTCGCCGATCTCGCCGGTGACCAGTGACACGACACCAACCGTCGACAGGTCCCACCCCAGGTGCGCGGCGGCGAGACTGACGCTCGACGGGTGCGGCAGAATCCGGACGTTCTGCGCGCCAACCGCGGCGGCGACGGTCGTGCCCAGCCCGTGAAACATCGGGTCGCCCGATGCCAGCAGATGGGTCGGACCGCCGCCAGTCGCGGTGAGCACCGCGCGCAGGTGTTCGCTCATCGGGCTGCGCCAGGCTGTCAACTCGGCGTCGAGCACCGACCCGAGGAGGTCTAGCTGGCGCGCCGAACCGAACACCCGAACGGCCGAGCCCAGCTCGCGCTGCGCTGCACCCGACAGCCCCGCCCAGCCATCGGCGCCGATTCCGACGACGACAAAGCGGCTCATCGCGGCATCCGGCGCCAGATCGCGCGCGGCAAGAGGCGGAACACCAGGGTGACCGGCGCCAGTGCCCACGGCACCCAGACGACCGCCTTCCCGCGGCGGTAGGCGCGGACAACAGCGTCGGCGACCTGATCGGCGGTCTTCGACATCGGTGCCGGTTTCACGCCGCCGGCCATCAATTCCTTGGTCATCGCACCGATGACGAATCCCGGGCGAACCAGGAGCAGGCGCACCCCACTACCGTGCAGTGCATCGGACAAACCCGACGCAAACCCGTCGAGCCCGGCCTTCGTCGAGCCGTAGACGTAGTTGGCCCGCCGGACGCGTTGTCCGGCGATCGACGAGAAGACGATGATCGTGCCGCGGCCCTGCTCGCGCATGGCGCCGGCGAGCAGGGTGATGACGGAGATCTGCGCGAGATAGTCGACGCGTGCGATCTGAAGTGCGTGGTCGACGTCGGCCTCGGCCCTGGCCGCGTCGCCGAGAATGCCGAAGGCGACAACTGCGGCCTCCACCGGCCCGCGCGCGAACAGTTCGCCGATCAGCGCCGGATGCGAGTCTGTGTCGTCGGCGTCGAATTCGATGCAGGTGACGCCGGCGGCCCCGGCGGAGAGTAGGGCGGCCTCCTCCTCGTCGAGATCGTCGGCGCGGCGCGCTGCCAGGACGACATCGTGTCCTGCGGCCAGCCGGGTCGTCACGGCCAGGCCGATCTCGCTGCGCCCACCGAAAAGCAGGATTGATCCAGTCACGGCAGTCAGTATCCCATCCGCGCATCGAAATTCGGCGCGACTACCGTTGGCCGGGTGAGCGGACCTGACGACCTGACCGACGATGCCCTGGATTTCTTGACGGAGCGTCACCTCGCGACGCTGGCGACGACCCGTGCCGATGGCAGTCCGCATGTGGTGGCCGTCGGCTTCACCTATGACCCCGACAAGAAGCTGGTGCGCGTCATCACCCGCGAGGGCAGCCACAAGGTGCGCAACGCCGATCGCGGTCAGCGCGCCGCCGTCACCCATGTGGACGGTCCGCGCTGGCTGACCTTGGAGGGCCCGATCAGCGTGTCGCGCGATCCCGGGCGCATACGGGAAGCCGAGCGACGATACGGCCTGCGCTACCGGGAGCCGCAGCCGAACCCGCGGCGGGTGGTCATCGAGATCGCGGTGGATCGTGTGCTGGGATCGGCGGTCTTCCTCGGCCGTCCCGTCACCCCGCACGACTAGGGTTGCCGTTATGGCTGCCCGCTTCCCCACCGCCGTCTACGACCAGCGCTTGCTCCGCGCGGCCGCGCTCGCCGCCAACGCGGGCGTCGCGGCACTGATCGTCACCCCCGGCCCCGATCTCGCCTACCTGATCGGTTCTGATGCGCAGACTTTCGAGCGCTTGACCGCGTTGGTGATCCCGGCCGCCGGGCCACCGCGCCTGGTCGTGCCGCGGCTGGAGGTCGCCACCTTCGCCGACTCTGCAGCCGGCGAACTGGGCGTCGACGTCTCACCGTGGGTCGACGGTGAAGATCCGTACGCGCTCGCGCTGGCCGATCTGCCGTCGAATCCAACTGTCGCCGTGTCTGATTCGATGTCGGCGGGACATCTGGTCCCGTTGATGAATGCGACTGGGACCGCACCGCAGTTGGCCACCAGCGTTCTGCGCGACCTCCGGATGATCAAGGATGACGACGAGATAGCGGCGCTGCGCCGCGCCGGCACGGCAATCGACCGGGTCCACGCCCGGATGGCTGAGTGGCTGCGCCCGGGCCGCACCGAGGCCGCCGTCGCCGCCGATATCGCCGACGCGCTGGTCGCCGAGGGACACACCTCCGCCGCCTTCGTCATCGTCGGATCCGGACCGAACGGCGCCGATCCGCACCACGAGCATTCCGAGCGCGTCATCACCGATGACGACATCGTCGTCATCGATATCGGCGGTCCGGTTGACCCCGGTTACAACTCGGACTGCACCCGCACCTACTGCTTCACCGAGCCGAGTCCCGAGGTCACCCGCGCCTATGCGCAGCTGAAGGCGGCCCAGGAAGCTGCGATCGCCGCCGCCCGTCCCGGGGTTACCGCCGAGTCTGTCGACGCGGCCGCCCGCGACCGGCTCGCCGCAGCCGGACTGGCCGACCGGTTCATCCACCGCACGGGCCACGGAATCGGGTTGTCGGTCCACGAAGAGCCCTACATCGTTGCCGGGAACAGCCTCGTTCTCTGTCCGGGCATGGCCTTCAGTATCGAACCCGGGATCTATTTCGACGGCGATTGGGGCGCTCGGATCGAAGACATTGTGATCGTCACCGACGACGGGTGTGAATCGCTGAACCGCCAGAGTCATGCGCTGACCCGACTACCCGCCAGCTGACCGGAGGATGCGCACATGAAAAGTATCCGGATACTGACTCTCGCGATGATCCTTCCCCTTGTCGCACTGGGATTGTCCGCGTGTGATCGGGTTGTCTTCGGCGACCCGGAAGCTGACCCGAACGCGCGGGTCACCGTTACGACAACGGTTTCGCCCGATACGCCGACGACGACCGGCGAGACCCCCACGCCGACCACACCACCGCGGACCACGGCTATTCCACCCGACGGCCCCGCGGCGTATCACGCCGTCGACCCGTCCCGCTTCCTGCTGGCACCTCCAACGCCGGTTGCCACGTACGCGTTCAGCGTGCCCAGCGGCAATATCGCGTGTTTCGCCGGGTCGGAGTTCATCTGCGAGATCCACGACGGACCCAATCAATCGGCCGCGCAGTCGCGGTGCGGCTTCTACGGCGACAACGCCGAAGAACACGTGCGGATCGCCGGATGGTTCAAGTACGACCGGGCGCCCTGCTCGACGATTCTGCAGGGGGTTTGGCGCGATCCGGGGCCGGCGCTGAACTACGGCGAGTCCGTCCGGCTATCCGTGCCCGGTGCCGAGTTCAACTGCTACTCGTCTATCGAGGCGCTGTACTGCACCGGACCCCAGAATTACGGATTCAAGCTCTCGCGCACCGAGTTCATCCGCTCCCCATTGTCCTGACACGGAGGAAGAGATCCGGTGACCCGTCCCACGAAATCGCCGATGCTCAGCAAGGGCAGGGCGAAGCGCTGCGAAGCAATACTCAGGTCCGTCATGGCGCCCGGCGAACGCCTCATCGCGCTGGCCGACGTCACCTCGGTTACGCCGCTGTCCATCGGGCTCGCGGTGACCGACCAGCGCCTCATCGCGGTGCCCAAGACATCGGCGCACACGGTCGAAATCCAGATCCACCGCGCGCAGTTCAGGGGCTATCGTTTCGAGCGGAAACTCGTCTTCAGCTATCTCCTCGGCATCACCGACGCCGAGGAGAAGAACTTCGGGGTCGTGGTGAGCGAGGTGCGCAAGTTCCTCGCTCCCTATCTGGACCAACTCCTGGTGCCGATCCCCGTCGCTGGTCACGTGCCTGACGAGCCCGCGAGCCGAGTCGATCCCTCCCTCCGCGATCCCGCTGGTCAGGCGCCGCCGCCACTGCAGGGCATCAGCCTGATTAAGAGGAAGGCTCACCCGACGGATCCATGCGCATCCCAGTCGACCCCCGGGGCACCGACTACCCCAGTGGAACCGACGATCGCCGACGAATTGGTGAAACTGGCGGACCTCCACCAGCGCGGACTACTTACCGACGCCGAATTCCAGACCGCCAAGGCCGCCGTCATCAGTCGCCGTGACTGATCCGCCGACCGTGCCCTGGCTTCCGCCGACCGTGTCCGCGGGCGTCGGGAAAAGCGACTGCGGGCATCGTGCCGGTCGGCTGGTACCGCCTACTGGACCTGCTTGACGATGCACGACTGCTCGGCAATGTCGCACGCGTCGCTGGCGCTGCTTCGCGAGTACTCGCGCTGAGCCACGATGTATTGGCCGGGCTGGCCGAATTCCTCGCCGTGGTAGACCTCGCCCCCCACCCGTGATGCGAGTTCCTGTGCCATCTCCAGAACCGTGAAGGAGCCGAATTGGGCGTACCACCCCGGTGCGGCGGTGGCTGCCGTCGAATCATTGGGGCTGTCCGACGGCCGGGCCGAACGCGAGGGCGTCGATGTGACGGTCGTCGTCGTGGTCGTCGTCACCGACTCGGTGACCGTGACCGTCGATGTGGGCGGTCCCGCCTGATAGTTCTCTGCTTTGCGAGCGCGACTGTCATTGACCGCCAACACCGTGCCCCCGACGGTGATCGTTGCCAGAAACACAGTGACTCCGACAACCGCTGCGAGGATCCATGGATGCCGGGGCGGACGCCCATCGCCCACAACACCATCGCCCACAACACCATCGCTTCCCGACTCCTCGGGTTCCCCGGGTCCGAACCGGTAATCCGACTCGGGCGGAACGGCCCGCGCGCGGAGAGGTTCACCGCGGGTCGGCGCATACGGGCCTGTCGTATAGGCCGTTGTCTTGATCAGATCAACGGGATCGGCGCCCGCTGAACGGTGTCGGCCACCCCCGGGAAATCCGCCGGTCCCGGGATACTGTCCGCCGTATGTCATGGTCTATTCCTTACAGCACCGTGTAGCCGAGTTCGAGCGCGGCCGTCGCCACTCCGGCGTGCAACCCTGGGTGCGACAACGGCAACGACAACTCCGGCCGATCCGGCAACGCCTCGGCGCCACGCTCGAACAACGCCACGCACGGCCCGCCCGCGAACCGCCCGCGGTACGCGATCCCCTCGACCTCGCCGTATGCCTCGTGAATCGCCTGCGCCCACTCCTGCGCAATTCGGTGCGGCGCAGAATCGAGCGCGAACTGTCCACCGGCACGGGTCAGCCAAGCGCCCGTGCCGATCCCGCCGACGTCGAGCAGTCGTACCTTCCGGGTGAACCGTGCCGCCGTCAGATAGGGCGTGCCGTGGAATCTGTCAATCAGACGCGTCTCCTGGAACACTTCTGCCAGCGCCCCGCGCGGGTTGGCGGCGCCATACCAAATCCCGGCTTCCGGGTGCATCCCGAGTGGCTGCGGGTGATGGTCGAATCGCAGGACCGGTCCCCACGTGCGCGGAAAGTTCCACGGCAGCACATGCTCGCCGGCCGTTGCGTGGACGCGCCACACAATCTCCGACGACAAGCCGATGACCTCTTCGCGCCGCACCCCCCGAGATCGGAGTTCCTCGATGGCGGGCGGCCCCCCTAGACCGTCGACCACGATGCCGCATTCACCAAGTCGAGCACCTGCGCCAACTGCTCGGCAGAGACGGGCGCCCGACTGAGATAGTCGGCGATCGACTGCGGGCTTCCGTTCTTGCGAGTCAGCGACGGCTGCGGAACGGTCAAAATCTTGTGCACCTCCAGCGGATGGGAGTCGGGCCGCAGGACCGAAATGACTTCGTCCATATGCGGCACCACACCGCTGGGGGTGAACTGGGCGGCCGGCATCAGCCGACGCTCCCCCCACAGGTAGGACCACAGCGTGCGCGCGGCGATACGCTGGCGAACACGCGCGGTGGAGACCCCAAGGCGCTCGGCGACCTCGTTGACGGTCAGCGACTCGGAGATGATCTGCTGCAACTGAACGTCGCGCTGCACCGTCATCACCGCGACGGCACCCGGCTTCTCGTGAAATCCGGACTCAGAGAGCAACTTCTCGTCGTGGTAGGACAATGAGGCATTGGCCAGCCCGCCATCAGCAGCGAGGGTCTCCAAGACTCCGACCAGCGCAGCACGGTCGACGCTGAGCCCGGTAACCGCATGCAACGCGTCCTCGAATCCCAACTCGCCCGAAAGATATCGCTGAATCGGCTCATACGATGATGCCGAGGTCATGACTCCTCCAACCCGTGAATCAACCGAACTAACATCACTAAGGACGCTAGCACTCCGGTCCGTGCGGACCGGGCATCCGCAGCCGGCGACCGGTCCCGCAATATCGCTGAGGACAAGCCCGCCGCTGCGATATCGTCGCAACCAACTTCGGACTTTGGGGGAGGTCTGGCGGTTATGACTGTCGAAAGTTTCTTACAGGCGCGCCACATCTTTGACGCGGGGGTGCTGGCCTCTGGGATCCGGGTCGACGGCCAGGAGGCCGATCGGGACGAGGATTACGCGAGGCGGGCCTTTGTGCGCGCCACCGAAATGGTCCCGGAGATGGCCGATGCCTGGCTGGGCCGCATTGCGACGGGCGAGAACTCTCCCGACATCTACTTCAACCTGTACAAGCACCGGGGCTCGCTGTTCGTCGAGCAACGCCGCCTCGGACTGCCGCCGCGCACACTGGCCGGCCGGTTCTCCACCGGCTTCTACATCGACTACCCGGTATCGGATCCCGCGGAGGCCGCCGCCGCCTACGCCTGCACGATGCTCGATGCGCAGGACTATGACGGTGCACAGGATGCTCTCGATGCGGTGGCGGCTGGCGAGAAGACGCCCATCGTCGACTTCGCACACGGATGTTTGCACTTCCGGACCCAGCGCTGGCCCGACGTGTTGACCGCCCTCGCCGGATCTGCCACCTGGGCCGACGGGCACTTGACCGCGGCCGCCAACGTCATGGTCGGCACCGCGTGTGCGCAACTCGGGCTGTTCGGGGAGGCGGTCAACCGCCTCGAAAGGGCCGAGGGCGGGCCGATCCCGGCAGCGCGAACGGCCGCGATGTTCACCCGCGGTCTCTGCCTGCGCGAGATGGGCAAGGAGGACGAGGCTCGGGCGGTGTTCGAGGCAGTGTATTCCCTCGAGCCCGGATTCGCCGACAACGCCAACGCAATGAACGACCCCAAGTTTCGTCTCGTCGTCACCTCGCAGCAGATCATCGATTCGCGCACCGATCGCTGGGATCCGGCTTCGGTGCCGCAGGAGGATCCCGTCGACGCCGATGCCGGCCGCACCCTGTTGGCAAAGGCCGAACGTGAATTGGCCGAGCAGATCGGCCTCGAGTCGGTCAAGACCCAGGTCGGCAAGCTCAAGTCCACAGCGACCCTGGCCCGAGTACGTGCGGCGAAGGGACTGACCAGCGCAGCGCGCAGTCAGCATCTCGTCTTCACCGGCCCACCTGGCACCGGCAAAACGACAGTCGCGCGCGTCGTCGCCAAGGTCTATTGCGGGCTGGGCGTCCTCAAGACCGACACGGTCATCGAGGCGTCGCGCCGCGACTTCGTCGGCGAACACCTCGGCTCGACGGCGATCAAGACCGGCCAGCTCATCGATCGTGCACTCGACGGCGTGCTGTTCATCGACGAGGCGTACATGCTGATTCAGTCCGGGCTCTCCGGAGGCGACGCGTTCGGCCGCGAGGCCGTCGACACCCTGCTGGCCCGGATGGAGAACGACCGTGATCGGCTGGTCGTGATCATCGCCGGATACGACGGTGAAATTGACCGTTTCCTCGGCGCCAACGATGGATTGGCGTCGCGATTCAGCAAGCGGATCCGGTTTGAGTCCTACTCGCCGGCCGAACTCGCCCAGATCGGCACGGTGATCGCCCGCAAGCGGGATTCGGTCCTCTCCCCCGATGCGATCGCCGTGATCGAGCAGCACTGCGCCCCGCTGTACGAGATCACCGAGATCGATCAGACCGGCGAGCCGCGCCGGGGCATCGACCTGGCCGGCAACGGCCGCTTCATTCGCAACGTCGTCGAGGCGGCCGAGGAAGAGCGCGAGCACCGTCTGAGCACCGGTGACGCTGACATCGCCGCCCTCGCCGCGGATGCGCTCATGCGCATCGAAGCGCCCGACGTCCGTGCCGCCCTGGACAATGTCCTGGGTATGCGCGCGCGGTAGATACTCGCGGCGCTGCCCACCGACGCACCACGCGAGCCGCGGGACATTGCTCCGTCAGTCGACCTGCGGCGACCATTCGGTCACCTCGCCGCGCAGGCCGCTGGCCCGGGCAACTCGCCGATCCACGGCCGCGCGCAGCCAGTCGGCCTTTCCAACGATGCGTACTCGCTTCCGGGCCCGGGTGGTGGCGGTATACAGCAGCTCGCGGGTCAACAGCGCCGACTCCGACGGTGGCAGCACCACGGTGACAACGTCGAACTGGCTTCCCTGACTGCGGTGGATCGTCATCGCGGCGGCCGGCATCGCATCGGCGAGTTGCGAAGGGTGCAGTGTGACGATCTCGCCGTGCTTGTCGAAGGCGACGCTCACCCCCCTCCCACCGTCGGCGATCACCACACCGGTGTCGCCGTTGTAGATGCCGACGCGCTTGTCCGTCGACGTGACCAGTAGCGGCTCCCCGATGGGCCACGGACCACTGCGGCGGACGGCATGGCGCCACGAATCTATCGTTCGTGACCACCATCCAACGCCGTAGCGACCATCGCGATGGGCGCAGAGCACGCGATAGGCGCCCAGTTCGGTGACAGCGGTTCGCGCGTCGCCCGCGGCTCCGGCCGTGCGCAAGGCTGATAGCCAGGTCACGGTGTCGTTGCGGACATCGTCGAGCGCCTCGGGTTCCACCAGCTCGATGCGGTCCCCGCAATCTTGCTCGATGAGCCGCAACACCTCGTCGGCGTCGCCCCGATTGACCGCCGCGGCGACCGACGCGATCACCGTCCCGAACCGGTATCCCCACGTCAGCGTCAGCACGCTGCCGCCGAGTTGGGCCTTCTCGGCGCTGGAAAAGTCAGAATCACCTAAGTCCGCTAGGTCGGCAAAGCCGGGTGGCAACGTGGCGGTCGAGCGCAGCGCACGGTCGGTGAGGTCGGTGAGCACCGCACCGGCCTCCACCGATACGAGCTGATGAGGATCACCGACGAGGATCAGCCGCGTATCGTCGCGCACCGCAGCCAGGAGCAGACTCATCGCGGTGACCGACAGCATCGACGTCTCGTCGACGACCACCACGTCATAGGGGAGGCGATTGTTCGGCCCGTGCCGGACGGTGCCGTCGCGCCAGATGCCGAGCAGCGCGTGCACGGTATGTGCGACCGGCATGGCCGCCAATCCGTCGTAGTCGTTGATCGACGCCTGTAGTTGCGCCGCTGCACGTCCAGTCGGCGCGCACAGACCGATGCGCACACCCCCGCCCAGGACACGCTCGAGGACCCCGAGAATCCGGGCCACGGTGTGCGTCTTGCCCGTCCCGGGCCCGCCGACCAGCACCGTCGTCCACGACGTCGCCGCCAACGCCGCCGCGGCGCGCTGCCTGTCGTAGTCCGGTCCACCGTCATCGGCGGCCGCCGGCGCGAACACGTCGTCGATGGCGGCCCGAGCCCGCGCCAGATCGACTGGCGGCCTGCTGGCCGCCCGCCCGTCCAGGATTCGTCGGATAGTCTGCTCCTGCTCGAAATACTTGCGCAGGTAGACCAGCGGACCGTCGTCGGAGTCGACCAGCGCCAACGGCTTCAGCGGTCCGAACCTACCGCCGATCACCAGACTGCTCACCCGCAGAGCCGCCACCATTGCGTCCGTGCTCGGCCAGGGCAACGGATTCTCGGGGTCGGGATCGAGGTCGGCGATCGTCTCCAGCGCGACGCAGATCGATCCGGTCCGCACCGCCCGCACGGCCAGCGCCGCGGCAAGGAGGACCTCGTCGGCAGCAGTCTCGTCGGACAGCTTCGACAACCGCCGGGCGACCTGCACATCGGCTGACGTGATCAAGCCCGATTCGTTGAAGGCCCGGAGGAACCCAACCTCCCCGACGGCCAGATCCCCCGATGCCGGATCGAACTCCCGGATGGCTCCGCTCATGGCCGCACCCCCGCCAACAGATCGGACAGGCCGACGACGAGCCCCGCCGGAATTTTCCACTGGAAGACGCCGCACCCATCGGGGGTCGCCGGCCCGACCATCCCGCGCACGAACTGATACTGCACCGGCCCCAGACTGTGCTCCGGCGCATACCGGGGCAACCGCCAACGCAAATATCGGTGCAGCGCAACGGAATACAGCAGCGCCTGCAGCGGATAGTGCGCGGCCATCATCTCCTGCGCCATCGCCTCCCGCGAGAATGTCTCCGCGACAAGATCACCCGGCCGGATGCGATTGGTCTTGTAGTCGACGACAACGAACCGCGGCCGACCGTCATCACCGGGCACCCGCAGGACCGAGTCGATGCTGCCGGTGAGGAAGCCGTGGAACCTCTCGTCGGAGACTCCGGCGACTTCGTCGGCGTACGGCCGCAGTGGATCGTCGCCGGACAGATGCCGTCGCATGAGTTCGGCGACAGCGGCCAGGCCAAACCCGCCATCGACGTCGGCGAGCGGCAATTCGAAGTCCATCTCACTGAGCCGATCGGTGCGTTGGATGCTCCACAGATCGTCGGCCCCGGGATCGTCGACGAGTCCCAGCGGCGTTGTGAGGACGCCCTCGAGCGCGGCGCCCAGCACGTCGACGTCGATGTCGAACGCGGCCCGCCGGGCACCCGTAGCGCACAGTTCCCGGATATGCGCGGCCCGGTCGGGCACATCGGTGTCGACGTATTCAAGTACCTGGTGGACCAGGGTGCCGAACCGCGCCCCGAACGGCAGTCCATTCATCAACGATGGTGTACCCGTTGGCGCATCCACGCTTTCGATGGTGGCCCCCACCTCATCGGCCGGTTCGTCGAGGAGCTCCCCCGCGCGCACGGCCTGATCGTCGGGTTCGCTGCCGACCGCCGGGACGGGATCGGCCGCCGCGTGGGCCGCATCGTGCGCGGCCCGCACGATCGACGAGTACGACGATCGCCGGAACTGGTCGTCGATTGGCCGATCGAAGCTCGCGACCACCATTTCCGCCGCACCGGATCCGGCCGGCGCCGGCGGACGCCAGCGCGGGACGTCACCGCGACGGCCGGCGGCCTCAAGGGCGATGGCCGGGTGAAAGTCGGCGACCTCGCGCAGCAGCATCTCCTCGCGGGCATCGTCGAGCAGCGCGATCGTATCGGGAATCGGTGACCGGGTACCCGATCTCATCGCCGCCATCCGGTCGAGCGTCGAGAACAGGACCCGGTGCAGCGGGCCGCTGGTGGTCGTCGTGCTCGGCGCCCACCAGGCGACGACCTGCGAGCGGGCCCGCGTCAACGCGACGTAGAGCAGGCGCAAATCCTCGCCCGCCGACTCCGCGTCGGCGATCCGCTTGCGCTCGTGGTATCCGGCGGCATCCTCCCCGCCGACATCGAGGTAGCGCACCTCGCCCTCGTGGAAGGTGAAGGTCTTCGGCCGACTCGGCCGCCCGCCATCCCAGCCAAACGGCACATAAACGATCGGGAACTCCAGTCCCTTGCTGGCGTGCACGGTCATCAACTGCACAGCCGCGGTGTCGCGATCGAGCCGCCTCGTCTGATTGGCCCGTCGCTGCACGGCCTGACCGTCCGCGACGCTCTCGGCCAGCCACGCAACCAGCCCAGATAGCCCACATCCGGTGTGGGCGACCTCCTCGACCAGGAGGGCGGCGACCTGCAACAGGTCGGTGAGCAGCCGCTCACCGTCGGCCATTGCGAGGACGCGCTGCGCAACGTGCCGCTCGCGCACGAGTTGCGCGGTCATCGCCGCCGCGCCACCCTCTTCAAAGGTGCGCGCCCACGACGCGAGGGCGCCGGCCAGACCGCCGATGCCGGCTTCCCCGCGCGCATCGAGCTCCGCAGGCGTGACACCCAGCAGCGGGGTCACCGCAGCGAGCCGCACCCGGCGAGAATCCGACGGTCGATCCAGCGCCTGCATGACGTACCACCAGTAACGCGCGGCCTCACTGGCGAAGACGCTGCGGCCACCGGCGACGACGGTGACGATGCCATGGGCACTGAGCGCTCGCTGCAACGGTTCGATGGTGGCATTGGCCCGCAACAAGACCGCGATATCACCGGGCTCGAGGCGGCGCTCGATCTGTCCGCCGGCCTCGTCGTCGACGACGATTCGCGCATCGCCGGCGAGCGTGGCCGCAATGTCGGCCGCGACATCATCGATGACTCGGTCGCGGACGCCCGGCACGAGCGGGGTCGAGCCGTCTTTCGTGTGACTGGTGAAGTCGCGCCGGTTGAAATGGCGCAGGCGCAACGGCGCGGTATTGCGGATCCGACCCTCCGCGTGGCGCGCGTGGACCGGCCGGACCGCGATCTGCGGGTCGCCGAGTTCGGCGTCGACGAGGATCGCGCCCAGCGCGTCGACGAGTGGTGCGTCCGAGCGCCAGTTGACGGTGAGGTTGCGCTGCTCCTGGGCCTCCCGCGAGGCCTGCAGGTAGCTGAACACATCGGCGCCGCGGAAGGCGTAGATCGACTGCTTCGGGTCGCCGACCAGCACCAGCGGGCGATGACCATGAAAGCAGCGGCGCAGGATCTCCCACTGCTGCGGGTCGGTGTCCTGGAATTCGTCGACGAGGACGACCTCGAACCGGTCGCGGATGCGGGCACAGGCCGCCTGCCCCCATTCCGCGTCGGCGATGATCTCGTGCAGCCGTCCCTGCAGGTCGTCGTAGGTACGCAGCCGGGACCAGCGCTTGCGGGTGCGGACCCGGTCGCGGACCGCGTGGGCCAGCCGCACCCAGGACACCCCGCCCTCCGACATCGGATCGAGCGGTGCCAACTTCGTCGACGCGTTGCGCACCGCCTCGCACGCCACCACTTCGGCTGTGCCGAGTGAAACGCCGGGATCGGGTTCCCCGGCGTACTTGGCGACGAAGAGATCGCGGGCGGTTTCGCGGGCCATTTCGTTGGCGTCTTCGACGAGTTGGTAGTGCTGATCGCGCTCGCCGAGGAAGCCGAGGACGGTGAGCATCCGGTTGCAGAAGGTGTGCGTCGTGGCGATGGTCGCGGCGTCGAAGTCAGACAAGGCGGCGAAGAGGCGTTCGCGACGAAGGACGATGTCACCGTCGGCGCCCAGGGCGAGCAGCACGATCAACTCGTCGCCGGACGTGCGGGCCGCTGCTGGATCGGTGAGTGCGAGGGCGCATTCGCGCAGGCGGGTGCGGGTGCGGTCGCGCAACTCGGTCGACGCGGCGTTGGAGAAGGTCGCCATCAGCAGGCGCGAGACCGGGATCCCCTCGGCGATGAAGCGCACGGCCAGGGCCGTGATCGCGTAGGTCTTGCCGGTCCCGGCGCTCGCCTCGAGGACGAGGGTGCCGGTGGGCAGTGCATCGGTCAGGGTGAACGGAGTGGACGTCATTTCTGCGACTCCTGTTGGCGCAGCGGGGCGAAGAGGAGCAGCGCGGCCTGCAGGAAGCCGGACAGTCCATGATGCACCCAGGGGGCGGGGATGCCGAGGTCGGCGGGTACCGAGTCGGCACACTCATCGAAGGACACTGGGGAATCGGGGTCACCGGTGAGCAGCAGCGAGACCGCCTCGTCCTGCACGAACCGGTCGCTGTTAAAGCGTCCGCGGGCGCGATTCGTCGCCTGCTCCGCATTGCCGGTCCGATCGTAGACCTGGGCGGCATGTTCGGCGGCATCCAGCGGCAGCGCAAACGATGAACCGAGCCCGGTATCGCGGAGGGCGACGAGGGCAGCGAGGATGTCCGCGGCATCGTCGACCGGGGTGTAGCGGCGGATGGCGGTGTATGCCCGCTCGCCGCCGATCAGGCAGGCGCCGTTGACCCGCTGCTCACTGCCCGCCGTCAGGGCGAGCAGGGTGATCCAGATTTCCAGCCGCTGCTTGGGTTTGAGGGTGGAATAGGTGACCGTGACGAGCCCGGCGTCATAGATGTTGGGAACGGTCCCGTAGAGGCGACGGCCGCCGGGCAGGTCGACGCGGACGTCGACGGTGCGCGCTGGCCCGCTGCGCTCGGAGGCCGCACGCGCGGCAAGTGCTTCTGCTTTCGCGGCGATGGGGGCGAGAACATCGGCCCCCATCTTGAATGGCGGCAGCGTGCCTCGACGGAGTTCGGCAGCGCGGGCTGCGGCGGGGTCGGCGCCATCGAGCATCGCCGCGAGCAACCGGTCACCAACACCCCAGCGCTCCAGGCCGTCCAGGTCGACGGCGATCTGGTCGGGCACCTCTTCTTCCCGGCGCGGCACCACCATGCCGAGGCGCTGACGGATGAAGCCCTCGGCCGGATTCACGATGAACTTGATCAGGTCGGCGAGGTCGACGTCGTCGGTGGGCGCCGGTGGATACTGCCCGGCCATCGTCGGCCAGGCGATCCCTGGGCTGCGGGTTGCGGTCAACTCGGCGAGGCTGCGGGCACCGGCGAGCAGCGAACGGTCGAAGGAGAACGGGCGCGGCGCGCGGAAGTTCTGACCGTCGAAGGCGTGCAGCGTGTGCTTGCTGATCACGGCCTGGGCGACCCCCTGGCCGGCGACTTGCTCAATCGCGTCGAGGAGTTCGCTCACCACGACCGACGGTGGGACGGCGACCCCGTTGATCGGGTCGGCGCCGGTATAGAAGACGAGGAGGTGATCCTTCGCCGCGACGATGGCGTCAAGGAATGCCTGACGATCCTCGTCGCGCGGCGATCGCTCCCCGACGAGCGGGTCGAGGGCGAGGATGTCGTCCCCGTCGACCGATTGTGTTCGCGGGAAGGCCTCGCCATCCATGCCGAGCAGGATGATCGCGCGGTGCGGGACCGACCGCATCGGCACCATCGAACAGACGGTGAGCTCACCGGTGCAGAAGTTCGACCGGGTCGGAGTCGCTGCAACGAGGTCTTCGATGAGGTCGCGCACATCCGACGGGGCTAGTTCAAGGTCGCCGTTCAGCGAGTCGCGGATCAGCCGAATTGCTTGTGCACGTTGCCATTCCGTCTCGCGATCGGCGGCGGTGAGGTGCTCGACGAGCTCGGTGAGCAACTCTGCCCACGACGAGGCCGAGCGTGGGTCGGCAATTCGCGCGAGCAGCGTGCCAACACGGTCGACAAACTCGGCGAAGCGCCCGACGGCCTCGGTGTCGCTGGAGTCGATGCCGCCCATCGGCAGCGAGGTGCCGAGCCACTGGCCGTCGGCCTCGTCGGCCGCAACCGACAGCAGCAGTCGACTGACCCCGGCCTCGGCGGTGCCCTGCGGGAAGCCGGCCAGGCCGTATCGTGCGCGCTGCGTGGCGTCGATGCCCCAGCGGATATTGGCCCGAACCGCCCACGCGGCAAGATTGTCCAGCTCATCATCGGAGAAATTGAAGCGCCGCCGAACCGGGTCGGCCGCGGCGAGGTCGAGCAGTTCGCTGACCGTCACCCGCCCGACGCCGAGCGCGACCACGCGCAACACCACGTCGAGGACGTCGTTGGTGGCGAGCAGTCCACGGTCAGCGAGGCGCACGCGCAGATCCCCAGCGGGGTGGTCACTGCCGACCCGCCCGAACGCCCCGGTGATCAGTGGCGCGAAGTCTTCGACGTCGGGGCACATGATCAGCACGTCGCGGGGCTCGAGCCCCGGGTTGTCGGCGAAGAGGTGCAGCAGCCGCTCGCGCAGGACCTCGACCTGCCGCTCCCGACCGTGGCAGGCGTGCAGTTCGAGTGAGGTGTCGGCGGTCGGGCCGCCGACGGGATCAGCGAGGTCAGTGCGCAGGGCCGATTGGATCGTGGCGAGAAGGGTCGGCGGTGCCGGGTGGGCCGACGGGCGGTAGTGGTCTTCGCCGATCGTCGCGCCGAGCGATTCCTGTAACTCCTGGACGTCGCGGGACAGGCTCGCCAGCAGCGGATTCGCGACCGGGCGCGGGGTGCGAAGCGCGCGCAGGCGCAGACCGGGGGGCGCCGGATCGGACGCGATCGTCGCCCACAGCGCAGGACTCGGATGCGCTAGGTACAGGCCGACCTCGCGGTTGGCCGCGACGGCGTCGAGTAGTTCGCGCAGCATCTGCGGTATCCGCGTCGGGCCGAAGATCGACAGGCGCAGCGGGAGGTCGATCCGGCCAGGCTCCGCGCGGACCGCGGCGGCGACGTCGTCGAGGATCTCCGCGATGTGCGGCCCCCCGATCTGTTTGCGCACCTCGCGCCACAATCGCGGTTGCCAGGTCTGCGACAACTCGAGCGCGCGCAGCTCGCCGTCGATCAGTGCGCCGCTGGTGTCCTCGCCGCGCGCCCAGCCGGCGATCATCTGTGGGCGCTGCCAGCCGTAGTCGGCGAACAGTCGGGCGATCGTCGACGCGGTGGCCAGTTTGCGGCCGCGCCAGGTGTCATCGCCGGTGGCGTCGATATGGCGGGCGAGCATGGCCAGCGCGGCATCGTCGATGCACTCGTCGAGTGCGGCGAGCACCGGCCAGAGCAGGTTCTCGGCCTGCCACGACTCGGCGTCGACTCCCCGATCAGCGGCGAACGGATCGATCACGCGCCTCAGCAGCTGTGCCGGACTGGGAAAGTCGACATTGGCCGCGATCCCGTCACCTTCCGGTCCCGCTCCCAGCGTGCCCGCGAGTTGCTGCGCCAACCACCGCTCCACGCCGTGCGCGGCGACGGCGACGACTTCGGTGGTCATCGGGTCGGGCAGCGGTGCACTCATCGTCGCGGCGAGCACCTCGACCAGGGTGTCGGCGCACTCGGCGCGGTGGACTGTAAGCATTGCGGCGATCCTATCGGTGGGATCGGACACCACCTCGTTACGCTGCCAGTCATGACCGATGCGCGCGACGAGTTCCCCGTTCACCTGCGCTGGGGCGACATGGATGCGTTGGCCCACATCAACAACGTGCAGATCGCCCGGCTCTTCGAGCAGGCCCGTGTCGAAGCGTTCAACCGCTGGTTCGGCGACGCCCGACGGGGCATTCACCTGTTGGTGGCCCGCCAGGAGATCGAGTACTGCGCGATCCTGCACTACTCCACCGAGCCGGTCCGGATCCGGTGCGCGATCAGTGCGATCGGCCGCGCCTCCTTCGAGTTCGGCTACGAGTTGCTCGACCGGGCCGGAACGGTGTGTGCGATCGCCGAGACCACCGTCGTGACGACGACGCGGGAGGGCGCCACCACCGCCATCCCCGACGAGGTGCGCATGATTCTCGACCAGCACCGGGGCGAACCGGCTCCGTTCCGCCGGCGCCGGAGTGGCACGGCCGGATAAGCGGTGCGCCGCACTGGCCCAAGCACCTCCATCGCGGTCATCGCACACCGAGACACCAGTTCAAAGCGCTCGGCGTCGTCGCGATCGGCCCACTCCTCGGGGTTCTTCATCGGCAGCGTGCGGATGAAGGCCCTAACGCAGTCCGCGGCGCGTTCGATCTTGGTGATGAACCGCGTCCCGCGGAGTTGTCTGGGGTATACCGCCACGACGGCAGTTGCACACCGTGCGACTAATCTAGAGTGGGTGGGTGATCGTCGATACCCCGAGGCTGTGGTTGCGCCCAGTCTTGCCCGACGACGCAGACAACTTCGTCTCCCTCGATTCTGATCCGCTGGTCATGCGCTATGTGAGCGACGGTGAGCCCACGCCGCGCGCACAGATCGTCGACTGGACCATCCCGCGGGCCCGTGCCGAGTACGCCGCACACGGCACCGGGATCTGGACGCTGATCCTCAAGCCGTCGCTGGAGTTCGCCGGCTGGGTCGCGCTTCGCCGCCCGCGTCACGGCGGGCAGCGCCGCGAGTTGGAGTTGTCCTACCGATTGCCCCGCGAGGTGTGGGGACAGGGCTTGGCCACCGAGGCGGCCCGCGCGATGCTCGCCGCGGCGTTCGCCGGCGTGCCCCCTGAACGCGTCTTCGCCGGGGCTGCACCGGACAACGTCGCGTCATTGCGCGTGTTGCGCAAGATCGGCATGCGCATCACGCCTGCGCTCACCGACGAGAGTGCCGGTGGCGATATCGAATTCGAGATCCTGCGCCACCATTGGCTCATGCGCTCCGGCGGTGGCTATGCCCCCGAGCGCCACCATGGGCGGCATCGCCTGCCCGACGCGCTGCCCGGGGCCTGAGACGATAAGGTTGGCGGGTGACCACGAGTGACATCCCAACCAGCCCCGCTCGGCACCACGTCGTTATCATCGGCTCCGGATTCGGCGGCCTGTTCGCCGCCCAGCGTCTCAAACGCGCCGATGTCGACATCACGCTGATCGCCCGCACCACCCACCACCTGTTCCAGCCGATGTTGTACCAGGTCGCCACCGGCATTGTGTCCGAGGGCGAAATCGCGCCGGCGACTCGCATCATCCTGCGCGACCAGAAGAACGTGACCGTGCTCCTCGGGGACGTCTTCGACCTGGACGTCGATGCCCGAACCGTGACGTCGCGCCTGCTGGAACGGGTGACCGTAACGCCATACGACAGTCTGATCATTGCCGCCGGCGCCGATCAGTCCTACTTCGGGAATGATCAGTTCGCCGAGTACGCCCCCGGCATGAAGACCATCGACCACGCGCTCGAGTTGCGCGGCCGAATCCTCGGCGCCTTCGAACAGGCCGAACTATCCGACGACCCGGTCGAGCGCGAGAAGCTGCTCACCTTCGTCGTCATCGGCGCAGGCCCGACCGGGGTCGAAATGGCGGGGCAAATCGCGGAAATGGCCGAACGAACCCTCAAGGGCTCATTCCGCCACATCGATCCGACGAAGGCGCGTGTCATCTTGCTCGACGCCGCGCCCGCGGTGCTCACGCCATTCGGCCCGAAACTGAGCGCGAAAGCTCAGAAGCGCCTAGAGAAGCTCGGCGTTGAGATCCAGCTCAACGCCATGGTCACCAACCTCGACTACGACGGCATCGAGGTGAAGGACTCCGACGGCACCGTCCGCCGGATCGAGGCGCAGTGCAAGGTGTGGTCCGCCGGGGTCCAGGCGAGTTCGTTGGGCAAGGTCCTCGCCGAGGAGACCGGCGTCGAACTCGACCGTGCCGGACGTGTGAAGGTCGGGCCCGATCTGACGGTGCCCGGTCACACGAATGTCTTCGTGGCCGGCGACATGATGGCGGTCGACGGTGTTCCCGGCGTTGCGCAGGGCGCGATCCAGGGCGGTCGCTACGCCGCGGATGCGATCACGGCCGGGCTGCGCGGACAGACTCCAGACCAGCGCAAACCCTTCTCGTACTTCGACAAGGGCTCGATGGCCACGATTTCGCGGTACGCCGCGGTCATGCAGGTTCCGCTCCCGTTTACCAAGAAGAAGTTCGAGACCGAGGGCTACTTCGCCTGGCTCGGCTGGCTTGCGCTGCACCTGGTGTACCTGGTCGGCTTCCGCAACCGATTGAACACCTTCATCAACTGGTTCTTCGCGTTCACCACTCGCGGCCGTACCCAGCTTGCGGTGACCGAGCAACAGGTTTACGCCCGCACGGCGATGGGCGCGCTCTCCGCGCTGGAGCGTCGCGAGGCCGAGGAGATCCAGGAGAAGCTCGCCCGAGCCCAGCGCAGGCAGGGCGCATAGTCCGGTTCGGGACGCACCCCAGCGCCGGCGCTGGCGCCCATGTCTGGGCGCTGGCGTCGGCGCTGGCGTCACCTACGACGGAACAGGCACGTTCTGCAGGCGCACGCGGCCCTGGGCCAGCAACGTGCCGTCGGTCAGTGTCATGTCGACCTGCCAGAGTTGCTGCCGCCTGCCGCGGTGCACCGGCGTCGAGCGGGCCACGATCGTGCCTTCGGACACCGACTTGAGGAAGTCGGTGCTGTTGTTCACGCCCACCGCGGTTCCGCCGATCCCCGTCTGCTCAAGCCAGAGGAACCCCGAAACGCTCGCGACGCTCTCCGCCATCGCGCAGTAGACGCCGCCGTGAACGATCCCGAACGGCTGGTGATGAATCGGCGAGATCGCGATCTCGGCAACCAGGCCATCGCCGGTTCCTTCGAGGATGCGCATGCCCAACTGGGCGTCAAGGCCCGTCGCCAAGGAGAGATCAGTACCCGGTGTTGTGTGTTCGCTCATGGGTCTCAGGCTAGCGCGACACCCTCCCCGCGCCGACGACTCCGGCAGGCCCCGCGTTCTCCTACGACGCGGGGCCTGCCGTGCCACGTGGATCGGGGGGTCGCTGCAGCCCTCAGGACGCTCACTCAATCCGCGCTGCCAATAATGTAGGCTAGCCTTACCTTGTTGTCAATCCAATGCACGCGAACGATCGAGAACCCGGGAGCAGCGATGACCGCCACCATGGATGCCCGCACCACACCGATCCGCTCGGACCGCGCGCGAATCGGTAGAATGAGAAAGGTGAATGGGTTGGGCGATCTCGAGCGGGCGGTCATGGACACGCTCTGGGACTCGAACGCCCCCCAGACCGTCCGCCAGGTGCACGAGTCGCTCAATCGCTCTCGCAGCCTCGCCTACACGACGGTCATGACCGTGCTGCAGCGCCTGGCCAAGAAGGGCCTTGTCACCCAGATCCGCGACGATCGTGCGCACACGTATCAAGCCGCACACCAGCGCGAGGATCTCGTGGCGAGCCTGATGGTTGACGTTCTCGACTCCGCCGACGCGCCCGGCTCCCGTGAAGCTGCACTGGTGTCCTTCGTCGGCCAAGTCAGCGCCGACGAAGTCGCGGCCCTGCGGTTCGCGCTCGACGATCTCGCCGCACGCCACGTCGACCATCCCACCGATCCGACGTGACCGCTGTCGCGTTCGGCCTCCTGTGCCTGCTTCTCGTCGGACCGGTGCCCGAGCGACTGTCCCGCGCACAGTGGCCGATGCGCGCTCCGCGTGCCGCCATGACACTGTGGCAGGCCGTCGCCCTCGCCGCCATTCTCTCCGCCTTCAGCGCCGGCATCGCGATCGCGGCCAACCTCGTGCGCCCCGGGGCGGACGGCGCCCCGACGGCGAGCCTGCCGACCGACATCAGCCGGCTCGGCTGGCCGGCGTGGCTGATGTCGGTGGGCGCCCTCGCCGCCACCGCGGTGATAGCGGCACGACTGGCGATCACCACGATCAGGGTCGGCGTGCGGACACGCGCGCGCCGCGCAGCCCACCGCCAGCTCGTCGACCTACTCGCCTCAGCCGACGAGCCACCCGTGGGCGACGGGCATCCGCTGCGCGATCGCCACATCCGTCGGCTGGCCGTCGAGCAGCCACTGGCCTACTGCCTACCCGGACGCCACCGGCGGGTCGTCGTGACCAGTGGCGCGCTCGCCCGCCTCTCCGACGACGAGCTGCGTGCAGTGCTGGCCCACGAGCACGCCCACCTGCGCGCCCGCCACGACCTCGTCCTGGAAGCATTCCTTGCACTGCAGGCTGCCTTTCCGCGGTTCGTGCGCAGCAAGTCGGCACTGGGGTCGGTGCAGCTGCTCGCCGAAGCACTCGCCGACGATCAGGCGGTGCGGACCACCAGCCCGACCACCCTCGCGCGCGCCCTCGTCACCGTCTCCGACTCGACGGCACCGGCCGGCGCGCTGGCCGTCGGCGGTTCGACGACTCTCACGCGCATCACCCGCCTGGCCGCGCCGAACTCGACCCGCGTCGCGCTGGTTGCCTATGGCGCCGCCGCTGCGTTGATCATCGTCCCCACCCTCGCAGTCGCCATCCCGTGGCTGGGCGAATTGTCCCGACTCCTCGACCGTTAGGCTGACTCTCATGACCGCGCCTTCACCCACCGCCCAGATCGGGGTCACCGGCCTCGCCGTGATGGGCTCCAACATCGCCCGCAACTTCGCCCGCAACGGGTACTCGGTGGCGGTGCACAATCGCTCCATCGCCAAGACTGACGCCCTGATCGCCGACCACGGCGGCGAAGGCAATTTCGTACGGGCCGAGACGATGGCCGACTTCGCCGCCGCCCTACAGCGGCCGCGCCGGGCGCTGATCATGGTCCAGGCCGGCGATGCGACTGACGCCGTGATCGAGGAGATCGCCGCGGTGTTCGAGCCGGGCGACATCATCATCGACGGCGGCAATGCGCTCTACACCGACACCATCCGCCGCGAGGCCAGTCTCGCCGAGCGCGGCCTGCTGTTCATCGGTGCCGGCATTTCCGGTGGTGAAGAAGGGGCACTTCTCGGACCGTCAATCATGCCGGGCGGCCCGGCCGAGTCCTACGCGGCCGTCGGACCAATGCTGGAAAAGGTCGCCGCCCAGGTCGACGGTGAGCCCTGCTGCACCCACATCGGCCCGGACGGCAGCGGCCACTTCGTCAAGATGGTGCACAACGGCATCGAGTACGCCGACATGCAACTCATCGGCGAGGCCTACGATCTGATGCGCAAGGCGCTCGACATGCCCGTCGCCGAGATCGGGACGGTCTTCAAAGCCTGGAACGATACCGAGTTGGCCAGCTACCTCATCGAGATCACCGCCGATGTCCTCGCGCAGGTCGACGCCGCCACCGGCAAGCCCCTCGTCGACGTGATCGTCGACGAGGCCGGCCAGAAGGGTACTGGGCGCTGGACCGTGAAGTCGGCCTTGGACCTGGGGATTCCGGTCACCGGGATCGCCGAGGCCGTGTTTGCCCGCGCGTTGTCGAGTTCGCGCACCCAGCGCGACGCCGCCGCCGGACTCGCCGCAGGAACACTGGCCCCCCCACCTGCAGACGCCGCGGCCTTCATCGATGACATCAGGGCCGCGCTCTACGCGTCGAAGGTCATTGCCTATGCGCAGGGCTTCGATCAGATTTCAGCGGGTAGCCGCGAGTACGGGTGGAACGTCAATCCAGGGGCCCTCGCGACGATCTGGCGTGGCGGCTGCATCATCCGCGCACAGTTCCTCAACCGGATCCGCGAGGCTTACCAGGAGCACCCGGAACTGCCGTCATTGCTGCTCGCGCCCTATTTCCGCGATGCCGTCGAGTCGGGCATCGACTCCTGGCGCCGCGTCGTGGCGACGGCGGCAACCATGGGCATCCCGGTGCCCGCGTTCGGATCCTCGCTCGCCTACTACGACGGGTTGCGCGCCGAGCGCCTGCCCGCCGCGCTGACCCAGGGCCTGCGCGACTACTTCGGTGCCCACACCTATCGCCGTATCGACGCCGAGGGCAGCTTCCACACCCTGTGGAGCAGTGACCGCTCCGAGATCACCGCCTGATTCCGGACGACCACGCCGAGCCGCCGATGCGCTTCCACGCAGGGAACCGACCCGACTTCGACCTGACCTACGACGACGTCTTCATCATCCCGAATCGGTCCGATGTCGCGTCGCGCTTCGACGTCGACATGGCCACCGTCGACGGCTCCGGGACGACCATCCCCATCGTGGTGGCAAACATGACCGCCGTGGCGGGACGACGAATGGCCGAAACAGTCGCCCGCCGCGGCGGGCTCGTCGTCCTCCCCCAGGACCTGCCGATTCCCGCGGCGACCGAGCAGATCGCCTACGTCAAATCGCGCGACCTCGTCGCCGATACCCCGGTGATCCTGTCGCCCGAAAACTCGATCGCCGAGGCGCAGGCGCTGCTGACCAAGCGCGCGCATGGCGCCGCCGTCGTCATCGATGACGACTGGCGCCCGCTCGGGCTGATCACCGAGGCATCGTTCGCCGGGGTCGATCGATTTACCCGCGTGCGCGCGGTGCTCGACCCCGACGTCCTCCGACTCGACGCCACGACGGCGCCCCGGACCGTGTTCGACACGCTGGTGGAACGGCATTCCGAGGTGGCGGTGGCAATCTCGGCGACCGGACGGTTGGTCGGCGTGCTGACCAAGGTCGGTGCGTTGCGCGCCGGGATCTATTCCCCCGCCGTCGATGCCGACGGACGTCTGCGCGTCGCGGCCGCCGTCGGGATCAACGGCGACGTCGTCGCGCGCGCCGAACAACTGGCCGCCGCCGGCGCCGACGCCCTGGTGATCGACACCGCGCACGGACACCAGGAGAAGATGATCACTGCCCTGCGGGCGGTCGCCGCGGCGCGCCTCGATGTCCCACTCGTCGCCGGCAACGTCGTGTCCGCCGGGGCCACCCGTGACCTGATCGAGGCGGGTGCCGCCATCGTGAAGGTCGGGGTCGGCCCTGGCGCCATGTGCACTACGCGGATGGTTACCGGCGTTGGCCGGCCACAGTTTTCCGCCGTCGTCGAATGCGCTGCCGCCGCGCGCGAACTCGGCGCGCACGTCTGGGCCGATGGCGGAGTGCGGCACCCTCGCGACGTGGCGCTGGCGATCGCCGCGGGCGCCGCCAACGTGATGATCGGATCGTGGTTCGCCGGCACCTACGAAGCGCCGGGCGAACTCCTCGTCGACGAGCACGGCCCGTACAAGGAGGGCTTCGGGATGGCCTCCAAACGGGCCGTGGCAGCGCGCTCCAGCGACGACAACGCCTATGATCGGGCCCGCAAGTCCTTGTTCGAGGAAGGGATCTCCAGCTCGCGGATTCGTGTCGACCCGGCCCGCCCGGGCGTCGAGGACCTCATCGACCAGATCTGCTCCGGGGTCCGGTCCACGGCCACCTACACCGGCGCGCGCAGCCTGCCCGACCTGCACGAAAAGGTCGTGCTGGGCATTCAGTCGGCAGCGGGATTCGCCGAGGGCCGTCCCCTTCCGGGCGGGTGGTGACACCGCCATGGACTGGGTGGCCATAGCCGCGACGACCGCGGCGGTGATCGGATTCATCGCCCTGACGATGGGGACCGCGGTCTTCGTGGCCGCCGAGTTCTCCCTCACCGCGCTGGAGCGCTCGACAGTAACCGACGACGTCGCCACCCGCGGCGACCGGCGTTCCCGCCAGGTCGAGCGCGCGCACAAGACCCTGTCGTTTCAGCTGTCCGGTGCCCAACTCGGCATCACCATCACGACGCTGATCACCGGCTATCTCGCCGAACCGGTTCTGGCTCAGTTCATCAACCCCGCGTTGAGCACCCTGCGCATTCCGCCGGGATGGCACGGCAGCCTGACGGCGGCGCTGGCACTCGTCCTGGCCACCTCCCTGTCGATGGTGCTCGGCGAACTCATCCCGAAGAATCTCGCCATTGCCCTGCCATTGGCCACCGCACGTCTCACGGCCGCGCCGATGGTGGCATTCTCGGCGGTCTTCCGGTGGGCCATCAGAGGGTTGAACGGTGCGGCGAACTGGCTGGTGCGGCGCCTGGGCATCGAGCCGGCGGAGGAACTCGCCTCCGCACGCTCACCGCAGGAACTCGCGTCACTGGTGCGCAACTCGGCGCGGCACGGCGCCATCGACGCCGACACCGCGGTGCTCGTCGACCGCTCGCTGAGGTTCGGCGAGCTCACCGCCGAGGATTTGATGACCCCGCGCGTCCGGGTCACCACCCTGGGCCCCGACGACACCGTCGACGACCTGGTGCGCGTCGCCGCCGACACCGGGCACAGCCGATTCCCGGTATGCCACGAAGGCGATCTGGACAATCTGATCGGAGTCGTGCACATCAAGCAGGCATTCTCGGTGCCACACGCCGAACTGCGCACCACCCGCCTCGGCACGCTGGTGTGGCCGGCGGCCACCGTCCCGGCCAGCCTCGACGGCGACGCCGTTGTCGAGCAGCTCGCCGTCGGTGGCCTTGAAGTGTGCGTCGTCATCGACGAGTACGGCGGCACCGCCGGGATCGTCACCACCGAGGATGTGATCGAGGAGATCGTCGGCCCGGTCACCGACGAACATGACGACGAGAATGCCGCCGTCGCCCCCGATGGGGACGGCTATCTGTGCTCGGGCCTGCTGCGGCTCGACGAACTCGACACGGCAATCGGGCTGCGCGCCCCCGAGGGGGCCTACGACACGCTGGGCGGACTCGTCATGTTCCACCTCGGACGAATCCCGGCCACCGGCGACGAAGTCACCCTGGTGTCGCTGCCCCGAGGCGGCGATGAGGACGACGAAACCGGCGACGGGGGTGAGCGGTCTACCGTCGACCGGAGTTGGCGCGCCCGCGTCACCGCGATGGACGGTCGCCGTATCGACACGGTGTCGTTGCAGCCACTCGCCACCAGCGGCGAGAGTCTCCGCGATGATGAGGTGCCGACATGAGCGACTGGGTCGGCCTCGCCCTGACAGTGCTGTTGTTGGCCGCCAATGCCTTCTTCGTGGCCGCCGAGTTTTCGTTGATCTCGGCCCGCCGCGACCGCCTCGAAGCCCTCGAGGAGGATGGGTTCTCGCGCGCCCGTACCGTCATCCGCGCCTCTGAGCGTCTCTCGGTGATGCTCGCCGGCGCACAATTAGGCATCACGATCTGTTCCATCCTGCTCGGCCGAATCGGCGAGCCGGCCATCGCCCACCTGTTGGGGCAGCCACTGCAGTGGGCATCAGTACCGGACAGCCTCCTCCACCCGATCAGCTTCACCGTCTCACTGACGCTGGTCGTGATCCTGCACATCCTGCTCGGCGAGATGGTCCCGAAGAACATCGCCCTCGCCGGCCCGGAGCGTTCGGCCATGCTGCTGGTTCCGGTCCACCTGATGTTCGTCCGGCTCGCCCGCCCAGTCATCGCGTTCTACAACCTGCTCGCCAACCTCTCGCTGCGCGCCCTGCGGGTCACCCCACGCGATGAACTTGATTCGACTGTTTCCCAGGCCGAGCTCGCCGTCATGATCAGTGATTCGCGTGACGAGGGTCTCCTCGACGACGAGGAGCACCAGCGACTGACGCGTGCCCTCGCCAGTGTTGGCCGGACTGTCGCCGATGTGATGATTCCGCTGACCCGGCTGCGGTGCGTCGACGCCGCCCCGGGACAAAGCGGACCCACTCTGCGCAGCGTAGAGGATGCGGTCGCCGAAACCGGCTACTCGCGCTTCCCCGTGCGGGGCGACGACGGCACCCTCACCGGATACCTACATCTGAAGGACGTGCTGGGGGCGATCGTGGACGACGCGCGCGGGCCGGAAACGATTATCGGCGCTGAGCAGATCCATCCCCTCCCGCTACTCAGCGCCACCACCATGCTCGACGACGCGATGACCGACATGCGGCGCACCAGCTCACATCTGGCGGCGGTGGTGGACGATGGCCATACCGCCGGTCTGGTCGCCTTGGCCGATCTCGTCGAAGACCTGCTCGGTACCGTCCGCGATGCGACCCACCGGGTCTGAGCCGTGCCACAGTCACCGTCTACCGACCGGCTCAGCGTGCTGTCGGCCGCGCACTGGTCGGCCGCCGCGGCGCGGCACCGTCAGCGGATCGACGCCGTGGTCGGCGACTACCTCACCGACCGTCGGCAGGGCGGCAGCCATCCCGTCGTCGACTTCCTATTCACCTACTATCCCTACCGGCCGGCCCAGTTGCGCCGCTGGCATCCCGGTTACGGGACGCTTCTGGCCGACCCGCCCAGCGGCGCACACCCCTACGCCGGTGCCCGTGGCTACCGCGGGACGCACGGCGGGGTCACCGTCGGTCATGACTACTTGCGCCAGCGCGAACGCACCCTGCGCACGACGGGTGCGCTCCTCGCGGCCACCGCCGGCCGGCCACCGCGCTTCGGGTGCTTCGGCCTACACGAGTGGGCGATGGTGTACCGAACCGATACACCGCGGCACCGGGTGCCGCTAAGGCTGGGTACGGCGGGCACCGATGCCGTCGTCGAGGCCAATCAACTTCTCTGCAGCCACTTCGACGCCTTCCGCTTCTTCGCCGGCGAGGCGCGCGGGCGCAACGCGACCGCGCTCACCCGTGACACCCAACTCGACCACGAACAACCGGGTTGCCTGCACGCGACGATGGATCTCTATCGCGTCGGGGCGAAACTCAGCCCGCTGGTGGACTCGAATCTGGTCGCCGACGCCTTCGACCTCGCGTACCGGGCCCGTGAGGTCGACATGCGGGCCAGCCCCTACGACCTCGCCGACCTCGGCTACCCGCCGATCCCCATCGAGACGGCCGCGGGAAAGGCCATGTATCTGCGCGAGCAGCAAGCGATCGCCGACGCCGGCTCGGGGCTGCGCGACCGGCTGCTCGACACCGTTCGCGGGCTCCTCGACCAGCTCCCTTCGAGCTAGTGCGAAGTAGTAGCATGTACTCGGCGCCGTACACGGATCACCTGCGCTTATGTGCCTCGTTACCCCCTAAGAAAGGCTGACATGTCTGACCGCGTCACCGTCCACGACCTCCAGGTATCACCGGTCCTCTACGACTTCATCAACACCGAAGCGTTGCCCGGCACCGGCGTAGACCCCGACGCGTTCTGGACGGGCGCGGCCGACGTCGTCAACACCTACGCGCCCCGCAACCGCGAACTGCTGACCGTTCGCGACGAGCTGCAGGCCAAGATCGACCAGTGGCACCACGAGCATCCCGCCGTCGACGGCCGGGTCGACTTCGACACCTACAAGCAGTTCCTCACCGATATCGGCTACCTCGTGACCCCGCCGGCGGATTTCGAGATCCAAACGACCGGCGTCGACACCGAGATCTCGCAGACGGCTGGTCCGCAGCTCGTCGTTCCGATCCTGAACGCGCGCTTCGCGCTGAATGCCGCCAATGCGCGCTGGGGCTCGCTCTACGACGCGCTCTACGGCACCGACGTGATCGCGGAGTCCGGCGGCGCCGAGCGGGGCAAGGGATATAACCAGGTCCGCGGCGATAAGGTCATCGCCTACGCCAAACGCTTCCTCGACACCGCGATCCCCCTGGAGGAGGGCAGCCACGCCGACGCGACGCGCTATGTGATCGACGGCAACAAGGTGATCGTCGTCCTCGGCGATGACGAACTGACCACGACTTTCGCCGACCCGACCGTCTTCGTCGGCTATCGCGGCGACGCCCTCGCGCCGACGTCGATCCTGTTGCGCCACAATGGGCTGCACATCGACATCCTCTTCGACGCGACGTCGCCGGTAGGTTCCACCGACAAGGCCGGGATCGCTGATGTCGAAATGGAGTCGGCGATCACCACCATCATGGACTTCGAAGACTCGGTGGCGGCCGTCGACGCCGACGACAAAGTGGTGGGCTACCGCAACTGGCTCGGCCTCAACCGCGGCGATCTCGCCGAGGAGGTCGCCAAGGGTGGCAAGACCTTCACCCGCGTCTTGCACCCGAACCGGGTCTACACCGCACCCGACGGCTCCGACGTGGAACTGCACGGCCGGTCGCTGCTGTTCGTGCGCAACGTCGGGCACCTGATGACCAACCCGGCAATTCTCGACGCGGACGGCAACGAGGTGCCCGAGGGCATCCTCGACGCACTGGTCACCGGACTAATAGGCAAGCACGGGCTGTCCACCGAAGGCCTCCAGAACTCGCGCACCGGGTCGATCTACATTGTGAAGCCAAAGATGCACGGACCCGATGAGGTGGCGTTCACCAGCGACCTGTTCGGCGCCGTCGAAGAGGTCATCGATGTGCCGCGCAATACGCTCAAGGTCGGCATCATGGACGAGGAGCGCCGCACCACGGCGAACCTCAAGGCCGCAATCAAGGCCGCACAGGACCGCGTCGTGTTCATCAACACCGGATTCCTCGACCGCACCGGCGACGAGATCCACACCTCCATGGAGGCCGGCCCGATGATCCGCAAGGGCGACATGAAGTCGCAGACCTGGATCACGGCGTACGAGGACAACAACGTGGACGTCGGCCTGGCCGCGGGGCTGGCCCACAAGGCCCAGATCGGCAAGGGCATGTGGGCGATGACCGAATTGATGGCCGACATGGTCGAGCAGAAGATCGCCCAGCCGAAGGCCGGCGCCACCACCGCGTGGGTACCGTCACCGACCGCGGCCACCCTGCACGCCATGCATTATCACGAGGTCGACGTGTTCCGGGTTCAGGACGAGATCGCCAAGCGCGCCCCGGCGTCGGTGGACGACATCCTGACTATTCCGCTCGCCCCGAGGGCCGACTGGTCCGACGAGGAGAAGCGCGAAGAACTCGACAACAACTGTCAGTCGATCCTTGGTTACGTGGTCCGCTGGATCGATCACGGCGTTGGCTGCTCGAAGGTGCCCGACATCCACGACGTCGCCCTCATGGAGGACCGCGCGACCTTGCGAATCTCCAGCCAACTACTGGCGAACTGGCTCCGCCACGGAATCGTGAGCGAGGACGACATCGTTGGTGCGCTGCAGCGGATGGCGCCGGTGGTCGACCGACAGAACGCCGACGACCCGTCGTACACCCCGATGGCGCCCGACTTCGACACCAACATCGCGTTCGGTGCAGCGAAAGCGTTGATCCTCGAAGGCGCCTCGCAGCCGAGCGGGTACACCGAGCCGATCCTGCACCGCCGCCGTCGTGACTTCAAAGCCGCCCATGGCGCGGAACAGTAGCCGGCACGGGTTCGGTGGCGGGGGGCATCCGCTCCTCGCCACCGTTCTGGTCGTGCTGCTGGTCGCCGGGTTGGGAGTGGCCTGGTTCCAGGCGCGCGACCGCGTCGGACGCCAAGCCGACCAGGCCGCCGGCACCTGCGTCGCGGGTCCCGCGACGGTTCCGATCATCACCAGCCCGGATCTCGCCGAGGTCCTCGGCGAGATCGCCAAGAAGTACAACGCCACGCGGCCGGTGGTGCGCGACCACTGCGTGACCGTACAGGTGCGACCCGGCGATTCGAAGGTCACCCTCGACGGCCTCCTCGGCACGTGGGAGTCCGAATCCATGGGTGCCCGGCCTGCGGCTTGGATCCCACAGTCCTCGGTGTGGGCCGCCGAACTCACCACGGCAAGACCCCGCGCCGTCGAGGGCGACCCCGACTCGTTAGTCACCTCCCCCGTCGTCCTCGCCATGCGTGCCGCCTTCGCCGAGAAGGCCGCGGGCAAACTTGGCTGGGGCCGGCTTCCGGAACTGGCCAAGCGGCCTGACGCGATGGCCGAGTTCGGTCTTCCCACGTGGGGGCCGCTACGGCTGGCGATGCCGCTCGGCCCCGCCTCGGACGCGACGGCGCTAGCGGGTCAGGCAATCGCCGCCGACATCATTCGCGCAACCGGTCCACTGACTGTCGCCGAAGCGAAGTCGCCGCCGGTCACCGGCGGTATTGGAGCGGTGCTGGCCGCGGCCCCGCCCGCTGCGGAAGGCACCGCGGCGGCAACCGTCGTCGCAATCAGCAAGGGGGATCCTCGTCGCGGCATCCACGCCGTCCCAATCACCGAGCAGCAACTGTTCCTGCTCGCGAGAACCAGGAAGATCGACGACGACCTCCGCGGGTTCTCCCCGTCCGGGCCGACCCCGGTCGCCGACTACCCGGTCCTGAGAATGTCCGGCAACAACATCACGGCCGCGCAATCGGACGGTGTCGCGCAGTTCATCGAATTCGCGAAGCAGCCGACGCAGATCGCCCTCCTGACCGCGCTCGGCTACCGGTCTGACCGTGCGCCCCTGCCGACCGGGGGCGTAATCGTGGGCTTCGCACCGATTCGCGATCGGATGCAGCGGCCTGAGCCAGCGGCGAGCGTCGCGCTCAGCCAACAGGTCCTGCGGTAGCGAACTCGCCGCCGGGCCACTGGACCGGTCAGTCGGCGAAGGCCGCAATCGGAGGACAGCTGCACACGAGGTTGCGATCGCCGAATGCCCCGTCGATACGGCGCACCGACGGCCAGACCTTGACGCGGGCGCCGTCGGACGGTAGTCCGTTCGGAAAGACGGCCTCCTCGCGCGAGTACGGGTGATCCCACTCGCCGACCAGGCACTCGGTCGTGTGCGGCGCACCGCGCAACGGATTGTCGTCGACCGACCACTGCCCCGACCCGACCTTGCCGATTTCAGCACGGATGGCGATCATCGCATCGCAGAAGGCGTCGATTTCCTCGAGGCTCTCACTCTCGGTCGGTTCGACCATCAAAGTGCCGGCAACCGGGAAGCTCATCGTCGGCGCGTGGAATCCATAGTCCGCCAGTCGCTTCGCCACGTCGTCCACGGTTACGCCGGTCTGCTTCGTCAGGTCGCGCAGATCCAAAATGCACTCGTGTGCGACCCAGCCGCCGTCGCCGGTGTAGAGGACCGGATAGTCGTCGCCGAGACGGCGGGCGATGTAGTTCGCCGATGCAATGGCGCTCAGCGTCGCCCGGCGCAGCCCGGCCGCTCCCATCATGAGGATGTAGGCATAGGTGATCGGCAGGATTGACGCCGATCCATAGGGCGCGGCCGAAACCGTCAGGTCACCGGTGGCACGGAGCATGGCGGAGTGAGCCGCCGAGAGCTCCGGTGCCAGCGGATGCCCGGGCAGGTAGGGCGCGAGATGCTCGCGCACACCGATCGGGCCGACACCGGGACCGCCACCGCCGTGCGGAATGCAAAAGGTCTTGTGCAGGTTTAAGTGGCTGACGTCGCCGCCGAACCGACCGGGCCGCGCGACACCCACGAGCGCGTTGAGATTTGCGCCGTCGATGTACACCTGGCCGCCGGCATCGTGCACCGCAGCGCAAATATCGCCGATTGCATCCTCAAAGACACCGTGCGTAGACGGGTAGGTGATCATCGTCGCAGCCAGATTCGCCCCATGCTCGGCGATCTTCGCCGCCAGGTCGACCGTATCGACGTCGCCGTTCTCCCGGCACGCGACAACGACCACCCGCATGCCCGCCATCACGGCCGACGCCGCATTTGTGCCGTGGGCGCTGGCCGGGATCAGGCAGATGTCGCGCAGGGCGTCACCGTTGTCGAGATGGTAGCGACGGATGGCCAGCAGGCCGGCATACTCGCCCTGCGAGCCGGCGTTGGGCTGCAGGCTGACCTGGTCGTAGCCGGTGATCGCTGCCAGCCACTCCGAGAGTTCGGCGATGAGTTCGCGGATTCCCGCGGTGTCCTCGGCTGGCGCGAACGGGTGCAGGTTCGCGAACTCCGGCCAGGTGATCGGCTCCATCTCGGTCGTGGCGTTCAGCTTCATCGTGCACGATCCGAGGGGAATCATGCTCCGGTCGAGCGCAATGTCCTTGTCTGACAGCGAGCGCAAGTATCGCAGCATCGCCGTCTCCGTGTGATAGCGATGGAAAGCAGGGTGGGTCAAGTACTCCGACGTGCGGCTTTCGATGTTCGTGGCCGGTACCGCGCCGGTCCGCTCCCCCGTTGCGCCGACCTCCTCAAACGCACCGAGGACGCCGTTCACATCAGCCGCTGTCGTAGTCTCGTCGCAGGCGACGGCAACATGATCGTCATCGACCAGGCGGAGATGGATCCCGCGCTCGCGGGCGGCGGCGACGACTTCACTGGCCTGTCCGGGAACCTGTGCGAGCACGGTATCGAAGAACCGATCATGCACCACCAGCGCACCGAGACCCGCGGCCACCTGGACGGCGCGCTGATGGGTGCGCCGGGCAATGGCGCGCAGCCCGGCCGGCCCGTGATAGCCGGCATACATGGCGGCAATGATCGCAAGCAGCACCTGGGCCGTACAGATATTGCTGGTCGCCTTCTCCCGACGGATGTGCTGCTCGCGGGTCTGGAGCGACAATCGGTATGCGGTGTTATCGTCGGCATCCTTCGACACACCGACGAGTCGCCCGGGCAGCTGGCGGGTTAGGGGCGCAGTCACCGTCAGGTAGCCGGCGTGGGGACCGCCAAAACCCATCGGAACACCAAACCGCTGGGTGGTGCCGAAGCACACATCGGCCCCCTGGTCGCCCGGCGGGGTGACCAGGGTCGCTGCGAGGAGGTCCACGCCGACCGCGACCATCGCGTCGCGCTCATGGGCCGCGGCGACGATGGGCCCGGCATCGACCAGTCGGCCTGAGGCGCCGGGCACTTGTGTGATGACCCCGTAGAAGTCACCGGGCGGGAGGCCGGCCCCGTCGGCGGTGAAGTCCAGCGCCACGACGACGACGTCGATGCCGAGCGGCTCGGCCCGCGTCTCGATGACGGCACGGGTCTGCGGGAACACCTCGGCATCGACGATGAGTCGCCGAGACTTGTTCTTGGTGGCCCGCAGCATCAGCGTCATGGCCTCGGCGGCAGCGGTCGCCTCGTCGAGCATCGAGGCGTTCGCCACCATCATTCCGGTGAGATCGGCGACCATAGTCTGAAAGTTCAGCAGCGCCTCGAGCCGCCCCTGGCTGATCTCGGGCTGGTAGGGCGTGTACGCGGTGTACCAGGCGGGGTTCTCCACGATGTTCCGGCGGATGACCGCCGGTGTGTGCGTGTCGTAGTAACCCAGCCCGATCATGGACCGACGGACCGTGTTGCGGTCGGCCAACTCGCGCAATCGAACCGTGGCCTGTTCCTCGGTCAATGGCTCGGGAAGAACGGCCAACCCGGTTGCGATCTCACCGTCGACGGGATCGGCAATGCTGGCCGGCACCGCACGCTGCGCCAACTCGTCGAGCGAGGTCGCACCGATGACTGCGAGGATCTTTTCGAGGTCTGCGGCGTTCGGGCCGATATGGCGATCGGCGAACAACGGGGCCGCAATTACATGCGCGGACGCCGGGCGGGTGGGATCTGTGTGGGAGGACATCTGTAGCGACTCTCTTGCGCGTTGCCGGTGCCCTCTCCCTCTGTCATGGCGCCTGAGAGTGTGAACCGTCGCGCCGGTGCGACGCGAATTCTTCCCCGTGGCAGACGGGTGCGACCCGTCTCATTCCAGAGACGCCGTCAGCCCAGCGGTCCGGGTGCCTGAGAGATTGACGGAGAGGTATTGCTCCTTCGGCGGTCACCACGGGGGTGACGCTCTCCCACCGGGTAGCGACGCGCGTGTCAGTCTACCCGGTATCTAGCCGGTTTTGCGGGTGCGTCGCCGCGCCGCCAATTCGTCTTCGGGCGCGGCCTCGGACTCGCCGCCGTCGGCCCGCTCCCCGGGGAAGTCGGCGATGGTGCCGGTGAGTTCGCGCATCGCGCCGGAGACCGCGATGCCGAAGACACCCTGGCCGCCCTGCAGCAGATCGATGACTTCTTCGGCAGATGTGCATTCGTAGACGGTCGTGCCGTCGGAGAAGAGAGTGACGCGGGCCAGATCTTCAACACCGCGCTTGCGCAGGTGGTCGACGGCGACGCGGATGTTCTGCAGGGAGATTCCCGTATCGAGGAGTCGTTTGACGATCTTGAGGACCAGGATGTCCTTGAAGGAGTACAGCCGCTGGCTGCCTGAGCCGGCAGCGCCTCGGATCGAGGGGACCACGAGCGAGGTTCGCGCCCAGTAGTCGAGCTGTCGATAGGTGATGCCGGCGATCTGGCAGGCACTGGGTACGCGGTATCCGACTAGCTCGTCGGGAACGACGTTTCCGGGGAACAAACCCGGCGCCACCTCGGCCAGCGATCCCTGCGCGCCCGTCCGATCCGAATCGCCGGGGTTCATGTCGTCGCCCACTGCTGTCTCCCTCGCCATCGCTGGTCATCAGAATACGCCGGTATTCGCCCGACCATCTCTAGATAACGGTAGGCAACCGGGGCGCCCTCGGGCAATACGACTCGCGGAGAGTTAACCCTAAAGTTGAGGTAGAGACCGAACCGTGACCTTGGCCACCACTGCTACTGCTCGCCCAGGTTGAAGTCGTCAGGAGAAACTTGGTCCAAGAACTCCTTGAAGCGCTCTAGCTCGTCTTCCTTCAGACCCGAGCCGTCAACCTCGTCCTCGTCCGGTATCACCAGGCCTGCCTCGACGAGTAGCTCCTCGGCGGCGTGGATCGGAGCACCGGCTCGCAGGGCCACGGCGACGGCATCGGACGGTCGAGCCGAAACAACGATCGAATCACCGAACACCATCTCCGCATAGAAAGTGCCCTCGCGCATATCCACGATTCGAACCTGCTCCAGATGCTGGCCGAAAGCCTCGACCAAATCGACGATCAGGTCGTGGGTGAGGGGCCGAGGAGGCTCGATCCCCTTTTGGTGCAGGGCGATCGATGCAGCCTCGTTCTGCCCGATCCAGATGGCGAGATAGCGCTCGCCGCCGACCTCCCGCAACAGCAGCACCGGCTGAGCCGCGGGTGCCTCGACCCGGATCCCGACGACCTCCATCTGACCCATACCGCCAACCTACCCTTTCGACAGGTCAGTCGAGAATGTCTCGCACCGCTGCCTTCACCAGCTGGGTGTGCAGCGTGACCGAGAGCGCCGCGATCTCCCGCACGAGCTCATCGGCGCGGTCCCGCGCGCCGGTCCCCTTGCCTTTGGCGATCGGACTGGCAATCTGTCCGACGAGGCCCGCCTCGCGGTCGGCGGAGACCTTGAACGCACGCAGATGCCGCGTCTGCAGCCCATAGTTGGCGAGCGCGGCCGCCGCCTCGACGAGTCGGACAGCATCCTCGTCGAAGAATCCGCCCGCCCCGGCGCTCAGCAGGCCGTTGCGCATCAACTCGGTGATGAACCCGGTGTCGGCACCGGTTCGCTCGATGAGTTCCTCGCGCGCGATCCGGCCGCCGCGCACACCGAAATCGGTCGCCGGCGCGACCGTCCCCCGTGCCGACGACAACATCGTCACCCGGGAGTGTTCCTCCTGATCCATCGCGTCGAGTTGCTCACGAATCACCTTGAGCGGCAGGTAGCGGTCGCGCTGGGCCGTTAGGACAAAGCGCAGGCGCTGGTAGTCGGACTCGTTGAACCGCCGGTACCCCGACGGTGCCCGCTCGGGCGTGATGAGACCCTCCGATTCGAGGAATCGAATCTTCGAGATCGTGACATCCGGAAAATCGTCACGCAGGCGGGCGAGGACCGAGCCGATCGACATCATCGACTCGCCGCGCTCCTGAGGCGCGGGTGACAACGTCACGACGCAGCGGAACCGTCACGCGGGCCGGAGAGGAACACGAGACGGAACTTGCCGATCTGCACCTCATCACCGTTGCTCAACGTCGCCATATCGACCGGCTCGCGGTTGACGTAGGTGCCGTTGAGGCTACCGACGTCGACGACCTGGAAGTCTCCCTCGCCGAGGCGGAACTCGGCATGGCGCCGGCTCACGGTCACATCGTCGAGGAAGATGTCACTGTCGGGGTGCCGCCCGGCCGACGTCGTTGCCTGGTCGAGGAGGAAGCGCGATCCAGCATTCGGGCCGCGCTTGACCACCAACAATGCCGTCCCCGGCGCGAGTCGCTCCACACCGAGGTCGGCTGGTTCGCTGCTCGACGCGCCAGAGGCGTCGAGTTCCTTGATGATCTCCTCGCGAAACACCGAGGTCGTCTCGACCGGCGCTTCGAACCCATTGTCGTTGTCGCTCACCACTTCTCCTGTCATTTTCCCCATTGGCGGCACGCCGGACGCAGTCGTCGTCTCGCGCCGCGAATTCCAAGCTTCGCAGAATTTCGTCACCGATCCGGTGCCCCATCCACCGTGACAAGCACTTCCGATCATACCGGTGCAGCCGTGATCCCACGCACCGTTGGCGACCGCGGGACCGGCCGAACCCAAGTCGTTACCAACCGGTCGGTAATCCGGCTAATCGGCGATCTGCGCCTCATATGCGGCCGGGTCGAGCAGCGTGTCCAGCAAATCGTCGGCAGTCCCCGAACTCACCCGGATCTCCGCCAGCCAGCCGGCACCATACGCATCGGAGTTCACCAAATCCGGCGAGCCCTCCAACGCGTCATTCACTGCCACGACCTCGCCGTCGAGCGGGCTGTAGATGTCCGACACACTCTTGGTCGACTCGACCTCGGCGAAGGAATCGCCGGTGGCCACCGAGTCGCCGGCCCCGGGCAACTGCACAAAAACGACATCGCCAAGCTGATCCTGCGCATAGTCGGTGATCCCGACCCGGACGGTCGTCTCGTCCACCTTCACCACCCACTCGTGTTCCACGGTGTAGCGGAGGTGGTCGGGAATGTTCGATTCAGCCACTTGCCTTCCCTTCGTCGGCGACAACGGTATCGGGTCCGCCTGCGGCGGGCGAACTGAGGGTCTCCGGTCCGGCGTTGCCGCGCACCACACTGAAGGTCTGATACCAGTAGAGGACGAAAGTCCACAGATACAGGGCGACGCCCCAAATGAGCAGCGCCCAGCCAAACGGCAGCGCAATCCGCCCCACCAGCGTGTCGAGTTGCCCGAGCAGGATCCACGGGAAGGCGCTCATCAACGCGAAGGTGGCCGCCTTACCGACATAGAGGACCGGCAGCGCGACGATCCCGCGGCGCCGCAGCAACGGGACTTGTGCCGCGAGCAGTACGTCGCGGGCGACGATCAACCCGATGATCCACCACGGAATAAATCCACGGACCCCGAACGCCAACGGAATCGCGATGATGTACACCCGGTCGGCGAGAGGATCGAGTAACACGCCAAGTGCCGACGACTGATCGAGCCATCGCGCGATCTTGCCGTCGAGCCAATCGGACAGCCCCGACGCCATCAAGATGGCGAACGCCCATCCGTCGGCCTTCACGACGAGCAGCACGTAGAGGAAGACCGGAACCAGCGCCAGCCGCAACACGCTCAGTGCATTCGGCACGGTGACTACCCGATCGCTGCGCGACCCATCCCCCGACACTCGAGACGCCTAGCGGAAGACGCCGATGATGCCCTGCAGCATCTTGGCGCCGCCCGAGGAGAACAGGTTGTCGTGGACCATGTAGGTCCAGGTCGACGTGGCCCGGTGCTCACCCGCACTGCCGAGGTCCACCCCGTCGTTGGTGATGGTGGCCGCACGGAACGTCTTGCGCGCCGCCGCGATGGCCTCAGCCGGCAGTCTGGTGTACTCGGCGAGGATCAGCCGGTGGAATTCGTCGAGCGGCGACTCCCGGCCGATAGCGCGCAAGTGGATACTCGAACGGACATCGGAGACATAGGCGAGGTGGTCACTCCACGCCCGGTCGAGGTGGAAGAGCATGATTTCGCGCGCCGCCTGCGCCAGAACCGGCTTCTCGACCTTCTCGGTCACCGGGCCGAAGTCGCTGATGCCGTCGAGATCGGCACCATCGTCGGCGGCTGTCACGTCGGCGGCATCGACACCGTCCGGCGCCTCGGCGTCCTTCTGCTCGGCATCCTTCTGCTCGGCCTTGGCCGGCGCCGGGAGGTGCCCGTCAAGCAGGGACTGGTAGCGGACCGGTTCCAGCTCAGCGAGGTCGGTCAACGCCTCATCGGTGCGCAATAAGGCCATGCGGCGCGCGACGATGATGTCGCGCTGCTGGTTGACCAGGGTGTTGTAGCGCCACGTATTGGCGTGCAGTTCGAGCATCACCCCCTCTGCGACCCGCTGCGCCTGTTCGATCAACTCGACCCCACGCGATCCCATCGAACCATCGGGCTCGGAGGACTCCGGATCGCGCTTGAAGGAGAGGTTGCGCGTCACCAACGGATCTTCCAACGAGGAGAAGAACACCGACGTGCCCGGGTCGCCCTGCCGGCCGGCGCGTCCGCGCAACTGATTGTCGAGGCGTTCGGTGTCGTAGCGCCCGGTTCCGATCACGCAAAGCCCGCCGAGTTCGGCCACTTCGTCGTGCTCTGCCGGCGTCGCCTCCGAGCCGCCGAGGCGGATATCGGTACCGCGCCCAGCCATCTGCGTGGACACGGTGACCGCATCGAGCTTGCCGGCGTCGGCGATGATCGTCGCCTCCTCCGCGTCGTTCTTGGCATTGAGCACCACGCACGACACCCCGGCCTTCTCCAGGAAGTACGCCAACTCCTCGGATTCGGCGACATCGTGGGTGCCAATCAGGATCGGCTGGCCGATCTCATGGATCTCCGTAACGAAGTCGACGATCGCCTCGACCTTGTTTGCCTTGGTGTCGTAGACACGGTCATGCTCGTCGACCCGGACGTTCTCGGTGTTGGGCGGGATCTGCGAGACGTAGAGGTCGTAGAACTGCCGGAACTGCTCGCCGGCGGCCAGCGCGGTGCCGGTCATACCGCAGACCCTCGGGTATCGGCCGATGAGCGCCTGCACGGTGATCGTGTCGATGACCTCACCCGAGTCGGTCTGGTCCAGACGCTCCTTGATCTCGACCGCCGCCTGCACACCGTCGGGCCAGCGCTGCAACTGGGCCACGCGACCGCGCGACGCGTTGATCAGCTTCACCTGTCCGTCGCGGACGATGTAATGCACATCGCGTTCGAGCAAGTAGTAGGCGTAGAGCGCGATATTGGTGTGGACCAGCGTGGTCCCCACATGCGCCTCGCTGTAAAGGTTCACACCGAGTTCGTCCTCGACGTAGGCGGCACCTTCGTCGGTAAGGCTGATGTTGCGGCCCTCGGTATCGATCTCGTAGTGCTTGGGCTTCATGCGCGACACCACGTCGGCGATCGCCGCGTCGGCGACCTCACCGGTCGCCGATCCGGCCAAGATGAGCGGAATGAGGGCCTCGTCGACAAGGACCGAGTCGGCCTCGTCGATGATCGCGACATCGGGTTGGGGTGCGATGAGATCGTCTTCACGGATGACCAGTTGGTCGCGCAGGACGTCGAAGCCGATTTCGTTCACCGAACCGTAGGTGACGTCGGCTTCGTAGGCGGCCTTGCGCTCCGACGCCGTCGAAGACTCGGCGACGGCGCCCACGCTGATACCGAACATGTCGAAGAGCGGGCGCATCCACGCTTCGTCCCGGCCGGCCAGATAGTCGTTGACCGAGATCACCTGGACCTTGTGACCGAGGAGGACGTAACCGATGGCGGCAATCGCCCCGGAGAGCGTCTTGCCCTCACCGGTGGCCATCTCGACGACGTCGCCCTCAAGCATGCGCAAGGACCCCTGTAGCTGCACGTCATAGGGGCGCAATGACAATGCTCGGTCCGCGGCCTCACGGACCAGCGCCAAGAACTTGGCGCGATCAGCGAGATCGGTGGCGATGTCCAGTTCGCGGGCCGCTGCCGCGAACCCGTCGTCGTCGAAACCCGCCGCCCAGTCGTCGTGGTCGGCGGCCTTCTTGATCAGCGCCACTGATTTGGACTGGTTGCGGCCACTCTGGGCTCCAAGGAGCCGCCACATCGTGTTGGAAAGCTTGCCCACCGGCTAATCCGTCTCCTGAGTTGATTCCGTCAGCGTCCCACGGTAGCGCACTGTCGCATCCGGTGACCGACGGCGGCTTCGGCGGTACTGTGAGTCCATGCCGTACATCGCCATCCGCACCCCGGCGGCGGTCGCTGTGGCCGGGGTAGTCGGAGCCGTACTGTTCGCTGCGCCAGCGCCCGCCGGCGCGGTGCCCGGCCTTGTCGGCCGCTCGTTCACCTCGACGTCGGTGCTGCCGATGCCGATACCCGGTGGCGGCCCGCTGACCATCACCTTCGGCGAAAAGGACCGCGTAAGCCTGAGCGCCGGCTGTAACCGGATGATGGGCACCGCGACGGCACGCGACGGACGACTGCACTTCTCCCGTCTCGCGTCGACGATGATGGCCTGTCCCCCGCCGCGCGACCGCGCCGACGAGTGGGCGTCGGCGTTCACCAAGATGGCTCCGCACTACCGGGTGTCCGGGACGGCACTGACTCTGAACACCGCATCCGAGCGGGTCGAACTGCGCGAGGAGCGCACTGCCCCGCCCCGCTGACGAGACCGACGGCGACACTCCCCGGCGGTTCACTGCACCGGGAAGTTGATCCCCTCCGATGGCTGCACGATCACGAAACCCTGGCCGGTGAAGGCGACCTGCACGGCCTCGCCCGAACCCCGTCCGATCAGCGCACTGGCCTTCATGCTCGAGACCAGGTGCGTCTGCAGATGCGCGGACCACGCCACAATGGCGTCGGTATCGGCGTACGTCGGCGCCTCGGCGGCATTGAGGACGACCGGTGGGCCGTCGGTGGTCAGCGCCACCCATCCGGTGCCGCGCAGCAACGTGTTGAACAGACCGCCGGTCAGCATACTGCCGCCCTTGACCCGTTCGATGTTCCAGTCCAGACCGGCCGAGAAGGCGAGGACGTTCTTGCCGCTGATCGACAGTGCCGAATTCTCCAGTTGGAGCAGGTGGACGTCTTTGGCCAGGTCGGCCAGGAACACATCGCCCTGACCCGTGCACCGCATCAGCGGCAGTCCCTCGCCGGTCAGGGCCTTCTTGATGAAGCGCGAGGCACCGCCGCCCTCGAAGGTGAACTCGACGTTGCCCTGGTAGGCGACCATGGCCCCCTGGCGGGCGAAGAACGGGTCGCCGACCCGCACCCGCAGCATGCGCTGGTTCTGCTTGGCGATGGCAGATTCCTCGTTCTCGCTGTAGCGGCCATCGACCAGGTCACCACGGATGCCGGCGAACGAGTCGGCCAACGACATCGGCTGAGCGGTCGGCTGCACCTGGGGCGGATGACCGGTTGGCTGGGCTGGCTGCAGGGGTGCATGTGGTACCACCGGCGGTGCGGTGAACACCTGTCCACCACTGCCGACCTGGTCGGTCCACTGCTGACCATCCCACCACCGAACCTCGTATTGACCACTCGGATCGGGACGCCATTCTCCGGCCACGCTGCTCACTCCTTCACGGTTCGGGACCCCCGCGCGCACCGGTGCCCGTCGCGCGCGATTTTCGGGCTTATCGGCCACCCTACTGGCCGAGCCGCTCCACCCTCTCCGCCGCTTACCTCGCACCTGGCGTCTGTTCGGGTCGCCTACCGCGCCCGAGCCGAGAACCGCCCGCCGTCGTGCGTCACGGCGATGGGGTGATCGAATGCTCCGGTCACCGCCTCAGTGGTCAGGGTCGCCGCCACCGGGCCGGCCGCCGTCACCCGGCCGTCGGCGATCAGCACTGCGTGTGTCGTGCTCGTCGGCAATTCCTCGAGGTGGTGAGTGACCAGCACCGAGGTCATGTCCGGGTTGCCGGCGGCCATCCGGTCCATCGTCGCGAGGTACTGCTCGCGGGCCGCGACATCGAGGCCCGTCGTCGGCTCGTCCAAGAGCAGCAGTCGCGGAGCCGCGATCAGGGCCCGCGCGATCAAAGTGCGCCCGCGCTCGCCCTGCGACATCGTTTGCCACACGGAATCACGGTGCGCGATCACGCCCGCCTCGGCGAGCAACTCATCGGCCCGTGCGATCTGGGCCGCCGTGGGTACCCAGCGCATCGGCACGTCGATTGTGCCGGTGACCCCGGTCAGCACCACTTCACGCGCCGTCAATGGCGTGGAGAGGCGGTGTCGCGGGTCGACGTGGCCGATATGTTTGCGGATCTGGGCCACGTCGACTCGCCCGAGCTGATGGCCGAGGACCGCGACAGTCCCCGCCGTCGGGTGTGCGCGAGCAGCGCAGAAGCCTAGGACGGTGCTCTTGCCGGCCCCGTTGCGGCCCAGCATCGCCCAGTGCTGACCCTGCTCGACCCGCAGGTCGATGCCGTGCAGAATCTCCACCCCGTTACGGCGAAACGTCACATCGTGGAGATCCAGCACTGCGCTCACACTCCAACGGTAGGCGACCCCCAGCACCCAGTTCGACGGAGGCCACAACGCGCACCGAGATGACAGAGTCCCGCCGGCCACGTACTCTAACTAGAACACGTTCTAATTCTGAGGAGTGATCCATGCGCGTAGCCGTGACCGGCGCAGCCGGTTTCGTCGGGACAAACCTGATCGACGAGCTGATTTCCGACGGTCACGACGTCGTGGCGATCGATCGCGACATACCGTCGGAGCAGCGGCATCCGGCGCAGCGGTGCGAATGGCGCGAGGTCGACATCTTCGACGCCGATGCGCTGACTGCGTCCTTTGCCGGCGTCGACCGAGTCTACCACCTCGTCGCGATGATCACCCTCAAGCAGGAAGACCCGATCGCATGGCGGGTGAACACCGAAGGAGTCACCACCGTGGCGCGCGCCGCCCTCGCCGCGGGGGTCGAACGCTTCGTTCACTGCAGCTCTATCCATTCCTTTGACCAGTACAGTTGCGGCGGCCACATCGACGAATCGTCCCCGCGCTCGACGGATACGGCCATCCCGGTCTACGACCGCTCCAAGTGGGCCGGCGAACAGAAGCTGCGCGCAGTCATCGCCGACGGCCTCGACGCGGTCATCGTCAATCCCAGCGGGGTCTACGGCCCGACCGACGGAACCTACGGCCGACCGTTGTCGCGGATCAACGGCATCCTGCGCGATGCTGCCCGCGGCTTCGTCCCAGTCTTCATCGACGGTGCGTTCGACCTCGTCGACGTGCGCGACGTGGCGCGCGGACTCATCCTCGCCGGTGAGCGTGGCCGCACAGGTGAGAACTACATCATCGGCGGCGAGCACGTCCGCCTGATCGATGCCCTCCGTGAGGCCGCCCGGCTGACTGGGCGGCCGCGGGCGCAGTTCGCCATCCCGACGTCGGTGCTCAACGTCGTGATCACTCTGATCGAGCCGATCGGGCATCTGTTCGGCTCCGACCTCGTCTCCCGGGCGTCACTCGCGGCGCTCCAGGCCGCGCCGACCATCGACATCTCCAAAGCACGCGATGAACTCGGTTACACACCCCGACCCAACCGGCAGACCATCGCCGACCTCGTCGACTTCTTTGCCGAGACTGGACGTCTGGGGTCGGCGCGCCTCCAGCGAGCGGGCCGCGAAACCCCCGCCACCGTGGCTGGCAGCTGACTTCGCCTACGGGCAGCGGACCTTGATCTCGAACTGCCGGCGCGACGGCTGCAGCGGGTTGGCCAGATTGATCCCGGTCGCCTCCCCGGTGATCGTGTAAGTCTTCATGACCTTCTTCGCTGCCGCGGGAGCAGTACCGGGAATGCCGGAGATGTAACCCAGTGTGACGCCGTCAACCGCGCCGAGTCCCACCGAGATGACCTGTGGCTGGTCCCCGGCGGTGACCACTGCGGAAACCCCGCCGTTGCCGGTCTCCGAACCGACCGAGATGTGCACCCGCCCGTCCCTGTTGACACATCCGACACTCGCATTCGGCAGATCGAGCGCCCGACCGTCCACCTTGACCGAGGCCGCGCCGCCCGGTGCGATGGGGTTGTCGACGGAGTTGCACGCGGACAGGGCGAGGGCGAGAGCACCCGCGCCGAGGACTGAGACGATGTGGCGTTTGCGCATGCGGATCAGCTTAGACGGCGGGCACGAACCCTGCCTCAAACTCGCCGATGATGCGTCGGCAGCTGGTCGAGCTGAACGACCATCGGCACCCCGACGAGTCCTCGCGACGGCGACGAGAGCGCGCGACCGCCCAGTCGTCGGCGGCGTCGCCGCCTCGATCAGGTCTGATGCTAGACGGTAAAGCCGAGCGCGCGCAGCTGTTCCCGGCCGTCGTCGGTGATCTTCTCCGGACCCCACGGCGGCAGCCACACCCAGTTGATGTCCAGGTCGGTGCACAGCCCGCTCGAGACCAGCGCGGCACGCGCCTGATCCTCGATGACGTCCTGCAGCGGGCAGGCCGCCGACGTCAGCGTCATGTCGATCTTGGCCACCGCATCGGCGTCGACGTCCATCCCGTACACCAGGCCCAGGTCGACGACGTTGATCCCCAACTCGGGATCGACGACGTCGCGCAGCGCCTCTTCGACGTCGTCGAGTTGGGGCAACGAGGTGGTCGGCTCGCTCTGCGGCTCTGCGTTGCTCATGTCAGTTCCTCTTCTCTGATTCTGGACTCGGGCGCATCGGCCACTGCCTGGCTCACCGCGTCCTTGAACGCCATCCAGCCCAACAGTGCACATTTCACCCGCGCCGGGTATTTGGCGACGCCGGCGAAGGCGACGCCATCACCGATCACCTCATCGTCGCCCGCATCGGTGCCGCGCGAAGTCATCATCGCCGTAAAGGCAGTCAATACCCGAAGCGCTTCGTCGACGGGCAAGCCGACGAGCTGGTCATAGAGCACCGAGGTCGACGCCTGGGAAATCGAACAACCCTGGCCGTCGTAGGAGACATCGGCCACCCGGGTGTGGTCCGCGGAGAGCGCGACGCGCAGCGTCACCTCATCACCACATGTCGGATTCACATGCTGCACCTGCGCACCGAACGGATCGCGCAGACCACGACCATGCGGGTGCTTGTAGTGGTCCAGGATGACGTCCTGGTACATCTGCTCCATCCGCATGGTCAGCGGCTCCCGAAGAACTCTTGCGCCCGGAGGATCGCGGCCACCAGGCGGTCCACCTCGTCGAGCGTGTTGTAGGCGGCAAACGAGGCGCGCGCTGACGCGGCGATACCGAAACGCCGGTGCAGCGGCCACGCACAATGGTGCCCGACCCGGATGGCAACGCCCTCGTCGTCGAGGATCTGACCGAGATCGTGCGCGTGCACGCCGTCCACGACGAAGCTCACCGCGCCGCCGCGGTCGACCGCGTCGGTGGGGCCGACGATCCGCAGACCCGCCACCCGTCCCAGTTTCTCAAGCGCCACGGTGGTCAACTCGTGTTCATGGGCGGCAACCGCGGCCATGCCCAGCGAATTCAAGTAGTCGACCGCCGCACCAAGTCCGACCGCCTGCGAGGTCATCGGCACGCCGGCCTCGAACCGCTGCGGCGGTGCCGCATAGGTCGAGCCCGTCATCGTCACCGTCTCGATCATTGACCCGCCGGTCAGAAACGGCGGCAACTGCTCGAGCAGCCGCGACCGCCCGTAGAGGACACCGACGCCGGAGGGTCCGAACATCTTGTGCCCGGAGAAGGCCGCGAAGTCGACGTCGAGCGCGGCGAAGTCGACGGCCATGTGCGGCACCGACTGGCAGGCGTCGAGGACGACCAGCGCACCCACCTCCCGCGCACGGCGAACCAACTCGTCGACGTCGGCGACCGCCCCGGTGACGTTGGACTGATGGGTGAACGCAACGATCCGCACCGACGAATCGAGGGACAGCGAGTCCAGGTCGATGCGACCGTCGTCGGTCACCCCGTACCAGCGCAGCGTTGCCCCCGTACGGCGGCACATTTCTTGCCACGGAACCAGATTGGCGTGATGTTCTAGCTCGGTCACGACGATGGTGTCGCCCGGACCGAGCGGCTTGCCGTGGAAGACCTCGGCCGCCCGATCGTCGGACAAGGCGTACGCAACCAGATTGAGCGACTCAGTCGCGTTCTTGGTGAAGACGATCTCGTCGGAACCCACGCCGACGAATCGGGCGATCGTTTCGCGCGCGTGCTCGTAGGCGTCGGTCGCCTCTTCGGCCAGCTGGTGAGCGCCGCGGTGCACGGCCGCATTGTGGTTGAGCAGAAAGGCACGCTCGGCATCAAGGACCTGCAACGGACGCTGGGCAGTCGCACCGGAATCCAGGTAGACCAGCGGCTTGTCGTCCCGGACCCGGCGGTTCAGGATCGGGAAGTCCGCGCGCAGGCCGACGACGTCGAGGTGTGCCGACGTCGCTGCGGTGTTCTCCTGGGCGATGCTCACGGGGGCCTCCTGTTCGGTGTGGTCGGATTGGACCTACGCGGTCGCACCGCTGGTGAAGCGCTCGTAGCCCTTGTCCTCGAGCTCGTCGGCGAGTTCGGCGCCACCGGATTCGACGATGCGCCCGTCGACGAAGACGTGCACGAAGTCGGGCTTGATGTACCGCAAGATGCGCGTGTAGTGCGTGATCAGCAGGACGCCGCCGTCTTCCTTCGCCTTGTAACGGTTCACGCCTTCGGAGACAATGCGCAGCGCGTCGACATCCAGACCCGAATCAGTCTCGTCGAGAACGGCGATCTTCGGCTTGAGCAGGTCGAGCTGCAGAATCTCGTGGCGCTTCTTCTCGCCGCCGGAGAAGCCCTCGTTGACGCTGCGCTCGGCGAAGGCCGAGTCAATCTCGAGCGCCGACATCGACTCCTTGACCTCCTTAACCCAGTGGCGCAGCTTCGGCGCCTCGCCGCGCACGGCGGTGACCGCGGTCCGCAGGAAGTTCGACATCGACACGCCGGGCACCTCGACGGGGTATTGCATGGCCAGGAACAGCCCGGCGCGGGCGCGCTCGTCGACGCTCATCGCCAGTACGTCCTCACCGTCGAGGGTGATCGAGCCGCCGGTGACCTCGTACTTGGGGTGGCCGGCGATCGCGTAGGACAGCGTCGATTTGCCCGAGCCGTTGGGCCCCATGATGGCGTGGGTCTCGCCCGACTTCACGGTGAGGTTGACACCTTTGAGGATCTCGATCGGCTTGGCGTCGGGGTCGGTGGTGGCGACGCGAACCTGCAGATCGCGGATTTCCAGTGTGGTCACTTCAAGTCCTTGGTGGTGGTGTGATGTGTGGGCTGTGGGGTCGATGGGGCGGTTAGACCCCGCCGACCGCCAATTCGGCCTCAACGGCCTCGGTGAGGCGCTCGCGCAACGCGGGCACCGGGATCTTGGCGATGATCTCGCCGAAGAACCCGCGCACAACCAGCCGTCGGGCGGCGTCCTCGGGGATGCCGCGGGCCATCAGGTAGAACAGCTGCTCATCGTCGAATCGGCCGGTGGCGCTGGCATGGCCCGCGCCGACGATCTCGCCGGTCTCAATTTCCAGGTTCGGCACCGAGTCTGCGCGGGCGCCGTCGGTGAGCACCAGGTTGCGGTTGAGTTCGTAGGTGTCGGTGCCCTCGGCCGCCGGGCGGATCAGTACGTCGCCGATCCACACCGTATGGGCCTCATGGCCGTGTCCCAGCGCCGGATCGCCCTGCAGCGCACCCTTGTAGGTGACGAACGAGCGACAGTGCGGCTGCGAGTGATCGACCAGCAGCCGCTGCTCGAGGTGTTGACCGGCGTCGGCGAAGTACAGACCCCATAGTTCAGCGTCGCCACCGGGCGCACCGTAGTGCACGGTCGGCGAGAGTCGCACGAGGTCACCGCCGAGCGAGACGGCGAAGTGCCGCAACGTTGCGTCACGCTGCAGCAGCGCGTGATGGGCGGCGACATGGACTGTGTCGTCGGCCCATTCGTGGAGGTTGACCACCGTCAGATGGGCATTGTCCCCGACGATGAACTCGATGTTTTCGGCATAGGTGCCACTGCCGCGCTGATCAATGATGATTGTCGCCGTGGCGAACCGTTCGAGCCGAATCTGGAGGTGACCGTAGGCGGTTTCATCCACTCCCGGCCCGGTAATGGTGATCGCCACCGGGTCGTCGAGGACGGTCTCGGCGGCCACGGTAACGATCGTGGCCTCGGGGAACGACGAGAATGCCTGCGCGGCAATGCGATCGAATGGGACACCCCCCTGACCGAGGCGGTCATCTCCGCGGGTGACCGTTTCGACGGTCAGTCCGGTCGGCAGGGACCCGTCAGCCACCACGACCTCGACGGTAGCGACGCCGGTCGCCGGTGCCGAACCGTTGTGCAGGCCGCGAAGGCGACGGAAGGGGGTGAACCGCCACGCCTCTTCGCGCTGACCGGGTACCTCGAAGGCGTCGACCTCGAAGGAGGTGAACTGTTCAGCTTTGTTGGCTGCCAAAACCGTGGCGCTCGGCCCACTCATGGCGTCGGTACCGGGGGTCGTCGTATTCGCCATCAGCCGACGGATCCTTCCATCTGCAGCTCGATGAGCCGGTTGAGCTCAAGCGCATACTCCATGGGCAATTCCTTGGCGATCGGCTCGACGAACCCGCGGACGACCATCGCCATTGCCTCGTCCTCGGTCAGCCCGCGGCTCATCAGGTAGAACAGCTGGTCGTCGGACACCTTGGAGACGGTGGCCTCGTGACCCATGGTGACGTCGTCCTCGCGGATGTCGACGTACGGATATGTGTCGCTGCGGCTGATCTGGTCGACGAGCAGCGCGTCGCACTTCACCGTCGACCGGCTGCCGTGGGCCCCCGGATTGATCTTGATCAGGCCGCGATACGACGATCGGCCACCGCCGCGCGCAACCGACTTGGAGACGATGTTGCTCGACGTATTGGGTGCGAGGTGGACCATCTTGGACCCGGTGTCCTGATGCTGGCCCGGGCCGGCGAAGGCAACCGAGAGAACCTCCCCCTTGGCGTGCTCACCGGTCAGCCACACCGCCGGGTACTTCATGGTGACCTTGGAGCCGATGTTGCCGTCGACCCATTCCATCGTCGCGCCGGCCTCGGCCTTGGCGCGTTTGGTAACCAGGTTGTAGACGTTGTTCGACCAGTTCTGAATGGTCGTGTAGCGGCAACGGCCGCCCTTCTTGACGACGATCTCGACGACGGCCGAATGCAGCGAGTCCGACTTGTAGATCGGCGCGGTGCAACCCTCGACGTAGTGGACGTAAGCGTCCTCGTCAACGATGATGAGTGTCCGCTCGAACTGCCCCATGTTCTCGGTATTGATCCGGAAGTAGGCCTGCAGCGGGATTTCGACGTGCACACCGGGCGGGACGTAGACGAATGATCCGCCCGACCAGACGGCGGTGTTGAGCGCGGAGAATTTGTTGTCCCCGGCAGGGATCACCGAACCAAAGTACTGCTGGAAGACCTCCGGGTGCTCTCGCAGCCCGGAGTCCGTGTCAAGGAAGATGACGCCCTTCTCCTCCAGGTCCTCGCGGATCTGGTGGTAGACGACCTCCGACTCGTACTGAGCGGCCACACCGGCGACCAGACGCTGCTTCTCCGCCTCCGGGATACCGAGCCGGTCATAGGTGTTGCGGATGTCCTCGGGCAGGTCTTCCCAGGACTCTGCTTGCTTCTCCGTGGAGCGAACGAAGTATTTGATGTTGTCGAAGTCGATGCCGCCCAGATCCGCACCCCAAGTCGGCATCGGCTTGCGGTCGAAGATGCGCAGCGCCTTCAGCCGCTGCTCGAGCATCCACGCCGGCTCGTTCTTCTTCCCCGAGATATCGGCGACGACTGCCTCGGACAGTCCCCGCTGGGCCGCGGCGCCGGCCTCGTCGGAATCCGCCCAGCCGTAGCCATACGTGCCCAGCGAGGCAATCGTCTCGTCCTGGGTCAGCGGCGGCGCGGCCGCGCCGGTTGCTGGTGATGTCGGCTCGGTGAGCGTCATCGGGAGCCTTCCTTCCTCCTCGGCGCGGGCTGCGCGCCGGTCACTGGGGCTTTCACTGACTTCGGTCCTGCTAGCGGAATGTGCGTCGTGCACACGCAGTCGCCGTTGGCGATGGTCGCCAGGCGCTGCACGTGGGTGCCGAGCAGCTCGGTGAATCGTTGCGTCTCCGCCTCGCACAGTTCGGGGAATTCGGCGGCGACGTGCGCCACCGGGCAGTGGTGCTGGCAGATCTGCATGCCCGCGCCCACCTCGCGGGTATTGGTCGCATATCCAGCGCTGGTCAGCGCCGCCGCGATCTGGTCGACCGTCCCCGGGACGTCCTCCGCGCGGCGCGCAGGGACGACGTCCTCGGTCACTCCGGCGATGCGGTCGTGGGCAAACGCGGTGACCGCGTCCTCACCACCCGCCGTGCGCAGCGCGCGGAGGGCGGCGCTGGCCAGGTCGTCATAGGCGTGGCGCAGCTTCCCCCGGCCCACCGCGGTCAACTGGAACCACTTGGCCGGACGGCCGCGCCCGCGCTGTCCGCCGCCGAAGCCACGGTCGGTCTGCGCCGTCTCAACCTCGTCCACCGCCAGCAATGCGTCGAGGTGGCGCCGCACGCCGGCCGGGCTGATGCCGAGTCGTTCGGCGATATCGCCGGCAGTGAGCGGGCCATCCGCGCCCAGGAGTTCGACCACCCCCTGGCGGGTGTGACCATCGGCCGAGCCGCCCGCTCGGACCAGCTCGTGCTCGCCCGACACGCCCGGGGCATGCACAGGTCGATAGGAGGTGGCCATGCTTTTCACAACACAATTGTGACTTAATTTCTTCCAGACTCACAAGCAAGGGTCACCTTACCCACAGACCGAGTCCGTCAGCCCTGCATCGCCGACTACAGTCTTGTCTCGTGGCCTCTTCCCTACTCGACTACCTCGGCCTGTCGCCGCGCCGCGGTCGGTCGGAGTCGGCTCGCGCGGGCGATGACGCCGACTTCGGCGGCGCCGTCGCCGGGCTGCACACCGACGAGGCCGAGGCGGGCCCGCTCAACGCGGCCGAGGACAAGCGGCTGTATCGCATCAAGATCTTCGGTGCGACCGGTTCGATCCTCCTGCTGATCGGCTCGCTGGGCACCGGCGCAATCCCCGTCAGCCAGAACCCCGTCGCGGGCATGCGACTGCTGTCACTTCCCTCGCGCATGTTCGGCACCGCACTGACCATGTCCATCGGCGGCACGCTCATGCTGGTCGTCGCCTGGCTGCTGATCGGCAGATTCGCCGTCGGCCGGCTCAGCGTCGAGGTGTTCCACGGCGCGACGCCTCAGCGGCGCATGACCCGCCGGCAAGCCGACCACACGCTGCTCCTGTGGATCGCGCCGATCCTCATCGCGCCACCCCTGCTGTCCAAGGACATCTATTCGTACCTGGCGCAAAGCGCGATCGCCTACATCGGCAAGGACCCGTACACCGTCAGCCCGCTCAACGGGCTGCCCCCCGACCATCCGCTCTACGAACTCGCCGGGTCGGTGCCCAATATCTGGAAGGACACACCCGCACCCTACGGACCCCTGTTCCTTTGGTTGGGTGAGCACATCACGGCGTTGACCGGGGACAACATCACCGTGGGCATCTTCCTGCACCGTCTCCTCGCACTCACCGGCGTGGCGATGATCGTCTGGGCACTGCCCCGCCTCGCCCGCCGCTGCGGCGTCTCCCCGATAGCCGCCCTGTGGCTCGGCGCGATGAACCCGCTGGTCATCCTGCACCTGGTCGGTGGAATCCACAACGAATCACTGATGCTGGGCATGATGCTCGTCGGCCTCGAGTTCGGGCTGGCAGCGGTGGACTCGACCCATTCGCTGAGCAGCACGCGCTGGCGCCGGCTTCCCTCGGCGACCGGATGGTTGCTGATTTCCGGCGCCGCCGTGATCGCCATGTCATCGATGATCAAGGCGACGTCGATCATCGCCCTGGGATTCCTCGGGGTGGCGCTGGCGCGCCGCTGGGGGGCCACCGTGCCCGCATTGCGCCCACTACCGGTCAGACAATGGTGGGCGCGGTCCCAGGGATCGGTCCTGGCACTGATGCGCTCGGCGTCGCTGATGGGCGTAATAGCTGTGCTCGTGATCGTCGGAATCTGTGTCGGCACCGGGTTGGGGTTCGGCTGGACCCGCACCCTGTCCACCGGCGACATCGTGCGCTCGTGGATGTCGATGCCGACGCTGCTGTCGGTTGGCGCCGGCCGCACCGGCATCGCCCTGGGTCTGGGCGATCACACGCAGGCGATCCTCGATATTGTTCGGCCGCTGGCGCAACTGATCGCCGCGGCATTCATCGTCCGCTGGTTGCTCGCGGCACTGAGTGGACGCATCCACCCGATCGGCGCGCTGGGCATCTCCATGGCGACGATCGTCATCTTCTCGCCCTTCGCCCAGGCCTGGTACCTGCTGTGGGCGGTCATCCCGCTGGCGGCGTGGGCCTCGGACAGGTGGTTCCGCCTCGGCGCGATCGCCTCGTCTGCGTTGATCGCGACGGTCGTCATGCCCACCAGCTCCAACACCACCGGCATCGTCCTGGCGCAGGGCCTGCTGGCCGCCATCATGACGGCTGCGGTCCTCACCGCACTGTTCTTCGAGGAGCGGCCGGCATGGTTGCCCTCGCTGGGCCGCCACACCCGGGACGAATAAGGTGGACGACGTGCCCGGCACCGATTCCATCCCGACCAGCGGCAGCGACGACGTCGCCGTCGCCATCTCCGGTCTGCGCAAGTCGTACGGTGCACTGGTCGCCGTCGACGGCATCGACCTCACCCTGCGCCGCGGAACGGTCCTCGCGCTACTCGGTCCCAACGGGGCCGGCAAGACGACGACTGTCGAGATCTGCGAGGGATTCACCACGCCCGACGCCGGCACGGTGACCGTGCTCGGCCTAGACCCGCGCGGCGACAACGACGAGCTGCGCACCCGGATCGGGGTCATGTTGCAGGGCGGCGGGGCCTATCCCGGTGCGCGAGCGGCCGAGATGTTGCACCTCTGCGCCGCCTATAGCGCCAACCCACTCGAGCCGGACTGGCTTCTCGATGTGCTGGGCCTCACCGCGGTGGCGTCGACTCCGGTGCGCCGCCTCTCCGGCGGTCAGCAGCAGCGGCTGTCGCTGGCCTGCGCCATCGTCGGCCGTCCCGAACTGGTCTTCCTCGACGAACCGACCGCCGGTCTCGACGCCCACGCGCGCGTTGTCGTCTGGGACCTCATCACCGCACTGCGCGCCGACGGTGTCAGCGTGTTGCTGACCACCCACATGCTTGATGAGGCTGAGCGCCTTGCCGATGACATCGTGATCATCGATGCCGGCCGGGTCGTCGCGGCCGGGACCCCCGAGGAACTGACTTCCCGCGATGCCCGCGGCTTGCGGATCAGCGCTGCGCCCGGCATCGCCATTGCCGACGCTGCCGCTGCGATCAGCGCGGCCTGTGACGGCGCCGTGGTGACTGGCGCCGAAACCGGCCCGGGGGAATACGTGCTGACCGGGCCCACGACGCCGGCGGCGATCGCCGCACTCGCACAGTGGTGTGCGGCGTGCGACGTCGCCATCACCGAATTGCGCGTCGACGGCATCAGCCTGCAGGACGTCTTCCTCAACCTCACCGGCCGAAAGGTCCGCGCATGAGCTCCGACACAACGACGGCTTTCTCGCCCGGCCGATTCACCCCGGACCCGCGACCGGCCCCGGCGGCAGCGATGATCGCGGCGCAATCGGCACTCGAACTTCGACTGCTGCTGCGCAATGGCGAGCAACTCCTGCTCACCATGTTCATCCCGGTCACCCTCCTCATCGGCCTGTGCCTCGTTCCGCTGTCCACCGACGCCGGCGAGTCCGCCGCCGCCCGGGCACACACCTTCCTGCCGGTGATCCTCGCCGTCGCCATCATGTCCACGGCTTTCACCGGACAGGCCATCGCCATCGGGTTCGACCGCCGCTATGGCGCACTCAAGCGCCTCGGTGCCACCCCGATCCCCCGCTGGGGCATTATCGCGGGCAAGTCGATCGCGGTCGTGATCGTCGTCCTCGCCCAGGTGGCACTGCTCAGTGCGATCGCCGCCGCGTTCGGTTGGCGGCCCGCCGCGTCCGGCATCGGGCTCGCCGTGCTGGCCATTGTGGTCGGCACCGTCATGTTCGCCGCGCTGGGCCTGGCCCTGGGCGGAACGGGCAAGGCCGAGGTCGTGCTGGCCGTGGCCAACCTGATCTGGTTCGTGCTTGCCGGGTTCGCCAGCCTGGTGGTCCTCGGCTCCCAGGTTCCGGACGGGGCGCGCACCGTTGCCCGGCTCACCCCGTCCGGGGCACTCGCCGACGCACTGCGCGCCGCCGGTGACGGCCACTTCGCCGCTGCTTCGTTCGTCGTGGTGGCTGTCTGGGCTGCGCTCGGTGCCGCCGCCGCGGTGAAGTGGTTCAGGTTCGACTGAGTTCGTGCACGCCTTCGTCGACGTGTTCGCGAGGCCGCATCACCTGGTAGAGAATCGCCGTCTCGGCGACGACCGAACACGCGCCCGCGACGTGGAGCACCACCAGCAGCGCCGGAACATTCGTGAAGTACTGCACGACGCCGATGAGCGACTGCACCGCGACGACGATCAGAACCAGGCGGAGTCGCCGGACGACGATCGGGTCGGGGGTGCTGCGCCGGATGACCACGACGGCGAGGATCACCAACATGACGTAGACGACGACCAGCAGGGCATGGACAGACGTCAGCAACGGGATGCTGACGTGGAGCCGGTCGATCGCCTCCGGCCGGGTTCGGTCGCCCGCGTGGGGCCCCGCACCGGTCACGGTGACTCCCGCCGCCAGCGCGAAGGCCAGTGTCACCGCCGACGCAACGACGAGCCCGCGGGCCGCGCGCGGTGCGGCGTCGACAAGCACTCCGTCGTCGGGTTGACCCACCTTGACATAGAGGGTTGCCGCCAGCCACACCATGGCCGCCGACACGAGTAGATGGGTACCCACGATCCACCAGGTGAGACCGGCCAGCACGGTGATCCCGCCGAGGACGGCCTGGGCGATGGTCGAGGCCGGCAAGATCCATGCGTAAACGAGGATCTCGCGGCGCCGCCGTGCCCGGCTCACCGCCAAGACGATGGCGGCGGCGGTGGTGACCACGATCCACACCGCGATCTGCCGGTTGCCGAACTCGATGGCCTGATGCCACCACGGCACCTCGCTGGAGGGGACTGGGAGCAGCGACTCGTCGTGGCACTTCGGCCAGGTAGGACAACCGAGACCCGATCCGGTCACGCGCACCACTGAACCGGTGACAGTGATCAGCGCCTGCGCCAGCAGGGCGGCCAGGGCAATGCGCCGCTGGGCACGCATACTGGGCAGGGGCAACAGGTCCACGACGCGATACCACGCGCGCACAATCGGGTTGGCGGCCACGACAGTCATACTACGCAGTGTCGTAGAGAATCGGGTCGCGGGGCGATTCAGTCCAGCTCGACGTTATTGCGAGCCTTCGGGAAGCGGTGCTGGCGAGCGACCCAGCCAGCCATCTTGCGCCAATGCGAGGGGGCGACAGTGGCCACCGAAACCAATTCGCGAGTCCATTGGCCGGAGACGGTCAGCCCGTCGACCGCGTCGACCACGGCGTGCGCGGTGGATTCGTCGGGCACGACTCGATCGCCGAGGATGCCGCCGTCACCACCGACGAGGGTGATGCGGACACCGGCTTCCCCGATCGGTTCCAGTACCGCGCTTGCCGACCCACCCTGGCGGTTCACATAGCGGCGGATGGAGCGCACCACATCGGCGGGGGCCCCGGGCCCAGTAGTCGTCACAGTCGTATCAGCGGTGTCCTCGCGCATAGCTCACGATGATACTGCGCCGGTAGATCGGCGCGGCGCGGCGGTGTAGAACGGGGATATGCACGCAATACTCGTCACCGAGCACGGCGGACCAGAAGTCCTCGCCTGGTGTGCGGAACCCGATCCCGTGCCCGGCCCCGGCCAAGTGCTCGTCGATACGCGAGCGGTGGGCGTCAACTTCATCGACACCTACCTGCGGCGCGGCCTCTACCCCAGCGATCCGCCGTACATCCCCGGGTCCGAGGGTGCCGGGTTGGTGTGCGCCCTAGGTGACGGCGTATCGGAGCTGACGGTCGGCGACCGGGTGGCCTGGTGCGACGCTCCCGGCTCCTACGCCGAGAAGGTCGTCGTCGACGCCGGGCGGGCAGTCCGCATCCCCGATACGATCCCCGCCGATGTCGCCGGGACGATGCTGTTACAGGGGCTCACCGCCGACTATCTGCTGGACGGCGCCGCGCATCCGAAGCGTGGCGACACGATCCTGGTACACGCCGGGGCCGGCGGCGTTGGGCTGATCCTGACACAATTGGCGGTGGCGGCCGGGATATCCGTCATCACCACGGTCTCCTCCGACGAGAAGGAAGTACTCTCCCGCCGGGCCGGCGCCGCCCAGGTGATGCGCTACGAGCCGGACCTGGCGGCCCGGGTGCGGGACTTGACCAACGGGAAAGGTGTGTCGGTCGTCTACGACGGTGTCGGCGCCGATACGTCCGAGGCAAGCCTCGCCGCCACCGCCGTGCGCGGGACCATCGTATTGTTCGGTGCGGCGAGCGGGCCGGTCCCGCCGTTCGACCTGCAACGCCTCAACCCGGCGGGATCGCTCTCGGTAACCCGGCCGACGCTGGCGCACTTCATCGCCGATCCCGCCGAGTTCGCCCTCCGCACCGACCGGTTCGTGACCGCGGTGGCCGACGGAAGCGTGCGGATCCGCGTCGGCGCGCACTACCCGCTGGCCGACGCCGCCCAGGCGCACCGCGATCTGGAAGCGCGCGCGACCACCGGGTCGATAGCACTGATGACTTGACGCGACCGCTCAGGCGAAGTAGGACCCGATGGTCGGCAGATGGAAGACCGCGTCGATCGCCAGACCGCAGAACAGAAGCGCCAAGTACTCGTTGGATTGCAGAAAGACCTTCAGCGGCACAACTTCCTTGCCCGCGCACGTCTCCCGGTAGAGCTTCCACACGCGCTGGGCGAACCAGGCGCCGGCGAGGATCGCCACGCCCGCGTAGACGAGCCCGGCGGCGGGTATCAGCACAAACGAGACCAGTACCGTCGCCCCGGTGTAGAACACCATCTGCCGGGTCACCTGCTCTTCGGTCGCCACCACCGGCAACATCGGGACACCGGCCGCCTCGTAGTCGTCGCGATAGCGCATGGCCAGCGCCCAGGTGTGCGGCGGGGTCCAGAAGAAGATCACCAGGAACAACACCACCGGCTGCCAACTCAGCGAGCCGGTGACCGCGGCCCAGCCGACGAGGGTGGGCATGCAACCCGCGGCCCCGCCCCAGACCACGTTCTGCGAGGTGCGGCGCTTGAGGATCAGCGTGTAGACGCCGACATAGAAGGCGATTGTGATCATCACCAGAACGGCGGCGAGCAGGTTGGTGAAGCGCCACAGCACCACGAAGGACCCAATGCCCAGCAGGATGCCGAAGACCAGCGCCGCGCGCGTCGTCACGGCGTGACGCGCCAGCGGTCGGCGCTGCGTACGGCGCATCTTCTGATCGATGTCGGCGTCCGCGACCATGTTGAGCGTGTTGGCGCTCGCCGCGCCCAGCCACCCGCCGATCAGCGTCGCGCCGATCAGACCGATGTTCACGTGTCCGCGGTCGGCCTGCAGCATTACCGGGATGGTGGCCACGAGCAGCAACTCGATCACGCGCGGCTTGGTCAGCGCGATATAGGCACCGAGGGCGTGGCGGATGCGATACACCAGGGAGTCGTCGGGCGAATGATCGGCTCTCGGGCTGTCCGTGCCCGCACGCTCACCGCTCACCTTGCCACTCCGCACTCGTCAACTTCTCTCCGCGGGACCGCTGAACGGGCCCCGGCTCGCACTACTACGGAGTGTAGACCCAGGCATCGGCGGCCACCGAACCCACACCGGCACCCCTGGCCGCGACGCCCCATTTCGGAGTCGGTCCCAGCCGGTCAATCGCCACCGGCCAATTCCTACTAGGCTGGACTCGACACCCGTTCACGCCCAGTCCAGGAGAACGCCCCACCGTGGTCCACACCGACGAGATCGCCAAGCTGACCCAACCCGCGCACCCCGACGACTGGGCCGATGTGGACACCGCTGCGGTGGATACCGCGCGCCTGCTCGCCGCGGACGCGGTGCAGAAGTGTGGTAGCGGCCATCCCGGCACTGCCATGAGTCTCGCGCCGCTCGCCTACACACTGTTCCAGCGGGTACTTCGCCACGACCCCGCCGACCCCGAGTGGGTGGGCCGCGACCGGTTCATCCTCTCGTGCGGCCACAGCAGTCTGACGCTCTACGTTCAGCTCTACCTGGGCGGCTTCGGCCTGGAACTCGACGATCTCGAGGCGCTGCGCACCTGGGGCTCGCTGACCCCCGGTCATCCCGAATACCGCCACACCCGGGGGGTGGAGATCACTACCGGACCACTCGGCCAGGGTCTGGCATCGGGGGTCGGCATGAGCATGGCCGCGCGGTACGAGCGCGGCCTGTTCGACCCCGACGCCGCCCCCGGGGCGAGTCCGTTCGACCACTTCATCTTCGTCATCGCCTCGGACGGCGATATCGAAGAAGGGGTGACCAGCGAGGCCAGCTCGTTGGCCGGCACCCAGCAGCTGGGCAATCTGATCGTCTTCTACGACGAGAACCAGATCTCCATCGAGGACAACACCGATATCGCACTCTCTGAGAACGTCGCGGAGCGATACCGGGCCTACGGCTGGCACGTTCAGGTTGTCGACGGCGGCGAGAACGTCGTCGGCATCGAGGCGGCGATCGCCGCGGCCAAGGCCGTGACCGACCGGCCGTCACTGATCTGCCTGCGCACCGTCATCGGCTACCCGGCCCCGACCAAGATGAACACCGGCGCCGCCCACGGCGCCGCACTGGGCGCCGACGAGATCGCCGAGACGAAACGGATCCTCGGCTTCGACCCGGCCGTCGACTTCGCGGTGTCAGACGAAGTCATCGCGCACACCCGGGCATTGGGCGGGCGCGCCGCCGCGGTGCGCACCGAGTGGACCAAGGCTTTCGACGCGTGGGCCGCGGCCGCCCCCGACCGCAAGGCACTGTTCGACCGCTTGGCGGCCCACGAACTGCCCGTCGGCTGGCGCGACCAGCTTCCGACATGGGCGGCCGGCGAATCAGTCGCCACCCGCAGCGCATCCGGCAAGGTGCTGGAGGCGCTGGGCCCGCTCCTGCCCGAGTTGTGGGGGGGCTCGGCCGACCTCGCCGGTTCCAACAACACCACCATCGCCGGCGCCAAGTCCTTCGGCCCGACGGCGATCTCCACGTCGACGTGGAGTGCCGATCCATATGGCCGCACCCTGCACTTCGGCATCCGCGAGCACGCCATGGGGTCGATCCTGTCCGGCATCGTGCTGCACGGACCGACGCGCGCCTACGGCGGCACCTTCCTGCAGTTCTCTGACTACATGCGCCCCGCAGTCCGTCTGGCCGCGTTGATGGAGATTGATCCGATCTACGTGTGGACCCACGACTCCATCGGCCTGGGCGAGGATGGTCCGACCCACCAGCCCATCGAGCACCTCGCGGCGTTGCGTGCCATCCCGAATCTCGATGTGATCCGACCCGCCGACGCCAATGAGACCGCCCACGCGTGGGCGCACGTGCTGACCCGCCGCAACAACCCCGCCGGACTGGCCCTGACCCGCCAGAACGTCCCGGTCCTACCGGGCACCTCGGCGGCGGGAGTCGCGGCCGGCGGGTACGTACTCATCGATGCGGACGGCGAGACTCCCGACGTGGTGCTCATCGGTACCGGGTCGGAAGTGCAGCTGGCCGTCGACGCGCGCACCGCGCTCGCCGAGCACGGCGTGGCGGCCCGCGTGGTTTCGATGCCCTGTGTCGAGTGGTTCGACGCCCAGTCGCAGGAATACCGGGACTCGGTGCTGCCGCCGCAGGTACGGGCCCGCGTCGCCGTGGAGGCCGGTATCGCGATGCCGTGGTACCGGTTCGTCGGTGATGCGGGCGAGATCGTGGCGATCGACCACTACGGTGCCTCGGCCGCCTATCAGGTGCTGTACGAGAAGTTCGGCGTGACCACACAGGCCGTCGTCGGCGCCGCGCAGCGCTCCATCGCGAACACGAAGTAGCCATCCGGCCCCTCGGCCGACAACTCAAGGAGGACTGGTCGACATGAGCACGAACGATCGTTTGGCACGGCTCAGCGAGGCCGGGGTGTCGGTATGGCTCGACGACCTGTCGCGCGACCTGTTGCGCAGCGGCGGCCTTGCCGACCTGATCGCCACCCGGTCGGTCGTCGGGGTGACCACCAACCCGTCGATCTTCCAGGCCGCCCTGGCCAACGGCGATAGCTACGCCGAACAGGTCGCCGCGCTGGCTGCGGGTGGCGCCGACGCCGATGCCGCCATCGCGGCCATCACGACCGACGACGTGCGCGACGCGTGCGACGTATTCGCCCCGGTCTTCGTCGAATCCGACGGGGTCGACGGCCGGGTGTCGATCGAAGTAGACCCGCGACTGGCCCATGACACCGACGGTACGGTCGCGCAGGCGATCGAGCTCTGGCACGCGGTTGACCGGCCCAACCTGTTCATCAAAATCCCGGCCACCAAAGCGGGGCTGCCGGCGATTACCCGCGTGCTCGCCGAGGGAATCAGTGTCAACGTCACGTTAATCTTCTCCCTGCAGCGTTACAGCGAGGTCGTCGATGCCTTCCTCGACGGTCTCGACGCGGCACTCGCCGCCGGCCGTGACATCGCCGAGCTGCACTCGGTGGCGTCGTTCTTCGTCTCGCGCGTCGACACCGAGATCGACAAGCGCCTCGAGGCCATCGGCACCGACGAGGCCTTGGCACTGCGCGGGAAAGCGGCACTGGCCAACGCACGCCTGGCCTATGCGCGCTACCTCGACGTATTCACCCGGGAGGTCCGATTCCCCGGTCTCGCCAGCCACGGAGCCCGGCCGCAGCGGGCCCTGTGGGCGTCGACGGGGACGAAGAACCCGGACTACCCCGACACGCTCTACGTGTCCGAACTGGTAGCACCGCACACCGTGAACACGATGCCGGGCAAAACGATGGCGGCGTTCGCCGAGCACGGGTGGGTCGACGAGTCGTCGATCATCGGCCAGGAGAGCGCGGCCCGCGCGGTGATGGCAGCGGTCGCCGCTGTCGGCGTCGACCTCGCCGACGTCTTCAGCGTCCTCGAGGTCGAGGGAGTGGCGAAGTTCATCGACGCCTGGACCGACCTGCTGGCCGCGACGTCGGATCAGTTGAGCACCCGGGCCTGACGGTGGTGCTCCAGCCAAGCCCAGCACATCACTCGAGCAGCCGCACGGGCCGCCCCCGCAATCCTCTGCGCGACGAACGCGACAAGCGACTGCCGCGCATCGCCGGGCCGTGCAGCATGGTGATCTTCGGAGTTACCGGCGACCTCGCCCGGCGCAAATTGATGCCGGCGATCTATGACCTGGCCAATCGGGGACTACTGCCCGCCGGCTTCGCCCTCGTCGGGTTCGCCCGGCGCGATTGGGCCGATGAGGACTTCGCCGGCATCGTCCACGACGCGGTCCGCACACACGCCCGCACCCCCTTTCGTGAAGACGTGTGGCGCGAGTTGGCCAAGGGGTTCCGGTTCGTCCAGGGGACTTTCGACGACGACGATGCCTTCGCCCGGCTGTCGGCGGCCCTCACGGCCCTCGACGAGGAGCGCGGTACCGATGGCAACCATGCGTTCTACCTCTCGGTCCCACCGGATTCGTTCCCGGTCGTCTGCGATCAGCTCAAACGCTCCGAGCTGGCCAAGCCGCGCGACGGGCGCTGGCGCCGCGTGGTCATCGAGAAGCCCTTCGGGCACGATCTAGACAGCGCCCAGAAGCTCAACGCGGTGGTCAACAGCGTTTTCCCCGAGCAATCAGTGTTCCGCATCGACCACTATCTCGGTAAGGAAACAGTCCAGAACATCTTGGCCCTGCGCTTCGCGAACCAGTTGTTCGACCCGGTGTGGAGCGCCCATTACATCGACCACGTCCAGATCACCATGGCCGAGGATATCGGCCTGGGCGGCCGCGCCGGCTACTACGACGGCATCGGCGCAGCCCGCGATGTCATCCAGAACCACCTGCTGCAACTCCTGGCCCTGGTCGCCATGGAAGAGCCCGTCTCCTTCGCGCCCGCCGAACTGCAGTCGGAGAAGATCAAGGTGCTCTCCGCGACGCGCAACATCCTGCCGCTCGAGGAGAATTCGGCGCGGGGCCAATACGGCGCCGGCTGGCAGGGCAACGAGAAGGTGTGCGGTCTCCTCGAGGAGGAGGGCTTCGCCAAGGACTCGACGACGGAGACCTATGCGGCCATCGCATTGGAAGTCGACACCCGACGCTGGGCGGGGGTGCCGTTCTATCTGCGCACCGGCAAGCGGCTCGGCCGCCGCGTGACCGAGATCGCGCTCGTCTTCAAGCGGGCCCCCCACCTGCCGTTCGACTCGACGATGACCACCGAACTCGGCCAGAACGCCCTGGTGATCCGGGTGCAGCCCGACGAAGGCGTGACACTGCGCTTCGGTTCCAAGGTCCCCGGGTCGTCGATGGAGGTGCGCGACGTCAACATGGACTTCAGCTATGGCGAAGCCTTCACGGTGTCGTCGCCGGAAGCCTATGAGCGTCTCATTCTCGACATGCTCCTCGGCGAACCCTCCCTTTTCCCGGTCAACGCCGAAGTCGAGCTGTCCTGGCAAATTCTCGACCCGGTTCTCCAGGCCTGGGCCAAGAAGGGAAGACCCGAAACCTACGAGTCGGGCACCTGGGGACCGCACAGCGCCGACGAGATGATGGCCCGCACCGGGCGTAGCTGGAGAAGGCCGTGATCAAGAAGCTTGCGGACACCTCGACGAGCGACATCTCCAAAGAGCTCGTCCGAATGCGCGACACCGGTGGGGCGGTCACACTCGGCCGCGTGCTGACGCTGATCGTGAAAACCGAGCCAGGCGACGATACCGAGGCGGCGATCGCCGCGGCCAACGAGGCCAGCCGCGAGCACCCGTGTCGCGTCATCGTCGCCGCGGCGGCGGATCGACGTGCGCCGGTTCGACTAGACGCCGAGATCCGCGTCGGCGGCGATGCCGGCGCGTCCGAGGTCGTCGTCCTGCACCTGTTCGGCGAATTGGGGGCGCACGCCCACGCCGTCGTCACCCCGTTCCTGCTGCCCGACACACCAATCGTCACCTGGTGGCCGGGCACGGCACCGAAGAACCCCGCCCGGGACCGGCTCGGGTCACTCGCGGGCCGGCGCATCCTCGACGGGACGAACCGGTTCGATGCGCAGGGAGTACTTGCTCAGCGATTGCGCAGCTACTCCCCCGGTGATACTGACATCGCCTGGGCACAGATAACCCCGTGGCGCGCCCTCCTCGCCGCCGCCTTCGATCGCCTGCCCGCCCGCAAACCCAACCAGGTCCGGGTAACGGGCCCCGGTCCATCGGTCGGTCTCGATCTCCTGGCCGGGTGGCTCGCCGAGTGCCTGCGGGTGCCAACCGAGCGCCTCACCGGCGATCTGGGGGTGGCGATCGACTGCGCTGATGGCCTGCTATCGCTGGCCGCCGAAGGGGCCGATACCCTCGTGCGCGATCCGGGCCGCCCCAACGCACTGACACCGGGGCGTGAGCGCAGCACCGGGGAATGCCTCGCCGAGGAGCTTCGGCGCCTCGACCCCGACGAGACCTATGCCCGCGCCCTGCACGGGACCAAACGCCTCCTGCACACCACAAGGTAGACCTATGAATTCCGCACCGGAGACCTCGATCCATTCGACAGCCGCCGATCTGGTCGAGGCCGCCGCAACTCGTCTCATCGACGTCATCGCCGCCGCCCAGCGCGAACGAGGCGTCGCCCGCGTCGTGCTCACCGGTGGCAGCAACGGCATCGCCCTGCTGCGCGCACTGGCCAGCCGCGCCGGCGAGATCAACTTTCCCGCGCTGCACCTCTATTTCGGCGACGACCGTTTCGTCCCCGCCGACGATGCCGATCGCAACGCCGGACAGGCACGCACCGCCCTGCTCGACAATCCGGCCGCGGCCGGGGCCCAAGTCTTCGCGATGGCGCCGTCCGATGGCGTGTTCGGCGACGACATCGAGGCCTCCGCTGAGGCCTACGAGGCGGTGATCGATGCACTCGAACCCGGCCGGGACGGGGCCGTCTTCGATGTACACCTCCTCGGCATGGGCGGCGAGGGCCACATCAATTCGCTGTTCCCGTTTTCCTCTGCGACGGCCGAGGAGAGCAGAACAGTCGTGGCCGTGACCGATTCGCCGAAGCCTCCGCCGCGCCGGATCACGTTGACCCTGCCGGCGGTGAACGCCTCCCGACAGGTGTGGTTCCTGGTTGCGGGAGCCGACAAGTCGCAGGCTGTTGCCGCCGGGGTCGGCGGTGGAGCCGACGGGTCGCAGTGGCCGTGTGCGGGTGCGCACGGCCGGGACGCCACCGTCTGGTTTCTCGATTCGGCTGCCGCCGCCCGGCTCGGATCAGCCCGCAGATCCCACAATCGGGCCGGGTTGTAAGTTGGGTCACTACAACGACTAGGAGGCACTTCTGTGATCGCAGCGACCATGCAGACCGGCGAGCTGACCATTGCCCGACTGCTGGAGTACAGTCGGCGCACTTTCCCGGAAACGGGGGTGACAACGTGGAGCGGCACCGAACTGCGACCAATGTCCTTCCCAGAACTCGGCGATCGCAGCGCCGCACTTGCCCACGCGTTGACCAAGCTCGGTATCGGCCGCGGTGATCGGGTCGCCACTTTCATGTGGAACAACAATGAGCATCAGATTGCCTATGGTGCCGTCCCGGCGATGGGTGCCGTCCTGCACACCCTGAACCTGCGACTCTCGCCGGAACAGGCCATTTTCATCATCAACCACGCCGACGATCAGGTCATCATCGTCGATGCTTCCCTCGCCCCGATGCTCGCGCGATATGTGCCGGCCACCCCCGGCGTGCGGCACATCATCGTTGCCAACGGCCCGGCCAGCACATTCGAGGCGCCCGAGGGAATCACCGTCCACTCCTTCGACGACCTCATCGCTGACGAGCCAACCACGTTCGCTTGGCCCGAGATGGACGAGAAGGACGCCGCGGTCATGTGTTACACCTCGGGCACCACCGGTGACCCGAAGGGTGTCGTCTACAGCCACCGCAGCATCTGGCTGCACTCGATGCAGGTGTGCTCGTCGTCGGGCATGGGCTTGGGCAATACCGATTCGGTGCTCGCGATCGTCCCGATGTTCCATGTGATGTCGTGGGGGCTGCCGTATGCGGCAATGATGGCCGGACTCACCTTGGTCATGCCTGACCGGTTCCTGCAGCCCGAGCCGTTGCTGGCGATCATGGCGAAGGCCAAGCCGACCTTCGCCGCGGCGGTGCCCACCATCTGGCAGGGCGTGGCCGCTGCGCTGGCCGCCGCCCCGCAGGACATCAGCCACCTGCGCGAGGTCGTCGTTGGCGGCGCCGCCGTTCCGCCATCGATGATCAGACAGTTCGACGATTTCGGCGCGCCCATCACACACGCCTGGGGAATGACCGAAACATCACCGCTCGGCTCGGTGTCGCGAGCACCGTTCGGTGTCACCGATGACGAGAAGGCGTTCGCCTACCGCGTTACGCAGGGCCGTTTTCCCGCTTCGGTGGAGGCACGCCTCATCGACGATGACGGCAACGAGGTGCCCTGGGACGGCGAATCGGCGGGCGAGCTCGAAGTCCGCGGCCCGTGGATCACCGGCGCCTACTATTCGCCCGCTGGCCCCGTCGTCTCCTCGGAGAAGTTTCACGACGGGTGGCTACGCACCGGGGACGTGGCCTCGATCAGCCCGGACGGCTATATGACGATCGTCGATCGCACCAAGGATCTGATCAAGACCGGTGGCGAGTGGATCTCGTCGGTCGAGTTGGAGAACACGATCATGTCCAACCCGACGGTCACCGAGGCCGCGGTCGTCGCGGTGCCCGACGAGAAGTGGGATGAGCGGCCGTTCGTACTCGCCGTGGTCGCCGACGCCGCTAACGCCGACCCAGCCTCGTTGCGCGAGCACCTCGCCGGCTTTGTTCCGCGTTGGCAACTGCCTGAGCGCTGGGCCTTCGTCGCCGAGGTACCTAAGACGTCGGTCGGCAAGTTCGACAAGAAGCGGATTCGTGCCGAGTACGCCGACGGCGCCTACGAGGTTGTCGAGTTCAGAGACTGATTCCTGGATCCGACTCCCTTGACCTATACCCCCTAGGGGTATAGGTTCAAGGGTGTCGGATAGCTCAACCAGAGCTATCCTCGAGCACCGAGGAGCCACGATGAGCGTCGCAACATTCCAGGTCACCGGCATGACCTGCGGCCACTGCGAGGCGTCGATCCGCGAAGAGGTCAGCGAAGTACCCGGCGTAGTAGACGTGGCGGTCAGCGCCGCGAGCGGCGATCTGACCGTTACCGCTACGGGCGCGATTGATGACGCCGCGGTCCTCGCTGCGGTAACTGAAGCCGGCTACTCCGCCATTCCCGCCTGATCGGCCCAGCAATGAACACGGCCGCCCGGCTCTCGTTGTTCACCCTCGGCCTGCTCGGCGTCTTCGGTGCCGCCCTGCTCGTCGGGCGCTATGTCGTGCCCAATCAGACCGGCTCGTCCGGTCACGCGGCGCACTCATCGTCGACGAGCACCGAGGCCAACAGCAACCGCGGACACGGCAACGACTCGGCCGACCCGGCGATGGGCACCACCAGCACCGTCGGCGGCTACGGGTTGACCGATCTGCGGGGACCGAGTGCACCCGGACTGGCCGCTCCCCTATCGTTCACTGTCACCGCCGGTGACGGCGAGCCGCTCAGCCGCTTCACGCCCGCCCACGACAAGGAACTTCACCTGATCGTCGTGCGCTCGGACGGAGCCCACTACGCACATCTGCATCCGACCCGAGATGGCGCTGGCACGTGGTCGACCACCTGGCGTGCGCCCGCAGCGGGAAGCTACCGCGTCGTCACCGACTTCGTACCCGGCGACCGGGACGGCGACGAACCGGTCGTGCTGTCCAGCACCGTCGAAGTCGCCGGACAATTCGATCCGAGCACCCCGACTCCGTCCCGAACGGCCACCGTCGACGGATTCACCGTCACCGTCGACGGCGACCTCGGCCCCCACGGAACCTCCATGCTGACGGCCAGGGTTCGCCACGCCGGACAGACCGTCCGGCTCCAGCCGTACCTGGGCGCGCTCGGACATCTGGTCGTCCTGCGCGCCGGTGACCTCGCCTACACCCATGTGCACCCCAGGCAGGATGCGACGGCCGGGACCGACGTCGCCTTCGGGGCGACGGCACCATCGACGGGCCGATACTTTGCCTACTTCGACTTCCAGATCGACGGCGTCGTCCGGACGGCCGCGTTCGTCCTCGATACCCACCACTGAATCGGACACGAAAGGCGCCGGCGACACCATGACCGCCCCAGACACTGAGCTGACGACCGTCGATCTGGCGATCGGCGGCATGACCTGCGCATCCTGCGCCAATCGGATTGAGCGCAAACTCAATAGGCTCGACGGGGTCACCGCCGAAGTCAACTACGCGACCGAAACCGCGCACGTCAGTGCGCCGGCGACGCTGAACCCGATCGCGCTGGTCGCCGAGATCGAACGGACCGGCTACACCGCGCGTTTGCCCGAACCACCCGCGCACGCCGGTGACGAGACCGTCGGCCTCGCCGCACTGGCCGCCGAAGCCGAACTGGTCGGGCTTGCCCACCGACTGATCGGTGCGATCGCGCTGTCCATTCCAGTGATTGCACTCGCCATGGTCCCCTCCTGGCAATTCACCTACTGGCAGTGGGCGAGCCTGACGCTGGCCGCACCCGTCGTCGTCTGGGCCGGCTGGCCCTTCCACCGCGCCGCCTGGATCAACCTGCGCCACGGCGCCGCGACAATGGACACCCTCGTCTCCGTCGGCACCCTGTCGGCATTCCTCTGGTCCCTCTACGCCCTGTTCCTCGGGAGTGCGGGCGAACCCGGCCTTCGGCACCCCTTCGCCCTGACCGTCGCGCGCGGTGACGGTGCGTCACACATCTATTTGGAAGTCGCCGCCGGCGTCATCATGTTTGTCCTTGCCGGTCGCTATTTTGAGAAGCGCGCCAAGCGTGCGGCCGGTGCCGCGTTACGTGCGCTCGTCGAACTCGGCGCCAAGGACGTGGCCGTGCTCCGCGGCGGCACCGAACAGCGGATACCGATCGATGACCTCCGAGTCGGCGACGAATTCGTCGTGCGGCCGGGCGAGAAGATCGCCACCGACGGGGTGGTCGTCAGCGGCACGTCGGCAGTCGACGAGTCGATGCTGACCGGAGAATCGACGCCGGTGGAAGTTGCCCCGGGTTCCACCGCGACCGGCGCAACGGTCAACGCCGGCGGCCGACTGATCGTCCGGGCGACCCGCGTCGGCGATGCCACGACACTGGCCAGCATGGCGCACCTGGTGACACAGGCACAGTCGGGCAAGGCACCGGTCGCCCGGCTGGCCGACCGGATAGCCGGCGTGTTCGTACCGATCGTCATCGCCGTCGCCGTGGCCACCCTCGGCGTGTGGTTGGGAGCGGGGGCGGGCGTAACGACCGCCTTCACCGCCGCGGTCGCCGTGCTCATCATCGCCTGCCCGTGCGCCCTCGGCCTGGCCACCCCGACCGCGCTGCTCGTCGGTACCGGCCGCGGTGCGCAAATGGGAATTCTCATCAAAGGCCCGGAAGTCCTCGAGTCCACCCGCCGGGTCGACACCATCGTCATGGACAAAACCGGAACGGTCACCACCGGTGAGATGGCCCTGGTCGAGGTCCTGCCCGCCGCCGGCATATCCCGCGCCGAGCTGTTACGGGTCGCCGGCGCACTCGAGAACGCCTCGGAGCATCCCATCGCCGCGGCCATCGTGCGCGGCGCCCGCGACGAAGTGGGCGATGTGCCGGTGCCGGACGAGTTCGCCAGCCTCGCCGGCAGCGGGGTACAAGGAGTCGTCGACGGCCACGCCATCGTTGTCGGCCGGCCGTCGTTGCTCGCCGATTGGTCCATCCCGTTGTCGCCCGGTCTGACCGACGCGTTCACCGCCGCCCAGCGCCGCGGGCACACCGTTGTCGCCGTCGGCATCGACGGAAAGGCCGCCGGGCTGCTCGTCGTCGCTGATTCGGTGAAGCCGACCAGTGGCGCGGCGGTAGCCGCGTTCCGCGAGCTGGGACTGACCCCGATCCTGCTGACCGGTGACAATGACGCGGTTGCCCACACCGTTGCCGAATCGGTTGGCATCGACGACGTCGTCGCCGAGGTAATGCCCGCCGACAAGGTCACGGTGATCGCCGACCTCCAACAACGCGGCAAGGTCGTCGCGATGGTCGGTGACGGTGTGAACGACGCCGCCGCCCTGGCCCAGGCCGACCTCGGCCTGGCGATGGGAGCGGGCACCGACGTCGCCATCGAGGCCTCCGACATCACTCTGGTCAACGATGACCTGCGGGGCGCGGCGACGGCGATCAAGCTGTCCCGTGCCACGTTGTCGACCATCAAGACCAACCTCTTCTGGGCGTTCGCCTATAACATCGCGGCCATCCCCTTGGCCGCCCTCGGGCTGCTCAACCCGATGCTCGCCGGCGCCACGATGGCATTCTCCAGCATCTTCGTCGTCGGCAACAGCCTGCGGCTCAAGCGGTTCACAGGGTAGTCGAGGAACCAGGCGCCGGGGGCCGGTGCACTTCCCCGGACGATCATCAGCGGACTCGATCAGCACCGTCGTCCGACGCCCCCTCGTGGCACGCCAAGGCGATCGCCGACGTCGGACGCCTCGACGGGATCAGCGAGAAAGCAGTTCGCGCACCCGCGGGATCACCACCGAACCGTATAGCTCGATGCTGCGCAGCAGCATGCTGTGGGGCATGGGTCCCGATGAGTACTTCAGATCGAACCGAGTCAGGCCGAGGGTGCGGGCGGTAGCGGCGATCCGGGTGGCCACGGTCTCGGGAGAACCGACATACTGCGAACCACTGATCGCTTCGGCGATCAGCTTGTCCTTGGTTGCCGGCGGCCACCCGCGCTCCCGGCCGATGCGGTCATTCATCGCACGATAGTAGGGCCAGTATTCGTCGAGCGCCTGCTCATCGGTGTCGGCGAGGTGACCGGGGGAATGCGCTCCGAGCGGCAGCGGTCTCGTCTGCCCCGTCTCGTCGGCGAGCTCCACCTGCGCCCGGCGATACAGCTCGACGTATTGACCGAAGCGCCCTGGGGCACCGCCGATGATCGCGAGCATCATCGGGATCTGGTGGCGCACCGAGCGCACCACCGACTCCGGGCTGCCGCCGACACCGATCCAGGTGGTGAGACCGCCGCCGGACTCGGTCTCGGGGTAGACACGCTGATCGTGCAGCGGGCTGCGATGCCGGCCCGACCAGTTGACCGGCGCTTCGGCGCGCAGCGCGGCGAATAGGCCCAGCTTCTCGTCGAACAGCATTTCGTAGTCGGCGAGGTCGAACCCGAACAGCGGAAAGGACTCGGTGAAGGATCCGCGGCCGAGAACTACCTCGGCACGGCCGCGCGACACCGCATCGAGAGTCGCGAACCGCTCATAGACCCGAATGGGGTCATCCGAACTCAAAACGGTGACGGCGCTGCCAAGCCGGATGCGGCCGGTCTCTCCGGCAATCGCTGCCAGGACAATGTCGGGAGCACTGATCGCGTAGTCGTCGCGATGGTGTTCGCCGAGACCGATGGAGTCAACGCCGAGCGAATCGGCCAACACCGCTTGCTCGACGACGTCACGAATGACCTGCGCCGCGGGTGTGGGCCGCCCGTCGGCGCCGACACTCATGTCACCGAAGGTGTCGAGCCCAAGCTCGATGTCGCGGCCCGCGACAAGAGTCGGATCAAAGGCCGCCGACGACTCTGGTTGCGTCATGACTTCCCGCCGTGCCCGATCACTATCGTCGGTACGACGAAGTCGGCGCCGCGGATGGTGAACACGCGCGTTCCCCGTTTACGACCGGCGCGAATCGGGCTGAGTTCCACTCCGGCAGCGGCCAGCCGTGTATGCGACCGGTCGATGTCAGCGCTGGTCCAGGCCAGCCCCCACAACGAGATCGCCGGGCCGTCGGCGTCATCAACCAGTACCTCGACAATCGCGCCGGCGCCTCGGAAGAACAATTGCTGAACCTCACCCCCGGCCGGCAGGGACAACCGGTGGTCGAGCCGGAAGTCGAATCCCAGGACCGCGCCGAACAGTGCCAAGGCGCCATCGCGCGACCGACTGCTCATAACCACGTGATCGAGGCCGAGAATCTCACCGGACGTGCCAGCACCGGAAGCCTCCAGCGCTGCGGCCTCGATGATCCCCACGGGTGCATCGTCGACGACGCCGGTTCGGGCGCCCGAAATCGAATCGGTCGTCAGGACCGGGCAAGCTCGGCGCGCCAAGAGCGTCTGCGCATCGACGTAGGCGTCGGTGGCGATCGACGCGGGCACCAGATCACCGGCGGGTACCAGCAGCCGGGGCTGATCGCGGCCCTCGCGGAGCATCAGGAGCGTGGCCCCGACCAACCACCGGTGCCAGCCCGCCGACGTCGCGCCCGCACCGAACAGGTGCCGATAGGCCGACAGCGCAGGACTGAGATCCGGCGTCGACAAGGTCAGCACCGATCGGATCCCCGGCCCGCCCGTCACTGCGGACGGCCCATTTCGGCAACCATGTCGCGCACCTCCCTGGGAAGCACGAAGATGCCCTCCGCTTCGGCACAGAGCCCATCTGCGGTGTGTACCCGCCCCACGGCGAAGGTCTTTACGCCTTCGACTCTATCGACTCGCGCCGTCACACGCACCGGGCCGAGCCTGGTGCCCTTGCGGTACCGCACGGTGAGGGTGCCGGTCATACCGGGCACGCCGGCGTGGTCTGCGGCACCGCCCAGGATCTGATCGAGCAGCAACGCCACGACGCCGCCGTGCACCAGACCGGGCGGGCCCTCGTACGCGGCACCCAAGTCCGCCTCCGCCGAGGCGAGGCCGTCCTCATAGGCGACCTCCAGCAACGGTGCGATCGGGTTGCGCAGGCCGATGACCGCGTTCCCCCACGATCGCCGGGTGCCGTCTGCGCTCCATTTCGTGCCGAACGGAGCGGACATCCGCCGCGAATCGAGCAACGCGGCAGCCTCCTCGACCAGTGCCCGCGCCCGCACAATGTGCTCCGGGGCAGCATCGGTCATCACCGTCGCGTCGATCAGCGATCGCACCGACGAGGTCAGCGGGCCGAATAGCTCCGCTTCGGCCTCGATCTGCTCGCGCGTCTTCCGCTCCGCCTCATGTCCATCCAGCATCGACATCGTGCCCCGCTCTCCGCAAACCGAACTGCCGTATTTCCTGAACACCCTATTTCTAGAACACGTTACAACTGACGGAGTCTGCGCCGGTCTGCCGCTTCCGGATCGCGACTGCACGGTAGCGTTGTCACCTATGACCTATGTGCAGGAATGGAAAGCCTTCGACGTCGCGGTCGCCGACGACATCGCCCAAGTCACGCTGATCGGCCCGGGTAGGGGCAACGCGATGGGGCCCGACTTCTGGTCCGAACTCGTCCCCCTGTTCGGCGCGCTGGACGCCGACCCCGAGGTGCGCGCGGTGATCATCACCGGTTCGGGCGCAAACTTCTCGTTCGGCCTCGACCTGCCCGCCATGGCCGGAGACTTCGGCAAGGTTCTCGCCGAGAACGCCAAGGCCGGGCCACGTACCGAGTTCCACGGCACCATCAAGCGCATGCAGGCCGGCATCAACGCGGTGGCCGACTGCCGCAAGCCCGTCATCGCAGCGGTGTCGGGCTGGTGTATCGGCGGCGGAGTCGACCTCATCACCGCGGCCGACATCCGCCTCGCGAGCGCCGACGCCAAGTTCTCGGTTCGCGAAGTCCGGGTCGCCATCGTCGCGGACATGGGTTCGCTCGCCCGGCTCGGCACGATCATCGGTGACGGGCACGTCCGTGAGCTGGCCCTCACCGGCAGGGACATCGACGCGGCCCGCGCTGAGAAGATCGGGCTGGTCAACGACGTCTTCGAGGACCAGGCGGCCATGCTCGTGTCCGCCCGTACGACAGCCCGGGAGATCGCCGGCCTGCCACCGCTCGTCGTGCAGGGCGTTAAGGAGGTTCTCGACCACACCCGACGTCCCCAGGTCGAGGATTCGCTGCGCTATGTCGCCGCGTGGAATGCCGCGTTCCTCCCCAGCGAGGACCTCACCGAAGCGATTACCGCCGTCTTCGAGAAGCGCCCGCCGAAGTTCACGGGCAAGTAGCCGGGACGCCCGATGGCCGGCCCGATGCCGATCCGACCCCGAATCGCCGTTGACTGCGGTCAGACTGGTGCCCGGGTTCGGATATGGACCCCGGGCACCGCACACCCCGATAGCACCGCGCAACCCGATAGCACCGCGCAACCCGAACACACGGTCAAGCTGCCCGGCGTCCGCACCGACCACGCAGTCGTACCGCAGGTCGCCGAAATCGTCGAACACGCGCTGAACGGGCAGACGCTGCCCGGTGCCGAGCTCGCGGCCGGCGTTTCCGGACTGACGCCGGCCGCCGCCCACCCCGACGAACTGCTGGTCGCGTGCGCGGTACTCGGCGTGACCAGGGTCGCCCTCGCCCACGACTCGGCCACCAGCTTCCTCGCCGCCAACCGATTCGAATCAGGTGCGGTGGTCGCCGCCGGCACCGGTGTCGTCACTCTCGGCGTCGGATCATCCACCGCCAAGGTCGATGGCTGGGGCATGTTCGGTGACGCCGGCAGTGGCTACTGGATCGGGCGGGCGGGCGTGGACGCGGCGCTGCGCGCCTTCGACGGGCGGGGTCCCAGGACGACGCTGACCCGGCTCGCCGAGGCCGAGTTCGGCCCGCTCCCCGAGATCTACATGATCGTACAAGCCGACCCGCTGCGAGTTCGGCGCACCGCTGCGTTCGCACAGGTCGTCGCCTCGGCCGCCGATGCCGGCGACGAAGTTGCCGCGCAGATCCTGGACGCCGCCGCCGACGAGCTGGCCACCTCGGTCACCGCCGCGTTACACGGCGCCGGATGGCAGCCCGGAGACGCCTGGCGAGTCAGCTGGATGGGAAAGGTCATCACCGGTAATCCTCGGCTGCGGATCCGCTTCCGGGAACTCGTAATGGCGGCGCACCCCGGCATTACCACCGACGAACCGCACGGCACTCCCCTCGACGGCGCCGCACTGCTACTGGACCTGCCCGCCGGTCACCCGGTCGCCGCGCTGGTTGCCTACGCCGGGCGGTAGCCACCGATCGGCCCCGCCCGGCTGGGCACGATCGGCGGATTGACTAACCGTCAAGCTGGGCGGCCAGCGCGTCCGCGAGCGTCTTGGCGAAGGCCGCGGGATCCGTTAGCTCCCCGCCTTCGGCGAGAAGCGCAAGCCCGTAGACAAGCTGTGCGGTCGGCACCAAACCCGCACGGTTGGCCTCGTCGCCGAAGGCGGTGTTCAACCCGACCACCAACGGATGTCCCGGATTCAGCTCGAGGGCACGCTTGACGTGCGGAACCGGCTGCCCAGATGCGCGGTACAGCTTCTCCAACTGCGGCGACATCGAGTACGCGTCGCCGACCAAGCAGGCTGCCGAGTCGGTGAGGCGGGCCGACAGCCGCGCCTCGGTGACATCATCCCCGAGGGTCTGCCCCAACCAGGCGAGAAGACCGGCGAACTCCTCCCCCTGCTTCGCCAGCGCCTCGGCCGCGGCGGCCTTCTCTTCGTCGCTCTCATCTGCGTCAAGATCGACGGTGCCCTTGGCGATCGAGACGAACCGGTGGCCGTCAAACTCGCCGACCGCGTCGACCCACATCTCGTCGACCGGATCCGATAGTGCCAGAACCTCGATGCCCTTGGCGGTGAACGCCTCCAGATGCGGCGAATTGCGGATCTGCTGCTGCGACTCGCCGGTCATGTAGTAGATGACATCCTGGCCCGTCTTCATCCGGCCGACATACTCGGCGACCGACGTGAGTCCGTCACCGGAGTCATCGGTGGGCGCAGATGTGGAGGCGAACGCGCTGGCCTTCAGGATGGCCTCACGATTATCCGGGTCGTTGACCAGCCCCTCCTTGAAGACGCGACCGAAGCTCAGCCAGAACGCCGAGTACTCTTCGGGCCGCGAGCCACGCAGGTCCGCGACGGTCGCAACGACCTTCTTCGTCAGACGCCGGCGAATCGCACGGATCTGCCGGTCTTGCTGCAGGATCTCGCGCGAGACGTTCAAGGACAGGTCGGCGGCATCGACGACACCGCTGACGAAACGCAGGTACTCAGGGAGCAGATCGGCGTCGTCCATGATGAACACCCGCTTGACATACAGGTGGATTCCGCTGTGGCGCTGTGGCGCAAACATGTCGAACGGCGGCTGCGTCGGCAGAAAGAGCAGTGCCTCGTACTCGAAGGTGCCCTCGGCCTTGACCGAGATCACCTCCAGCGGTGCATCCCACGCGTGGCTCACATGCCGGTAGAACTCGGCGTACTCCTCATCGGACACCTCGTCACGAGAACGCGCCCACAACGCCTTACCGGAATTGAGCTTCTCCCACTCGGTAGTGGGCTCGCCCGGCTCCTCCCCTTCCGTCACGGGCGGGGCCGCAACAGCGACCTCCATCTGAATCGGCCAGCTGATGAAGTCCGAGTAGCGCTTCACCAACGCCCGCAACTGCGCCGGGTCGGCGTAATCGTGGAGGTGGTCCTCAGCATCGACGGGCTTGAGCAGCAGCGTCACACTGGTGCCCTGGGGCGCATCGTCGACGGCGGTAAGCGTATAGGTGCCGTCCCCGCCCGATTCCCACTTCGTACCGGTGGATTCCCCGGCCTTCCGGGTGAGCAGCGTGACCTTGTCAGCCACCATGAACGTCGAATAGAAGCCGATGCCAAACTGTCCGATGAGCGCATCGGAAGCCGCCGCATCCTTGGCCTCGGCCAGTTTGCGCCGGAGTTCGCCAGTTCCCGACCGGGCGAGCGTGCCGATGAGATCGATCACCTCCTCGCGCGACATTCCGATGCCGTTGTCGGCGACGACGAGGGTGCGGGTGTCGCCGTCGGCGGAGGGTTCCAGAATGATGCGCAGATCACCGGTGTCGACATCGAGATCCTTGTCCCGCAACGACTCAAGGCGCAGTTTGTCCAGCGCGTCCGATGAGTTTGAGATCAGCTCGCGCAAGAAGCTGTCCTTATTCGAGTACACCGAATGCACCATCAGGTCGAGCAGTTGGCGCGTTTCGGCTCGGAACTCCATCGTCTCCGGTGCAGCCATTTTCTCGATTCGTCCCTTCTCGTGGCCCGACCCTCGCGTCGGGGGCCGACTGACTTGACGCCAGTGTATTCGTGCCCGGCAACGAGTCGACGGCGGGCGGTCTTGCCTATGCTGAGAGCATGACCTATCCGCCGCGGGGACCCGCCGGTCCGGGCATCCCGCCCCCCGACCCGAACTCTCCGCCGCCCCCGCCCGGCTACTCGTATCCGCCTCCCGGGCATGGCAACCAGGGTTACCCGCCACCCGGCCAGGGCTATCCGCCACCCGGCCAGGGCTTCCCGCCACCCGGCCAGGGCTTCCCCCCACCCGGCCAGGGCTATCGACCACCACCGCCCCGTTCCTCGAAGGGCCTCGTCATCGGCTTGCTGATCGGCGGGCTTGTGCTGGTGGGATCCCTTGTTGCCGTCGCCACCGTCGGGCTGATCATCTACAACCGCGACGGCGCGTCACGCCACGCCTCCCCCGCGACAACGCAGTGGCAGACGGCGACGCGAACTCCCTGGTCCGCAACGAATACGCCGTGGACGACCACCACGACGCCCGCGGCCAGCACCCTCTACGGAGCCTTCGCCGTATCCACCGCCACCGGCGACGTCGGGTGGGCGATCAACAGCTCGACCCAATCAGGGGCCGAAAGCCTGGCCCGGAGCAAGTGCGGCGCGTCGAGCTGCGCAGGTGTGCTGTGGTTCCGCAACGCGTGCGGGGCGCTCGCCCAATCGCAGAATGATTCGTCCTGGGGGTGGGCTTGGAGCACAACCAGGCAGGAGGCCATCACCAAGGCGTTCGGCTATGTCACCGGGGGCAACCCCAAGGTGATCGTCGCCAAGTGCACGTCGAACGTCACGGGCTGACCCGCAACGTGACCGCCGGCGACAAGCAGATCCCGACCGCGACACCACCGCGCATCCTGTGCGTACAGGCCCATCCCGACGACGAGACCATCTGGACCGGGGGCACCCTGGCGCGGCATTGTGCGGCGGGCGGGCAAGCCGATGTCGTGACGACGACATGGGCAACGGGCGCGCCGCGTCACCGCGAACTCGTCGACGCACTCGCGACACTCGGACTACCGCGTCCACCGATCATGCTCGGCTACGCCGACGGTGGGGTGGCCGACTCCTCTGCCCTGCCAGCTCTGGTCGATGCGGCATTCGACGAAACAGTCGCCGCCCTGACCGGCCACGTGCGCGCGCTGCGCCCCGACATCATTCTGACCACCGACGCATACGGCATCTACGGACACCCCGACCACATCCACACTCATCGGATGTGTCTGGCGGCCGCAGAAGCCGCCGCCGAGCCGCACCTCTATCCCGACGCCGGGCCGCCCTGGCAGGTGTCGTCGATGTACTTCGTCACGGTGAGCCAGTCGCGCACGCAGCAGGCGTGGGAGCAGGTGATGACCGCACGCGTCGGCGGACACGAGGCCGGCGCGGATCAACTCACCGTCGACCAGGCAATTCGGTTCGGTACTCCCGATGACCGAATCAGTGCCGTGATCGACGTCCGCGACTTTCTGGAGGTGAAATGGCGGGCGCTGCAGGCGCATCGCACCGAGTTCGCACGCAGCCGTACGCTGCGCGCGATCCGCGCGCTGGACGAGCCCACCCGCGCCGCGCTACTCGGGTGGGAATGCTACGTGCGTCGCGACCTGGTCGACGGCGGCCGCGCTCTGTTCGGTTGAGGCCGATCCGTCGGCTTCGCCGATAACCCGTCCGAATCGCAGTCGGACGGCCGTGAGCACCGCCGCAATCGTGACCACCTGCAGCACCGCGCCGCCGACCAACGGCGCCCGTGGGCCGAAGGCCTGCGCCAACCATCCCATCAGCGGCGCGCCGATCGGGGTACCGCCCATCATCACCATCGCGTACAGGGCCATCACCCGCCCGCGCAGCGAGGGATCGCTGGTGGTCTGCACGAACATGTTGGTGGCCGTCATCGTCAACAGCCCGACAAGCCCGACCAAGGGCAGCGCGACGATGTACGCGCCGTACGTGGGCATGAACCCGAGCAGCCCGAGCAGTGCCGCGAAAGCGAGCGCCGCACCGACCACGTAGCGAAGTGGCGGCGCAGATCTCCGGCGCGCCGCCAGCAGTGCACCGGCCAGCGAGCCGATTCCCATCACCGATCCCGCCCAGCCATAGTCCTTCGCCCCTAGCTGGAATTCCTTGCTGACCATCACCGCATTGGTGAGCTGGAAGTTCAGCGCAAACGTGCCTACCGCGAACCCAACACCCAGGGCGACCAGCAGTTCGGGGCGGGCCCCGACGTACCGAAAGCCTTCGCGGACCTGACCTTTCGCCCGCTGCACCGGGGTTGGTCGGTCAAGCTCGGCGGGTCGGAGTACCACCAACGCGATCAGCATGGCCGCGTAGCTGACCGCGTTGGTGAGGATCGCCCACCCACTGCCCCACACGGCGATGATCAGACCGGCGACGCCGGGCCCGATGAGCCGCGCGGCATTGAACGACGCACTGTTCAATCCGATCGCGTTGGTCAGATTGTCCCGTCCCGCCACCTCGGTAACAAAGGCCTGGCGGGCCGGCATGTCGACGGCGGAACCAACACCGAACACCAGTGCGATCGTGTACACCTGCCAGGTCTGCGCCGCGCCACTGATCGCCAAGATCCCCAGGACCAGGGCGGACACCGCCATCCAGGTTTGGGTGATGGCCAGCAAGACGCGCTTGTCCATTCGATCGGCAAGCAGGCCACCGGCCGGGGACAACACCAGTGCGGGCAGGAATTGCAGGGCGGTGGTGATGCCGATGGCAACGGCCGACCCGTGTGAGAGCTCCAGTACGAGCCAGTCCTGCGCGACGCGCTGGATCCACGTGCCGATATTGGAGATCAGTGCGCCGGTGAAGTAGATCCGGTAGTTGCGGTGCGACAGCGACGCGAACATCCGCGACTCCCACACCGCCACCGCTGCCATCCCTTCACCGCGCTCATGCCACGCTACTCCGGCCGGGGCGTGCCAGACTGTCTCGCATGTCCACTCTGATGCTGCTCGACGGCGCGAGCCTGTGGTTCCGCTCGTTCTACGCGATTCCGGACAAGGTGACCGCGCCCGACGGGCGTCCGGTCAACGCGGTGCGGGGCTTTCTCGACACCGTCGCCGCGCTGGTGACCACCCACCGGCCGAGCCGCCTGGTCGTCTGCCTCGATCTCGACTGGCGCCCGGCCTTCCGCACCGACCTGATCCCTTCATACAAGGCGCACCGGGTCGCCGGGCCCGCGGGCGACGGCCCGGCCGGCCTCGACGCGGAGGAGGTACCAGCTGCGCTGACCCCCCAGGTCGATATGATTCTTGACGCGCTGCGCTACGCCGGAATCGGAACAGCTGGAGCGCCGGGTTGCGAGGCCGACGATGTTATCGGGACGCTGGCCGGCCACGAAGCCGTGGACCCCGTGCTGGTGATCAGCGGCGACCGCGACCTGCTACAGGTGGTTGCCGACGACCCCGTGGAAGTGCGAGTCCTCTATGTCGGCCAGGGCCTGGCGAAGGCGCAGCTGATGGGACCGGCGCAGGTCGCGCAGCGCTATGGGCTGAACCCGCAGCGCGCCGGCACCGAGTACGCGGAGATGGCGATGCTGCGCGGCGACCCCTCGGACGGGTTGCCCGGCGTACCGGGGATCGGCGAGAAGACCGCCGCGAAACTCCTCGGCGAATTCGGCGACCTCGACAAGCTGGAAGCGGCGGCGATCACCGGTGCGCCGGCCCTGAAACCCCGGGCCCGCACCGCCCTGCTGGAATCGGCTGACTATTTGAGCGCGGCCCGGACGGTCGTATTCGTCAAGGCTGACGCCGAGTTGATCGAGGACGGCAGCGACCTGCTTCCGCGATCACCCGCCGACGCCTCCGCCCTCGCACAACTCGGTGACGAGCTGGGAATCGAGTCGGTTCTGGCCCGATTGGGCACTGCACTCGGCTGGACCGGCTAGCCGGGCGCGGCGGACGCCGCGTCCCAGGATCGGTCAGTGTGGGGCGCCGACTTCGAAACCGCCCTTGTTGTCGATGAACGTCAGCGTGACCTTCTGCTGCCGCCCCTCGACCGTAACGGTGCAATCGAACGACGCACCCTTCTTGACGCGCTGTCCAGCCGGGCAGTTGACGTTCGAGAGCTTTTCAACCTGGTAGTTCTTGGTGAGGATCTGGGAAACGCCGTTCTGCGCTCCCTGCTGCGACAACTTCTTGGGTGCCCAACCAGGGGCGACGAACGCGGTGAACGCCAGCAGACCGCCCACGAGGATAAGCGCTCCGAGTGCGCCGAGGACTACCGTCAATCCGCGACGAGAACCCGCCGACCCCCCCGGCGGCGGCCCGAACGGCGCCCCCGGGTACTGCTGGCCCGGTTGGGGCTGTCCGGGCCCGCCCGGCTGTCCATAGGGGGCCTGACCATACGGGGCCTGACCATACGGGGCCTGACCATACGGGGCCTGACCATACGGGGCCTGACCATAGGGGGGCGCGCCGGGCGGCGCGTACTGGGGCTGTGGTCCCTGCCCGTACTGGGGCTGCGGTACCTGCCCGTACTGGGGCTGCTGCGCCTGGGCCGCCATTCCCGGCGGGACCGGGACCTGTGGCTGACCGGGCGGGGGCGGATACCCCGGTTGCCCGGGCGCCGGGTACGGGGGCTGCTGGGCCGCAGCGGGGTCGATCGCGGCATCCGCCGCCGGTGAACCGACAACCTTGGTCACGTCCTCGCTCGGGCCGTTGGTGCTGGTTCCATCCGAGTCCGGCTGCTGCGGCTCTGTCATGCGTCCTCCCTTGTCGACACGGCACGCCGGAAGATGCGGCGGCAGACGGCCCCACGCTACCGCACCTCACCCGATCTCGACGGCGACCACACCGCGGCGAATCGCCCCGATGGCGGCGATGGCGGTCCGCCCGACCTGCACGCCCGGACCTGCGCACCCGGCGATCTGGTCGAGTAGGTCGATGACCTGGCGATTCCAGCGAACGAAGTCGCCCGGCGACAGCAACGTGCCGGCGTCGCCGGCTGCCATCAGCGACGCTGCCAACGACCGACCCGACGCCCAGATCGCCACCGCCACGGAGAACCCGGTGTCCGGTTCACGTGTCGGGCTGACTCCGTGGCGCAGCTCCACCTCCACGACGTCGCGCCAGATGCGGTTGGTGTCGGCGAGGGCGCCGCGCAGCGCCGCCGAACCCGGCATCCGATCCGGCGAGGACGATGACTCTCGGCGCGAGGTGTAGACCAGACTGGCGACAACGGCCGCCAATTCATCGGCTGACAGACCGCTCCACACCCCCTCGCGCAGGCACTCACTCACCAGCAGATCACTCTCGCTGTAGATCGTGCGCAGGCGCATTCCCGCGTCGGTCACCACCATGCCGGCAACGCCGGCCGATCCGGAGGCCAAATATCCGAGTTCGGCCAGCACGGCCACGACCTTGTCGAATGTGTCCGACAACTCGGATGTCCGATCAGCAATCTCGGCCTCGAGCGACCGTACGTCGCGCCCGAGCCGATTGCGCCTCTCCGCCAGGCGCATCAGTTCGTCGACGCCGGCGGTGTTGTGGGCCGGGTGCGTTCGCAGCCGTGTGCGCAGCTGCGCCAGTTCGCCGTCGCCGGCTGCGGCAGCCCGCTTGCGCTGTTTGCCCGTGGGCAACGTCACGCCCGTCTCCCGCAGCGCCGAGGCGAGGTCACGCCGCCCGCGTCCGGTGCGGCGATCGAGGTGGCGGGCCAGGCGCATGTTGCCCAGCACCGCCGGTGCGTTGAGGAAGTCGCGAACTCCGACCCGCCCGCACCACCCGTCGGCGGCCAGCACCATCGGCTTCGGATCAACAATGTCCTGTGCGGCCTCCACCACCACAGCCACGCCGCGATGACGGTTCCCGTGGAGACCGATGATCTGGCCTCGCTTGAGGCTCGCCAACTCCTCGGCGATCTCCAGCTGCGCGTCATTGCGGCGGGCGAGCCTGAGCTCGCGTTCACGTTGCCCGATGTCTTCCCGCAACTCCATGTACCCGCTGAAGCCCCGGTACCGGTCGTCGATACCCTCGGCGTCCTCCGCATCAGGGTCGGGCTCGTCGATCCCGCGCTGCTGCGCCGCCCGTGCCAGGTCGCCGTCGGCCTTGCGCAGCTCATGTCGGAGGCCGTCGAGTTTGCGTGCGCGGCCGACCACCGATCGATCGGCCTGGAACTGCGCGAACGATCGCAGAAGCAACTCCCGCGAGCCGTCCAGCCCCAGGCGATCGATCAGGTTGACCGCCATGTTGTACTCAGGTGCGAATGAACTGTGCAGCGCAAAAGTGCGCGCCCCGGCCAGCCCGGCGACCTCGGCCACCTGCAGTTGCGGCGACCACACCACCACCGCGTGCCCCTCGGTGTCAATGCCCCGGCGCCCCGCACGACCGGTCAGCTGGGTGAACTCGCCGGGCGTCAGATCGACGTGGGCCTCACCGTTGTATTTGACCAGGCGTTCGAGTACGACCGATCGGGCCGGCATGTTGATCCCGAGCGCGAGGGTCTCGGTCGCGAACACCACGCGCACGAGCCCGTGGACGAACAACTCCTCGACGGCGTGACGAAACGTGGGCAGGAGTCCGGCGTGGTGCGCCGCGAAACCCCGGCTGATCCCGAGTCGCCATTGATCGGAGCCGAGAACCTCGGCGTCCACCGGCGACAGCTCGGCCAGGTATCGGTCGGCGACCGCAAGAGCCTCGGTGCGCTGCTGATCGTCGAGCAGGCTGATGCCCGAGCGGACACACTGCGCCAATGCCCCATCGCACCCGGCGCGCGAGAAGACGAAGTCGATTGCGGGCAACAGCCCCTCACGTTCGAGGCGCACCACCATCTCGGGCCGGGAGACCGGCCGCCTCCCGCGACGATCACCCGGCCCTGATCGGTGGTCGCGGCCCCGCCCGCGCGGACCGCGGCGCCGGTCGCGATGATGGTCGTCCCCGCCCTCCGGCACCCCCGTCAGATCTCGATGGGCGATGAAGCGCGTCAACTCCGGATTCACTCGCGGCCGGCCCTGCCCCAGACTGCGCGGGTCGTACAGGTCGAACAGCCGGTTGCCGACCAGCATGTGCTGCCATAGCGGGACCGGCCGGATCTCATCGACGATGACCGTGGTATCGCCACGGACAGTCTGGATCCACGCGCCGAACTCCTCCGAGTTTGACACGGTCGCCGACAGGCTCACCACCCGCACCGACGGGTGCAGGTGCAAGATGACCTCCTCCCACACCGCCCCGCGGAAGCGGTCGGCAAGAAAGTGCACTTCGTCCATAACCACGTAAGACAACCCGTCGAGCGCCGACGACTCCGCGTAGATCATGTTGCGGACGACCTCGGTGGTCATTACGACGATCGGCGCGTCGGCGTTGATCGAGTTGTCACCGGTCAGCAGTCCGACGTTGCCGGCACCATGAATCGCCACCAGGTCGTGGAACTTCTGGTTGCTCAGCGCCTTGATGGGCGTGGTGTAGAAGCACTTGGTGCCGCTGGCCAGTGCAAGATGGACGGCGAACTCTCCGACGATGGTCTTGCCCGCACCGGTCGGCGCGCAGACCAGCACCCCGTGGCCGGCGGCCAGCGCCGCACAAGCCCGCCGCTGAAAGTCGTCGAGGCGAAAGGAAAGTCGTGCGGCGAAGTCGGTGAGGGCGCCCGCAGGCGCGCGTCCGGTAGTCATCGACTAAAGGATGTCATCGAAGTTCTGTTGGTCGCGAGCCGATTCTCGATTCCGGCCCGCCCCCGCCGCCGCCGGAATCGCGCTGGCGACCGGTGTCCGGGCCGGCGCCGGAATCGGGCTCGCCTCCTCGTCCGCCAGCTCCGCAAGTGCCCTATTCCGGCGGGCCTTGCGCTTGTCGTGGACCCGGGCAAACTGAATCGCGCCCTCCAGCAGCACGGTCAGCGACGCCGCCAGCGCGGTCATGGTGAAGGGGTCCGAGCCCGGGGTGATGACGGCCGCGAACACGAACATGCCGAAGATCAGACCGCGCCGCCACTTCTTGAGCCGTTCGTAGGTCAGCACGCCGATCAGGTTGAGCGCGATCAGCAGCACCGGGAGCTCGAAGCTGATGCCGAAGATGATCAGCAGATTGATCATGAACGAGAAGTACTGATCGCCGGCCAGCGCGGTGACCTGGACGTCGCTGCCGACGCTCAACAGGAATTTGAAAGCCTTCGATACGACGAGGTAGGCCAGCACGGCGCCGGTCAAGAACAAAGCAGTCGCGCAGAAGACAAATCCGACGGCGTAGCGACGTTCGTTGCGATGCAGCGCGGGGGTGATGAACCGCCAAAGCTGGTAGAACCACACCGGCGCCGCCAGCACGATTCCCGCCGTCAGCCCGACCTTGATCCGCAACATGAACTGATCAAACGGGCCGGTGGCCAGCAGGCGACACTGGCCATCGGGCGAGAACGACGCGCGCAGGCCGGCGGGCAGACTGCAGTAGGGCCCGCGCAGCAACTCGCCCAGCGACTCCAGCCGCCACACGCCGTGCGAGTACCACATGAATCCGACCATCGTGGTGACCGCGATGGCGATGAGCGCGATGATCAGGCGAACGCGCAACTCCCGCAGGTGGTCCACCAGCGACATGGTGCCGTCGGGATTCACCTTGCTGCGACGGCGGCGAGGGTCCAGGGGAATGCGCACGTGGGCGGGTGAGGGCCGACTACGTTCTCGGTAGGTCGGGCCTAAGCCGACTTCTTCTCCACTGCGGACTTCTCGTCGTCGGCGGACGCGGCGTCGGCCGCTTTTTCTCCCGGCGGCAGTTCGCGCTGCGCCTCGGCGGACTCCGTCTCCGACTTGTCGCCGTCATCCTTGGTCATCTCGCGCATCTCGCTCTTGAAGATCCGCAGGGACTGGCCGAGGCCACGGGCCGCAGCGGGGAGCTTGCCCGCGCCGAACAGGATCAGAAACACGATCACGACCACGATGACGTGTCCCGGTGTCAGGCCCCACATAGCTGTACTCCTCGATGACGGCAGAATCTCTGCTCAGTCTACGCGATCGGAATGATTAGTAGCGGGCGCGTGCCGCAGCCGCCCGCCGCGCGACCTCGTCCTCGACCGCCGGCTCGTTGACGACACGAATCCGGCCGCCGAATCCCAGCAGGAATCGGACCAGCCACTCCGGCGATCCGTAGCGCACGAGCGCGCGCACCGGATCCCCCGGAATCCCCACCGGCTCGTCGATGAGGTCGATGAGGTAATTCTCGACGACCCAGAGCACCTCGGGATCGATTTCTAGCTCGGCGGTGGGAAGGTCCTGTCCCTCCCAGCCGGCCGGGCTGGCCGATTCTGCGGCCGACTCGGGCGGTGTCGCGGGCTCGTCGAGCCGCCGCGCGGCCTCGATGCGGTCGAACCGGAACAGTCGCGTTGCCTCCGAGCGGCGACACCATGCCTGCAAATAGGCATTGCCGTCGATCAACTGAACGGCAATCGGGTCGACCACCCGTTCACCGATCGCATCGCGCCCGGGGGTGTAGTAGCGCAGGCGCAGTGCCCGGTGGTCGCGAACGGCATCACGGACCTCGTCATAGATCGCCTCCCGTCCGGTCGGCGCGGTCTCGGCACTGTCATCCGAACCGCTCGCATCCGAACCGCCTGCATCCGCCCCCACCTTCGCCGCGCGGGCGGCAGCGAGTTCCTCGCCGCGGGCGCGCAGGCCCTTCTTCTTCCCCGACGTCACCGGACGCGCCATAGCCGTCTCGATTTTTGCCATGGCCCGCCGGATCGCGTCGGCGTCCACCCCGCGAATGTCGGCCAACGTGGCCAGCGCGGTCTGCAGCAGGGCTGCTTCGGCCCCGGTGAGGCGCAATGGCCGGTCCATCCCGGCGGTAAAGGCGACCCGCACGTACCCCGAGTCGTACTGGACATCGATCAGATCCTCGAAACCGTTGCTCCGCTGGCCGCACACAAACAGCTGCTCGATGTCCTTGGTGAGCTGCGTCTCGGAAATCCCGAGGTCGGCGGCCGCCTCGGCGACCGCGATCCCCTGCCGGGCCGCCAGGTAGGGAACCATTGCCAGCAGCCGGGAAAAGCGGGACACTGCGGCGGTCATCGCTGCACCGCCATAGTGTCGAGCGCCGCGATCACCGCGGTCCGCAGATTGGGCGGCTCGAGGACCACGGCGTCGGGCCCGGCACCCAGAACCGTCCGCACCATCACGGCGGCGAAGTCATAGTGCACGGTGAGCACATCGCCCGCCTCACCGTCGACGACCATGGGGGTCGCCGACGACGCAAGCCGGCGCAATCCCACAGCACGGTCGGCGGCCACCCAAATGCGCGCCTGAGCACCCGCTTCGTGGAAGGCCCTGTCGACCGACTCGGCGACCAGTGCACGCAACGCGCCCGCGTCCGCCTCCGAGACGAAGGCGCCCGGCTTGCCCACCGGGGCCGCCCCGGCGATTCGGGACAACCGGAACGTCCGCTGCTCGTGCCGGTCGAGATCGTTTCCGACGACGTACCAGCGGCCCCGATGGGTCACGACACCCCACGGCTCGAGGCGGCGCGCAACCGGCGCGACGCCCGGTCGCCGGTACGAGAACTCGACGACTCGCCGCGCCTCGCTGGCCTCCAGCAAAGTTCGCAGAACCCGCTCGTCCCCCGCGCCGCGACCCGCCGACGGGGGACCGACCTCCCATTCCTGGTCGGCGGACACGTCGATCCCCGCCGCCCTCAGCTTCAGTGCGGCACTCTGCGCGATCGTCGCCACCTCCGCGCTGTCCCATAGTGCGGTCGCCAGCGCCACGGCCGCCGACTCGTCGGGGGCGAGGTGGATGTCGGGTAATTCGTACCGCTCCCGATCGATCCGGTATCCGTCCTCAGAATCCCCATAGCCCGAGGTCGGGCCGGTGATCAATGGGATACCCAGATCGCGCAGATCGGCTTTGTCCCGTTCGAACATGCGGTAAAAGGCGTCGTCGCTGCTGTCGCTCTCGTAGTAGCCGCCCACATTGCGGCGGATGTACTCGGCGGAGACGAACTGGCGCGTGGAGAGCAAACAAATCACCAGATTGAGTTGCCGCTCGACTTTATCGCGTTTGCCCACGGGTTTCAGAGTAGGGCTCACATCGAGGCGATGAGACGATCGACGCGCTCGTCGACCGAGCGGAACGGGTCTTTGCACAGCACCGTTCGCTGCGCCTGGTCGTTGAGCTTGAGATGGACCCAGTCGACGGTGAAGTCACGCCCCGCCGCCTGGGCGGCGCTGATGAACTCGCCGCGCAGCCGCGCCCGCGTCGTCTGCGGCGGGGTGCGCACGGCGGCCTCGATGGCCTCGTCGGTGGTGACCCGCGCGATCAGCCCGTTACGGGTGAGTAGATCGGCGACGCCGCGGCCCGGCTTGATGTCGTGGTAGGCGAGGTCGAGCTGGGCGATCTTCGGGTCGCCGAGATCGATGCCATGGCGATCGAGGTACCGATTGAACAATTTACGCTTGATGACCCAGTCGACCTCGGTGTCCACGGCGGAGAAGTCCTCCGATTCGACTGCGTCGAGCATGCGCCCCCACAGGTCTACGGCTCTGGTCAGCATCGCGTCGGGCTGACGCGTGACCAGGTGGTCGACGGCGCGCGCATAGTATTCCCGCTGGATGTCCAGGGCGCTGGCCTCCCGACCGCCGGCCAGCCGGACGGTACGACGGCCGGTGGGGTCGTGACTGATCTCCCGGATCGCCCGGATCGGGTTGTCGAGGGCGAAATCGCGGAAGCTCACCCCGGCCTCGATCATTTCGAGCACGAGGAGCGCCGATCCGACCTTGAGCATCATCGTCGGTTCGGCCATGTTCGAATCGCCGACGATCACGTGCAGCCGCCGGTACTTCTCTGCGTCGGCATGCGGCTCGTCGCGGGTGTTGATGATCGGACGCGATCGAGTCGTCGCGCTCGACACCCCTTCCCAGATGTGTTCGGCCCGCTGGCTCAGGCAGAACTGCGCCGAACTCGGGGTGGCCAGCACCTTCCCGGCGCCGCAGATGAGTTGTCGGGTGACGAGGAAGGGCAGCAGCACGTCGGAGATCCGGGAGAACTCGCCGGACCGGGCCACCAGATAGTTCTCATGGCAGCCATACGAGTTGCCCGCCGAGTCCGTGTTGTTCTTGAACAGGTAGATGTCGCCGCCGATCCCCTCGTCGGCCAACCTGGTCTGCGCGTCGACGAGCAGGTCGACGAGGATGCGTTCGCCCGCGCGATCATGATTGATCAGGGTCAAAATGTCGTCGCACTCGGCGGTCGCGTACTCGGGATGCGACCCCACGTCAAGGTAGAGCCGCGACCCATTCTCGAGGAACACGTTCGACGACCGGCCCCACGACACGACGCGCCGGAACAGGTAGCGGGCAACCTCGTCGGGGCTGAGCCGCCGGTGTCCGCGAAAGGTACAAGTCACCCCGAATTCGGTCTCGACCCCCATGATCCGGCGCTGCATCGGCGTCAGCCCTTCCCTTGCGGCCGGGCGTCGGCCAGCACGTCGGCCACCTCGGCGCGGCCCAGCCGCCGGAATGCCCGCCGCGGCCGGGTGCGATCGAGCACCGCGACCTCCAAATCTGCGGCGGACAACTCGCGGGGTTCGGGTGCACCCTGGTCGGTGTTCGAACCGCTGCGGGCCGAGGTCTCCGGCGCGCTGCTCACGATGACCGATCCGGCCAGGGCCGAGACGGCGACGCGCAGCGCCGCGGTCAGGTCCAAGCCGGGTTCGAAGGATTCGGTGAGCGCTGCGGAAATTGCGTCCGTGTGTCCGCCCATCACCAGGAAGCGGGTCTCGTCGATGACCGAACCGTCATAGCCGATGCGATACAGCTGCGCGGGGGTGTCACGGCCGGGTTTGGCGACCTCGGCGACGCACAGTTCCACCTCGTAGGGCTTGGGCTGCTCGGTGAACACCGATCCCAGCGTAGTCGCATACGCGTTGGCCAATGACAACCCACTCACGTCGGCGCGGTCGTAGCTGTAGCCGCGCAGGTCGGCGAGCTGTATCCCGGCTCGGCGCAGACTCTCGAACTCGTTGTACTTTCCAACCGCGGCAAACCCGATTCGATCGTAAATCTCCGACACTTTGCGCAGGGTGTTCGACGGATTCTCAGCCACGAACAGTACCCCGTCCGCGTAGGTGAGGGTGACGACGCTGCGGCCGCGCGCAATGCCCTTGCGGGCCAGTTCCGACCGGTCGCGCATGATCTGCTCGGCGCTCGCGTAGTACGGGAACGTCATCGTCTACTCCCCCACCCGGCCGTCCGCAGAGTAGCGCTGCTCCCGGCTGGCAATGATGCCCAGCGCGGCGGCCGCAATCTGCTCCTGCGCCACCTCCGCAGCGCCACCTGCCTCGACGACGACCGCAGTCGGGAAGATTCTGCGCACGGTGTCGGGGCCAGCGGTCGCGGAGTCGTCGTCGGCCGCGTCATAGAGCGCCTCCACGGCGATTGTCACGGCCTCGTCGGTCGTGAGGTCGCCGCGGTAGAGCTTCTTGAGCGACGACTTCGCGAAGACCGACCCGGAGCCGATTGCCTGGTAGCCGCCAAACTCCTCGTGCCGGTCGCCGGCCACGTCGAAGGAGAAGATGCGACCGCGGGCCGCACGGTCGGGCGCGTCGGCGTCGTATCCGACGAGCAGTGGAATCGCGGCAAGACCCTGCAGCGCGGCGCCGAGGTTCCCGCGCACCATGGCAGCCAGGCGAGAGACCTTGCCCTCAAGGGTGAGGCGGACACCCTCGATCTTCTCGTAGTGCTCGAGTTCCACGGCGAACAACCGCACCATCTCCACGGCGATACCGGCCGTGCCGGCAATACCCACAGCCGAATACTCGTCGGTGATGAACACCTTGTGGATATCGCGGGTGGCGATCAGGTTTCCGGCGGTGGCGCGCCGATCACCGGCGAGAACGACGCCGCCGGGGTAGGCCACCGCGACGATCGTCGTGCCATGCGGGATGGAATCGGCCATCACCGGGGCCGACAACTGTTGTTCGAGTCGGCGGCCGGACAGCAATTCGGGCGCATGCTTGGTGAGGTACTCGGTGAACGAGGAGATGTCGGGCGACCGATTCACTGGCCGCCCTTCTGCACATATGCGCGCACGAAGTCCTCGGCGTTCTCCTCCAAGACGTCGTCGATCTCATCCAGTAGATCGTCAGTGTCTTCGGCGAGCTTCTCGCGGCGCTCCTGACCGGCCGAGCCATCGGGACCGAGGTCACCGTCGTCGCCGCCATTGCCGGACCGCTTCTGTTCCTGCGCCATGCCGTCTCCAATCGAGCGAATCGAATTCCACCCTACTGGAACTCGGGCGTCGACTCCGCGCTACCTGGCCGTCAGTTGGTCGACGAGATCGGCCGCCGACTCAGCCGAGTCGAGTAACGCGCCCACATGGGAGCGGGTGCCGCGCAACGGTTCCAGGGTCGGAATGCGGATGAGCGAATCCCCGCCCAGGTCGAAGATCACCGAGTCCCAACTCGCCGCCGCGATGTCGGCGCCGAACCGCCGCAGGCATTCGCCGCGGAAGTAGGCACGAGTGTCCGTCGGCGGCGCGGTGACCGCCGCCGCCACTTGCGCCTCGGTAACCAGGCGTTTCATCGATCCGCGTGCGACCAGACGGTTGTAGAGCCCCTTGTCCAGCCGGACGTCGGAGTATTGCAGGTCGATCAACGCCAACCGCGGAGCCGACCAGCCCAGTCCCTCGCGCTGCCGGAAGCCCTCGAGTAGCCGGAGCTTCGCAGGCCAGTCGAGGATGTCGGCGCATTCCATCGGATCGCGCTCAAGGGAGTCGAGGACCTCGGCCCAGGTCGTGAGGACACGGGCCGCAGACGCATCATCGCTGTGGTGCAGATCGTGGAACCGTCGGCACCGCTCCCAATACTCGCGCTGCAGGGCCATGCCGGTCATCTCACGACCGTCGGCCAGCGCGACGACGGCAGTCAGCGTGGGGTCGTGGCTGATGGTGTGGACCGCTGCCACCGGACGGGCCAGCGCCAAGTCGGAGAAGTCGACACCGGCCTCGATCAGATCGAGGACCAGCGCGGTCGTCCCGACCTTCAGATAGGTGGCGGTCTCGGCCAGGTTGGCGTCACCGATGATGACGTGGAGCCGCCGGTAGCGATCCGGGTCGGCATGCGGCTCGTCGCGCGTATTGATGATGCCGCGCTTCAGGGTGGTCTCGAGCCCCACTTCGACCTCGATGTAGTCCGCCCGCTGCGACAACTGAAATCCCGACTCGTCGCCGGACTGGCCGATGCCGACCCGGCCGGAGCCACAGATCACCTGGCGCGAGGCGAAGAACGGGGTCAGCCCGGCCACGACATCGGCGAACGGCGTGTTGCGGTCCATCAGGTAGTTCTCGTGCGTCCCGTAGGACGCACCCTTGCCGTCGATATTGTTCTTGTACAACTGCAGCCGCGGTGCACCGGGCACGCTGGCCACATACCGGGCCGCGGCCTCCATGACGCGCTCGCCGGCCTTGTCCCAGATCACCGCGTCCAGCGGATCGGCCACCTCGGGCGCCGAATACTCCGGATGGGCATGGTCGACATAGAGCCGGGCACCGTTGGTGAGGATCATGTTGGCTGCGCCGATCTCGTCGGCATCGATGATGGGGGCCGGCCCAGTGCTGCGACCGAGATCGAAGCCACGGGCGTCCCGCATCGGCGACTCCACCTCGTAGTCCCACCGGGTACGCTTGGCCCGCGGCACCCCGGCGGCGGCCGCATAGGCGAGCACCGCCTGAGTCGACGTCATAATCGGGTTGGCCGATGGATCGTCCGGCGCGGAAATGCCGTATTCGACTTCGATCCCGATGATTCGCTGCATGGCTGCCAGCGTAATGACCCGCCGGCTACAGATACTGGCCGGTCGACGTCTCGGTGTCGATCGCCCTGCTCGCACCTGAACTCTTGCCGGTGACCAGCGTGCGGATATAGATGATCCGTTCGCCCTTCTTGCCCGAGATCCGGGCCCAGTCGTCGGGATTCGTCGTGTTCGGGAGATCCTCGTTCTCGGCGAACTCGTCCAGGATCGAATCCAATAGATGCCCGATCCGCAGACCGCCCTGCCCGGTCTCCAGTTGGGCCTTGATCGCATACTTCTTCGCGCGATCCACGACATTCTGAATCATGGCACCGGAGTTGAAGTCCTTGAAGTACATGACTTCCTTGTCGCCGTTGGCGTAGGTCACCTCGAGGAACCGGTTGTCATCGCTCTCCGCGTACATCCGGTCGACCACCCGCTCGATCATCCCCCGCACGCAGGCACCGCGATCGCCGTCGAATTCGGCGATGTCGTCCGGATGAATCGGCAGGTCGGCAGTCAGATACTTGGAGAAGATGTCGATCGCCGACTCCGCATCGGGCCGTTCGATCTTGATCTTCACGTCGAGGCGCCCGGGTCGCAGAATCGCCGGGTCGATCATGTCCTCCCGGTTGGAGGCGCCGATGACGATGACGTTTTCCAGCCCCTCCACGCCATCGATCTCGCTGAGGAGCTGGGGAACGACGGTCGTCTCCACATCAGACGAGACACCCGAACCGCGGGTGCGGAAAATCGAGTCCATCTCGTCGAAGAAGACAATCACCGGCGTTCCGTCCGATGCTTTCTCCCGCGCCCGCTGGAAGATGAGTCGGATGTGGCGCTCGGTCTCGCCCACGAACTTGTTGAGCAGCTCGGGACCCTTGATGTTGAGGAAGTAGGACTTGGCCTCCTTGGCGTTGTCGCCGCGCGCCTCTGCCATCTTGCGTGCCAGCGAGTTGGCAACCGCCTTCGCGATCAGCGTCTTGCCGCAGCCGGGCGGACCATACAAGAGCACGCCCTTCGGTGGGCGCAGCGAATACTCGCGGAACAGCTCTTTGTGGAGGAACGGGAGTTCCACGGCGTCACGAATCTGCTCGATCTGGCGGCCCAGCCCACCGATATCGGAATAGCCGACGTCGGGCACCTCCTCGAGCACGAGATCCTCGACCTCGGCCTTGGGAATGCGTTCGAAGGCGACCCCTGCCTTGTTGTCCATCAACAGCGAGTCCCCCGGCCGGAGCCGGCGCCGCTCCTCCTGCGGATCGTCGGACTCCCGCAACGGTTCGGCGAGCACGATGACCCGCTCCTCGTCGGCATGGCCGACGACCAGGGCCCGCTTGCCATCGGCGAGAATCTCGCGCAGCGTCGCGATCTCACCCGCGACATCGAAGTCGCCCGCCTCGACGACGGTAAGCGCCTCATTGAGGCGCAGGGTCTGCCCGACACGCATGTCGGTCACATCGAGATTGGGTGAGACTGTGAGCCGCATCTTGCGTCCCGAAGTGAAGACGTCGACCGTCGAGTCGTCGGCGTACACCGCCTGGAGCACCCCGTAACCGCTGGGCGGCTGGCCCAGTCGGTCGACCTCCTCGCGGAGGGCGATCAGCTGTTGACGTGCTTCTTTGAGGGTCTCCAAGAGCTTCGCATTGCGCGTATAAAGACTATCGACCCGCTCTTGCAGCTGCTCAGCGGTTCCCGTCGGACGAGCCGCGCCGCCCGAATGGTTGTTGCCCGAATGTTCGTTGGTCACAACTGACTCCTATCCCAAGCCACTTCCCACGCTACCGGCGATCAGAGCACGACGCGTGCACCCGGTCACGTCCGCCGAGTCGTGCTACTGATCACCCGTCGCAGCATCCCCGGTGCGGCCCGCCGCAGCATCCCCGGTGCGGCCCGCCGCAGCATCCCCGGTGCGGCCCGCCGCAGCATCCCCGGCGCGGCCCGCCGCAGCCTCCTCCGCGCGACTCTGCACCGCCTTCTTCGCCCCGCCGGTGGGGCGGCGATGGGGCCGCAGGGTCGTCTGTCCGTCCGCAAGCCGACGTGCGGTGATGAGAAACGCCGTGTGCCCCTGCATGCGGTGTTCCGGGCGGACCGCAAGACCCACCGCACTCCATTCGCGCACCAGCGTCTCCCAAGCCCGCGGCTCAGTCCAGCACTCCTGGTCGCGCAACGCCTCGATGATGCGCGACAGTTGGGTGACCGTGGCCACATAGACGATGAGCACACCGCCGGGCTTGAGGCTGCGCGCCACGATGTCCAGCGGCTCCCACGGCGCCACCATGTCGAGGATGAGCCGATCGGCCTGATCGGCCGGATCGTGGTCGGCGAGGTCACCGACGCGCAGCTCCCAATTGGCCGGCGCGCCGCCGAAGAAGGTCTCCACGTTGCGCCGGGCATAGTCGGCGTGGTCGTCCCGGATCTCGTAGGACAGCACCGACCCGCTGTCCCCGACTGCACGCAGCAGCCCGCATGTCAACGCCCCGGAACCGGCACCGGCCTCGATGACCCGACAACCCGGTCCGATATCACCCTCGGTGATGATCTGCGCGGAATCCTTCGGGTAGATCACCTGGGCGCCGCGCGGCATGGAGAGCACGAAGTCGGTGAGCAGCGGCCTCAGCGCCAAATATTGGGTTCCGCTGGTCGCGGAGACGACGCACCCCTCGGGGGAGCCGATCAGATCATCGTGGGCGATGGCGCCGCGGTGCGTGTGGAATTGCTTGCCGGGCTCGAGGACGACGGTAAACTTGCGCGACTTCGAATCGGTCAGCTGGACCCGATCGCCGACGTGAAACGGTCCGGTGGTCGGCATCGGATGACACTCCTCAGGTTGGGGCGGGGTGGCCGCGCCGTCGATATCGTGGGCGCTGTGGATCAGCACATCACTAGCGAGCCCTATTATCTCCCGACCGCCGCGCCGAGCCCGCAGGCGGGTGAGTCGGGAGACCACTCCGACGGCTGGGAGTACTTCACGCCGTCCGACTCGGTGATCTCGGTCTGGGCACCGGACATCCAGCACGGGGGGCCGCCGACCGGCCTGCTGACCCGCACGCTGCGCCACACCGCGGCGACGAACTCTCCCCAACCGGCCGAATTCTCCAGAATCTCCACCGACATCCTCGGCCCAATCGGCCTGGGCACCAACCGGGTTCGCGGCGAAGTCCTCCGTCCTGGCCGCCAGATCAGCCTCATCGGCGCCGAACTGCAGGTCCAGCGGGCCGACGGCTCCTATCGCACCACCGCCACGGCCCGGGCGTGGCAGTTGCACGGGTCGTCCTCGGCCGGCATCGCCCACGCGCCACGCCCGCCGATGTCACCGCTGCCCGCTGACCTGCGGACCCATCGCGGGGTGATGTCGGACTCCGCGCAAGGCGTCGACTGGGGTACCACCGGGTTCATCGGGAGCACCGAAACGGCCGGCGTTCCCGGTCGCGTCGGGTCGCTCGACGCCGTGTGGATCCGCCCGCTGGCCGCGCTGGTCGCCAACGAGGCAACCGACTTTCTCGACTCGCTGTCCGTTGTCGCCGACGTCGCGAATGGCGTCGGAACCGCCCTCGATCCCCGGATCTGGACCTGGATGAACACCGACACGACGCTGCACCTGCTGCGGCGCCCCATCGGTCCGTGGATCGCCATCGACGCCGAACTCTGTCCCGGACCGAACGGATTCGGTGCGACCTTCGCCGACCTCTACGACGAGGCGGGATTCATCGGCCGCACGGCTCAGACCGTGCTGCTCAGCTCCCGCTGAACCCCGGCGCGCCGACCCGGCGGCGCCGTCAGAATCGGCAGGAGCGGATATCGGTGGCCAGAATCGCCTTGGCGCCGAGATCGGCCAGTTCGTCCATGAGGTTCTGGTGGTCGCGCCGCGGAACCATCGCGCGCACGGCCACCCAATCCGGGTCGGCCATCGGTGCCACGGTCGGCGACTCAAGACCGGGGGTGAGCTCGGACGCCCGGGCCAGGAGATCGCGCGGGCAGTCGTAGTCGATCATCACGTATTGCTGGCCGAAGACAACGCCCTGCACGCGGGCCACGAACTGGCGTGCGGCTTTGTCCAGGTCCACACCCAAGCGGGAGACCAGCACCCCTTCGGAGTCGCAGAGCGACTCACCAAACGCCACCAGCGCATGCTGGCGCAGGGTACGGCCCGAGCCGACGACGTCGGCTATCGCGTCGGCCACCCCGAGCTGGATCGAAATCTCCACTGCGCCATCGAGGCGAATGATCTCGGCCCCGATTCCCCGCTGCGCCAAGTCGGCGCGCACCAGATTCGGATACGACGTCGCAATTCGCTTCCCGGCGAGGTCTTCGACAGTCCAGTCCCGACCGGCAGGTGCAGCGTAGCGGAACGTCGACGACCCGAAGCCCATCGCCAGCCGTTCGTCCACCGCGGCCCCCGAATCAGCCGCCAGATCTCGACCGGTGATGCCGAGGTCGAGAGTGCCCTGCCCGACGTAGATCGCAATGTCTTTGGGTCGGAGGAAGAAGAACTCGACGTCGTTGGCGGTGTCGAGGACTGTCAGGTCTTTCGAGTCCGAACGCTTGCGGTAACCGGCCTCGGCGAGCACCGTGCCGGCCGCTTCGGAGAGCGCCCCCTTGTTGGGTACTGCCACACGCAGCATGAGATTCAGCGGTCCTATCGGTAGTCGGGGCTCGTCAGTACATAATCGGCGGTCACAGGTGTCGGTACACGTCGCCGAGGCCGAGTCCGCGTTTGACCATCATCACCTGAAGCCAATACAGCAACTGGGAGATCTCCTCGCCCAGCGCCTCATCAGACTCGTGTTCGGCCGCGAGCCACACTTCGCCGGCCTCCTCGATGATCTTCTTCCCGAGGGTGTGGACGCCGGAATCGAGCGCGGCAACGGTGCCACTGCCGACCGGGCGGGTCGCCGCCTTCTCGACCAACTCGGCAAACAACTCGTCGAAGGTTTTCACGGTTGCCCATCTTCCCATGTCGCGCACGCTGTTCCCAATCGGATTCGTCCTCCGGCGCTAGGGGAGCCTCGCCCACAACGTCAGCAACCGCGTCGTCTGTCGCGGTGAGTAGTTGTCGTCGGAAAGCAGGTGAATCGTGTACCCCGCCCCGCGGGCCACGACCGCGATCCCCTCATAGTTGTCGAGCAGCCGATTGCGCTGCCACTCCTTGCTCGTGGCTCCCATCGCCGGACAGCCGGCCAGATCGGCGAGTGGGCGCCGAACCAGGCTGCGCACCCGGTCATGGCCGGTTGGCGGCCCGACATCTGCCGTGGCCAACACGGTACTGCTGCCGTCCCGGGGCGAATAGGCGCCCTCGAGCACGAGCATACGATCGGATGCGTACGCGGCGATGTCGGCGACTCGCATGCCGGGCGCGGGCCGATAGCGGAGCTCACGGTTGAGAACGAACCCACCGGCCGCGGTGCGCCGATAGTCCAGCATCCGCACCGTGCCCGGGTCGTCGCCGATCAGCGGCTTCTCCATCGCGGCGATCAACCGGTCACCCGACGAATTCGCCGTCAGCCCTTCCAGGCCCGCATTCGGTGCCGCGCGCCCCCGCGGCGCGGTGCGGAACCACGGCGGGACGGTGACGTCGCTTCGCCAGGATCCGTCTCGATCGAAGATGCTGATCGCGGGGCCGGTTTCGGAACTAATGGCGAGTAAACCGCCGCGCAGCACAGCGAGGCCCTCATTGTCCGCATTCCCCGGCACCGGGCCACCCGCCGCGGTGCGCAGCCGGATCGGGGGCCCCGCGACGCGGGGTTGCGCCACCGGCAAATCGTCCAGGCCGGCCAACGGCCAGACCACCGCCGCAGTGGGCAGGTGGTCGGGCAGCGCAAGGTAGCGCCCGGTCCCCGCGTCATAGGCGAGTGCCGACAGGCCCCCGACCCGATTGCCGGCGACCGAGACCTTGTCCAAGGCATCGGAGTAGCCGACCGCCATCACCGCCGGCGAGCACGCACCCGGCAGGCCCGTGGCCACGGGGACACCGATGCCCGTGGTCGCGGGGACACCCATGGCCCCGGCCCCGACGAGAAGAACCGCTCCGGCGTTCAGCAATCGCATATCGGACCCGAGCCTATCGGTAACGCTGCTATCTCACTCCGACCCCTGGACGCGGCCCGCCCGGCGGCGCCGCACGACGGTGAGCGCCATCGGCACGACGATGGTCAGCGCCGATCCCAGGAACAACAACTCCAGGTTGTCGCGCAACAGGGGAACCCCGCCGAGGAAGTAGCCCAGGGTCACCAAGGACGTGCACCAGAGGAGCGAGCCGATTCCCGAGTACACGGTGAACCGGGCCCGGTCCATCCGCGCGACGCCGGCCAGGAGCGGGACCAGGGTCCGCACGATGCCGATGAACCTCGCGAAGATCACCGTCACCGGGCCGTAGCGGTCGAAGAAGGCGTTGGTCCGCACGACCGGGTCCTCGCCGATGTAGTGCATGAGGCGGCCGGTCAGCACGCCCGGACCGAACCGGCGGCCGATCAGATAGCCGCATTGGTCACCGATCGCCGCAGCCACCGGAAGTGCCACCAGGAGGAGCCACAGCGGTGCGAACGGCGTCGGTTGCGCGGCAAACAACCCCGCGGTGAAGAGCACCGAGTCACCGGGAAAGATAAACCCGACGAGCAGTCCGGTCTCCACGAACAACAGCACCATCAGCCCGATGACCCCCGCTGAGCCCACAAATCCGGTTGCGTCGAAAGGGTTCACACCGAAGGACTATTCCGTGGCCGGGCGACGGGACGGTGAACGCCGGGTTACCGGGCCGTCAGTGCACACTGCCAGGAATCGGCCAATTCCTCGATCCCGATCCCGACGAGCGAGTCCCGGAAGACGCGGCCGGGCGACGCCGGCACCGCAACGGCCGACGGCACGATCAGCGCGGGGCATCCCGCGGCGCTCGCCGCCGCCGCCCCCGTCGGCGAGTCCTCCACCACCAGGCACGCATGCGGCTGGTAGCCCAGGGTGTCGGCGGCCCGCAGGTACGGAAACGGCGCGGGTTTGCCCATCGGCACCTCGTCCCCGCACACCGTTGCACTGAACCGGGCGCGGCCGATGGTTCCCAATGCGACTTCGGTGAGCTCCCGAACCGTGTTGGTGACCAGCACCATCGCGATTCCGGCGTCCGCGACGAGGTCGAGCGCCTCCCGCGCACCGGGGCGCCACGGCAGCCCGGCCTCGAACAGCCCCCTCACATGGTCGAGGAGCCAACGCGCATCGGCGTCGGCGTCGCGCTGGTCCACGGCTATTCCCGCGGCGTCATAGACCTTCGCCATCGCGTCGGGCAGCGAGTTGCCCAGCGTCGACTCGCGCAGCTCCGCGGTCATCGCATAGCCGTGCCGCGCAGCGAGATCCCGCACCGCGATGTCCCAAATCGGCTCGGAATCGATCAAGGTGCCGTCCATGTCCCACAGAATGGCCGCGGGGAGTGTGCTGCTCACCGTCGAATCATCCCATCTCGCACCGCTTCCGTCCCCGCCCGGCGACGCGTCTCACACGTGGGCCGCGCTACACCGGGTCGGGCCACGGCCGTAGCTCATCCCACCGATCGGTCAGGTGTTGAAGTACTTCGCCTCCGGGTGATGCAGGACGAAAGCGTCGGTGGACTGCTCGGGGTGCAGCTGCAACTCCTCCGACAGAGTGACCCCGATGCGCGCCGAGTCCAGCAGGGTGACGATGTGCGCGCGATCCTCCAGGTTCGGGCAGGCGCCGTAGCCGAACGAGTAGCGGGCGCCTCGATACTCGAGGTCGAAGAAGCCCTGCGGGTCGTCGGGGTCCTCCGCGGCCATCGTGCCCGCGGTGAACCTGAGCTCGGCGCGCACCCGCTGGTGCCAGTACTCGGCCAGTGCCTCGGTGAGCTGCACGCTGATCCCGTGAACTTCGAGGTAATCGCGATAGGCGTCCTGCGCGAACAGCTTGTTGGCGAAGTCGGCGATCTCGGTGCCCATCGTCACCAGTTGCATCGGCAGCACGTCGGTCCGGCCGGCCGCCTGCGCCCGTTCTCGCGAGGCGAGGAAATCGGCGATGCACAGGAACCGCGGGCGCTGCTGACGCGGGAAGTCCATGCTGACACGTACCGGCGCGGCCGGATCGGGCTCGGTGAGGACGTGGACGGTGTCACCCTCGCTCACTGCGGGGAAGTATCCGTATACGACGGCGGCGTGGGCCAAGATCCCCTCGGTGGCGAGCCGATCGATCCAGTACCGCAACCGCGGACGGCCCTCGGTCTCGACGAGCTCCTCGTAGCTCGGGCCCTCGCTGCCGCGTGCCCCGCGCAAACCCCATTGGCCCAGGAACAGCGCCCGCTCGTCGAGCGTCTGCAGATAGTCGGCGACGGGAATGCCGCGGACGATACGGCTGCCCCAGAACGGGGGCACCGGGATCTCGTTATCGTCGGCCACATCCGACCGGCCCGGCACCAGCACGGGCACCTCAGCGGCCTTGCGTTTGGCTGCGATCGCCTTGGACCGAGCGTGGCGCTCCTTGCGCTCGGCGGTCTTCGCCGCCGCCGCCAGCGCCTCTGGGCTGTCCGGCGCGGGCCCCTCCCCCCGCTTGGTAGCCATAATGTCGTCCATCAGGCGCAGTCCCTCGAAGGCGTCGCGGGCGTAGTGGACCTCGCCGTCGTAGGTCTCGGTGAGGTCGTTCTCGACGTAGGCCCGAGTCAGTGCCGCACCACCGAGTAGTACCGGGAACTGCGCTGCGTCGCGGGCGTTCAGCTCCTCGAGATTCTCCTTCATCACCACGGTCGACTTGACCAGCAGTCCAGACATCCCGATCACATCGGCCTTCTTGTCCCGCGCCGCATCAAGGATGGTGTTGATCGGCTGCTTGATGCCCAGGTTCACCACCTCATAGCCGTTGTTGGACAGGATGATGTCGACGAGGTTCTTGCCGATGTCGTGGACGTCGCCCTTCACCGTCGCCAGCACGATGCGGCCCTTACCGCTATCGTCGGTCGCCTCCATGTGCGGTTCCAGGTAGGCAACCGCAGCCTTCATCACTTCGGCCGATTGCAGCACGAAAGGCAGTTGCATCTGCCCCGACCCGAATAGCTCGCCGACGGTCTTCATCCCGTTCAGCAGCGTCTCGTTGATGATCTTCAGCGGCGGCACCTGCGTCATCGCCTCGTCGAGATCAGGCTCTAGTCCCGCCCGCTCCCCGTCGATGATGCGCCGCTCGAGCCGTTCGAACAGCGGCAGCGCCGCCAACTCGGCCGCACGACTCTCCCGCGCCGACGCCGCGGAGACCCCTTCGAAGAGTTCCATCAGCCGCTGCAGCGGATCATATCCGTCGCGACGACGGTCGTAGACGAGGTCCAGTGCGGTCTCACGCTGCTCGTCGGGGATCCGGGCCATCGGCAGGATCTTCGACGCGTGCACAATCGCGGTATCCAAACCGGCCTGCACGCACTCGTGCAGGAATGCCGAGTTCAGTACCTGCCGGGCGGCGGGGTTCAGGCCGAACGAGATGTTCGAGATACCCAGGGTGAAGTGGAGCGCCGGATGCGCCGCCTTCAGCCGGCGAATCGCCTCGATCGTCTCGATGCCGTCGCGGCGCACCTCCTCCTGACCGGTGGAGATGGGGAACGTCAAGGCATCGACGATGATGTCCTCTTCGGCCAGCCCCCAGTTCGACGACAGATCGGTGATCAGCCGCTCGGCGATGGCGACCTTGTGGTCGGCGGTGCGCGCCTGCCCCTGCTCGTCGATGGTCAGCGCGACGACGGCGGCGCCGTGCTCCACGACGAGTTCCATGATCCGCTGATACCGGGAGCCGGGCCCGTCCCCGTCTTCGAAGTTCACCGAGTTGACGGCACTGCGTCCGCCGAGCGCTTCGAGTCCGGCGCGGATCACCTCCGGCTCGGTCGAGTCGATCATCATTGGCAGCGTCGACGATGTCGCGAACCGCGTCGCGAGGGCCGCCATGTCCAGCGCTCCGTCACGCCCGACATAGTCGACGTTGAGGTCGAGCATGTGTGCGCCGTCTCGGGTCTGCTCCTTGGCGACGTCGAGGCAGTGCTGGTAGTCCTGCGCGATCATCGCGTCGCGGAAGCCTTTGGAGCCGTTGGAATTGGTCCGCTCCCCGATCACCAAGAAGCTGGCGTCCTGGTTGAACGGCACCGACGTGTACAGCGAGGAGGTGGCCGATTCATGCTCCGGGTCCCGCGGCGCGCGCGGCACCTGCGCGACGGCCTCGGCGACTTGCCGGATGTGTTCGGGCGTGGTTCCGCAGCAGCCGCCGACCATCGACAGTCCATAGTCGGTGACGAAGCCGGTCAGCGCGACGGCCAACTCGGGCGCGGTCAGCGGGTACTCCGCCCCGTTTGGGCCGAGAATCGGCAGCCCCGCGTTGGGCATCACCGAGACCGGGATGCGCGCGTGCCGGGAGAGATAGCGCAGGTGTTCACTCATCTCGGCGGGACCGGTTGCGCAGTTCAGCCCGATGACGTCGATACCCAGCGGCTCGAGGGCGGTGAGTGCCGCACCGATTTCCGATCCCAGCAGCATGGTGCCGGTGGTCTCCACGGTGACGTGCACCAGGATGGGGAGATGGCGGCCCCGGTCGGCCATCGCCCGCCGCGATCCGACGACGGCGGCCTTGACCTGAAGCAGATCCTGCGCGGTTTCGATGAGGATGCCGTCGGCGCCGCCGTCGAGCATCCCGACGGCGCACTTCTGATAGGCGCTGCGCAACTCGGCGAAAGTGGTGTGCCCCAGGCTGGGCAGTTTGGTACCGGGCCCCATCGACCCGACCACGAAGCGCTCCGTGCCGTCGGCCGAACGCCCCATCTCATCGGCGACGCCCCGCGCGATCGCCGTTCCCCGGTAGGCCAGATCGGTGATGCGGTCGGCGATGTCGTAGTCGCCGAGATTTGATTGGTTGCAACCGAAGGTGTTCGTCTCGACCAGGTCGGCACCGGCCTCGAAGTACGCCCGGTGGATCCCGGCGAGAACGTCGGGCCGGGTCTCGTTCAGAATCTCGTTGCAGCCTTCGAGACCCAGGAAGTCATCGAGGGTCAACTCCGCGTCCTGCAGCATCGTTCCCATCGCGCCGTCACCGATCAATACCCGCCGCGACATGGCCGACAGCAGCGTCGAGTCATAGTTCAGGGCAGCAGGCGACGCGGAATTCATGTCCTCCAGAGTATTCGCCCGCCCGCGGCGTTCAGCCGTAGGCTTGGTCCATGACCGCCGACCACCCCAAACCCCTGTCCGAATTGCGCGATCCCGTGCTGGTGGCCGCGTTCGAGGGCTGGAACGATGCCGGCGAGGCGGCGACCACGTCGATCGAGCACTTGGAGTTGTTCTGGAACGCCGAGCAGGTCCGCGAAATGGTCCCGGACGACTACTACGACTTCCAGGTGAACCGTCCGACCGTGCGCTTGATCGACGGCGTAAACCGCCACATGGAGTGGCCGACGACCACGTTCTCGTACTGCTCCCCACCTGGCGCCGACCACGACCTGCTACTGGTTCGCGGCGTCGAGCCGAACTTCCGCTGGCGCGCGTTCGTCGCCGAGATCGCCGGCATCGCGCAGGCCGCCGGCGTCACGTCGGCCGTAATGCTCGGTTCACTGATGGCCGACACAGCCCACACGCGCCCGGTGCCGGTCACCGGTTCGGCATACAGCAGTGAAGCGGCCAAGCGCTATCGGCTGACCGAGTCGCAGTATCAGGGACCTGCCGGCATCACCAGTGTCCTGCAGGACCGCCTGGTCACCGATGGCATCCCGTCGGTGTCGTTGTGGGCCGCGGTTCCCCACTACATCTCCTCGTCGCCCAATCCGAAGGCGACACTGGCGCTGTTGCGCAGGCTCGAGGAGATTCTCGACCTGGAGATTCCGATGGATCAGCTGCCGACGCGGGTCACCGCCTGGGAAGAGACGGTTGATGAGATGACCGCGGACGACGAAGAGATGTCGGCCTACATCCGGCAACTCGAGGTCAATGACGACGCGACATCCACCGATCCCGATGCGCTTCGAGAAATCGACGGCGAACAGCTCGCCGCAGACTTCGAGCGCTACTTGCGTCGACGCGACACCGGGTCCGGCTGAGGGCCGGTCCGTCGATCAGCCGATTCGCTCGATCGAGACGACCGGCGTGGTGATGCGCCACGTGCGCACGTCCGGATCCTCGATGGCGCGCACCCAGAACTGCGCCGACGACCCCACCTCGCACACCTTGACGCCGAGGAGCGGGATGTCCTCGGAATCGCGACGCAACTCGCTGACCTCCCAGGCCCCGCCACCACTGCCGCCGACGCCGGGGGCGCGCAGCAGCGTCATCTCGCCGAAGTCCAGGAGATAGGTCGAGGTTCGGGTCACGACCGTCCACACACCGTCGACGGTGTCGGACGGGATCTGCTTCTCCTGTGCCACGTTGGGGACTTTAGCGCAGGTCGACGCCGAGGAGTGCGTCGACCGCGGTCGCCATATCCTGCGCTGCGGCACTGTCGTTGCCCAGGCCGAGTGCGGCGTCGGCGACCCAGCCGTCGACGGCGGCAAGAGCCCTGGGGGTGTCGAGGTCGTCGGCCAGATGCGCACGAACGCGGTCGATGACCGGCGCGGCGGCCGGACCGGTGCCCCGCGCCACCGCGGCGCGCCAGCGGCCCAGCCGGTGCACCCCCTCGGTCAGCACCGCGTCGGTCCACATGCGGTCGGCACGGTAGTGCTCGGTGGCCAGCGCCAGGCGGACCGCACCGGGGTCGACACCGGACTCCCTCAACTTGTGCACGAAGACCAGATTGCCCAGGCTCTTCGACATCTTTTCGCCGTCGAGACCCACCATTCCGGCGTGTACATAGTGCCGGGCGAACCGTCGCGCACCGGTCAATGCCTCCCCGTGGGCGGCGGAGTACTCGTGGTGCGGGAAGATCAGGTCGGTGCCGCCGCCCTGAATGTCGAATCCCACTCCGAGCCGGTTCAGCGCAATCGCCGAGCACTCGACGTGCCAGCCCGGCCGACCGGCCCCGAACGGCGCCGGCCAGGACGGTTCGCCATCGCGCCGGGCCCGCCAGAGCAAGGCGTCGAGACGGTCCCGCTTCCCGGGGCGGTCGGGATCGCCACCGCGCTCGGCGAAGAACTGTTCCATCGCCGGACGGTCGTACCCGGATTCGTAGCCGAACTGCTCGGTCGCATCAATCCGGTGGTAGACGTCGGGATATTCGGCATCGTCGACGATGTAGGCCGCACCCGTCGCCAGCAGGCTCCCAACCATTTCGACGACCTCGTCGACCGATTCAATCGCGCCCACGTACTGCGCGGGCGGCAGCACCCGGAGGCCGGTCATGTCGTCGCGGAACAATGCTGTCTCGCGCGCGCCCAGATCGCGCCAGTCCACCCCGTCGCGCTCGGCGCGCTCGAACAGTGGGTCGTCGACATCGGTGACGTTCTGCACATAGTGGACGTCATGCCCGGCGTCGCGCAGCAGCCGGTTGATGAGGTCGAAGGTGACGTACGTGGCAGCATGGCCGAGGTGGGTCGCGTCGTACGGCGTGATGCCGCACACGTACATCGTCGCCACCGGGCCGGGCGCGACGGGCAGCACCTGACGGGCCGAGGTGTCGTACAGGCGGAGGGCGGGCGGTCCGCCGACGAGTTCGGGAACGACCGGCGAAGACCACGACTGCATGCCGCCAGCTTAGGTGCCCCAACCGGAGTCGAATCGGGCGCCCTCGGAACGGTGGGCCGGCCGCGACGGGCTCAGAATGGCGGCCAGGGGATCGGCCGGTGCGCGGGCGGCGCCGGTAGCACCGGGTCGTCGACGAGTCGCCGCGCCCGGGCCAGCAGCGCGATGATCTCGTCCGGGGCGACCAGTTCGCCCAGTCCGGCGACGAGTTCGCCGTCGACCTCGGTCAGCCGGGTGGCGAAGGCATCGACATCCACGACGAGCCCGCCCGGGATCTCGGCGCCCGCCCAGCCCCAGAGCACGGTTCGCAGCTTATCCTCCCGGTGCAGGCAGATCCCATGGTCGATGCCGTACACCACCCCGTCCGCGCCGGCCAGGATGTGACCGCCCTTGCGATCGGCGTTGTTGAGCAGGATGTCGAGCACCGCCATGCGCTGCAGCCGCGGGTCATCCGCGTGGACCAGGACCACCTCGTCGCCGCGACCGTCGAATCCCGTAACCACCGGCAGGTAGCCCGCCACCACCGAGTCCGGGCCGCACAGGTCCACCAGCTCCGGCGACGGCGCGTCCGCCTGGTCGACGATGTCGACCCATCGCTGGACCATGCCCGCACCGAGTGGCCCGTCCTGGCGAAACACCGTGTCCGGCACCGTTTCCCACCCAAGATCGGCGCACACCAGGCGAGCAGCCACCTCCCGCCCCGCAAGTGTGCCGTCCGGGAAGTCCCATAACGGCGCCTCCCCGCTGACCGGTTTGTAGACGCAGCGGACCTGCGCCCCGTCCGCCGCGCGCACCGTGGCCACGAGGGTGACGTTGCTCGCATGCGGGATGCGGCCGAGGATCGTCAGCTCCCCATCGGCCAGGGCGCCGGCCACGCCGTCGTCGGTAGTCTCGCTCATCGGCTAGCCCGGATCGTCGCCGGCGCCACCATCGCCGTCGAAGTCGTAGGGCTCCAGCGACAGGGGCTCACGTTTGTAACCGTTGGTGCGCACGCACAGGTGCCCCTGCGGGTCGAGCGGCTCCGCGCACAGCGGACATACCGCCCGGCCGGCCGAAACGATCGCCTCGGCCCGGGCCGCGAAGCTCCGCGCCTCATCGGTGGTCAGGAATACGCGCAGCGCATCCGGGCCGTCATCACGATCGTCGAGCACGATGCTCTCATCTAGGGACTCATCGGTGGCCGCGAGCAATTCGACGACCACCGAATTCTCGTTGGCATCCCAACCCAGCCCCATCGTGCCGACGCGGAACTCGGCATCGACCGGGGTAACGAGCGGGCCGACGTCGTCGACCGCCCCGGTCGCCGGCGGGATGGGCGTGCCGAACCGCCGGGCCACCTCGTCGAGAAGCGCATCGATGCGATCGGCGAGGATCGCCACCTGTTGCTTCTCAACCAGGACGGAGACCACCCGGCTCGCGTGGACGGCCTGCACATAGAACGTGCGGTCGCCCGGCTCCCCGACTGTGCCCGAGATGAAGCGGTCGGGTGTGCGGAACACGTGGATGGCACGCGGCATCAGTGACTCCCAGCCCCCGTCGCACCGCCCACTGCCGCGCCGGTCAGCGCCGCACCGGACACCGGCAGTGACAATCGCGCGGTGTTGTTCACGGTGTGCACGACGGTCTGGCGCGGGTGATAGCGAATCACCGAGAGCGACGCCGGCTCGACCACGATGCGCTGAAAGCCGTCGAGGTGCAGCCCCATGGCATCGGCGATGACGGCTTTGATGACGTCGCCGTGCGTGCATGCCACCCACAGGTTCGCCCCGTCGTCGCCGGCAAACCGCGCGTCGAGTTCGCGCACCGCGGCGACGGCGCGGGCCGCCATCGCCGCCATCGCCTCCCCGCCCGGGAAGACGGCGGCCGACGGCTGGCGCTGCACGGTCTTCCACAGCGGCTCCTTGGCCAGTTCGGCGAGCGGCCGATTGGTCCAATCGCCGTAGTCGACCTCGGCGAGCGCATCCACCACGATCTCGGGCACCCCGGTGAGCGCGGCGACCAAGGGTGCGACCGTCTCGGCGCACCGCTGGAGCGGGGACCGCGCAACGGCGACGACGTCGGCCGCACGCTCACCGAGGCGCTGGGCGAGCTCCGCCGCCTGCGCGCGCCCGACCTCGTCGAGCGCAACCCCGGGCGTCCGCCCGGCGAGCACCAAGTCGGTGTTCGCCGTGGAGCGACCGTGTCGCATCAGGATGACCGCCATGTATGTCAGCGTACGGGCGCACCGGGCATCCAGACGGGCCGGGACTTCTGCCGATGGCGCATCCGGCCCACTATTGGGCGGCGATGGTGCCCGTCGCGAGCAGCGCGATGAGGAGCAATCCCAATGCCACCCGGTAGGCGCCGAACCAGTTCATCGAGTGATGCGCGACGAACTTCAGCAGCCAGGCGATCGCGGCATAGCCGACAACGAATGCAATGGCCACCGACACGATCAATTGGGGCCCGCTCGCCGCGAGACCCTTGCCGGCAGGCTCGAACGCGTCGGGCAGGCTGAACAGCCCCGACGCGGTGACTGCCGGGATGGCCAGCAAGAACGACAACCGAAACGCCGATTCGCGCGTGAGGCCGACGAACAGTCCCGCGCTGGCCGAGGCGCCCGACCGCGAGACGCCCGGGATCAGCGCCAGGCACTGCGCCAGGCCCATCACGACCGCATCTCGCATCGTGACGCTCTCCAGACTCCGCTGTTGGGTGCCATAGCGCTCGGCGAGCCAGAACACGCCGGAGAAGAGGATCAAGACGACCGCGGTGATCCACAGGTTGCGTGCAGCCGTGCGCACCTCGTCGGCGAAGACGAATCCGATGACGCCGATCGGGATCGTGGCCACGATGACCGCCCAGCCGACGCGGAAGTCGGGCCCGCGGTCCTGTGGGCTGCGCAGGCCACGGAACCAGGCCGCGATGATTCGGATGATGTCCTTGCCGAAGAAGACCAGGACTGCCGCCTCGGTGCCCAGCTGGGAGACCGCGGTGAACGACGCGCCCGCGTCGTCGCCGAAGAAGAGCTCGGAAACGATCCGTAGATGGCCCGACGAGGAGATCGGGAGGAACTCGGTCAGTCCCTGCACGACGCTCAGCACGATCGTCTGCAACCATGTCATCTCAACCACGACGGGCCATCCTACCCACACCCGACCCACTCGCACCCGATGCCGCCCATTGGGCTGCTGGCAGTATGGTGCGCATGCCGCTGCGCTCCCCCGCCCTTGCCGCCATCGTGACTGCTGTCGCGCTCACCGTCGGACTGGCGGGCTGCGGTGCCAAAGACGAACACGGTCGGCCCGACGTGCCGACGGTCACGCCGCAGACGGCGTTGCCCGGCCCACCGGTCAGCATGGCGCCCGAGGGTACCGTCGTCCCTGCGCCCGGCTTGGGCACCGCGTTGGCGCTGGCACCCGGACCCGGCCGAACGCTCGCCGCGATCGCCCGCGACGGTCGATCGGTCGCACTGTTCGACGCCGCCGACCTGCACCGGCCACCAGTGGTGGCGGCCACCCCCCAACTGCGCGCCATCGCCGCTGACGGCGACGGTTTCATCGCGGTCGGCCCGACATCGGTGGTCCGTATCGCCCCCACCGGCGCCACGCAGGTGGTCGGATTGAAACGCCCCGGCCTGGCGGTCGCGGTCGAGGGCACGGCCGTGTTCGTCGGGACCGAGCACGGCCACCTGTTGATCCTCGACTCGTCGCTGGCACAGCAGACCGATGTCGGCGGCTTCGTCCGGATCGACGCCGTCGCCGTCGCCTCGCGGGACTCCCAGCGCCAGATCGTCGTGCTGGACCGGGCGCAGTCGCTGGTCACCACCGTCGATCCCAACAGCCGTGAACGAGGTGCCGCGCTGCGCGCCGGAAACGGCGCAACCACCCTGATCGGCGACTCGTTCGGACGGTTCCTGGTCGCCAATCCGCGCGACGGGCAACTACTCGGCTTCTACGGCAATCCACTGATCATGCGGTTCCGCTTCCCGGTCGGAGACGGCCCTTACGGCCTCGCCTATGACACCCGGCGCAACCTGCTGTGGGTCTCGGAAACGGCGGCCAACCGCGTCGTCGCCTTCGACTTGTCGTCCGGCGAGCCCCGCGAGCGCGCCAGGTTCGCAGCTGTCCGGCAACCGAACTCGCTTGTCGTCGATGCCGAGTCGGGTGCCGTCTATGCGCTGTCGGCGGTCGGCGAAGGACTCCAGCGTGTTAGCCGATAGCCCGAGCCCCGCGGCGGACCGGTCAGATCGGACGCCGGGGAATCGAGCTCGCCCTCTGCCGCCCGACTGGGGGATCGAGGCGCAGGCCGACGACGTGGAGGCCCTGCTGCTGCGCCTGCCGCCAGAGGTAACGCGGGTCAGCGCAACGATGCGCCTGGCTATCCAGGCCGAGTTCGGGGGGTGGGAGCTGAAACGGACTCGACTCTACCCGGACGGGTCGCGCAAGGTGTTGCTGCGCCGCAAGCGGACGCGGCCCCACTCAGCGGGGACCAGTACCGAACTGGCCTAGCCGACCGATCGGCAGCGGTGGCCGTCGATCAGGCGCAGTCGACGCAGATCCGCTCGGTGCCCTTCTCGCGGGCGAGCCGGCTGCGGTGGTACACCAGGAAGCACCGGGTACAGGTGAACTCGTCTGCCTGCTTGGGAACAACTCGGACCGAGAGTTCTTCCCCGGACAGGTCTGCGCCGGGCAACTCAAATGATTCGGCGGTCTCGGTCTCGTCAACGTCGACTGAAGCCGCCTGCGCTTCACTGCGCCGAGCCTTCAATTCCTCCAGTGAGTCTTCGCTGATGTCGTCGGACTCTGTCCGTCGTGGTGCGTCGTAATCGGTTGCCATGTCCTGGCCCCTCTCCCCTGCCTTTTCCTGCGGCTACACGCCTTCGTATCTCTGTCTCGGTTGCCCGTCGCCCGCACCCGACCGCTGGTCGCGCGGGACGGTTGCCCGGTGTCGCTTCCAACGTCGCGCCGCCCGGATTTGTTGCCGGCCCAACCCGGTTCGGGATGTGAGATGCATCACGTCAATCGGTGACCAGGTCGGTACGCAGCCGTTCGAGGCAGCCGCAATTTAGCGCATCCACACAGTGAAGTCAACTGCCTCCGCCTCCGTGCGGCATCCACGTGCCACCCCCGGCACCCGGCTACAGTGATTCGCAGACCACATCCCCGCAGCCGCGGCGGCACCGGGTCGGGCAACGTCGAGCAGGAAGGGTGGACGCGTGGTCGCCTCAATCACCAACGGCTACTCCAAGGATCACAACGGCCGCCAGTTTCGCCGACGCGTCCCCACCCCCGCGATCATCGCCACGGCGATCCTCGCCGCGTTCGGCACGCTTGTCTGGGCGATCGCACTCACCGGCGGAGACGCCCCGCGCGTCCCAGTCGATTGCAACCAGCCGTCGTCGGCGGTGGGCAACCCGTCACCGGCGCCCCATGGCGGCCCGGCCCGGCCCGGCCCGGCGCCGAAACTAACCGCGATGAACCGCGACGAGATGCTCGACGTTGCTCCGGCGGCACTCGCCACCTTCGGGGTACGAGTGCTCAACGCCTCCAACCAGCGCGGGAAGGCACAGTCGGTGTCCGATGAGCTGGCGAACCAGGGGTTCGCCCCGGTCCAGGACAACGCGGTCGGCGATGACGCCCTCTACCCGAACCGTGACCTCAACTGCGTCGGCCAGATCCGTTTCGGCGAGGCGGGAAAGGCCAGCGCGGCGGCCCTGTGGCTCGCGGTTCCGTGCGCGCAGCTGGTGATGGACGGACGCGCCGGCACCGATGTCGACCTGGCCCTCGGCGAATATTTCACCGGAACCGAACAGTCGGCCGACGCCCAGGCGGCCTTGGAGGCCTTGCGCTCGGCCGATCCCCGCAATCCGAAGACCGGCGTGGATCCGGCCCTCCTCCGGGCGGTCCACGCAAACACCTGCTGATCACCCTGGTCGCGTACTGATCACTTGACGCCGGCGTGAGAGCTAGTCGAGCGGCAGCGGCTCGAGCGCGCCACACTCGGCGAGGAGAGCGCGCAGCGGCCCGGCCAGCCCGGGCGCAATCGCGACCGTCACGTCGCCGGCATCGGCCCGGGACCGGGCCGGCGGCGTAACCACCACGGCCCCGGCCTCGGCGGCGATGAGAGCGCCCGCCGCCCAGTCCCACGGTGAGAGCCCGTGCTCGTAGTGTGCGTCGACGGCCCCCTCGGCGACGAGGCACAGGTCGAGGGCGGCCGCGCCGATCCGCCGGATGTCGCGTACCCGAGGGAGAAGCTCGCAAAGTATTCGCGCCTGCTGCCGGCGGCGGTCCGGGGAATACGCGAACCCGGTGGCCACCAGAGCCAGCGCCGGGTCGGAGGCCGCACTCGTCGACAACACCGAGGTGCCGGTGGAGTCCGTGCGGAACGCACCGCCGCCGGCCATGGCGTGGTACGTCACCCCGCGCGCGACATCGACGACCGCCCCGGCGATCGACCGCCCGTCGAGCTGTGCGGCGATCGAAACCGCATAGGCGGGAATGCCGTAGAGGAAGTTCACCGTGCCGTCGATGGGGTCGACCACCCACCGGATCCCAGATGGGACGTCGCGCGCGCCGCCACCCTCCTCGCCGAGGATGTCATCACCGGGTCGAAGCCGGGCCAGCTCGGCGCGGATCAACTCCTCGGACTCGGTGTCGGCGACGGTGACCGGATCGGTCGGTGCCGATTTGGTGCGAACCGCCCGGCCATCGGCCGGTGCCGCCGCCCCGAAGAGTTCCGGCCGGCGACTCCGCACATGCGCTGCGGCCCGCGTAGCGACGGCGATCGCCACCTCGACGAGTTCGGCCGGCAGTCCGGCGCGAATGGGCGGGAGGTTTGCGCGAGAAGTCGTCACCGCACCATTGTCCCCGATAGCCTGAGGACGTCGCCGCCCAACCACGACGCACGCGAAATGAGGCCGATCCGATGTCCGCTGCCGACACCGCCGATTCCCCCGTCGCCACCCCCGAACAGCTCGCCGTGCACGCCGACGACCCGCGATATGGATTCGGCATCGACGTGGGCGGATCCGGCGTGAAGGGCGGCATCGTCGACTTGACGACCGGCACGCTGGTCGGCGACCGGTTCAAGATCAAGACGCCGAAGCCGGCCTCGCCCGATGCGGTGGCGGCGACCGTCGCCCAGATCGTCGCGCACTTCCACTGGACCGGCCGGGTCGGCGTGACGCTGCCGGCCGTCGTCGTCGACGGCGTCGTCCGTACCGCGGCAAATATCGACAAGGCCTGGATCGGTACCGATCCCTACGCATTGCTCGGCACCTACTTCACCGCCTCGGGGCTCACCGTGCTCAACGACGCCGACGCCGCCGGGCTGGCTGAGGCGAAGTACGGCGGCAACGCCGACGACGTCGACGGGGTGGTCATCATGTTGACCCTGGGGACCGGGATCGGCTCGGCCATCCTGTTCTCCGGGGGCCTCCTGCCGAACGCCGAACTCGGGCACGTGCAGGTCGGGAAATCGATTGCCGAGGCGCAGGCATCAGCCCGCGCCAAAGAGGACAACGACTGGTCCTATGAGCAGTGGGCCCGTCACCTGTCCCGGGTTCTGCAGGAATACGAGAAGTTGTTCTCGCCCAAGCTGTTCATTCTCGGCGGCGGTATCAGCCGCAAGGCACACAAGTGGATTCCGCTTCTGACCAACTCCACCCCGACGGTACGCGCCACGCTGCGCAACACCGCCGGGATCGTCGGTGCCGCGATGGCGGCCGAGGCGGGTTTACGACCGTGAGTCGGGCGTATTGACCTGGTGGTTACCGCTCAATGCTGAGTGTTTCGTTACAATGGAACGCGTTGCGAGGATCGATCGATTGTCTCCCAACCACCCAGACCCATCTCGCGTCGCTCCACCGCGGTCCGTTTGCCGAATCCGGTAGCGGCCCCCGGCGCCGCGACGCCACCCCGTTGCGAGTTCGAAAGGTTGTCCGTGGCTGCCCCCAAGACCACCGCGCGCACGTCCGCCCCCGAGAAGACGACTGCGGCCAGCAAGGCGGCGAGCACGGCAAAGAAGCTGACCGCCGCTGCATCCAAGACGGTACGGAAGGCGACAACGGTCACGACTGCGGCTGACGAGACCTCCGCCGACGGGGCGACTCCGGCCGCAAAGGCCGCGCCGGCCAAAAAGGCACCGGCAAAAAAAGCCGCCGCCAAGAAGGCACCGGCAAAGCGGGCCGCGGTTAAGAAGGCACCGGCCAAGAAGGCCGCCGCCAAGAAGGCTGCCGCCGTGAAGCCACCAGAGGCAACCGACGAGGCCGAGTTGGAGTCCGGCCCGGATTCGATCGACGACATCGACGAGTCTGACGTCGACCTGAATGACGTCGACACCGATATCGCCGCAGCCGACACCACCTCCGAAGCGGACAAGAAGGATGACGCGAAGGACGAGGAAACCAAGTCGCCGGGCGACTTCGTCTGGGACGAGGAGGAGTCCGAGGCCCTGCGCCAAGCACGCAAGGATGCCGAACTCACCGCGTCGGCCGACTCGGTGCGCGCCTACCTCAAGCAGATCGGCAAAGTTGCGCTACTCAACGCCGAGGAGGAGGTGGCCCTGGCCAAGCGGATCGAAGCCGGCCTCTACTCGGCGGAACTGATGACCCGCCTGCACGCCACCGGCGAGAAGGTGCCGATGGCCCAGCGTCGCGCGCTGCGCGAAGTCGCCTACGACGGCACCAAGGCCAAGAACCACCTCTTGGAGGCGAACCTTCGCCTGGTCGTATCGCTGGCCAAGCGCTACACCGGCCGCGGGATGGCCTTCCTGGACCTGATCCAGGAGGGCAACCTCGGCCTGATCCGGGCGGTCGAGAAGTTCGACTACACCAAGGGCTACAAATTCTCCACCTACGCCACCTGGTGGATCCGGCAGGCCATCACCCGCGCCATGGCCGACCAGGCCCGCACCATCCGTATTCCGGTGCACATGGTCGAGGTCATCAACAAGCTCGGCCGCATCCAGCGGGAGTTGCTCCAAGACCTCGGCCGGGAGCCGACGCCCGAGGAACTTGCCCGCGAGATGGACATCACCCCGGAGAAGGTGCTTGAGATCCAGCAGTATGCGCGCGAGCCGATCTCACTGGACCAGACGATCGGCGACGAGGGCGACAGCCAACTCGGCGACTTCATCGAGGATTCCGAGGCCATCGTCGCCGTCGATGCGGTGAGCTTCACCCTGCTGCAGGACCAACTGCAATCTGTGCTGGAGACGCTCTCTGAGCGCGAGGCCGGTGTCGTCCGCCTGCGCTTCGGCCTGACCGACGGTCAGCCGCGAACCCTCGATGAGATCGGCCAGGTCTACGGGGTGACCCGGGAACGCATCCGCCAGATCGAGTCCAAGACGATGAGCAAGCTGCGCCACCCGTCCCGGTCCCAGGTTCTGCGCGACTACCTGGACTGAGTGGGGCCCGCGCCGCGGCAGATCGGCTCCGGTGGGATCCGACACACCGGGGTTGGGAACAATTCGGACGCGCCGAACGTCTGACAGAGTGTGAGCAGGCGGAATTCCTCGCCTACGCTCATGAGGGACGATAGTTCGCCCGGGACGGAGGAACCATGACCACCACCGCTACGAGTGCCACGAGTGCTACCACCACGCTGACCGCCGCCAATCGGTGCGACCGGTGCAGTGCAGCCGCGAAGGTGATTGCTGTGCTCCCCTCCGGGAGTGAGTTGCACTTCTGCCGCCACCACTTCACCGAGCACGAAGCCGGCCTGGTCAAGCTCGGTGCGACGATCAGCGAGCCGACCGCCGAATTGGTCTGAGCCGGCCTCGCCGGGGGCGAGACGATACGACGAGACAGCGGTACCGCGAGTCCGACGACTCGCGGTACCGCTGTTTCGCCCTTCGCCCTTCGCGTCGCATTCTCGCCCGCTGCTCAGCGCCACTGCCGCAGCGCCTGAATGCGCTCGGTGAGTTGTTCGGCCGAGGCCATCGCAGTCGGCGGCCCGCCGAGGCGTGCCCGCAGTTCGCGATGCACGATGCCATGTGCTTTGCCGGTGCGGTGGTGGTGCAGTGCGACCAGCGAGTTGAGTTCTTTGCGCAGCGACTGCAGGGCCGCGGCACCGCTCCGGCTCTCCGCGGCGCCCTCGCGAGGATTGGTGGCCGGCGCGGCCGCCCGCCTCGTCAACTGCTCGCTCTGGCGCCGCGCAAGCAGCTCCCGGACCTGGTCGGCGTCGAGCAGGCCCGGCAATCCGAGATAGTCCGACTCCTCCTCGCTGCCGGCGTACGTCGCGGTGCCGAACGATGAACCGTCAAAGATGACCTGGTCCAGTTCGGCGTCGGCGTGCAGCGATTGAAACGCGGGCTCGTCGTCACCGTCCTCGTCGGGGGTCGCATTGGCCTGCTCGAGCGCCGCGTCGTCGAACCCCTCCTCCCGGTGGGGTTTGCCCAGCACGTGGTCGCGCTCCACCTCGAGCGCACTGGCCAGATTCAGTAGGACCGGCACCGACGGCAGGAAGACGCTCGCGGTCTCCCCCGGGCGGCGTGATCGCACGAAACGCCCGATGGCCTGGGCAAAGTAAAGCGGGGTCGCCGCGCTCGTCGCGTATACGCCGACCGCGAGCCGCGGCACATCAACACCCTCGGACACCATGCGCACCGCCACCATCCACTGGTCGCCGGAATCGGCGAACTGGGCGATCCGCGCCGAGGAGCCCGGGTCGTCGGACAGCACGAGCGTGACCTTCGTACCGGAAATCTCAGTGAGGAGTTCGGCGTAGTCGCGCGCCACGGCTTGATCGGTGGCGATCACCAGGCCGCCGGCATCCTGCACGCCTGAGGTGCGCAGCTGCGTCAGCCGGGTGTGCGCGGCACGCAGGACCGCCGGAATCCAGTCGCCATGCGGATCGAGAGCCGTGCGCCAGGCCCGCGCCGTCTGCTCGGCCGACAACGGCTCGCCCAGTCGCGCGGTGTACTCTTCGCCGGCACTCGTCCGCCAACTCGCCTGTCCGGAGTAGGCCATGAAGACGACCGGCCGGACCACCCCGTCGGCGAGGGCATCGGAGTACCCGTACGTGTGGTCGGCTTTGGACCGCGCACCACCGCCAGGTTCGGGTTCGTAGACGACGAACGGGATCGGCGCGTCGTCGGAGCGAAATGGTGTGCCGGTGAGCGCGAGCCGGCGGGTGGCATCGGAAAATGCCTCCTGGATTCCATCACCCCAGGACTTCGCATCGCCGGCATGGTGCACCTCGTCGAGGATGACGAGCGTTCGCCGGTTCTCGGTACGCACCCGATGGCGCGACGGATGGGAGGCGACCTGGGCGTACGTGACGACGACGCCGTCGAAATCGGAACTGGTCGCCCCCGTCGAGTTGGCGAAGTTCGAGTCTAGGGCGATGCCCACGCGAGCGGCCGCCTGGGCCCACTGGTGTTTGAGATGCTCCGTGGGTGCGACGACGGTGACCGCTTCGACCGACCGATCGGCGAGGAGCTCGGCGGCGATCCGCAACCCGAACGCCGTCTTCCCCGCACCCGGAGTGGCCACGGCAAGAAAATCGCGCGGCTTTTCGGTCAGATACTTGGTGAGAGCTCGACGTTGCCAGGCGCGCAACGGCATGGCTGATACAGCATCAGACGTCACTCGCGAATACACTCCTCTAGCGGCCGGACTTCCTGTCTGAGTCTACTAGCGTCCCTCCTGGGCGGCGCGTCGCCCACGCCTCCACGCCGGGAACTCGGAAAGGTGGTCCACGTCATGGCCGACGACGGTGTCGCACCGCCCGATGACGCGGCCGGCGATGTCAGCCGTACGGTAGCGGACGAGGCCGATCGCGCCGGATGGCGCCGCCTGCCGGTGCTGGTCTGGCGGACCATCGTCGCCTCGTGGGACCACGGCATCATCGGCTGGTCGGCACAAGCCGCGTTCTGGCAGGCACTCTCGTTCGCACCGCTGTTTCTGGGTTTGCTCGGCAGCATCGGCTACTTCCTCGGCTGGTTGAATCCCGACCTCTCGACGATCATCCACGACCGCATCCTCGACCTGGCCGAGCGCACCTTCACTGCCGACGTCGTCAACGATTTGGTCGCGCCGACGCTCGACAGCATGCTGAGCCGGGGCCAGGCAGGGCTGACATCGATGAGCTTCGTGCTCTCGTTGTGGGCCGGGTCATCGGCAATGTCGTGCTACGTCGCCGCCATCACCACCGCTCATCACCAGCAGGATGTGCGCAACCCCGTGTGGCAGCGCATCTTCGCGCTACTCATCTACGTGATCTTCCTCGCCGTCGCGGTCATCGTTCTGCCGCTGGTCGCGATCGGGCCGAGCCTGCTGCGCCGGATGGTGCCACCGTCGTGGAGTCCAGCGGTGACCACCGCCATCGACATCGGCTACTTCCCATTCGTCGGCGCTGTGCTCATCGTGGCACTCACCACCCTCTACCACCTGTCGTTGCGGCACCCGCTGCCGTGGCATCGACTGTTGCCGGGCGCACTGACGGCGGCGACGGTGTTCTGGATCGCGACCTTCGGTCTGCGCCTCTACCTGACCGTGATCACACGCAGCGGATACACCTATGGCGCGTTGGCCACGCCGATCGCGTTCCTGCTCTTCGCGTTCTTTCTCGGCTTCGCGATGGTGCTGGGTGCCGAACTCAACGCCACCATCGAGTCGATGTGGCCATCATCGCCGTCACGCGGCGTTCGGGCCCGCTACTGGCTCGACGAACAGCGCGCCGAGATCACCGAGGGCATCAAGGCACTGCCGGCCAAGTTCGGGACCGGGCCGATCTCACACCGAGGACGCGGTGGGGCGCCGACCGAGTCGGCACCCGATTGAATCGGGGCGCATTCAGCTCTGGCGCATCTTGTTGTAGATCTTCTTGCACTTCTCGCACACCGGCGAACCCGGCTTGGGTACGGCGGTGACTGGGAAGACCTCGCCACAAAGCGCAACGACATGGTTGCCCAGCACCGCACTCTCGGCGATCTTGTCCTTCTTCACATAGTGAAAGACCTTGGGAATGTCGGTGCTGTCTTCGGTCCGCTCGTCGACGTCGGGCCGCTCAATGGTCTCAGTAGCCATGGACCCATTGTGACGCCTCCGCCCGGGATAGCCAACCGGACCCGAGGGTGCGCCGCGCGCGTCGGAGTGGGACAGTGGAGGTATGCGCGCACACTCCGCCGAGGAGGCGTTCCTCATCACCCGGGCCGAAAACAGTCCGGAAGAACAGCACCGTGCGCGCGTGCGGCGGTACCTGATCTTGATGGCGTTCCGCGTCCCGGCACTGATCCTCGCCTGCATCATCTACGGTGCGACCCACAATGGCCTGCTCGCCCTGGCAGTGGTGGCGGCCTCGATCCCGTTGCCGTGGGTCGCCGTGCTCGTCGCCAATGATCGTCCGGCACGCAAGCGCGGCGAAGTCGCGGAGTATCACTACGGCCATCCCGTACACGAAACCCCCACGCTGGCAGGGCCGACCACGGTCATCGACTCCGAGCTGGCCGATCCCCCGGCGGCCCCCGCGCGCGGGTTACCCGATGAGTCCTCGCCCTAGTCACTGACGAGAACCAAATCTGACGGTCGGCCCCGAATGCACCACTCAGCGACTTCTCAGGCGCACAGGTGTGATGCCGGGAACTATTCAGACGATGGTGGGCGTTGGGAAAGGTGTATGCACATCCACCTTTAGGAGGCCACATGTCGACCACGTCCGCAGTTCGCCCGGCTCCGACCGAAGCCGAACTCGATGCCCAATCACCGTCGGCTGACCTGGTCCGCGTGTATCTCAACGGCATCGGCCGGACCGCCCTCCTCAACGCCGAACAGGAAGTCGAGCTGTCCAAGCAGATCGAGGCCGGACTGTACGCCCAACACTTGCTGACGATCCGCAAGAGGCTTAGCCCGGTGCGCAAGCGCGACCTCACCGAGATCGCGCGCGAGGGCCAGCAGGCCCGCGCGCATCTCCTCGAGGCAAATCTTCGTCTGGTGGTGTCCCTCGCAAAGCGCTACACCGGCCGTGGGATGCCCTTGCTGGACCTGATCCAGGAGGGCAACCTCGGCCTGATCCGTGCGATGGAGAAGTTCGACTACGCCAAGGGTTTCAAGTTCTCGACCTACGCGACGTGGTGGATCCGTCAGGCCATCACCCGCGGGATGGCCGACCAGAGCCGCACGATCCGCTTGCCCGTGCATCTCGTCGAGCAGGTCAACAAGCTGGCCCGGATCAAGCGTGAACTGCATCAACAGCTCGGTCGCGAGGCCACTGACGATGAGTTGGCCGCTGAATCGGGCATCCCGGCGGAGAAGATCGCCGACCTGCTCGACCACAGCCGCGACCCGGTGAGCCTGGACATGCCGGTCGGCACCGACGAGGAGGCGCCGCTCGGCGACTTCATCGAGGACACCGAGGCCACGTCGGCCGAGAACGTCGTCATCGCCGGTCTGCTGCACTCCGACATCCGTAGCGTTCTCGGCACCCTCGATGAACGGGAACAGCACGTGATCCGGATGCGCTATGGACTCGACGACGGGCAGCCGCGCACACTCGACCAGATCGGGCGGGCCTTCGGCCTGTCCCGCGAACGGGTCCGTCAGATCGAGCGTGAGGTGATGGTCAAGCTGCGCGCGGGCGATCGAGCCGACCGCCTGCGCGCTTACGCGGTCTGATCGGTCGCTGCCGCACCGTCAATCTCCCAATCGCCGCGGCCCGGTGTCCATCCCTTTGGACACCGGGCCAATCGTGATCTGCGCATTGAGAACCGAGGCATGGTCGCTGGTGGCGAGGATCTGGTCGAGCACGACCGCGCGAACCTCGGGAATGTCTTCGACCAGGAATGAAACGCGCATGAGCAAATCGGCCAACGCCTCGATGTCTGCGGACCGCTGGCCCTGGTAGCCGGTCAAAAGCGCCGCTGACCGTGGTGCCACGACCAACTCGCGGGCGTCGACATCGGTCAGCGGTAACGCGCGGTAGGCGGCGTCTTCAAGCAACTCGAACGTATTCCCGGCGAGACCGAAGGCGATCAATGCGCCAAACCGCGGGTGGGTCGAGGCGCGGATCATGGTAGCCACCCCTTTTGGTGCCATCCGCTGCACATGTAGCACCTCGTCGCCGGTCAGTTCGGACAGCTCCGCGAACGCGGTGACCACCGACGTCGCATCGGGCAGGTCGAGTCGCGTGCCCTCGCGATCGGGACGCCCGCGCCACCGCGCGGAGGTCGCCTTCACCGCCACCGGAAAGCCCAGTTCGCGCGCCGCGGCCGAGGCCTCGTGGATGGTTCGGACCTCGATGAACGGGACCATGCCTATCCCGTACTGCCCGAGCAGTTCGGCGGTCACCACTGGGCTCAGCGCGACGGTCTCGTTGTCGTTCTCGGCGAGCAGTTCGCGGATCTGAGCGCGCACCGTTACTGGGTCTATTCCCTCTGGTCGTGTCGTCGTCGGCTCGGCGCGCCGCCGCCAAGCGCGGTAGTGCCACGCGTGTGCCAGCGCCGTCGCGGCGCGCTCAGGGCTGGGATAGCTGGGAATGGAACCGCGTGCCGGCGAGCCGTCACCACCGGGCACCGACAGCATGCCCTCGTTGCCCAGAAAGGTTGACACGACGGGCTTGTCGGAGTTCGCGGTGGCGGCCAGCAGCGCCGCGGTGAACTCGTCGGTCGCCACGGCGACGGGCGGGACGAACACCGCAACGACCGCATCGCATACTTCATCTTCGGCGGCGGCCGCCACCGCTGCGCTGAACTCCTGCGCCGAGGCGCCGGGGCCGACGTCCACACTGTCGACCACGTCAAGACCGAGCCCGGCGCCGACCGACGCGGCTAGCGCGCCGAGCGCCGACGAGTTCCCGACGATCGCCGTGCGCGGCCCCTCTGGCAACGGTTGATACGCCAGCAGGGCGCTGACGTCGAACAGTTCGGAGATGGTCGGCACACCGATGATGCCGGCCTGCTCGTACACCATCTGCGCGATGCGGGTATCCCCGAACGCGGGGGTGTTTACCGCGACGATCGGCTTGGACCGCGACACCCGTCGCGCGATGCGCGAGAATTTCCGCGGGTTGCCAAGGCTCTCCAAGTACAGCAATACGACATCGGTGGAGTCGTCGGTGTCCCAATACTGCAACACGTCGTTGCCCGAGACGTCTGCCCGGTTGCCGGCCGAGACAAAGGTCGACAACCCGATCTGCCGCCGAGCGGCGGAATCGAGAATCGTAATGCCCAGGGTGCCCGACTGACAAAAGAATCCGACCCGCCCGGGCGCGGGGATCAGCGGTGCGAGCGTCGCGTTGAGCGACACGTCGGGATCGTTGTTCACGACGCCGAGCGCGTTGGGTCCGACCAGGCGCATCCCGTGCTCGCGGACGGCGGCGACCAACCGCCGCTGGCTCTCCTGCCCCGCCTCACCGGATTCGGCGAAACCCGACGAGACGACGAGAAGTGTCTTCACCCCCTTGGCCAGGCAGTCGTCGAGCACCTCGTCGACGACGGCGGCCGGCACCGCCACCACCGCGAGGTCGACGGGGTCGGGAATGTCGCGCACCGTCGGATAGGCGCGGATTCCCAGCACCGACGGGGTGCGCGAGGGAGGTACAGCATCCTGACGCGTACCGCGCGCGGTCCGGTCGGCACGGCGCGCATTGTCGTCGTCCGCGCCGTCGGCGGACCGTTGCCCGGGTCCGTTCACCGGATACACCGGTCCGGTGAATCCGGCTGAGATGATGTTGGCGAGGAGCACGTTGCCGACTTTCCGCCGATCTGCCGACGCCCCAATCACCGCCACCGATGTCGGCCGCAGGAGATTGGCGATACTGCGCGCCTCCGACGCCCGCTCGCGACCGTTGCGAACCGACAGCAGCGCCTCGGTCGGGTCAATGAGGAACTCGACGTGCACGTTGGCCCCGTCGAAACTGCGGCTCAACTGGTAGCCCGCCGCCCGGAAGACGGTCACCATCGTGGTGTTCTCGGCGAGGACCTCCGCCTCAAAGCGGGTGAAGCCGTTCTCTGCGGCAGCGCCGGCGAGGTGCTCGAGCAGGATGGGTCCGAGCCCACGGCCCTGATGCGCGTCGTCAACGACGAACGCAACCTCGGCCGACTCTGGGCGGCCCGAGGCGGCGAGTCCCTCGTAGACACCGATCGCAATGATCTTCCCGCCGAGCAGCGCGACCAGCGCCACTCGATCGCGATAGTCGACGGTGGTCATGCGCGCCACCTCGCGCGGCGGGAGTGTCGGCGTCGGTCCGAAGTAGCGCATGTACCGAGTGCGCTCGGACAGCCGTGAGTGGAACTCGACGACATCGTCGGCGTCGTCGGGCACGATCGGACGGATGTGCACCACACCGCCGTCGGAGGCCAGGACGTCGGCGGCCCATTCGCGCGGATACTCCCAGCGCGCACGGCCCTCGGCGTCCGGTCCGGCCTCGGCGGGTGTGGACTCGACGGCGGGTGCGGGATCAGTCACGGGGGTCCTCTGGGTCCAGGCCGTGGAGCGGGAACACGGCGCGCCGGGTGGCGAGAATGGTTCGGTCGGTCTGGCGGAAGCTGCGCTCTTCGACGCCCGGTGGCGGATCGGCCCCGGAGTCACCGTCCCACGGCGCGTAGTCGACGATGCCGCCGTCGCCCATGAGATCCACCGGATCGGCGGCGTATGCGGGGTCGACGGTGGCGGCCAGGTCGCGCGCGCGCGCCATCCACTCGTCGCCGATGCGCGTGGCCGGATCGACTTCCCGTCCCAGCGCCGCCGCGATCAGGTGCGTCCAGATCCGCGGCACCACGTTGACAACCCCGTACCCGCCGCCGCCGACGGCGAGCCATCGGCCCTCGCAGTACTTGTCGGCGAGGTCACGCATTGCCAGAATCGCCGCGCGCTGACCCTCGACAGTCAGCTGCAAGTCGGTCAGCGGATCGGCCGCGTGGCTGTCCGCACCACACTGGCTGACGATGATCTGCGGCTTGAACTCACCGATCAGCGACGGTACGACCGCGTGGAAAGCCCGGAGCCACAGCGAATCGACGATTCCGGGCATAAGGGCGATGTTGGCGGCCGATCCGGCGGCACCCGACCCGCCGATCTCCGTCGGCCATCCGGTGCCGGGCCACAGCGTCGCCGGATGCTGATGCAGGGAGACGGTGAGGACGCGCGGATCGTCGGCGAACGCCCGCTCCACACCGTCGCCGTGATGGGCATCGATGTCGATATAGGCGACGCGGTCGTAGCCGTGCTCGAGCAACCAGTCGATCGCGATGGCGCAATCGTTGTAGACACAGAAGCCGGCCGCGCGCCCCGCCATCGCGTGGTGCATACCGCCGCCAATATTGACCGCGCGGCGCACCTGGCCCCGCGCAATCGCCTGGGCACCGGCGATGGATCCCCCCACCAGCATTCGGGCCGCCTCGTGCATCCCGGGAAAGATCGGGTTGTCCATGTCGCCGAGGCCGTATAGCTGTTCGTAGATCGCCCGGTGCCGACCGCCCTCGGGTCGCCCCGCCTCACGAACGGCGTCGATGTACTGCCGGGTGTGGACGACGGTCAGCGCCGTGTCGTCGATGTCGACGGGCGGCAGCGGATCGATGCCGTCGAGGACGCCGAGCGACGTCGCCAGACTCATCGTCAGGACCAGTCGCACCGGGTTCATCGGGTGTTCGCGGGCCCACCGATATGCTTCGAAGCCGTCGCTCCAAATCACCGCTCCCGTTGTCGTCTCCGGCACATTGATCAGGCTAGCCCGTGCGCGTCTGAACGCGGCGCGGTTGGGGTTTCAAGGTACTGTGGCGTGAATGACTGGCGCGGGGATGAAAGGGCGCGGGGATTGCAGTGAATGACCTAGTCGACACCACCGAGATGTATTTGCGCACTATCTACGACCTCGAAGAAGAGGGCATTGTGCCACTGCGCGCGCGGATCGCCGAACGGTTGGAGCAGAGTGGCCCGACGGTTTCGCAGACCGTTGCGCGCATGGAGCGCGACGGACTGGTGCGTGTCGCCGGTGATCGGCATCTGGAGCTCACCGAAAAAGGGCGCGACTTGGCGGTCGCCGTCATGCGCAAGCACCGGCTTGCCGAACGGCTCCTCGTCGACGTCATCGGGCTTCCGTGGGATGAGGTGCACGACGAGGCATGCCGGTGGGAGCACGTGATGAGCGAGAACGTCGAGCGGCGTATTCTCGCGGTCCTCGACAATCCGACCACCTCCCCGTACGGGAACCCGATTCCGGGACTCGAACTGCTCGGGGCACGCTCCGAGCCGATCGACGACCATGCAGTCCGCATCGCTGAATTGTCGGGCTCCGACCCGCAGCCGGTGGTCGTCCGGCGCCTGTCCGAGCACGCCCAGTCCGACCAGGACTTGATCGTGACGCTCCGCGAGGTGGGCATCGTGCCCAATGCGCGCGTCACCGTGACCCGAACGGGCCGGTCGTTCGTGGTGACCACCCCCGGCCATGCGGGCCTCGAACTGCCCGAGGAGATGGCGCACTCGATCTTCGTCGAACGAGCCTGACCGGCTAGGGATACCGGTTGCGCGACAGCGGGGGAAGCGACACGCCCAACCCGGCGGCAACCGAGTACGAGTCGGCGAGAACCTCCCACAGCATTGTCGGGTGGACCCCGCCAACCAGCGCGGTGTTCAGCAGTACGGCGAGGCGCCACGTCGGGCAGGCCAGAAGTGCGGCATCAAGCGCGACGCCGGCATAGGCCCCTTCACCGCCCAGGTAGTACAGGTGGGCCAGCATCGTCGCGGCACTGGCCCTCGTCTCTGCCCGTGTGCGGCGGACCAGATCGCGCCACACCCCCTCCACGACGAACCGGTGTTCGGTGCCGCCCAGCGCCAGGAGCGCGTCACGCACGCCGAGGCTGACCACGGCCCGGCTCAACAGTTCAACATTGGCGCAGGTCATCTCAGGCATCTGGTCACCGGTCAACAGCGTCACGGCCGCACGCAACAGGGTCTCATCACCGGTCGCCGGCTCCCTTCGGCGGACACGCCGGGAACGGCCGCCGCACGCGTCGTCGGTGCAGTGCCCGATGGGTGCCAGGGAGGCGGCCACGTCATTGCGGCTCGCCATGACCACCCGCCCAGTCCGCAACGACCGCTCCAGCGCCACCGGCGACGCCTGCGGATCGCCGAGCAGGCCGCAGCCGAACCCCCCGTCGTCGAGTCCGATGGCCTGCGGGACGGCCGGATCGCATCCGGCCGGCCCTAGTCCTTCCAACGCCCACCACGCGGTGTACCACGGTGCTCCGGCGGCGAACCGCTCGAGCACGAAGCCCGCACGGACGCCACCGGGCACCCCGGCCCGCACCAGGGCCCGGTCCATCTCCGCACACACCTGCCGGTAGACCGGTGAGGCCAAGCCGAAGCGATCGTCGGCAATGGCGACGGCGGTCGCCAGCACGGCGGCCCGCTCGCACACCTGACCGATGTCTGCCATGGTTGCGCGCATCTGCTCGGTCGGTTCGCCATCGGCGTCGAGCAGCAGGTCGTGACGGGCGGTGACCGCGACCGACGCGCCGGCGTCGAACGCAACCACCACCAGCGATTGCTCAGGGAGGAAGCCGAGCAGACCGGGGATCGCGGTCAGCAGGCTCGTGGTGTCCAGGGATACGGTCGGCATCATGTTCGTCATGCCAACTGAGACGCAGCCCAGACCGATTCGGTTCCGCCGCGTCCCTCACCGCCTCACCTCAGACCGACCGCCGCGACCGCCTGGAACAGCGTGACCAGTGCCGGGTCGGCCGCAGCCGTCGGATCGATGTCCCCGACCGTCCGCCGCGTCGCGTACACGCGGACATCGCCGCGCTGCGCGAGCAACAACGTCGTGGTGACCGGTGTGACTCCCGGACTGGCATCGGTCCGGGTATAGCCGGCGACCGCGGCACCGCGAACCGGCGGCACCTGGTCCAGCAGGCGCTGGGTCACGACCACCGGGGACGCCGACGAGCGACGGTAGTCACCGCAGCGCGCCACCGCGGCCATCACCTCGCCGAGGGGCTCCGTCGTCCGGGTGATGACGGTCGTGTACGCCGGCGGTGGCGCACCGGGAGCACCGGCCCCGCCGAACCCGGTCTGCACGACGGTGTCGGTGGCCAGCGCCGAAATCGGCTGGGGCGCACAGCCCGGTGGCTCGATCTGTGCCCCCACCGGCATCCCGGAGATGTCACCGGCAATGGCCGGCAGTTGCGCTGGGGCCACCCGGGTGACTGCTGCGCCGGGTTCGATCGGGAACGCCGAGGCGGACACGCTGCGTTCCACCAGCGCGTCGTGTGGATCACCGGCGACGGAGCACGCCCCCGACACCAGGACCGCGGCGAGCCCCAATCCGGTGATGCACGCCGCCCGGACGGTTCGCCGAACCTCAGCTGTCACATCAATCACACCTTTTACTGTGCCAGCTGGTGTCTGGGAATTCCAGCCCAGCATCTGGTGTTGATCGCGTTAGCAGTCCCGGACCCAAATCTGGGACAATCGACTATCCCTGTTGATGGAGGATGAATGGCCTTCCAGCCCGCTGAGCACAGCTCGCTGTACGAGCTGGAGTTCCCGGCTCCCTCGGTGTCCAAGAGCACCGGGGCCGGACCTGTACTGGTGCACGCCCTCGACGGCTTCGCCGACGCCGGAAACGCCGTCGCACTTGCCGCGAGCCACCTGCGCGACAGCCTCGACTCCGAATTGGTCGCCACCTTCCACCCCGACGAACTCATCGACTACCGCTCGCGGCGGCCCGTCGTGGACTTCTCCGGGCAGGCGTTCACCGGCATCGAAATGCCGTCGCTGACGGTGCACGCGATCCGTGACAACACCGGCGAACCCTTCCTACTGCTCTCCGGTGCCGAGCCAGACCTGCGCTGGGAGCAGTTCAGCGCCGCGGTCCGCGGACTGTCCGACCGGTTCGGCGTCAGCGACGTCGTCGGCCTCAATGCCATTCCGATGGCGGTGCCGCACACCCGGCCGTCGACGATCACCGCGCACGGCAGTGACGTTGAATTCCTCGGCGACATGCCACGGTGGGGATCGCCGATGAAGTTGCCCGGTAGCGCGTCGATGATGCTCGAACTGCGGCTGTCCGAACACGGCTACCGCACCTCGGGCCTGTCGGTGCACGTCCCCCACTACCTCGCTCAGTCGACCTATCCGGCGGCCTCGTCGCGGCTACTGTCCGGCCTGTCGGCATTGACCGGCCTCGAGCTACCGACCGCGGCGCTCGACAATGCGGCCGACTCGCTGCGCGTCCAGGTCGACAAGGAGCTGGCGAACAACGAGGAGGTCTCGTCGGTGGTCGCGGCGCTTGAATCGCAGTACGATTCGTACACCGCCGCCACCGAGCAGCAGGCGTCGCTGCTGGCCGCCGATGAGCCGTTGCCCAGTGCCGACGAGATCGGCGATGAATTCCAGCGCTACCTCGCCGAGCAGGCCCGCCAGTCGGGAGACGGCGGAGCGGACAACGATGGTCCGTCTCCGGCGTGAGCGAACCACTCGGCGCTGACCCGGAGCGCGCCGCGCTGCGGGTCAGTGCCGATCCGGCCACGGGCTACGACGAGTTCGAGGAATGGGCCGCCGCCGGCGACCTGGCCCTCTATCCCCACCAGGCCGAGGCCCTGCTCGAATTGGCCGCCGGCAGCCACGTGATCCTGGCGACCCCGACCGGATCGGGTAAGTCCCTCGTCGCCACGGGTGCGATCGCGTTCGCCCGGGCGCGCGGGGATCGTGTCTACTACACCGCGCCCATCAAGGCCTTGGTCAGCGAGAAGTTCTTTGCGTTGTGCGAGGTTTTCGGCGCAGCGCAAGTCGGACTGGCGACCGGTGACGCGTCGGTCAACCCTGATGCACCGATCATCTGCGCGACCGCCGAGGTCGTCGCCAACATCGCGCTGCGCGAGGGTGCCGAGTCCACGATCGGGCTGCTCGTCGCCGACGAATTCCACTACTACGGCGATCCCGACCGGGGGTGGGCGTGGCAAGTCCCGCTGATCGAGTTGCCCCGCACCCAATTCCTGCTCATGTCCGCGACTCTCGGCGAGGTCGGATTCTTCGTCGACGACCTGCGGCGTCGCACCGGGCGCGACGTGGCTGCCGTGACCGATGCGGTGCGTCCGGTCCCCCTCGAATTCGCCTACACCCTGACCCCGGTCCACGAGACGATCGAGGGACTCATCGGCGAGGGAAGGGCTCCGGTCTACGTGGTCCACTTCACCCAGGCCGCCGCCGTCGAACGCGCCCAGGCCCTGCTGAGCGCGTCGATCGCCGATCGGGCGACCAAGGAGGCACTCGTCGAGGCGATCGGCGACTTCCGATTCGGCACCGGATTCGGCAAGACCCTCTCGAAACTGCTCCGGTCCGGGATCGGCGTGCACCACGCCGGAATGCTCCCCCGCTACCGTCGCCTCGTCGAACGGCTCGCACAGCAGGGATTGCTGCGGGTCGTCGCAGGCACCGACACCCTCGGTGTCGGGATCAACGTGCCCATCCGGACCGTGTTGTTCGCCTCACTGAGCAAATACGACGGCCGCCGCGTCCGGCGCCTGCGGGCGCGTGAATTCCACCAAATCGCCGGCCGTGCCGGACGGGCGGGCTTCGACACCGTCGGCTACGTGGTCGCACAGGCACCCGACCACGACGTCGAGAACGCGCGGGCGGTCGCCAAAGCGGGCACCGACCCGAAAAAGATGCGCAAGATCGTCCGGCGACGTGCGCCGGAGGGTTTCGTATCGTGGGGCGAGAAGACGTTTGAGTCGCTGACCACGGCCGAAGACGAGCCGCTGCGATCACATTTCCAGATGACGACCGCCATGCTGATGGAGGTCATCTCCCGCCCCGGCGACTGTTTCGCCGCCGTCCGCCACCTGCTCGAGGACAGCCACGAGCCGCGCGGCCGCCAGTTGTCGCACATGCGGCACACCATCGCCCTGTACCGCGATCTACTCGACACAGGCATCGTTGCCCGGCTGGCCGAACCTGATGCTCACGGCAAGGCAATCGCCCTATCTGTGGACGTACCGGCGAACTTCGCGTTGACCAACCCCTTGTCGGCCTTCGCCCTCGCCGCCTTCGATCTACTCGATGAGCAGTCGGCGGACTACGTACTCGACGTCGTTTCGGTGATCGAGGCCACCCTCGACGATCCGCGGCCGGTCTTGATCGCCCAGCGCAAAGGTGCCCGCGACAGCGCGATGGCCGAGTTCAAGGCCGCCGGAATGGAGTATGAGGAGCGCATCGCCCGCCTGGACGAGGTCACCTGGCCGCAACCGCTGCGCGACCTGGTCGACGAGGCATTCACAATCTATCGGCGCGGCCACCCGTGGGTGTCGTCGACTCCGCCGTCTCCCAAGTCGGTGCTTCGAGAGATGCTCGAAGCAGATATGACCTTCAACGAGTTGATCGCCAAACACGGGCTCGCACGCAGCGAGGGCGTGGTGCTCCGCTATCTGACGGACTGCTATCGCGCGCTGCGCAGCGGCCTGCCGCAGAAGCTGGTCGACAACGTCGACCTGTCGGCCGTCACCGACCGGCTCGGCGCGGTGATCCGCGAGACGGACTCCAGCCTCCTCGACGAATGGTCGGCGCTGACCGACCGGACGCTCTAGACCCAGCGAAAACTAGGCGCAGCGGAAATTCTTGGTGCTCCAGTACAGCGCGTTCGGCGCGTCGGGGTGCTTGGTGGCGAACTCCTCGGTGCGGATGTAATTCGGCCCGTCGGCCAGGCTCAGGACACCGTCGGTGCCGCGCACCAGCGTCACCGCGACAATGCATCCCGCGCCCCGACCGGGCTTGAATGCCTTGGCCATCTCACTGTTGTACGCTGCCGGGTCCCACCAACCGAGCATGGTCCAGGTGCCGTCGTTGTGGAACTGGCGCGTCTGCTCCCGGTTCAGCAGGAATCCCTGCCACTTCGCCCCGGTGGTGCTGGTGCCGCTGATCGGCACCGGAAAGTTCTCGGTGTAGCGCGGCGCGGCATGCGCCCCGCCCGTGCCGGCCGTCGCGACGGTCGCGGCGCCCACTGCCGCAGTCAGTGTGGCCAATGCCGCCTTGCCCAGGTGGTGCATCATCATCCTCACGGTCAGGGTTGGTTTGCACCATTCTAGGTAAGAGTCCACGGTGGCTCAATCGGATCTGGCAACGTCGGACCTGAATCCATCCGCACACTCGTCCGGTGCGACGGCTTCCCTGTCCGACGGTGGAATATGCGGCGCCCCGCGACCGTTGGTTGCGGTATGCGTTATGACGACGAATACTCCCCCAGCCCGTCCGCCTGGGTGCGCGACCAGGTGGCGGCGTACGAGAGATCGGGCGGAACCGAGGGCACCACGCTTCCGGGCAGCGAGCTGCCCGTGGTCATCGTGACGATGCGGGGAGCCAAAACGGGAAAGCTCCGCAAAGTGCCACTGATGCGCGTCGAGCATGGCGGCGAATACTTGGCCGTGGCCTCAAAAGGCGGATCCCCGGCGAACCCGGTCTGGTACCACAACCTGCTCGCCGACCCTGCGGTTCAATTGCGCGACGCCACCGCCGTCGGCGCCTACACAGCCCGCCAGATCTCCGACCCGCAACAGCGCGCCCTGTGGTGGCAGCGCGCGGTGGCCGCCTACCCCCCGTATGCCGATTACGCGGCCAAGGCCGGCCGGGTGATCCCGATCTTCTTGCTCAGCCCGGCCGGCTGACCGGCAACGCGTTCCCGACCGGACGGATCTCGGTCGTCGGCGAGGCACCGGCGATCATCACCGTCAGCATCTGCGCGAGACGCGCGTACGGCGCAGCGCGGCCCGCCGACTCGCGGTACACCAGTCCGATCCGGCGGCCCGGACGCGGCGGCGCGAACGTGGCGGTCGCGAGTCGGCCGCCCGCCGTCTCTGCGTCGACCGCTGTCGCCGGGATCAGCGTGACACCGAGCCCGCCTTCGACGCACTGGACCGCGGTTGCCAACGAGGCGGCGCGGGTCTGGCCCAGGTCCGGCCGGAACCCAGCGAGCTGACACACTTCCAGCGCCTGGTCGCGCAGGCAATGGCCCTCGTCGAGCAAGAGCAGCGGGAGTTCGGCCATCGCCGCGGGGTCGACGCGTTTGCGGCCGGCCAGACGGTGCCCCCGAGGCAGCGCGAGCACGAAGTCCTCGTCGTACATGGGGATCTCGGCAATCCCCGGCGCGTCGGCGGGCAGGGCCAGGACGGCAAGATCGAGCGAGCCGTCGCGCAGCTGCTCGAGCAGCCGCGCGGTCTGGTTCTCCACGACCAGCAACGAAAGGTCAGGCAACTGCGCGGCGACTCCGGCGAGGATGGCCGGCAGGGTGTACGGCGCGACGGTGGGGATCAGCCCCAGTCGCAGCTTGCCGCGAAGCGGATCCTCTGCACCACGGGCCGCGAACGCCAACTCGTCGACGGCGCGCACCACTGCGGCCGCACGGGGCAGCAACTCCTCGCCCTGCGATGTCAAGAAGACACGCCGGGTCGTCCGCTCAACCAAACGCATCGCCAAACCCGATTCCAGGGTTGCCAGCGCCTGCGACAGTGCCGGCTGACTTATCCCCAATTCTGTTGCAGCACTTCCAAAGTGGAGTTTGCGAGCGATCGCGACGAAGGCGCGCAGGCCGGCGATCGACGGGTGATAACTTTGATCGGTCATAGCTATCAATATAGTGCTAATCATCACGTAGCCCTTTTAGGCGCAGTCGACGACAATGGATGACAGCAAACCCCGCACCCCTACGCAACGGAGAATCCCGATGGCACTCTTGACGATTGGCGACCAGTTCCCGGCCTACCACCTGACCGCGGTGATCGGCGGCGACCTGTCCGCCGTCAACGCCCAGCAGCCCGACGACTACTTCACCCAGGTCTCCAGCGAGGACTACGCCGGCAAATGGCGCATCGTGTTCTTCTGGCCGAAGGACTTCACCTTTGTGTGTCCTACCGAGATCGCCGCATTCGGCAAGCTCAACGAAGAGTTCGCCGATCGTGATGCCCAGGTGCTCGGCGCCTCGATCGACAGCGAGTTCGTCCATTTCCAGTGGCGTGCCCAGCACGAAGAGCTCAAGACGCTGCCGTTCCCGATGCTGAGCGACATCAAACGCGAACTCGTCGAGGCCACCGGCGTCCTCAATGCCGATGGCGTTGCGGACCGCGCAACCTTCATCGTCGACCCGAACAACGAGATCCAGTTCGTATCGGTGACCGCCGGGTCGGTGGGCCGCAACGTCGACGAGGTGCTGCGCGTGCTCGACGCCCTACAGTCCGACGAACTGTGCGCCTGCAACTGGCGCAAGGGCGATCCGACCATTGCGGCCGGCGAACTGATGAGCGCGAGCGTCTGATACCGATGAGCATCGACAACCTCAAAGCGGCGCTGCCCGAGTACGCCAAGGACCTCAAGCTCAATCTGGGGACCCTCAGCCGCACCACCGAGCTCACCGAGCAGCAGCTGTGGGGCACATTCTTAGCGTCGGCCGTGGCCACCGGCAATGCAACGGTGATCGCGGAACTGAGTGACGAGGCTGCCGATATCCTCTCCGGCGAGGCCTACAACGCCGCACTGGGCGCCGCGTCGATTATGGGCATGAACAATGTCGCCTACCGCGCCAAGAGCTTCCTCGGCGAGGACTACAGCGAGGTGCGGATGGGCCTGCGCATGAACATCATCGGCAACCCGGGAGTGGCGAAGGAGGACTTCGAGCTCTGGAGTCTGGCCGTCTCGACCATCAACGGCTGCCATGACTGCACCGCCGCCCACGCCGACGTCGTGCGCCAGGCCGGGCTGACCAAGGAACAGGTCTGGGAAGCCGTCAAGGTCGCGGCGACGATCAACGGTGTCGCGGCCGCGCTCACCGCGAAGAGCGCGCTGAGCTAGGGGTTCGCCCACCGACGCCTGCCCCGGTCCGCACTGCGGATCGGGGCATCGTCATCCCGCCGCTACAACTGCTCGAGGGCCCCCCCAAAGCGGCGCGCCATATCCTCCACCTGCTCGGGCGTCATCACGAATGACGGCGAGATCTGTAGCGCGCCCTGACCGGCCGCTCGGGTCACCACGCCGGCCCGGCGCAGCCCGGCGACCGCCGCCGGAGCTTGGGCCGCGTCGGCGAGCTGGACCGCGGTGACCGCACCGAGTCCGGTGCGCACCTCCGAGACGGTGTCGAGTTCAGCGAGCGGCGAGAAGGCTGCGGCCAGTTCGCCCTCCAGCGCGCTGGCCCGCTCGAGCAGGTTCTCCCGCTCAAGGATGTCGAGGTTGGCAATGGCAGCAGCAGCGGCGCCGGCGTGACTGCCGTAGGTGTAGCCGTGCCGCCACCACACACCGCCCCCGAAGAAGGGTTCGGCCAGGCGAGGTGCGATGAATACCGCACCCATCGGCACATAGCCCGATGTCAACCCTTTGGCCGTGACAATCATGTCCGGCTCCAGGCCGAAGCGCGACGACGCAAACCATTCTTGGCCGCCGATCCGCCCGAATCCGGTCACGACCTCGTCGGCGACGAAAAGGATGTCATGGTCTCGGCAGATCCCGCGCACCTCGTCGAGATACCCCTCGGGCGGCAGGTAGATCCCGCCCGCGCCGATGATCGGCTCGCAGAAAAAGGCGGCAATCCGCTCAGCGCCGACGCGTTCGATCAAGCCCAGCAAGCTTTTCGCATCGTCCCAGTTGATCGTCTCCACACCGGGCATCAATTCGCCGTATCCTTCGCCGTTTGCGGGGATTCCCGCCAACGATGTACCGGCCACATGCATCCCGTGATAGGCCTTCGACCGACCAACCATGATGGTCTTCTCCGGCTGTCCAACCTCGTGCCAGTAGCGGCGGGCCAGCTTGGTCGCCGTCTCGACCGCATCACTGCCGCCGGAGGTGAAGAAGATCTTGCTGCCCGGCACCGGCGCGATTGCCGAGAGCCGCTCCGCCAGCTCGATTGAGACATCCGCGGCGTGATCACCGAAGCCAGAGAAGTGGGCCAGCTTCGACAACTGTTTGGCCACCGCGTCGGCGACCTCGGTACGACCGTGCCCGATGTTGGTGAACCATAGGCCGGCGGTCGCGTCGAGGTAGCGGTTGTCCTCGGCATCGAAGACGTATGCGCCCTCGCCGCGGGTGAGGACAAAGGGACCGGTGTGCACGACGGCACCCATATCGGCAAAACCATGCCAGAGCGAATAGGTCATGGTTCCATCATGGCGGACCGGGCTGCCGCCCGCGCAACCGGCCGGGTAGGGCGGAGTCGATCGACCCGGGCCCGCAAACCACACGTAGGCTGGACGATCATGTCGCCGTCCACCCCAGCCCGATCGCGCGGACCCGGCCCCGACCTGATCGCAGCGCGGCGAGCACGACTCCCGACCATCACCTTTCCCGACGACCTGCCCGTCAGCTTGCGGCGCGACGAGATCACCGAGGCGTTGCTCAACCACCAGGTCATCGTGGTGGCAGGCGAAACCGGCTCGGGCAAGACGACGCAGCTGCCGAAGATCTGCCTCGCCGCCGGCCGCGGCATCGACGGGATCATCGGCCACACCCAACCTCGTCGAATCGCGGCGTCCTCGGTGGCCGAACGGATCGCGGCCGAGACGGAGACCGAGTTGGGCGACGCGGTCGGCTACTGCGTACGATTCGCCGATCGGGTCTCCGACACCACGCTGGTGAAGGTGATGACTGACGGCATCCTATTGGCTGAGATCTCTCGCGACCCCATGCTGCGCGCCTACGACACGCTGATCATCGACGAGGCACACGAACGCAGTCTCAACATCGACTTCATCCTCGGCTTTCTCAAGCGGCTGCTCCCCCGCCGACAGGACCTGAAGGTCATCATTACCTCGGCGACCATCGAACCCGAGCGATTCGCCCGACATTTCGCGTCGGCTGAGGACATCGTGCCGATCATCGAGGTCTCCGGCCGGGCCCACCCCGTCGAACTGCGATACCGCCCGCCGGAGCCGGACGTCGAGCTCATCGCCGCGATCGATGGCGCCGTCACCGAACTCTGGGCCGGGGCAACGGGTGACATACTGGTATTTCTGCCCACCGAGCGCGATATCCGGGAGGCGGCAAAGATCCTTTCACACTGGCTCAATCGTGGCGCGGAGATCGTCCCGCTCTACGCCCGGTTGTCCATGGCCGACCAGCGCCGCGTGTTCGCCCCCTCTAATGGGCGCCGGATCGTCCTGGCCACCAACGTCGCCGAAACCTCGCTGACGGTCCCGGGTATTCGCTACGTCGTGGATTCCGGAACCGCGCGCATGTCCCGCTACTCGACGCGCACCAAGGTCACCCGACTGCCCATCGAGCCGATCTCGCAGGCCAGCGCACGTCAGCGGGCCGGTCGCTGCGGACGGGTGGCGGCCGGCGTATGCATCCGCCTCTACGACGAAGCTGACTACGATTCGCGGCCGCCCTACACCGACCCGGAAATCCTGCGCGCGAACCTCGCCGGGGTGATCCTCTCGATGGTGTCACTGAGACTCGGCGACATCGCCGACTTCGGGTTCGTCTCGCCTCCGTCGCCCCGTGCGATCGCCGACGGCCTGGCCGAACTTGGCGAACTCGGCGCGGTCACCCTCCGATCCGACCGGCCACCCAAGCTGACCGCCGTCGGCCGCGCGCTCGCCCGCCTGCCGATCGACCCTCGACCGGCACGCATGCTCGTCGCTGCCCGGGATCTCGGCTGCGTCGACGACGTTCTCGTCGTCGCCGCCGCGCTGTCCATCCCCGATGTGCGAATGCGGCCCGCCGAGAAGCGCGAGTCGGCCGATGAGGCACACCGCCGTTTCGACGAACCTGGCTCGGACTTCCTCGCCCTACTCAATCTCTGGGACTATCTGCAGGAGTCGCGGACGTCGTTGTCGGCCGGCCAATTCCGACGACAGTGCGACCGCGAGTTCCTGCACTGGACCCGGATCCGCGAGTGGCGCGACCTGCACCGCCAGTTGCAGCGAACCGTCAGCGACCTCGGTTGGCCGACCGACCGGGACCGCGAACGCAACCCCGAAGCCGTCCACCAGGCGATTCTCGCGGGCCTCCTGTCCAACATCGCGGCCCGCAAAGGTGACTCCCGGGAATACCAGGGAGCACGCAACACCTCGCTCATGATCTTCCCCTCGTCGTCGATGGCCAAGAAGCCGCCGTCCTTCCTGATGGCCGCCGAACTCATCGAGACGTCCCGCACCTATGCGAGCACAGTCGCGCGCATCGATCCGGCATGGGCCGAACGTCTCGCCGGAGACCTCTGCAAACGGGCCTACAGCGAACCGCACTGGTCGTCGCGGCGCGGCGCGACCATGGCCTACGAACGGGTCACCCTCTTCGGTGTGACGCTGGTTGCCGCACGCCTGGTGACCTACACCCGGATCGATCCGCCGATGTGTCGCGAGATGTTCGTCCGACACGCTCTTGTGGAGGGTGACTGGCGCACCAAACACGCCTTCTTCAGCCGTAACCGCGCGCTCCTCGACGACGCCGCCGAAGCAGAAAGCCGCGCCCGCCGGCGCGACCTGGTCATCAGCGCGGATCAGCTCTTCTCGTTTTACGACGCACGGATACCGGCCGACGTCGTATCGGGCCAGCACTTCGACTCCTGGTGGAAGGACGCCTCCGGGCGGGACGCGACCCAGCTGGATCTGCGCGCCGACGACGTGGTCGCCGGAGCCGACGTGTCCGAAACCGACTACCCCGGGACGTGGGCCCAGGGTGAGCTCCGCCTGACCCTGCGCTACAAGTTCGCTCCTGGCGACCCGGCCGACGGCGTAACCGTCGAGATTCCACGGGAACTCGTCGACCATGTCCGGCCCGCCGGATTCGACTGGTCCGTTCCGGGCATGCGCGAAGATCTCGTCACCGCTCTGATCAAAACCCTGCCCAAACAGGTCCGCAAGCTGGCGTCGCCGGCATCCCAATACGCGGCCGCGGCGATCGCACGACTCACCCCGCGCAGCGAACCCCTGATAACGGGCCTGGCACGCGAACTCTCGGCACTCACGAGGACAACCGTCTCGCCCGGCCTCTTTGCGCCGGACCGGATCGATGACCACCTGCGGATGAACTTCGCCGTGGTCGACGCGCGCGGCCGCACCGTCGCCAGCAGCCGGACGCTGTCCGCCCTGCAGCATCCCGTCACCGCCACACCCGCCACCACCGGCCCCACCCGGGTGAGCGCTGCGACCTGGACCGCGGAGACGTTCGGCAACCTCGACGACTCGGTAACCGCCGCGATCGCGGGGCAGCAGGTGACCCGCTTCCCCGGACTGGCGGTCCTCGACGAGAGGACGGTCGTATCGCAGTGGTACGCCACCGCCGCCGCCCGCGATAGCGCGCTCGTCGACGCCGTCGTGGTGCTTCTCGACGCGCAGACGACCGTGCCGTCGCGCAAGATCACCGCCGGGCTGACCCCGGGGCAGCGGCTCGCGCTGAGCCAGCAACCGTATTCTTCCCTCGAAGCGCTCCTGGCCGACTGCTCCCGGCGCGCCGTTCGGGATACCGTCGACCCGCGCGAGGCGGCCGCACTGCGGACCCCTGCCGAATTCGCCGCACTCCACGACCGCATCTCCCGCCTCATCACCGAGCGCGCGCCCGCGGCCTTCTTCGCTGCGCTCGACATCTTCGGCGAACTGCCCGACGTTCACACCGCAGTCGAAATGCGAACGGGGACCCTCGCCGCCGACGACGTGGCCGAGCAAGTGTCCAACCTGGTGTTCGACGGATTCATCCGAGCAACCCCCACCACCCACCTGAACGAGATTCCGCGCTACCTCGCGGCAGCCGTCACCCGGCTCGACGCCCTCGACACCAACGCCGCCCGTGATCGCGACGCCACCGGATCAGTCGACCGCGTCGTGGAGAGGTGGAACCAACGGCTGGAACAGTTGCCCGTGTCGCGGCGCGACGCGTTCAACGAGTACGCGCACTGGATGGTCGAGGAACTGAGAGTCGGCCTGTACGCCCAGCGCCTCGGCACCGCCTACCCCGTCTCCGAGAAGCGCGTCGTCAAGGCCTTCGACTCGTTTCGCTGAGGCCGGACCGATCAGGTCAGGCCCGGTTCGCTTGCAGTACGTCGATCTCGCGCTGAAAGTCGTCGAGCGATTCGAATGACCGGTACACCGAGGCGAAACGCAGGTAGGCCACCTCGTCGAGATCGCGCAACGGCCCGAGAATCGCAAGTCCGACCTCGTTGCTCGGGATCTCGGCCGACCCCGACGACCGCACGGCGTCCTCCACCTGCTGAGCCAGCTGGGCGAGCGCGTCTTCGTCGACCTGTCGTCCCTGACACGCTCGGCGAACGCCGCGCATGACCTTCTCGCGGCTGAACGGCTCGGTAACCCCGTTGCGCTTGACGACGGCCAGCACCGCGTTCTCCACCGTGGTGAAACGGCGACCACACTCCGGGCAGGACCGGCGGCGGCGGATCGCCTGACCCTCATCGGCGAGTCTGGAGTCCACAACCTTGGTGTCCACATGCTTGCAGAAGGGACAATGCATGCCCCCAACAGTACCGGCGGGCCCGACTGCGCCGAACGCCGCTCAGCGATAGACCGGAACGACCAGCGCCTGGCCGACGGACAGCGTCGCCGATGTTAGACCGTTCAACGCCCGGAGCTGGTTCATCACGGCCTGCCGTGACACATCCGGCGCAACGCGGGCCGCCACCGCGTTCAGCGTCTCGCCGCCGCGCACGTGCACCACCGACGTGGTCACCGGATCGGGCGACGATGCGGCCGCATAGTCACCGCCGACAATGGCGAAGACCCACACCAAGGCGGCCAGCGCCGCGCCGGCGAGGATTCCGGCCACCGCCCGCCGGCGCGCGAATACCCGCGCGGCATCCGCCCCTACGAGCGGCTGTCGCGGATGGGCCGATCCACCGCAATCGGTTCCCCGCGCCGGCGGAGATGCCGACAGCCGGGGGTCACGCGGGCGCTTGGCAAGCGGCGTCACCCGACGTGAAGGAACCGGATTGGGGCGGTGCGTCACCGGTGCACTCATGATCGCTCCTCGTTCGTGTGTTCGATGAACTGATGTTCGAAGTTCTACCACGGCAGTCCGACAAAGTCATGCGACACATCGAACAAATGTTTGAAAGTGTCGGAGGATTTCGCTACCGTGACCACATCGAGAAGAGGAGAAGCCATGGCCAGGAAGAAGACGCCCCCATCCGGACTCACCGACTCACCGGCTGCCATCGAGGCAACGCTGACTCAGCGGCAGCGCGATGTCCTTGAAGTCATCCGCAAATCGGTTCGAGAACGTGGGTACCCCCCGAGCATCCGCGAGATCGGCGACGCGGTCGGCCTGGTCTCGACCTCCTCGGTGGCCTATCAACTGCGGACGCTGGAAACCAAAGGCCTCCTCAAACGCGATCCGCACCGGCCCCGCGCGGTGAATGTCGCCGTCGACCGAAACCAGCCCCCTCCCGGCGGTTCGGCCGAGGGGATGCCGACGCCGACCTATGTTCCCGTACTGGGACAGATCGCAGCGGGCGGCCCAATCCTCGCGGAGGAGGCCATCGAGGACGTGTTCCCCCTCCCTCGCGAACTAGTCGGCGACGGAGCACACTTTCTGCTCCGCGTGGTGGGCGAGTCCATGATCGGCGCAGCTATCTGCGATGGCGACTGGGTCGTCATACGTCAGCAGAACGTCGCCGACAACGGCGACATCGTGGCCGCGATGATCGACGGTGAGGCGACCGTGAAGACCTTCAAGCGCGACGACGGGCACGTGTGGTTGCTGCCACACAACCCGGTTTTCGACCCCATTCCGGGCGACCGGGCGGTCATCCTCGGCAAGGTCGTCACGGTGATGCGCCGAATCTGAGGCCTACCCGCTGTGCCGGCCGAACTCCTCGAGTTCGCCGGCCAGTGCTGCCGGCACCCGCACCCTCATCATCGTGCCGGTTTCGTGGTGCTCGGCAGAGCAGACTTCGCCGTCGGCGTGGATCCGGGAGACCACGTCACCGCGGTCGAAAGGCACGTTGACGAGCATTTCAACGTCGTGACGGCCCACCTCGGCACGAATCCGCTCGAACAACTCTGCCAGCCCCGCACCGGTGCGCGCCGACACGAACACCGCGCCCGGCAGCGCTGCAGCCAGTTCGGTGCGGGCCAGCGGAGTCATCGCATCAACCTTGTTGACCACCAGCAGTTCCGGCGGCGGTACCGATCCATTGGCCTCGAGGACCTCCCCAAGGACCGTGCGCACGGCGGCGACCTGATCGAGGGGAAAAGCCTCCGACCCGTCGACGACATGGATGAGCAGGTCCGCGTCGGCCACTTCTTCGAGGGTCGATCGGAAGGCCTCGATAAGCTGGGTCGGCAGGTGGCGCACAAATCCCACCGTGTCGGTGAACACCACCTCCCGACCGTCGTCCAATCGGGCCCGGCGGGTCGTCGGATCCAGCGTCGCGAACAACGCGTCCTGGACGAGCATGCCCGACCCGGTCATCGCGTTCACCAGACTCGACTTTCCCGCGTTCGTGTAGCCCACAACCGTGATGGCGGGCACGCCACTGCGATGCCGCTCCAACCGCTTGACGGTCCGCGCGGTCTTCATCGAACGGATCTCGCGCCGCAACTTCGCCATCCGCTCCCGGATCCGGCGGCGATCGGTCTCGATCTTCGTCTCACCCGGCCCGCGCAAACCCACACCGCCGTTACTGCCCGCCCGTCCGCCGGCCTGCCGGGACATCGACTCGCCCCAGCCCCGGAGCCTCGGGAGCATGTATTCCATCTGGGCCAACGACACCTGCGCCTTACCCTCCCGGCTGGTGGCGTGCTGGGCGAAGATGTCCAAGATGAGCGCGGTCCGGTCGACGACCTTCACCTTGACGATCTTCTCCAGCGCGTTCAATTGCGCGGGGGTCAGCTCGCCATCGGCGATCACCGTGTCGGCACCCGAAGCCACCACCACCTCGCGCAACTCCCCAGCCTTGCCGGAGCCGATATAGGTGGCCGCATCGGGGCTGCTGCGGCGCTGGATGATGGCGTCGAGCACCTCGGATCCGGCCGTCTCGGCGAGTGCGGCCAACTCGGCCATATTCGCGTGTGCTTGCGCTGCGGTTCCCGACGTCCACACGCCGACAAGGACCACGCGCTCAAGTCGGAGCTGCCGGTACTCGACTTCGGTGATGTCGGTGAGTTCTGTCGACAGGCCCGCGATGCGCTGTAGCGACGCCCGCTCGTCCAGTTGAAGATCGCCGGTAGTCGGCGCGGCGATAGATGCTTCGTGTTCGGTCATATCCATCCATGATGGCACCGCGGCGCCTCGACGCGCATCCTGGTTTATCCCAGTGCTCCGTCGAACAACTCTCCGCGCGCGACCAGTCGCGACGGCCCCCGCAGCGTCGAGGAACGCCCGCCGTCGGTGATCGCCACCTCAACGCGGCCGCCCGGCACACTGATGCGCAGCATCCCTTCGTCACGCTGCACAGACGCCAGCAGGGCGCTACCCGCCGCGACGAGCCCGGTCCCACAGCTGCGCGTCTCCCCCACCCCGCGCTCGATGACGCGCATCGAGGCGAGCAGTGAATCACCGACGTCGAGTGGCTCGGTCACGAGCTCTACGTTGACCCCGTCCGGGAACACCGCGGTGTCGAAGGCGGCGCCGGCGGTGAAATCCACTGCGGCAAGCTCGCTGTGCGTCAGGCCGGGGACGACGCATGCCAAGTGCGGATTACCGACGTCGACGGCCAGCCCCAGGTAGGCATGACCGGCGATCATCGCCGACGATGTCACCCCACGACGAACCGGGCCCATCGCGACGCTCACGTCCGCGTCCGTCTGCGTGACCGAGTGCAGGTGCACCCGTCGGGCACCCGCGCGGGAACCGACGACGAACTCGTCGGCATCGGTGAGCCCGCTCACCCGGCAGAAGTGGGCGAACACTCGGACGCCGTTGCCGCACATCTCGGCAATCGACCCGTCGCCGTTGCGGTAGTCCATGAATAGGTCGTCGGCAGCGATGCCCTCGCCCAGACCGGTGAGCACCCCCGCGTCGACGAGCGACCCGGCCCGGGCCACCCGCAGCAAGCCGTCGGCACCGATACCCCGCTGCCGATCACAGAGCGCGCCCACCGTTCCCGAATCGAGCGGCAGCACGACGCCCGGGTCATTGATGATGATGAAATCGTTCTGCGTACCGTGGCCCTTCCAGAAGTTCCGCGGTTGCGCCGGTGCGATGGTCACCGCGTCAGTCTAGTCGCGGATGTCGCGATAGTAGGCGGTGACGGCGTCGGTCAGGCCGGTGCCGCCACCGTCGAACCAGCGGATTCGGGGGTCCCGCCGAAACCAGGAGCGCTGGCGCCGTACGTAGCGCCGGGTTCCGGTGAACGTCAACTCACGTGCGCGGCCCAGGTCATACTCGCCATCGAGATGCGCCACGGCCTGCGCGTAACCGATCGCACGAATCGCCGTCTGCCCGTCACGCAGCCCGTGCTCGAGCAGACCGGATACCTCGTCGAGCAGGCCACGGGCGAACATTTCGTCGGTGCGCACGGCGATGAGACCGTCGAGTACCTCGGTCTCGCGGTCCACCCCGACAAGCACCGCATCCCAGCGGGGCGAGCCGATCCGCGGCTGGGAAGCGGCGAAAGGATGGCCGGTCAGTTCCACCACCTCGAGCGCCCGGACGATGCGGCGTCCGTCGGTGTCCAGAATCGTCTGCGCCGCCGCCGGATCCACCACCGCGAGGCGGCGGTGCATCTCCTGCGTTCCCGTGACCGCCAACTGCGCCTCGTAACGGGCCCGCACCGCGACATCGGTGGGCGGTAGTGACCACTGGTCCACCAGCGCCTGGAAATACATCATGGAGCCGCCGACGATGATCGGTGTCGCCCCCCGGCGGAGGGTCGCCTCGACGTCAGCGATCGCGGCGCGCTGATAGCGCGCAACCGTGGCCGTCTCCGCGACGTCGAGGACGTCGAGTTGGTGGTGGACAATCCCCCGACGCTCGGCGATCGACAGTTTGGCGGTGCCGATATCCATGCCGCGGTACTGCTGCATGGCATCGGCGTTGACGACCTCACCGGCGAGACGCTCGGCGAGGTCGAGGGCCAACTTCGACTTCCCGCTCGCGGTCGGGCCGACGACGACGATCGGCGGACACGCGCTCACCCGAACCGCCAGGTGACGACGTTGTAGCCCACCCCGAACGGCGCACCGGCGTAGCCGACGGTGGCCGTCGCAGAGCTGGGTGCGCAGGCGGCCGCAACCTCCCACACGCCTCGGCCGCGCGCCCCCCAGCGGGCACACCGGTCCCAGTCCAGCTCGCGTACCGCGTCCGGGTCGCCCGAGGCCAGTGCGGCGTCGATGTCCGCCTGCAGCGCGACGGCGTCGGGCGCGCATCCCCCACCGGGTGCCCCGTCGCTCAGATTGATCGCCCCATCACCGACGACCAGGAGCCCGACGGCCTCCGGCCCAGCAGCCAGCCGCGCGGCCAGATCTGCTCCCACGGCCCGGCACGTCGCCGGACCTGCGCCCGCCGCCACGACCACCGGACTGATCACCACCGGGTGCGCCTCGGGTGCGAGTTCGCGCGCCCATCCGGCAATCAGCATCGACGTCGGAAGGTGCGACTCTCCGGGCGCCGCATTCGGGCCCGGCTGGAGCGCAACATGGCGGTCGACACCGAATCCGCCGAAGGATCCCACACCGAGCACCTCGCCCGATTGACTGTCAGCGGTCGAATCCGCGACACCCACCCCCCACCAGGAACCGCTGAGCAGGGCCTGTTCGGCGATCGCCACCTGCATCGCGGTGCGAACGGGATCGAGCTCGACCACCCCGGGGCCGGACACCTCGGGCACCAGCGCTGGTGCGCCTGGGATGAATACCGCCGAAATCAACACAACCCACGACGCTAGTCGACCTGCTTGAATGGAGGCCAACGGCCCGGGTTCCCCCGATGCCGGCACAACCTGGCAGCCGTGACGCGCGGCACGATAACGGTGAGGACACCGCAATGACAGCCTCCGACTCCGAATCTCCGGCGACCGACGGGTCGAGCACGCCCAAACCCGGGCCCAAGCCCGGGCCGCGACCGGGCCCCAATCCCGGCGCGCGATCGGTGACCAACGCTCCCATCACGCATCAGCCCACTCGCGTCGGCGATCCACACCAATTCGGGCGGGTCGACGAGATGGGCATCGTGTGGCTCAAGACGGCCGACGGTGAGCGTGAGGTCGGACAGTGGCAGGCCGGGAGCCCGGAGGACGGCCTCGCCCACTTCTCCCGGCGCTTCGAGGACCTGGCCACCGAGGTCGAGATTCTCGAGGAGCGTCTGGCCGCACGATCGGGCGACCCGCGCAAGACCCGCGCGGCTGCACAACACTTGTTGGATGCCCTGCCCACCGCCCACGTCATCGGCAACGTGGCGGCGCTGCAGTCCCGGCTGCTCGCCATCACCGATACCGCCGACGAGGTCGCCGAGGAGGCCAAGGCGCAGCGCGCACATGATCGCGAGGCGGCAATCGCACGCAAAGAGGCACTGGCCGTCGAGGCCGAGACACTTGCGGACGATTCGACGCAGTGGAAGGACGCTGGCGATCGCATCCGCACGATCCTCGACGAGTGGCGGGAGATCAAAGGCATCGACCGAAAGTCAGATGATGCGCTGTGGAAGCGCTACGCCCGCGCCCGCGACAAGTTCAATCGGCGTCGCGGTACCCACTTCGCCGAACTCGACCGCGACCGGGGTGCGGCCAAAGACCGGAAGGAGGAACTCATCGCACAAGCCGAAGAGCTCTCCTCGTCAACCGACTGGGGCCCGACGGCGGGACGATTCCGTGACCTGATGACCGAGTGGAAGGGCGCCGGGCGCGGACCGCGAGATGTTGACGACGCCCTGTGGCAGCGGTTCAAAGCGGCTCAGGACATTTTCTTCTCGGCCCGCAACATCGATGCGGCGCAGCGCGACGACGAGTTCACCGCCAATGCCGAAGCGAAGTCGGCGCTGCTCGACGAAGCCGAGCGCACCATCGACACCGCCGATCTCGCCGCCGCACGCCGATCATTCCGCAACCTGCAGGAAAGATGGGACGAACTCGGAAAGGTGCCCCGTAACCAGATGACCCGCCTCGATGGCCGATTCCGGGCGCTCGAGCGGCGAATTCGTGACGCGGAGAACGAAACGTGGCGCCGTGACGATCCTGAAGTCGCGGCACGTGCCGCGCAGTTCGCCGAGAAAGTGGCTGCACTGGAGGACCAAGCACGCAAGGCCGACGAGCGCGGCAAGGCCGACGAGGCGGCCAAGCTGCGCGAGCAGGCCGAGCAGTGGCGGGAATGGGCGAAAACCGCCGAAGGCGCCGTCTCCGACCGCTAAGCGTCAGTCGGGTCGTCGTCGTGCCGCACCGGGGTGATGAGGCCACGCATCCGGTCATCGGCGCGCGCCGCCGCCTCACGCCGCTGCGCCTCCACCGACAACTGATAGGCGTTGCGCGACCAGACGACCCGAGCCCAGTGGAAAGACAAGACAACCATCGCCACCAGGCCGAGGATCAACCCGATGCCGATTCCGCCCGCCGGCGGCAGCAGCCTGCCATCAGGACCCGGCAATGCATTGAGACCAGGTGTCGTCCGGGTCCACCACGCCAGCATCCCGGCGACAATCGACACCATGCACCCACACAACGCGATCCACGCCAGGACCCAGCGCCGCGTCACCAACGCGAGCGCCGAGGCGAGAACGCCGAAGATCAGCACCAAATACACGAACACCCTTGAGGTGATCGCTATCTGCGCGGCTTGCGCCTGAGCGTTGTAGCTCAACACATCAAAGCCGTTGACCGAGCCGGTATGCGGCAGCGCGAGAGACACCCCGGCCAACAGAACCGCAACGGCGACCACCACCGCCCGGGCGCCCGGGTCTATCTCCCCGGCCACCTTCCGCTCGGCTTTGCGTAGGTCGCCCTTGAACTGCTCGAATCCCGCTGTCGGATCGTTACTCACTTCGTATCCCGTCATCTAGTTGCCGCCACCCGGCGAACAGCCGGTCGACACCGGCTCAATCGGGCGGACGCCGATCGTTGGCAGGCCCAGGCCCACCCCTGTCGACGCGGTGGTCGGTCGACGATTCGCCTCGTAGGCATCGCCAGCCCGCGTATTGCGGATCGAGATGACCCCGCCGTCAGCCATCAGGTGGTGCGGCGCCACCGAGGTGATCGTCGTCGTCACGATATCGCCGGGCCTGATCGGCCCGCTCGCTCCGCTCCCGGCGCCGGGCCTGATCGGCCCGCTCGCTCCGCTCCCGGCGCCGGGCCTGATCGGCCCGCTCGCTCCGCTCCCGGCGCCGGGCCTGATCGGCCCGCTCGCTCCGCTCCCGGCGCCGGGCGCGAAATGGACCAACCGGCCATCGCGGGCCCGACCGGTCAGCCGATCATGTTCAGCGCTCTTGCGAGAGGAATCGGCGGTGACCAATAGTTCCACCGCAGACCCGACCAACGTCTGGTTCTCGGTCAGACAGACACTCTCCTGCAGCGCCACGAGGCGCTGATAGCGCTCGGTCACGACCTCGGGGGGAACCTGGTCGGGCATCGTCGCCGCCGGCGTACCCGGCCGTGGCGAATACTGAAAGGTAAAGGCGGAACTGAATCTGGCTGCTTCGACGACGTCAAGAGTCGCCTGGAAGTCCGCTTCGGTCTCACCTGGGAAGCCGACGATGATGTCGGTCGTGATTGCGGCGTGCGGCATCGCCGCACGCACGCGATCGAGGATGCCGAGGAACTTCGACTGTCGATACGACCGGCGCATCGCCCGCAACACCCGGTCCGAACCCGACTGTAACGGCATGTGCAGCTGCGGACACACATTTGCGGTCTGCGCCATCGCCTCGATCACATCGTCGGTGAACTCGGCCGGGTGCGGCGACGTGAAGCGCACCCGCTCGAGCCCCGCCACCGTCCCGCACGCCCGCAGCAGATCGGCGAACGCACCACGGCTGCGCGGCTGCTCGGGATCGGCGAACGACATGCCGTATGCGTTCACGTTCTGGCCGAGCAGGGTCACCTCCAGCACCCCCTGGGCGACGAGAGCCTCTACCTCGGCGAGGATGTCGACGGGCCGGCGATCGGTTTCCTTGCCGCGCAGCGACGGCACAATGCAGAAGGTGCACGTGTTGTTGCAACCCACTGACACTGACACCCAGCCCGAATAGGCCGAATCGCGCCGCGCCGGCAGTGTGGACGGGAAGCGATCCAGCGATTCGAGGATTTCGATCTGCGCCTCGTCGTTGTGACGGGCCCGGTCTAGCAGGGCTGGCAGCGATCCGATGTTGTGCGTGCCGAACACCACATCGACCCACGGGGCACGATCGAGGACCGTCGATCGATCCTTCTGGGCGAGGCACCCGCCGACGGCGATCTGCATACCCGGCTTGCCTCGTTTCACCGGAGCCAAATGCGACAGGTTGCCGTACAACTTGTTGTCGGCGTTCTCCCGCACCGCACAAGTGTTGAACACAACCAGATCGGGCTCGTCACCGTCGGCCGGCACGTAGCCGGCCTGCTCCAGGAGACCGGAAATACGCTCCGAGTCGTGCACGTTCATCTGACAGCCGAACGTTCGCACCTCGTAGCGGCGTTGCTCGCCGGTGCCGGCCGGACTTTCACTACTCACGCTTCCAAGGATAGTGCGGACGACAAATACGCATGCACTGCCGTGCGGCCACCGCGGTACTAAGGTGATCGGTTATGACTGCAGCGGCATCGCCCACCACCTCTGCCCCGCCGATGGTCTCGCTGCAACACGTCGACAAGCACTTCGGAGATCTGCACGTTCTGCGCGACATCAACCTCGACATCCCGGCCGGCCAGGTCGTCGTCCTCCTGGGCCCGTCGGGCTCGGGCAAGTCGACATTGTGCCGCACGATCAACCGTCTCGAACCGATCGACAGCGGCGAAATCTACCTGGACGGCACCCTGCTTCCGGACGAGGGTCGTGACCTCGCGGCGCTGCGCGCCGAGGTCGGCATGGTCTTCCAGTCCTTCAACCTGTTCGCCCACAAGACGATCCTGGAGAACGTCACCCTCGCGCCAATCAAGGTGCGCAAGAAGTCGAAGGCCGACGCCGAGGCCAAGGCGATGGAGTTGCTTCGGCGCGTCGGAGTGGCCGAGCAGCGCGACAAATATCCTGCACAACTGTCGGGCGGGCAGCAGCAGCGTGTGGCAATCGCACGTTCCCTGGCGATGGAGCCGCGGGTGATGCTGTTCGACGAACCGACGTCGGCACTCGACCCGGAGATGGTCAACGAGGTCCTCGACGTCATGGTCTCGCTGGCGGAGGACGGGATGACCATGGTCGTCGTCACCCACGAGATGGGCTTCGCCCGCAAGGCCGCGCGGCGCGTCATCTTCATGGCCGACGGCGCGATCGTGGAAGACACCGACCCGGACTCATTCTTCTCCTCGCCCGCCAGTGATCGGGCCCGCGACTTCCTCTCGAAGATCCTGGACCACTGATGGCACTGCGCACCCACCGCATCCTCGCCGCTCTGGCCGTCGTCGGCGCCTGTGCCGGCCTACTCACCGCCTGCGGTAGTCAGCCGCGCAACCTGCTGGACTCGATCCGTTCTGGTCACGTCATTCTCGGAACGAAGTACGACCAACCCGGTCTGGGCCTGCGCGATCCACGACTCGACGACATCACCGGCTTCGATCCGACGGTCTCGCGGTACGTCGTCAACCACATCGCCGCGCGGCTGGGCGTCCCCCCTCCGCGGATCACCTGGCGCGAAACCCCGTCGGCGCAGCGCGAAGCGCTGATCAGCTACGGCGAGGTCGACATGATCGCAGCCACCTACTCGATCAGTCCCAGCCGCATCATCAAGGTCGACTTCGCGGGCCCGTACCTCGTCAACTATCAGGGCCTACTTGTCCGCGGGGCGGACTCACCGGTGAAGTCGCTGACCGATCTCGACAACCCCAATCGCAAACTTTGTTCGGTCACCGGCTCCACACCGGCGCAGAACGTGAAGCGCGAGTTGCCCAATGTGCAGTTGCAGGAATTCGACTCGTATTCGTCGTGTGTGGAGGCGCTGCGCAACGACAAGGTCGACGCGCTGACCACCGACGAGGTGATACTTGCCGGATATGCCCACTTCTTCCCCCGCTATGACATGCGGGTGCTGTCCATGACCTATCCGCGCGACACCTGCAGCCCGAAGGGTGCCTTCATCCCGGCCGGCCGGCCGTTCTCCACTGAGCGCTACGGCATCGGCATGGCAAAGGGACAGCCCGAATCAGTCGCCGCGGCCAACGATGCCCTGCGGACCATGCTCTCGCCGCATCCCCGTCGCCCGTCCGACTGGGAGGAGGGGTTGCGCCAATCCGTCGGCAACGAGATGGTCGACTCGATGATCGCCCGGGCGGCTGCACCCGGATCGCAGTTCGGATTCCTGCCGACGCCCGGCGATCTGGCCTTCCTCAAGGCAACGCCGAGCCCCTGCCCACCAGGGTTGAGCCGATGAGCACACTCTGGGCTGATATCGGCCCCGCCCTCTGGCCGGCGTTCGCGATGACGCTGAAACTCACCGTGCTGTCCGCGATCGGCGCGCTCATCTGGGGTGTGATCCTGGCCGGCATGCACGTCTCGCCGGTACCGGTGATGCGCTGGTTCGCCACCGGTTACGTCAACATCGTGCGAAATACCCCGCTCACGCTAATCGTGCTGTTCTGCTCACTCGGCCTCTACACCAACCTGAGCATCGTGCTCGCCCCGGAAGGGCCGAACTTCGTGAAGAACAACAACTTCTGGCTCGCCGTTCTCGCCTTCGTCGCCTATACCGCGACCTTTGTGTGTGAGACGCTGCGTGCCGGATTCAACACGGTGCCGATCGGCCAGGCCGAGGCCGCCCGATCACTGGGTCTCGGATTCACCCAGGTCTTCGGCGCCATCGTGTTGCCTCAGGCGATGCGGTCGGTCATCGCTCCGATGGGCAGTGTGCTCATCGCTCTGACGAAGAACACCACCATCGCGTCCATCATCGGCGTCAGTGAGGCCGCCCTGCTGATGAAGACCCAAATCGAGAACCACGCGAACCTGGTGCTGGGCATCTTCGCGATTATCGCCGTCGGCTTCATGATCATCACACTGACCGAGGGCTTGGTTTTCGGCTGGCTGGCCCGCCGATTCGCGGTGAAGCGATGAACGCCGACGCCACCGTACTCTACGACGCGCCGGGACCGCGGGCGCGCGTCCGCAACGCGGTTCTCGCTCTCGTGTTCCTCGTTGTGCTGGCGGCGGCCGCCGCCTGGATCATTGCTCGCTTCAACGAACGCGGTCTCCTGGCCGCCGATATGTGGCAGCCCTTCATCACGGCGTCAACCTGGACGAAATACCTCCTGCCGGGCCTTTGGGGCACCATCAAGGCCGCTGTCGTCTCGATCGCGGCGGCTCTGGTACTCGGTGCCCTGCTGGGCATCGGCAGACTCTCTGGGCATCGCGCCGTGCGCTGGTTCTGCGGAGCGTTCACCGAGGGGTTTCGCGCCATCCCGGTGCTGCTGCTCATCTTGTTCACCTACTACTTGTATGCCCAATACGGCATAGTGCCGCCAGCGCACCTGGCGTTCGCCGCGGTGGTCACCGGTCTCACGCTGTACAACGGAACGGTCATCGCCGAGATCCTGCGCTCGGGAATCAACTCGCTGCCCAGTGGCCAAGCCGAAGCCGGCACTGCCTTGGGACTGCGCAAATCACAGTTGATGCGCCTGGTCCTGCTCCCCCAAGCAGTGACCGCAATGCTCCCCGCACTGGTGGCGCAAATGGTCATCGCACTCAAGGACAGCGCCTTGGGATACATGATCGGCTACGTCGAAGTCGTCCGCTCCGGCGTCTTGTCCGCATCGTTCTACGGCAACTACATTCCAGCGCTGCTTGTCGTCGCGATTGTGATGATTGCGATCAACTTCACGCTCACCACCGTCGCGACACGGCTGGAGAAGCGCCTGCGCAGTGGCCGCGGCAAGCGCGGCAGAGTCGCCGCGGTGAAGGTCGACGGCTCAATCGTCTGAGCGCGTGCTCGCTACACCTGCTCCGCATGCTTTCTGAGTAGGTCGCGCACCACGTCGACGACGAGCCCCTGGGGGAAGCCGCGCCGCATCAACATACCGGTAAGGCGCCGCGTCAGCGCATCGCGGACGGCACGCTCGGCCAGATCCGCCGACAATGACGACAGCTTGCGCGCGACGAGCTCGCTCGCGCGTCGGTACTCGTCTTCGGGATCGATCTCGGCGAGCGCAGCGGTGACCACGCTTTCGTCAACCCCCTTGGTGCGCAACTCATGTCGTAGGCCAACGCTGCCCCGACGCGAGTACTCACCTCGCGAGTGAACCCACTCGCGGGCGAAGGCCTCGTCGTCGAGGAGGTTGTGCTTGTCCAGCCGCACCATGACCGCTTCTACCTCGTCCGCGCTGAACCCCCGACGGATCAGGCGGTCCCGCATTTCAGTTCGGCCGCGGGCGCGCACCCCGAGCAACCGGAGTGCGGCATCCCATGCGGCGGCCTTCGGCTTCCGAACGGCCTCTTCGATCAGGCCCGCGTCACCATCACGGGACTCGGACACGAGAGCCTCTAAAACTCGACGGGTGCCGGCGCGAGCGCGTCCGGATCGAGGTCGTCGGCCGAGCCGGGCAACCCGATGCCAAGCTTGTTCTTGATCTTCTTCTCGATCTCGTCGGCGATATCCGGGTTCTCCTTGAGAAATTTGCGGGCATTCTCCTTGCCCTGTCCGAGTTGGTCGCCCTCGTAGGTGAACCACGATCCCGACTTTCGGATGAACCCCTCATTGACACCCAAGTCGATTAGCGAGCCCTCTCGCGAGATGCCCTCACCATAGAGAATGTCGAACTCGGCCTGCTTGAACGGCGGCGCCACCTTGTTCTTCACGACCTTCACACGGGTCCGGTTGCCAACCGCATCGGTGCCGTCCTTGAGGGTCTCGATGCGACGCACGTCCAACCGCACCGACGAGTAGAACTTGAGCGCCTTGCCGCCGGTCGTCGTCTCGGGCGAGCCGAACATGACGCCGATCTTCTCGCGCAACTGGTTGATGAAGATTGCGGTGGTGTTGGAGTTGCTGAGCCCCGAAGTCATCTTGCGCAGCGCCTGGCTCATCAAACGAGCCTGCAGGCCGACGTGACTGTCGCCCATCTCTCCCTCGATCTCCGCGCGCGGAACCAGCGCCGCCACCGAGTCGATGACCAAGATGTCCAGCGCGCCCGACCGGATCAACATGTCGGCAATCTCCAATGCCTGTTCCCCGGTATCGGGCTGCGATACCAGCAGCGCATCGGTGTCGACACCGAGCTTGGCCGCATAGTCCGGGTCAAGTGCGTGCTCCGCATCGATGAAGGCCGCAATGCCGCCCAACGCCTGCGCATTGGCCACCGCGTGCAGGGCCACGGTCGTCTTGCCCGACGACTCCGGACCGTAGATCTCGACAACGCGGCCCCGCGGCAGCCCGCCGATCCCCAGCGCAATGTCGAGTGCGACCGAACCGGTCGGGATGATCTCGATGGGCTGTCGGGCCTCCTCGCCCAGCCGCATGACCGAGCCCTTGCCATAGTTCTTGTCGATCTGGGCCAGAGCCAGGTCGAGCGCCTTCTCACGATCTTGCGAAGCGGCGGCCATGATGTCTCCTTGCGTGCGCGGTGGTCTTGTTCGGTTCTGCGTGCGTCACGGTATCGGTGGGGTCTGACAGACCCGCAACTACTTGGACGCGCTGTGATCGGTATTCGGTTCCATCCAGAGACTACACAGACTTCGAACGTCTGTTCGCCACCGACACGCGCGCGGCGTGTCTCACCACCGATTACGCGGGACATCGAAATCACGACATAGGGCGCGCCACACGTCGCGGGGGTCAGCGCCCTCGTCAATGGCCTGAGCCGCCGTTCGGCCCCCCAGGTCGGTTAGAACGTGGTCGATCAGCATCGACGCGGCGGCCTGTTCACCGAACTGCTCGTTCACGAGTTCGGCGAAGTCGGTCAAGCGCATACCGCCGACCCTACGACAGCCCATCGGCGACTGCGCGCTCCACCACCGCGACGGGGTCGACGATGGCGGCGCCCGATGCCGCGACGGCGCGCGCAGCGGCCCTGAAATCCGGCTCGCCCAGTACCCGCCGCACGGCGGCGGCGATCACGTCCGGATCAGGTGTTCGCACCGTCAACCCGGCGCCCAGCCGCGAAACACGAGCCGCCAACTCCGGCTGATCCCCGCCACCGGGCAGCATCACCACCGGCACTCCGGCACCCAGCGCCTTGGCCAGCATCCCGTGACCGGCGCCACAAATCAGCGCTGACGCCTCCGCGAGCACGGCGTCCTGCCGTCCGGTACCGGTCACGAGCTTGGCGATCCGGGCACCCGCCCCGGCGCGGCACTCGTGCGCCGATGGCATCCCGAGCCCGGAAAGAACGACGCGCGCGGACAGCCCGAGCACATCGGTGCCCAGCGCCCGCAGTGCGGCATCGACGAGACCGTCCCGGCCAATCACCGCCGTCGACGGTGCAACCATGACGAGGGGGTCTGCGGACGGCGGCACGTCGAACAGCTGCTGCGTCGGCTCCCACAGGAGCGGGCCGACGATGTGCGCGTCGGCCGGCCAATCGGGACGGCGCACCTCCAGCGCGGGCCACGTGGCGATCAGTCGGGCGGCCGGGTGTTCGGGCGCCGTCAGGCCGATCGATGCGCGTGCCCGCACACGCTGCTGTCTGCCCGTCGCGATGGCTCGGGCGCTCATCGCGCGGAGCAGTCGGTCACGCAGCCGCCCGCCGGTGCCGTGCCCGGCGGCCAGGCCCATGCCGATCGGTGGGAGACCGCACGACTGCTCGTAGAGGGGATGCGGGGAGAGCTCGATCCACGGCAGGCCGACCAGGTCGGCGGCCCACGCCCCCGCGCGGGTGATGACATCGCTGATCACCACGTCGTAGCTGCCGCGCAAGTCGGGCGCCAAACGCACAGCCATCCGCGCCGCGCGGGTACTCAGCTTGGCGCCGGCGTCGGAGTCGTCGTCGCCCACCGCGGCGGCCAGCCCGGCCAGTTCGGCGATCGATGCCCGGCCCAGCTCGACATCCGACCAGCGCACACCGGTGTAGACCGTCGCATCATGCCCAGCGTCGGTGAACTGCTGCGCCAACGCGAAGGCTGGGAAAGCGTGGCCGGCCTCGTCGCCGGCCACGAGGGCCACCCGCATGCGCGGACTACTCCTGCGCGGGCTTCGCCTGGGTCTTCTTCTCCAGCGACGGCGACGTCGCTGAGCCGCCCGTCGGGAGTTGGTCCATGCTGGCCCTGATCTGCTCGAGACGGGCATGGCCGGCGAGTTTGGTACTCGACGCCTCGACCTCGGCCATCCGGCCGGCCACCGAGTTGCGCGCGAGTTCGGCCGAACCCAGCGCGTTGGCGTACCGCTGCTCGATCTTCTCGCGCACCTGGTCGAGGTTCGGGGTGTTGCCCGGAACCGTCAACTCACTCATTTGCTGCAGCGAGGCGCTAACCTGCTCCTGCATCTTCGCCTGCTCCAGTTGGGTGAGCAACTTGGAGCGCTCGGCGAGCTTCTGCTGCAGCATCATGGCGTTGCGCTCGACGGCGGTTTTCGCTTCGGCGGCCGAGTGCAGCGACTGATCGTGCAGGGTCTTGAGGTCCTCCACCGATTGTTCGGCGGTGACCAGCTGCGCGGCGAACGCTTCGGCGGCATTGGTGTACTCGGTGGCCTTGGCGGCGTCGCCGGCGGCGGTCGCCTGGCCGGAAAGAGTCAGCGCCTGGCGCACATTGGACTGCAGCCGCTCGACATCCTCGAGTTGACGGTTCAGTTTCATTTCCAACTGGCGCTGGTTGCCGATGACGGCCGCGGCCTGCTGCGAGAGCGCCTGGTGCTGACGCTGGGCGTCCTCGATCGCCTGCTGGATCTGAATCTTGGGATCGGCCCTATCGTCGATCGTGGCGTTACCCCAAGCCCTCATGTAGTTCCACAGTTTCACCAACGGATTGGCCATCGTTTCGTACTCTTTCGTGTCGAAGTATGCGCTGCACCGCGGTCGGTTCGCGAACGCGAGTGTGTCAAATCTAACGTGCTCGGCGCCTATGCGGCAGCGAGGCGGCCCGAATGCCCGCAGGGCGGTGCCGCCACCGCGACCGGACCGGGCGCACCGGCACGCAACGCGGTACCGGCGTCGACAAGCAGATCCGCCAATTCGATGTCGAGGGCGTCGCAAATAGCGGCGAGCAACTCGCTCGATGCCTCTTTCTGCCCGCGTTCCACCTCGGACAGGTAGCCGAGGGAGACTCTGGCGGCCGTGGAGATTTCCCGCAGGGTTCGACGCTGCTCGGTTCGCGCCTGACGCAGGCCGACGCCTAGTGCCTCCCGCAAGAGCACGCTTTGCTCCGCCATCACGCCTCCTTCATCGCGCAGTCCGCGCGCACCGTCGTCAACAATTCCACCGGCGCCCGCTTTGCCGAGGTTAGTCGAATTTCCTGCCGGTTGCCGCGCAGGTGCCGTCCGGCAACACCAGCGGGTGAAACACCCCGGTCGGCGCAGGCATTCCGCGTGGCGGCAACCGCCTGGGCGCGCTCGCACAGTACGCCGACGTGGTCTGGTACCACGGCGCCCCGGACCGGCGGGTCAATCATCTACCGAATCCGCTGCGGCGCGCCGCAGCGCGAGCGCCTGATAGACGTATTCGACTCCGGTAACCACGGTCACGACGAGCGCCGCGCCCATCACGATGTGCGCGGCCCATTCCCACGGATGCGGGAGCGGGAGCAGGTACACGCCGATCGCGATCGCCTGCAGCAGCGTCTTCAGCTTGCCGCCTCGACTGGCCGGGATGACACCGTGCCGCAGCACCCAGAACCGCAGCAGCGTGACGCCGAGCTCGCGCGCGATGATGACCGCGGTCACCCACCAGGGCAGGATACCCAGGATGGACAGCCCGATCAGCGCGGCCCCGATGAGCGCCTTGTCGGCAATCGGGTCGGCGATCTTGCCGAAATCGGTGACCAGTCCGTACTTGCGTGCGAGCCGTCCGTCAACCTGATCGGTAACCGCTGCCGCGACGAACACGACGAAGGCGGCCCACCGCCACCATGCCGACTGCCCGTCGTCAACGAAGAGTATTGCGACGAAAACGGGAACCAGCAGCAAGCGCAGGACCGTCAGATAGTTGGCGATATTCCATGCCGACGGCTGGCGCTGCACCGACGCCCGAGCCACGTCCGAGCCGCCCTGCTCGATCGCCGGAGCGCCCTCGCTCATTTCCACCGCCTCAGCCTAGCCGGACCGACTGGGATCGGAGTGCCCGGGCAAAGACATGGGTGCGGCGGCGCTACGCTTCTCACCCATGACGGCACAATCTGCTTCCGCTCCGGTGATCCGCCGCGCCCGGACGTCCGATGTGCCGCGTATCAAGGAACTGATCGACGTCTACTCGGGCAAAATTCTCCTCGCGAAGAACCTCGTAACGCTGTACGAAGCGGTCCAAGAGTTCTGGGTGGCTCAACTCCCCGACGCAGAAGGCGGTGCCGTAGTCGGCTGCGGCGCGCTGCACGTCTTGTGGGCCGACCTCGGCGAAGTTCGCACCGTTGCGGTCGACCCGGCGTATTCCGGCCGTGGCCTCGGCCACCTGATCGTCGCGCGACTGCTGGCACAGGCTCGGCTCCTCGAACTGCATCGAGTATTCGTGCTGACGTTCGAGACCGAGTTCTTCGGCCGGCACGGATTCGCCGAGATCGAGGGCACCCCGGTTACCCGTGAGGTCTACGACGAGATGTGCCGCTCCTACGACACCGGCGTCGCAGAGTTCCTCGACCTCTCGTACGTCAAACCGAACACCCTGGGCAATACGCGCATGCTCGCGGTCCTCGACCGACACCACGACCTGCCGCCGGCCTAGCCGTGCGTCGCGCGGCGTTTTGTGCGCGACGAGTGAACCAGGCTCACGACCGTCGTGACCACCAGCGTCGCACCGATCACCACCAGCGACAGCCCGGTGGACACCGCGGGGACCGGAACGCCTTGTCCACCGTTGATGAAGCCCAGAGAGTTCTCGTGCAAGGCGTGCAGGATGAGTTTGACCCCGATGAACGCCAGGATGAACGACAACCCGTAGGACAGAAAGACCAGTCGATCCAGGAGTCCGCCGATCAGGAAGAAGAGCTGCCGCAGCCCCATCAACGCAAATGCATTCGCGGCGAAGACCAGATAGGGCTCCTGGGTCAGGCCGAAGATCGCGGGGATTGAATCGAACGCGAAAAGCAGATCGGTGAAGCCGATGACGATCAGGACGAGTAGCAGTGGCGTCGCCATCCGCCGCCCGTCGACGCGCGAGAGCAGCTTGTCCCCGTCGTAGTTCTCCGTCGTGCGCAGATGCCGCTTGGCGAACCGCTCGATGCGACCTTCTTTGGCCGGCTCGTCGCCGCCCCGGAGCATGTTGACGGCGGTGAGAACGAGGATCACCCCGAACAGGTAGAAGACCCAGCTGTACCGCGCAATGGCCGCCGCGCCCACCGCGATGAACGCACCGCGCATCACGAGCGCCATCACGATCCCGAGCAGCAGAACCTTCTGCTGATAGATCCGCGGAACGGCGAACTTGGCCATGATGACGACGAACACGAACAGGTTGTCGACCGACAGGGCCTTCTCGGTGACATAGCCGGCGAAGAACTCGCCGGCGAAGCCGCCGCCCCAGCGCCACCACACGAAAAGTCCGAAGACGACGGAAATAGCGATGTACACGGCCGACCAGAAGCCCGATTCGCGCAGCGTCGGCTCATGTGGCACCCGCACGTGGGCGAAGAAGTCAAAAACGAATAGGCCGAGGATCACCGCACAGGTGAGTCCCCAGGTGAGTAGCGAAACGTCCACGGATTACACCCTCCAGCGCGCAACACAAGGAAGCGATGCTGGAGGTCTCTCCCATCCGCAGGTCTGCGGACCGGCGTCCCGGGCGTCGCGGGGCCGGTGCATTCGGTGCACGTCCCGCGGCGCCGTACTGACGAGAGCGCCGTCGTAGGGGATACTCCCCTCCCGATCGTGTGCCCAGTCTACCTGTTCACTCCGCGCCGGCCACACCGCCATTGATGGACGCGATGACCCCGGCCAGGTCGTCGGGCTTCACCAGGACCTCCCGCGCCTTCGATCCCTCGGACGGCCCGACGATTCCGCGCGTCTCCATGAGGTCCATCAGTCGCCCGGCCTTGGCGAATCCGACGCGCAGCTTTCGCTGCAACATCGACGTGGACCCGAACTGACTGCTGACGACGAGTTCGATTGCCTGAAGCAAGTCATCGAGGTCGCCACCGATGTCGGCGTCGATTTCCTTCTTGTCGCCGGCCTTCGCCTCGGTGATCCCGTCGATGAACTCCGGTTGCGCCTGCTCCTTGGTGAACTCGACGACGGCGCTGATCTCCTCGTCGGTGATGTACGCGCCCTGCAGGCGGATGGGCCTGCTGGCCCCCATGGGAAGGAAGAGTCCGTCGCCCATACCGATGAGCTTCTCGGCGCCCGGCTGATCGAGGATGACGCGCGAGTCAGTCAGTGACGACGTGGCGAAGGCCAGTCGGGACGGAACATTCGTCTTGATCAGCCCGGTGACCACGTCGACCGATGGCCGCTGAGTGGCCAACACCAGATGGATGCCGGCCGCGCGCGCCTTCTGCGTGATGCGCACGATGGCGTCTTCGACGTCGCGCGGGGCCGTCATCATCAGGTCGGCCAGCTCGTCGACGATGGCAACGATGTACGGGTATGGCTTGTAGACGCGTTCGCTGCCCGGCGGCGTCGCGATCTCCCCGGAGCGCACCTTGGCGTTGAAGTCGTCGATGTGGCGCACCCGGCTGGCCTTCATGTCCTGGTAGCGCTGCTCCATCTCCTCGACCAGCCAGGCGAGCGCGGCCGCTGCCTTCTTCGGGTTGATGATGATCTCGGTCAACAGGTGCGGAATGCCCTCGTAGGGCGTCAGTTCGACCATCTTCGGATCGATCAGGATCAGCCGGACGTCCTCGGGGGTCGACCGAGCGAGCAGGGACACCAGCATGGAGTTGACAAAGCTGGATTTACCCGATCCCGTGGATCCGGCGACCAGTAGGTGCGGCATCTTCGCCAGATCCGCGGTGACGAAGTTCCCTTCGATGTCCTTGCCCAGGCCGATGACCAGTGGATGCTTGTCCTTGCGGGTACTAGGGGCTTTGAGAACATCGGCGAGACGCACCATTTCCCGGTCGGCGTTGGGCACCTCGATCCCGACCGCGGACTTGCCCGGGATCGGGGCGAGCAGACGGACATTGTCGGTGGCCGCGGCATAGGCGATGTTGCGCTGCAGGGCAGTGATCTTCTCCACCTTCACGCCCGGACCGAGTTCGACCTCGTAGCGTGTCACGGTCGGGCCCCGGGTGTAGCCGGTCACCGCCGCGTCGATCTTGAACTGCTCCAGCACGCTGGTGATCCGTTCGATCATCTCGTCGTTGGCACGACTGCCCCGCTTGGGCGGATCCCCGTCGATGAGCAGCTTGGCCGGGGGCAGCCGGTAGGCGCGGGTACGCAGCCCCGGGGCTGTCGGGGCCGGGCGTGTCGGCGCCGCGGACGGCGGGTCTGGTATCGGCCCGATGGGTGCGGTCACCTCGTCACCGATCGGCATCGTGGTCTGATTGGCCAAGTCGAGGTCGTCGAGCGATCCGGATCGCAGCGCCGTCCTCGCGGCGGGCCGCGGCGCATCGTCGGGCGGATAATTGTCATGCGGCGTCGGAACCCGGCGGGGGGCGCGCGACGACTGCGGCACGGAGTCGTACCCGTCATCGGCGTCGTCGACTACCTCGTCGTCCCAGGGCGCCGGGACTGCGACGGGCACCTCGGCGTTGTACCGCCCGCCCGCGTATTCGTCGCCATAGCCGGCATTGTCATAGCCGACAGCGTCATAGCCGGCAGCGTCATAGCCGGCAGCGTCGTAGTCGGCAGCGTCATAGTCGTCGGCAGAGTCGTACGCCACGTCGTCATAGTCACCGTCGGCATAGTCACCGTCGGCGAAGTCCTGCGCATCGACGACGCCGTATCGCCCGACGCCGGTCCCCAGACCCAGGTAGCCGCGCGCCCCGTCGACGATCTCGCGCGCGGATCGCCGGCTGACCATCACCGCACCGCAGAGACCGATGAGCACCAGTAGCGGAATCGCGAACCAAACCGTAATCCCACTGGTCAGCGGTGTACCGGCGGCGAAGCCGAAGAAGCCGCCCGCACGGCCGCGGCCGTCGAGATCGGCCGGCTGACCGGCAATCAGATGAATCAGGCCGAGGATCGAGAGCGAGACCAGCAACATCCCGACGGCGATGCGGGGCCGGCGCACCGGTTCGGCCGGGTGGCGCATGACGGCCATTGCCACGACGAACAACAGGACCGGCGCGGCGAATGCCCCGATACCTACCGCCGCCCGTACCAGTGCGTCGATGAACGGCCCGACCGGCTCCGCCGCCCGAAACCACACAAAGGCGACCAGCGCGGCCGCCGCGACCAGCAGGATCAGCGCGAGCGAGTCGCGGCGCCGGTCGGGCTCGGCGGCCGGCCGCTCGCCGTAGACATCGGTCTCGTCGATAATGGTCGCTTCGTATTCACTGCCGATTCGCGCCACCGAGCCGACACCGCGTGCCGCGAGGCCCCATACCGAGGCGATGCCGTGGCCGACGCGAGCGCCGGCGGTCGGGCGGTGTAGGTCGGCCGACGCGTTAGAGACGCGACCATTCGCCGCTGGTTTGCGCCCGCCACGCCCGGCGTTCGCTCCCGTCGAGTTCCGGGCTCCGGCCCCACGACCAGCGGTGGACCGTGCATTCTTCGGCGAAGACTTCGGCTGTGAAGTCTTCGTCCGCGTGGACCCGGAACGGGTGGACTGAGGTTTTCCGGACGCGCCGCGGGGAGCGGTCGAGCGCGCAGCAGACCGCTGAGGTGCCTTCGAAGCCATGGGAAGAAGCTTATCGTCGGCCGTCACTGTAGTCACACACGCCACACGGTTTACAGGGTCGGTGTGTCAGATTTGTGACTTACGCCGATACGGTCGGAGGTGCAAGCCAACACCGTGACCCGCGATTGGCGTCGGCGCTGCGCGCAATGCCCGGACTACACTTCGAGAACCGTCGGCACGATCATCGGGCGACGACGGTAGGTCTCGGCGACCCAGCGGCCCACCACCCGGCGAATCGTCTGAGCCACCGCATGGGCGTCGCTGATACCCTCCGCCGACAGCACATCGAGAGCACCGTTGACGACCTCGGCCGCCGCCTTGAGCGCATTCGGATCGTCCGAGAAACCTCGACCGGACACCTCGGGCACCGACACCGGCCTGCCGGTGCCCGCGTCGACGGCGACGGTGATGGCGATGAATCCACCCTCCCCCAGCACCAGGCGCTCCGACAACGTCGACTCCCCGACGTCGCCCACCGATAGCCCGTCGACGTAAACATGCCCGACGGGCACCCGGCCGACAATGCTGGCCAACCCGTCGACCAGGTCTACGACCACGCCGTCCTCGGCCAACACGATCCGCTCGGGATCGACACCGGTCGCCTCCGCCAGCGCGGCATTGGCACGCAGGTGCCGCCATTCGCCGTGCACCGGCATCACGTTGGTCGGCCGCACCGCGTTGTAGAGGTAGAGCAACTCGCCGGCCGACGCGTGGCCGGAAACATGCACCTTGGCGCTCTGCTGCGTGACGACCTTGGCCCCGCGCCGCACCAACCCGTTGACCACGGCGAAGACCGAGTTCTCATTGCCCGGGATGAGCGATGACGCCAGCACGACGAGGTCGTTCTCCCGGATGTTGATCTGCCGGTGCTCGCCGCGGGCCATCCGCGACAGCGCCGACAGCGGCTCGCCCTGCGACCCGGTGGAAATGAGCACGAGGCGGTTGTCGGGCAGGGACGCCGCGGTGTCCAGATCAACGACGAGGCCGTCGGGCACCGACAAGTATCCAAGATCCTGGGCGATCTGCATGTTGCGGACCATCGACCGGCCGACGAAGGCCACCCGGCGGTCGTGGGCGTGTGCCACATCCACGATCTGCTGGATTCGATGCACATGGCTGGCGAACGATGCCACGATGACCCGCTGGCGCGCCCGTCCGATCACCTGGTCGAGCACGACCCCGATCTCGCGCTCGGGAGTCACAAAGCCGGGAACCTCCGCGTTGGTCGAGTCGACGAGGAAGAGGTCGACACCGTCGTCGCCGAGCCGGCTGAAGCCGGCGAGGTCGGTCAGCCGCCCATCGAGCGGCAGCTGATCGAGCTTGATGTCGCCGGTGTGCAGGACAACACCAGCCGGTGTGCGTATCGCCACGGCGATCGCGTCGGGGATCGAATGGTTGACCGCGAAGTACTCGCATTCGAAGTCACCGTGCCTGGTGCGCTGACCTTCGACCACCTCGATGAGCCTCGGGCGCTGCCGGTGCTCGCGGCACTTCGCCTCGACCAGGGCCAGGGTGAACCGCGATCCGACCACGGGGATGTCGCCGCGCAGACGCAACAGGAACGGCAGCGCGCCGATGTGGTCCTCGTGCCCGTGGGTGAGGATGATCGCGGCGACGTCGTCGATCCGGTCCTCGATGTAGTGGAAGTCGGGCAGGATCAGGTCCACGCCGGGCTGCGCGTCTTCGGGGAACAACACTCCGCAGTCGACGATGAGCAGTTGGCCATCGTATTCGAAGACCGTCATGTTGCGGCCGATCTCGCCGATGCCACCCAGGGCCACCACGCGCAGTCCGCCGCGCGGCAGCTTCGGCGGCAGGCCGAGCCGGTCGACGGGCAGCGCTACCGCGCTCGATGCTCCCGCGGGTCGGCCGGGCTTTCGCTTCTTGCGCTTGGACTTCCGCGGTCCGGCCGGATCAGCCTGGACCTCGGTGCGCGATGCATCGGCTTCAGGCACTGCCACCGGGATCTCGATCGGTTCGGTGGCCGCGACCGGGGTCCGCGCATCGCGCGTCGCCTCGGCCGGCGGGCCCGCCTGACGAGTGGCGCTGCGACGTCGCCGGCTCCGGGGTTGATCGGTCATGCGAGCACCCCCGCTTCCCGCAGGTCGACTAGGAGCGCTTCGATCTGCGGACCATCGGCCGGAACCTGGGGCAGCCGCGGATCACCGACGTCCAGCCCCTGGATCCGCAGGGCCGCCTTAACCATGGTGACGCCGCCGAGGCGCGTCATCGCACGGTAGAGCGGCACCATCGACAGGTTGAGGTCGCGGGCCTTGTCCAGATCCCCGTTGCCGACGGCGATGTGCAGATCGCGAAGCCGGCCCGGCACCAGATGCCCGATCACGCTGACGCAGCCGACCGCACCCACGGCGAACCACGGCAGATTCACGCCGTCGTCGCCCGAGTAGTAGTCCAGCCCTGTCTCGGCGATCATGGCCGCACCGGCCGCGAGGTCGCCTTTGGCATCCTTGACCGCGACGATGTTCGGGTGTTCGGCGAGTTTGCGCATCGTGTCGTCGGCGATGGGGACGATCGAGCGCGGCGGAATGTCATAGACCATCACCGGCAGATCGGTACTGTCGGCAACAGCGGTGAAGTGAGCCAGCAACCCCGACTGCGGCGGCTTCGAGTAGTACGGCGTGACGACGAGGAGACCGTGTGCCCCCGCCTTCTGCGCGTCCCGGGCGAATACCACGCTCTCGGCGGTGTCATAGGTCCCGACGCCAGCTGTGATCCGGACCCGGTCGCCCACCGCGTCGCGCACGGCGGCGAGCACTTCGAGCTTCTCGGACGGCTGCGTCGTCGGCGACTCCCCCGTCGTACCGGCCAGGACCAGGCTGTCGACACCCTTGTCGGCGAGGTGACCGGCCAACTCCGCGGCCTTGTCGAGGTCCAGGGAACCGTCGGGGGCAAACGGGGTCACCATGGCAACGCCGATCGTGCCGAAGGCACGCTCGGAATTCGGATTCTCACCTGCACTCATAACGGATAAGGCTACCCGCTCACCCTTCCAGAACGTACGGCGAGGTCGCCACCTCGGTGCCGTCGGGAAGTGCCGAAACCTCGAAGTCTCCAAACACTGTCGGGGCCACTCGGGCCAGTTGCCGCAAACACTCGACGGCGAGCTCGCGGATCTCGACGTCGGCATGCTCGGTGGCACGCATCCCGATGAAGTGGCGCCACGCCCGATAGTTGCCGGTGACGACGATCTTCGTCTCCGTCGCATTCGGCAGCACCGACCGTGCCGCCTGCCTGGCCTGCTTGCGGCGCAGAATGGCGTTGGGCACGTCGGAGAACTTCGCCTCCAACCGGGTGAGAAGCTGGGTGTAGGCCGCCCGACTCGCATCGGTCGCCGCGGTGAACAGCCCTTCCAGCTCGACATCGCCGCGGATCGCCGGCGGTGGCACGACGCTGGCATCGTGCTCCGGGACGAATCGCTGCGACAATTGGGAGTACGAGAAATGCCGATGCCGGATCAACTCGTGCGTGCAGGACCGGGAGATCCCGGTGATGTAAAACGTCACCGTCGCATGCTCGAAGAGCGAGGTGTGTCCGACCTCCAACACATGGCGCAGGTACCCGGCGTTCGTGGCGGTCCGGGGGTTGGGTTTGTCCCAGCTCTCGTAGCAGGCGCGCCCAGCAAACTCGATGAGCGCCTCGCCCCCGTCGGCGTCGGTGGTCCACGGCACGTCGGGTGTGGCGAACTGGGTCGCTGCGACGAGTTGGACGTTGAGCGGGACAAGCTCGGACACGGCGGTTCGCTGCTTTCGGTCGGCCGACTGTGATCGGGTGTCGCGGGTCGCCCACCAGAGTATCCCGCTGCCTTCGGCTATCGTCTGAACATGTCGCCGCACCTTCGCCGCCTGTCCGTTTCGCTCATCGCCGTGACCTTGGCGGGCACGGGACTAGTCGCGCCGACTGCGTCGGCCGCCCCGGCGGTCAAAGCCGATCCACGGCTCATCGTTCTCGACGGCACGGATAACACGCGCACCTTCGCGACCTATCGGACCACCGACGGATACTCGCTGAACCTGCGGGTCATCCGCAGCGACAATCTGTCGGAATTGACCCGCGGCGATGAGCAGAAACTGGCCCGACGCGACGTGGCGACCGTCGTCGACCTACGCACCGCGGTGGAGCGCCAACTCCAGCCCGACCGCCCGGTGCCGCACGCCCGGCACTACGACGAAGACATCTTCGGCGACCACCTTGCCGAGGCCGTCAACCTCGACTCGGCTTATGCCTTCTTCGTGACCGATCCCGGCGCTCGGGCCGGGTTCGCCCGCACCCTGCGCCTGGTCTCCGCGACGCTCGGGCAGGGCCGCGCCGCGCTGTTCCACTGCTCGGCGGGCAAAGACCGCACCGGGTGGGCCGCGGCGATGCTGTTGACCATCGCCGGGGTCGACCGCGCAACGGTTGAGCGCGACTATCTGGCCTCGAACTTCTTCCGGCACACCACGCCCGCCGATCCCCTCCAAGGCGTGCGCCTGTCGTGGCTGCGAACCTCGTTCGACACCGCGAACCGGCGGTTCGGCAGCTTCGACGGGTATCTGCGCGCGGGGTTACACCTTTCCGACGCGGAGATCACAACCCTGCGCCAGCGACTGCGGATCGCCTGACGACGGCGCGGCCCGCCGTATCCGCGGTCAGTCCAGCAGCGCACCGAGTCGGGCTGCGGTGTCCTCGTGGCCGTGGACCGCGATCGCGTCGATGCCGAGGTCGGCGACCGGACGGTCGTTCCCACCCTCATCGAGGCGGTCCCCGAAGAACAAAATGTCCTCGGTCGTCAAACCGAGGATCTCCATGAGACGCCGCGCACCATAGGCCTTGTCGATGCCCTTGCGAGTGATGTCGACCGACGTCGAGCCGCCGCTGCGGACCTCGAGGTCGGGCAGGCGCTCGGCGGCATAGGCGCGCAACGACTCCTTCTTTCGCCCGTCGGGGTCCCAGGCCGACTTCGCGTCCACCGGCGCCTGCTGGCCCAGTGCGCTGAACGTCACCTGGCTGCCCCGGTCCTCCAGGATCGGGCCCCAGGTCTTCGACTCCCAGAGGCCGAGTTCGCGGGCGCCCTCCTCGACGACGCGCAACGCTCGCTGCGTCTGATCGCCGGTGAGATCCTCCTTGTAGACGGTCTCCCAATCACCATCACTGAACCGCAGGTACTGGGTGCCACACGTCGGCATGAGATGGAGGTCGGCCAGCCCGTCGAAGACGCCGATGCGGCCGAGGACCTGGTTGCGAAACTGAGTCTCGTTGCCACCGGAGATGATGCAGACCGACGCCTCACCGAGCAGCCGGCGCATCAGGTCGACCATGTCATCGGTCAACGGGCTCTTCGACGCGGCTAGCGTGTCGTCAAGGTCGAACATCACCAGGGAGTAGGACTTTCCGTCCGCCGAAACCGCCACATCGATCCTTGTCAGCGCAGGCGGCGGGCCCATCCCGCCGCGAATTCGGGGTCTACTCTGTCATTTTCCGGCCGGTCGGGCCAAACGACGCGCGACGATCACGTGGTTGGTTGCGCCGCACCATCGGTGTCCCCGGCGCCGGCGGCTCGGCTCTTGTACCAATTGGTGAAGCTGATGGGGGCGATGAACCCGAGCACTTGTGCGATGGCGTCATAGGTGTCGCCCACCCCCTGGCGGTAGATCACCCACACGGCGATCGCTGTCAATGTGAAAGCCAATGCCCATGCCCCGGTGATCACCCGGTTGATCCGACGAAACTTGTCCGAGCCCCAATACTGTTGCGGCACTTCGCGTTTTGCTATCCCCTCGGTGAACGGCCGGCCAATGAGCAGCGACCCCCAAGCGGTGAGCGCCAGCCATCCGAATGCCAATGCGCTGTCGTACTCGTGGAAGGTCGAATTGCTGGTCACGAAGCCGACAACTGCGACGATGACGAAGAACACGACGGCGCTGATCTCGAGGAGCTGGGCGTCGGGGGCGATTCCACGACGGCGGTCGTCGAGGATCAGGCCCAGGCCCGTCACCACCGCGGCGACCGCGGCCCAACGCCAGGACGTGTCGCTGATCCCCGCGATCACGGCGTAAACAATCCATGGTGCAAAACCGCGGAGAATAGTCATGGCCGCTCCTCGTTCGATATTCCAGTTGTGACAGGTCGAGGCTAGAATCTATCGAGTCGGCCTGTCAACGATGAAGTCGGGTGAAGTGGATGAGTCTGCGAAACGCGCTACTCGGGCTGCTCGACGACGATGAACCCGCGAGCGGCTACGAGCTGATGAAGGTGTTTGATTCGTCGCTGGCCAACGTTTGGCCGGCGACCCAGAGCCAGGTCTATACCGAACTCAACCGCCTGGCCCTCGACGGGCTGATCACCGTGTCGGCCACCGGGCCGCGCGGGCGCAAGGACTACGCCATCACCCCCGCCGGGAAGCAAGCGCTTCGGGACTGGCTCGGTTCGACCCCATCGCACCGGCCGCACCGATCCGGCCTGCTGCTACGCGTCTTCTTCCTCGACTCGATCCCCGACGACCAGGCACGCGACCTGTTTGTCGACCACCGTGAGCAGGTGCGGGCGCAGCGCGATCGCCTTCGCGAGATCGGAATCGCGATCACCGACGGCACCGACGTGATCTCCACCCATGGCCGGATCGCCCTGGAATTCGGGCTGCGCAAGGCCGAAATGGAGATGGCCTGGGCCGACTGGGCGCTCGATCAGCTCAAGCGATAGCGCGCCGATAGTTGACGAACCGGTATCGGACGCCGGTAGTCGAGGTGAGTCGATCCCCCACGTAGACGGCCTCCCACTCATCGCCGATCTCGGGTGCGAAGGCGTCCGCGGCGGGCACGTCGACCTCGATCTCGGTGACCCGCAGGTCGGTGGCGCGACCGATCATCGCGCGATAGACCTCGGCGCCGCCAATGACCGACACCGGCTCCGGCCCGGCCAGGACGAGCGCCTCGTCGACGGTGCGCGCCCGCATCGCCCCGTCGGCCGACCAGTCGTCGCTTCGGGTGATGACGATGTTGGTCCGACCAGGTAGCGGCCGAAATCTCGCCGGCAGCGAGTCCCAGGTCTTGCGGCCCATAATCACCGGGTAGCCGATGGTCAACTCTTTGAACCGCGCCATGTCCTCGGGCACGCGCCAGGGGATCGTGTTGTCGCGCCCGATGGCCCCACCGCGCCCCTGGGCCCAGACGAGCTGGACACGGGTGGGCACGGCGACCCAACCCAGACTCACACCGCCACCGGCGCCTTGATCGCCGGATGCGACCGGTAATCGTGCACCACGACGTCGCCGAACTCATAGGAATCGATCGAATCCCGATGCCGCAGTTCAAGTTTCGGGTATGCGAATGGCTCCCGCGACAGTTGCTCGGCGACCTGGACCACGTGGTTGTCGTAGATGTGACAGTCTCCGCCGGTCCAAATGAAATCGCCTACGCCGAGTCCGGCCTGCTGGGCCATCATGTGCGTGAGCAATGCGTAGGAGGCAATATTGAAGGGCACACCGAGGAACAGGTCGGCACTGCGCTGGTACAGCTGGCAGCTCAGCTTGCCGTCGGCCACATAGAACTGGAAGAAGGCGTGGCACGGCGGCAGCGCCATCTGCGGGATCTCACCGACATTCCATGCTGAGACGATGTTGCGCCGCGAATCGGGGTTGGTCTTGAGTATCTCAATGGCACCGGCGATCTGGTCGACATGACCGCCTGCCGGCGTCGGCCAGGAGCGCCACTGGACGCCGTAGACGGGTCCGAGGTCACCGTTGGCATCCGCCCATTCATCCCAGATCGTGACACCCTGCTCCTGCAGCCAGCGCACGTTGGAGTCGCCGCGCAGGAACCAGAGAAGTTCGTAAACGATTGACTTGAGGTGGACCTTCTTGGTCGTGATGAGCGGAAATCCCTGGCTCAGGTCGTAGCGCAACTGCTGACCGAATACGCTGCGCGTCCCGGTCCCGGTGCGATCTGCTTTGGGCGTGCCGACGTCCATGACATGACGGAGCAGGTCCTCATACGGCGTGGGGATGGGAGCGCTCATGCGATCGAGTTTAGCCAACGCACGCCCGGCCTCCCCGACATCTGTCAATGGTCGGCGCCGCGGGGGAACCGGACCCTCGGGAGGCACACCACTTCCTGATTCCAGGGTTCCGTGGGGATCGGCACCGGCGGCGAAGGTCACCGCGTCGTCACCCGGGTACCGCGGAGCGGCTGGCGCCGGCCGCTGACCGTCACGGTGACTGCCACTGAAACCGCCAGGCCTATCGCCGCGGTCAGAATCCCCCGATATCGGCGCCCGAAGTTGCCTCATTGTCCCCACCTCGCAGCTGTCAGCGCTGCTACTGGAGCGCGCAGGTGGACGAGGTGCTGACTGCGGGAGGCCCATCAAGTCATCGAGCTGCGGCCGCCGATCGGGCGAGCCGCCCTACCCCACAAGCGAAGACGAACAGACGTTACTTCATCAACCGCGCGGCAACGGGCGCCCCGCGCGCGGCAGCGCTGATCGGATCGTCGAAAAACACCGGCGCGATGTGGTTGATGCCGACGGACTGCTCGGCGTGGACGAGCTTGCGGCCGGTCCGCGCGGGCGGAATCCCGATGTAGCTGTGCAGCCTGACGAGTTCTGTCATGTAATAGATCGACTGGTATTCCATGTTCAGCGACGAGAAGCTGCGGTATCCGAATCAGCCGAACAAGCGCCGTCGGACGCTATGGCATCGTCGTACTCGCGCACCGAGAACTCAACGTGACTCATCCGCGCCAACGCATCGCACCTCCCAGACATCACTCAGCCATCAGCCCGGCGGCCACGGTGGCCCCGAGGTCCCAACACGCCGCCAGCACCGCCTTGTCCGGCTTGTTCGACGCGATGACGTGCTCTGCGGCCTTCTCCCAGCCGAGCCCGGCGGTGATCCGGTCCACGGCGTTCTCCGCGCCTTCGGTGCCCTCGTTTCCATGGAGGTACAGCCCAAACGGACGACCCCGCGTCGAGTCGAGGATCTGGTAGTAGGAGGTGTCAAAGGCGTGTTTGAGGGCACCTGAAATCGAGCCCAGGTTCGCCGGGGTACCGAGCACATACCCATCTGCGTCGAGGAAGTCGCTCGTCGACACAGACAGGGCTGCGCGGCGCACCACCTCCACGCCCTCGATCTCGGGATCGGTCGCGCCGGACACCACGGCCTCGAACATCGCCTGGCAGTGCGGCGAGGGGGTGTGGTGCACGATCAGCAGCTGTTTCACGGCGACTCCTAGATTCCGTTCGCCGCGTGCTACCCGGCTGGACTCGTCAGCACCGCCCGGTACTGCGCGACCGCGGACTTCATCATCTGGCGGGCTCGAGTCCGATCGCCGGCATAATCGTAAGCCCGTGCGATCCGGTAGGTGTTGCACCAGTCGTCGGGATCGGCCTCCCACTCGGTGCGCACCTGGTCGAACAACCCGTCGGCCGCGTCGCGTTCAATCCGCCCCGACGCCCGGCGCGGTAGGTCAGACACGTCGAGATCACGCCCGGCGGCCACGGCGGCTGCCGCGACTCGCTGATGCCACCACCCTGCCGAGAGCGTCGCATAGATCATCCAGACGCCGAGAACGGGCAGGATCAGCACTCCCACACCCACCCCGACACCGGCCGGCGTGCCCGCGGCGATCAGCTGGAAGCCGCGCCAGCCGAGGATGGCCATGTACATGATCAAGCCGATCACGAGGAAGCCGATCATCAACAATGTCGGCAGAGAGCTGCGCTTGGCGGCCTCGGTGCTCATCAAGCCTGCCTACGACAGATTCATGAATGCATCGAGCCCGACGGTGAGGCCGGGATGGCTGCCCACCTCCCGCACGCCCAGCAACACGCCGGGGACGAACGAGGTCCGGTCCATCGAATCGTGCCGGATCGTCAGCGTCTCGCCCTGGGTGCCGAACAGGACCTCCTGATGCGCGACCAACCCGGCCAGCCGCACCGAATGGACGTGGACATCGCCGACGAGGGCGCCGCGCGCACCGTCGAGTCCGGTGGACGTGGCGTCGGGCATGGGCGCCAGCCCGGCCTCGGCACGAGCCTGTGCGACGAGTTCTGCCGTGCGGCCGGCCGTACCCGATGGCGCATCGGCCTTCTGCGGGTGGTGCAACTCGATGACTTCGGCCGAGGTGAAGAATCGTGCCGCCTGCTGCGCGAAGTGCATCGACAGGATCGCTCCGATCGCGAAATTGGGAGCGATCAGCACTCCGACGCCGGGCTGGGCGCCGACCCACTCCCGCACCTGCGCGAGACGTTCGGCAGTGAAGCCGGTGGTTCCGACGACTGCGTGAATCCCGTTGTCCACCAGGTACTTCAGGTTGTCCATCACAACGTCGGGGTGGGTGAAGTCAACGACGACCCGGGTGCCCGAGTCCACAAACGCCGACAGCGCGTCGCCTTTGTCCACCCCGACGGTGAACTCGGTATCCGCGGCGTCGGCTACCCCGGCGACGATGGCCTGCCCCACTTTGCCGCTGCTGCCGAGTACCCCGACGCGAATCTTGTTCGCCACCCTCACATCTCCTTCTCGTCGTCACCGGTCGCCGTCAGTCTAGTGACCCCGACGCGGCCTAGGACGCCAGGTGGTGGCGCGGCTCGGCGGGGAACCGCTGTACCCACGGCCGCGCCTCCTCCAACTGGGCGGCCAGTTGGAGGAGGCCGCCGTCGGATCCGAGGGTGCCGTTGAACTGAACGCCCAGCGGCAGTCCGCCGCTGGTCCAGTACACCGGGACGTTGATGGCCGGTCGGCCGGTCATGTTCGCCAGTTGGGTGTACGGCACCCACCCAAGGTTCTCTTCGATCATCTGATCGATCACACCCGTGCGCACCAACGCCTTACCGGCATGGACGCGGTGGACGACGCGTGCGGCGATCTGCAGTGGCGCAGGGGTATCGAGCGCACCGATCTTGATCGGCGCTTGCGCCAGTGTCGGGGTGAGGAAGAAGTCGTAGTCGGCGTAGAAGCGCTCCATCGCGTGCGTGTAGGCGTGCACCTGCGACAGCGCCTGCATGAGGGCGCCAACGCCGTTGGCCCGACCGATCTCGGCGACGGCCAACGTGTCCGGCTCGAAGTCACTGTCCTTGGCGCCGGTTTGCTTCTTGAGCTCGGTGACCTGACCCTCAAGCTGGGCGAACCAGATGGTCAGGAAGGTCTCGGCGAGTGCCTTGTCGTCATAGGGCGGCGCGACCTCCTCGACGCGGTGACCAAGTTCCTCGAGCAACTCGGCCGTAGACTGGACCGCCTTGATCGCATCTGGCTCCGCCCGCCCGGTGATCGCCGAGTGTGCCGAAAAGCCGATTTTGAGTTTGCGCGGCTTCTTCTTGATGGTGTCGGAGAACTTCCGGGTCGGCAGCGCCGCCTGGTAGTCAGCGAAGCGGTTGCGGCCAATGATGGCGTCGAAGAGCGCTGCGCTGTCGCGCACGGTGCGAGTGACCACTCCGTCGGTGGCCATACCGAACATCGACTCGCCTCGCTGCGGACCGTAGGGGCCCAGTCCGCGACTCGGCTTCAGCCCGACCAGTCCGTTACATCCCGCCGGAATTCGAATCGACCCACCGCCGTCGTTGGCCCCCGCCGCTGGCACGACGCCGGCAGCTACGGCCGAGGCTGACCCTCCCGACGAACCGCCGGGGGTGCGCGAGGTATCCCACGGGTTGCGGCACGGACCCCACAGCGTCGACTCGGTGATTCCCTTGGAACCCAGTTCCGGGGTGTTCGTCTTGCCGAAGATCACCAGCCCGGCGTCAAGGAAGCGGTCGGTGATCAGCGCGTTCTCGGTGGCGACTAGGTTTCGCCGAGCCCGCGAGCCCGCCGTCGTCGGGTAGCCCTTGTACTCCTGGTGCAGATCCTTGATGAGGAAGGGCACTCCGGCAAACGGTCCGGTCAGTTCCCCGGCGGCCTGCTCGTCGGCTTCCTTGTCAACGTCGATCACAATGGCATTGATTTTGCCGTTGACCTGCTGGGCGCGCTTGCGGGCCAGCGCCAACAGCTCTTTGGCAGTAACCTCCTTGGCCGCCACCAGCTCGGCCAGACCGGTGGCGTCATAGCTCATGTACTCGTCCAGATTCATGTTCCCGAGCCTAACCGGCTAGCCTTCCACGGGAAGCTTTCTGCACCGATCACCTTCTGGAGGTTCCATGGTCGACGTCTCACGTCGCCGCTTTCTGCAGGCATCCGCTGCCAGCGCCGTCGGCGTCGGGCTGGCCGGCGCCACGAGCAGCGCGGTCGGGGCGGTCGGTAGCGCCGCGGCGTCGCCAGCGGGATATCTCGTCGGCGCGGGCAAGGGCGACCTGACCGGCGCCATCGCCGGCCAGGGGATGATGGGCTATTCCGACATGGACCAGGTCGCCAACGGGCTACTGCAGCGAACCTGGGCGCGGGCGTTCATCATCGCGGATGCGGCGACCGGCAGCCGTGTCTTGTTCATCACCGCCGATCTGGCCTGCGTATTCACCTCACACCACTCCATCCTGCTCGCCGAGCTGGCCAAGCGATATGGCAACACCTATAACCTGAACAACGTCAATATCAATGCGACGCACAACCACAACTCGTGCGGCGGGACGTCCTGGGACTACGCGTACTTGCTGGCCGCGAAAGGGCACCGCCACAATTCTCTCGCCGCCGAGATGGCCGGGTTGCTCGACGCAGTGGCACAAGCCCACAACAGCCTGGCGCCGGGGACGGTCGAACTCGGCCACACCGAGTTGCACAATGCCAGCGCCAACCGCTCACAGCCCGCCTTCGACCTCAATCCCCGCACCGACAGACGTCACTTCCCCGAGAAGATCGATCCCCAGGTGACTGCCCTACTGCTGCGACAGGGCGATCGGGTCATCGGCGAGATTACCTGGTTCGCCACGCACGGCACCTCGCTCACCGACGCGAACTTCCTCATCTCCTCGGACAACAAGGGCTATGCGGCGTATCTCGCCGAGCAGCGCCGGCCGGGTGTGATCAGCGCGCACGCGCAGACGAACGCCGGCGATATGACACCCAACCTATGGTTGCGCAAGATGCATCCCGGTGGTCCGACCGGCAGCAACCGAACCAACCGGATCGTCATCGGACAACGCCAGGACCGGGCCGGTCAGACCGCCCTGGGATCGGCCCGGCCCATGACCCGTGGCGGCGTCGACACGTCGGCCCGCTATGTGAATCTCGCCGACGTCGCCATCAGCGCCGACTTCACCCCGCACGGCCGACCCGCCCGCACCTCGCCGGCCATGATGGGGGCCGCCGCGGCTGCCACCAGCCAGGAGGACAACACCCGCAGCCAACTCGGATTCCTCAACGAAGGGGTCCGCAACGAATTCGCCATGGCGCTGGGCGCGGGCGCCACCCCGACACCGGAGCCCTGGATCGTCGACAACCAGGCCCCCAAAGCCATCTTGTTTCCCCTCGGTATCTTGCCGCCACGCCCCTGGATCGAGCAGACGCTGCCAATCCAATTGATCCGGATCGGCGACCTGGTACTGGCCGCGGTCCCCGCCGAGGCCACGATCGTCGCGGGTCTCCGCATCCGCCGGGTGGTCGCCGACGCGCTCCACGTTCCCCTGAACAACGTTCTGCTGCAGGGATATTCGAACGGCTACAGCCAGTACGTCACCACTCCAGAGGAGTATGTGGCCCAGCAGTACGAGGGCGGTGAAACGATGTTCGGGCGCTGGACCCTGTGCGCCTACATGCAGGAATTCCACCGCATGGCCGGTGCGATGTCGCGCGGCGCCCGACTCAGCAGCGGCCCGCGGCCGGCCGACAACTCCGGCCTCCAGCCCGATCTGCTCGGCACCCAGCCCGCCGACACCCCGATGCCGGGTCATCGGTTCGGCGACGTTGTCTCCGCACCCAAGGCCCGGGTCCGGGGCGGCGACACCGTCCACGCGGCCTTCTGCGGCGCCTACCCCACCAACCGAATCCGGCGTGGCCGCCAGACCAAGGGCTATTTTGCCGTCGAAAGGCGCACCCCCAACGGTTGGGCAGTGACCTATGACGACGACCACGAATCCACCGAACTGTCCTGGGAGCGCCCCGGCGGCAGTGCCTCGGCGTCGAAGGTCACCATCACCTGGCGAGTACCCGCCGGCGCCAACGGCGCCTACCGGATCCGCTACTACGGCGACGTGAAGGCGCCATCTGGATCGCTGCGCGAATTCACCGGAACCACCGCGCCAATCGTCGTGGATTAGCCGGTTTCGACGACCTGAAAGCAGTGCTGGCCACCGCCCGCACGCCGACCTACGCCAGACTCGTCTCTCGCGTCGCCCAGTTCGACAGCGACTGGGAACTCATCGAGGCGCCGCTCGACGGTTATGAGCCCAACCGCTGACGGTTCACAGGTCCGCGAGTTCGACGGCCGGGTCGGCCAGTCGTGCGGGATCGACCCTTCGCTGCGACTCGATGAGGGCGGCGATTTCGTCGCCCTGATCCCACACGTTGACGTTCATCCCGGCCCGCACGACACCGTCGGACAGCCAGAACGCGAGGTACTCGAGGTCGGCCACGCTCCCCCGGACGACGAGCTGGTCGTCGCCGGCGGCGTAGCCGCGGTACTCCATACCGAACTCGTATTGATCGGTGTAGAAGTACGGCAGTCGGGTGTACGCCTGCTCGATACCAAGCAGGTTGGCCACCGCGACGGCGGGCTGGTTGAGCGCGTTGGCCCAATGCTCGACCCGGATTCGGCCGAATATCGGGTGATCGTGGTTGGCGATGTCCCCGACCGCAACGATGTCGCGATCGCTGGTGTGCAGCCCGGCGTCGACGTCGATGCCGTTGCTGACCGCCAGCCCGGCGTCGCGGGCCAGTTCCACGTTGGGCTCCGCACCGATTCCGACGAGGACGGCGTCCGCGGTCAACCGCTCGCCACCGGCAATGGTGACCGATCCGTTCCCGACCGACTCGACTGCGGTTCCCAACCGCAGGTCGACGCCGTGGCTGCGGTGCAACTCGGCGATGACGGCGCCTTGCTCGGTTCCGAGTACCTTCTCGAGCGGGACTGCGGCCGGTTCGACCACGGTGACCTCGCTGCCGAGAGTCAGTGCCGCCGCCGCCGCCTCCAACCCGATCCACCCGGCCCCGACGATCAGCACTGAGTGACCGCGGCCCAACCGCTGATGGAGTGCCTCTGAGTCGTCGAGGGTACGAAGGTACGCGACATCGGGATCGCCGGGGAATCGGCGGGCCCGTGACCCGGTGGCGAGCACGATCTTGTCATAGGCGACCGATGTGCCGTCGGACAGTCGGACCTGCTTGGCGTCGCGATCGATGCGCTGCGCCGTCACGCCGGTGCGCAGGGTCACGTTGTGCTCGCCGTACCAGTCCTCATCGAAAACAAAGACCGAGTCGCGCTCGGCCGATCCGTTCAGGTACCCCTTCGAGAGCGGCGGGCGCTCATAAGGCAGGTGGGCTTCGGCGCCGACCAGGACGACTGTCCCGTCAAAGCCCCGCTCCCGCAAGGCTTCGGCGGCCTTCGCGCCGGCCAGTCCGCCGCCGATGATCACTGTTGACGCGGCCATACCCTCACGCTACGCCCCCAGCCCGGGTACTGCCTGATGCATCCGACGGCGGTCCGGGCGCATCATAGTGTCCGGAGGGTCCGCTACCACGAAGGACTGATCGTGCCGCACGTCGATGTCGTTGGTCAGGTGAAGCGGTTCGGCGCGCTCACCGCCGTCGACGGCCTCTGCCTCGCCGTCACGGCCGGTGAGGTGCACGGATTCCTCGGCCCAAACGGCGCCGGGAAGTCGACCACCATCCGTACGCTCCTGGGTCTGTACCGCGCCGATGCAGGAACTGTCACCGTGCTCGGCGGCGATCCCGCCCGGAACGCCGCGTCGATCAACCGGCGGGTCTCCTATGTGGCCGGCGATGTCGCGTTCTGGCCCAATCTGACGGGGTCGGAGGTGCATGACGCGCTCGCCGGACTGCGCGGTGCCCGACGGCCTGGCGTCGAGGCCGACCTGATCGAACGGTTCGGGTTCGACCCCGACAAGAAGGTTCGGGCGTATTCGAAGGGCAACCGGCAGGTCGAGTCAGCACCGCTGGACGCCTTGCGGCACCTGTCGGCGACGACGGTCAGCGTCGGCGGGTCACCTGACCAGCGCCTGGTCGAGGAGGTTGCCAAGCTCGGCCTGACACCGTCGCGCAGCGACCGCGACGGCACGGTCAGCTGGTCGGTGCCGCGTGCGACAGTCCCCTCGGTGCTCGGCGTCCACGCCGCAGGGGAAGTCCTGCGCGCAACAATCCCCCTCAGTCGGCTCCTACTGCGCCGCTACCGGGTCCCGCTGTTGAGCTGGATCATCCCGATTGTCACCCTCACCGCGGTGACCGTTCCCAGCTATGCGAGCAGCTATCCCGACCTGTCTTCGCGCGGGCCCCTCGTCGCGAGCCTTCGGAGCAATCAGGCGACCACCATTCTCTACGGACATCTCCCGCTCCCCGGCAGTCTCGGACAGCTGGCCCAATGGGAGGTGGGCACCTACGTCGTCCTGTTGACGGCGGTCATGGCCCTGACGGTGACCGAGTCGATGACGCGGGTCGACGAGGAGACGGGCCGGACAGAGGTTGTCGCAGCCGCGGGACTGGGCACGTAGACGCCGTCGGTAGCCGTCGCCCTCCACCGCCGTCGCGACTTCGGTGCCGGTGTGCTGGCCCCAGCCATTACTGGCCCGCGCACTTCTCGCCGCCCACGGCTCGATCTACCTGCTGGTACTAAGCGCAACCGTTCAGGCGGCGCTGGCGTCGGCCGTCGCCGACGGCACCTCCGGGCGCTGGGCATGGGGCTACCCGGCCGCCCAGGTCGGCGGGGTACTCGCCGCGGTCGGCCTGGCAACCGTGGCAGTCGGCTGGCTTCCCCGACTATCCACAGTCGTCTGGGCGGTCGTCGCGCGGAGCGCTTTCGCCGACCTGGTGAAGCTTCCGTCATGGGCGCGGTCGGCGTCACTTCGACTAGCCCGGTACAACCGAACCCGGCCCGCACCACTGTGCGTGGTGCGGGCCGGGTTCGCTGGCCGGTCAGGTCAGGCGTCGATCAAATCAGGCGTCGGCCTGCTCGGCTTTTGCCGCGTCGTCTGCGACCGGAACGAGGCTGATCTTGCCGCGCTCGTCGATATCGGCGATCTCCACGCGCAGCTTGCTGCCGACGTTGACCACGTCCTCGACCTTGTCGATGCGCTTGCCGCCACCCAGCTTGGAGATGTGCACCAGGCCGTCGCGACCGGGCAGCAGCGAGACAAACGCGCCGAAAGCGGTGGTCTTGACGACCGTGCCCAGGAATCGCTCGCCGACCTTCGGCAGCTGCGGGTTGGCGATGGCGTTGATCTTGTCGATCGCAGCCTGCGCCGACGGTCCGTCGGTAGCGCCGACGAACACCGTGCCGTCGTCCTCGATGGAGATGCTGGCACCGGTCTCCTCGGTGATGCCGTTGATTGTCTTGCCCTTGGGGCCGATCAGCTCGCCGATCTTGTCCATCGGAATCTTCACGGTGGTGATCCGCGGGGCGTACGGGCTCATCTCGTCCGGCTCGTCGATGGCCTCCGCCATCACCTCGAGAATGGTGAGCCGGGCGTCGCGCGCCTGGCTCAGCGCACCTGCGAGAACCTTCGACGGAATGCCGTCGAGCTTCGTGTCGAGCTGCAGCGCGGTCACGAACTCCTTGGTTCCGGCGACCTTGAAGTCCATGTCGCCGAAGGCATCCTCGGCACCGAGGATGTCGGTCAGCGCCACATACCGGGTCTCGGTCTTGCCGTCGATGGTGACCTCGTCGGACACCAACCCCATGGCGATGCCGGCGACCGGAGCCTTCAGCGGGACGCCGGCGTTAAGCAGCGACATCGTCGACGCACACACCGAACCCATGGAGGTGGAGCCATTGGAGCTCAGCGCCTCCGACACCTGACGGATCGCGTAGGGGAACTCTTCCACGCTCGGCAGGACTGGCACCAGCGCACGCTCGGCGAGCGCACCATGGCCGATCTCGCGACGCTTGGGCGACCCGACGCGGCCGGTCTCACCGGTCGAATACGGGGGGAAGTTGTAGTGATGCATGTAGCGCTTGGAGGTCTCCGGCCCGAGCGAGTCGATCTGCTGGGCCAGCTTCATCATGTCCAGCGTGGTGACACCCATGATCTGGGTCTCGCCGCGCTCGAACAACGCGCTGCCGTGAGCGCGCGGAATGACCGCCACCTCGGCCGAGAGCGACCGGATGTCAGTGATGCCACGACCGTCGATACGGAAATGATCGGTCAGGATCCGCTGGCGGACCAGCTTCTTGGTCAGCGATCGGTAGGCCGCGCCGATCTCCTTCTCGCGACCCTCGAACCCGCCACCGATCTGGTCGAGCAGCTCCGCCTTCAGCTCATCGGTCGCCTCGTCGCGCTCCTGCTTGCCGGCGATGGTCAGGACCTTTGCCAGCTTGTCCGACGCTGCGGCCTCGACGGCCTCATAGACGTCGCTCTCGTACGGCGGGAACAGCGGGAACTCACCGGTCTCCTTCGCCGCGGCCTCGGCCAGACTCTTCTGTGCCTCGCAGAGGCGGGCAATGAACGGCTTGGCGGCTTCCAGGCCCTCGGCGACGATTTGCTCGGTCGGCGCCTGCGCGCCGCCGGCGATCAGCTCGAGCACGTTGTCGGTGGCCTCCGCCTCGACCATCATGATCGCCACGTCGGCGCTGTCGCCTTCGCCTGCCGTGACGCGTCCGGCGACGACCATGTCGAAGACCGCTCCCTCGAGCTGCTCGACGGTCGGGAAAGCGACCCACTGACCGGCCTTGTTCGACTCGGTCGGGATCAGCGCGACGCGCACGCCGCCGACCGGGCCGGAGAACGGCAGCCCGGCGATCTGGGTCGAGGCCGACGCCGCGTTGATGGCGACGACGTCGTAGAGGTCATTGGGGTTGAGCGACAGAATCGTCTCGATGACCTGGATCTCGTTGCGCAGGCCGTCGACGAACGACGGGCGAAGCGGGCGGTCGATAAGGCGGCAGGTCAGAATCGCGTCGGTCGATGGACGGCCCTCGCGACGGAAGAACGAACCGGGGATCCGGCCCGCGGCGTACATGCGCTCCTCCACGTCGACGGTGAGCGGAAAGAAGTCGAAGTGATCTTTCGGTGCCTTTGACGCCGAGGTCGTCGACAAGATCATGGTCTCCTCGTCGAGGTAGGCCACGACCGCGCCGGCGGCCTGCTGGGCAAGGCGGCCGGTCTCGAAGCGGATGGTGCGGGTGCCGAAGCTGCCGTTGTCGATGACGGCGGTGGCCTCGGTGACGTCGTCTTCGTAGACGTCGATGGAATCAGTCATGTGTTCGGGTGTTTCCCTTCAGTGCGGCGCGCCATGACGGCACGCCGGTGGATGTACGTGTCGACACCGGTTGGCGGGCGCCGAAGCGCGCGCCCACGGCGTCGGGAGACAGTGCGATGAATGCGCGAGAATCGCCTCTGATGCGTGGACTCGCATGCGTCACATGCGGTGCAGACGGCCTTCGATCGAAGCAGCCGGAAGAAGTAAGGATCGGATCCGCTCGTTCCGGCGGCCACTACCGAGGACCGATCTGACTCGATCTGTCCAGCAGTTCGGGGTGACATCGACATTCTGCGATGTTCCGAAGTGCAGTTTATCACCCGCGACCGACAACGGGCGTCCCGTCAGTTGGTCTCTTGGGAATCAGCGGCGTATACCGCGTCGGCGAAGACCGCGAGAACGGCCCGACACCGCTCCAGCAACTGCTCGGCGGCGGCGCGGCCCGATGCGCCGAGCCGATCACGGGCCGCTAGCTTGTCGAACCGGCCGCCCGATCATAGACCGGGAATTAATCGGACCACAGTCCGGTTAGGTTGGTTGTGAAGAACATTGGATTCCTCTCCTTCGGGCACTGGTCCGATGGTCGCGGCTCACAAACCAGGACCGCGGCCGACGCCCTGCTGCAGTCGATCGATCTCGCTGTCGCCGCCGAGGAACTCGGCGCCGACGGCGCCTATTTTCGCGTGCATCACTTTGCTCGACAATTGGCGTCCCCATTCCCGCTACTCGCGGCCATCGGCGCCAGGACCGACCGCATCGAGATCGGCACGGGCGTCGTCGATATGCGCCACGAAAGCCCCCTCTACCTGGCCGAGACTGCCGGCGCGGCCGACCTCATAGCGGGCGGGCGCCTACAGCTCGGCATCAGCCGTGGATCACCCGAGCAGGTGATCGATGGCTACCGGTACTTCGGTCACGTCCCCGCCGAGGGCTCGTCCGACGCCGAGCTGGCGCGGGCACACACGACCGCGTTCCTGACGGCGATCGAGGGCACCCGATTCGCGCAACCCAACCCGCGGCCCATGTTCCCCAATCCCCCCGGACTGCTAAGCGTCGAACCGCAATCCCCCGGTCTGCGCAACCGCATTTGGTGGGGAGCCGGAACCAGGGCCACCGCGGAATGGACCGCGCAGCACGGAATGAACCTAATGAGCTCAACCCTGCTCACCGAGGACACCGGCATCCCGTTCCACCAGTTGCAGGCCGAACAGATCCAGCGGTTCCGCGACGCATGGCGCTTGGCCGATCATGGGCGAGAACCACGAGTCTCGGTGAGCCGCAGCATCTTTCCACTCCTCAACGACATGGACTGCGCCTATTTCGGCGGTCGCCCCGACGACGACCAGGTCGGCATCATCGACAACGCCAAGGCCCGCTTCGGCCGTAGCTATGCCGCCGAACCCGAACTCCTCGTCGAGCAGCTGCGCACGGATGAGGCGATCGCCGCCGCCGACACCCTGTTGCTGACGGTCCCCAACCAACTCGGCGTCGACTACAACGCGCACGTCATCGAGTCGATCCTGACCCATATCGCACCCGCGCTCGGCTGGCGCTGATCGAGTCGGCCATCCCTCGAGGGGCTACCCCAGCTTCCACCGCGGCGCCATACCCTGGCTCTGCCCCGTCGCGTCGTACTCGTAAAAGCCCGCGCCGTCGCTCAAGCCGGACCTGCCCTCCTTGGCGCTCTTCTCCAGCATGTCGGCGAACCTCTGAAGGCGCTCATCGTCCGGATTGTTGCGCATAATGTTGATAGCCACGTTGAACCCGACGAGGTCATAGACCTCGAAGGGCCCCTGCGGCGAGCCCGTGGCGATCTTCCAGTCCGTATCGATGTCGACTGGGTCTGCCACTTCGTCGACGTACAGATATGCGGCCGCATTGAGGAAGGGGATCAGCAAACTGTTCAACAGATAGCCCGGGGTCTCGTTGCGGACTGGAATCGCGACGAGACCGATCTCCGTGGCGAAGGAGAGGACCGCTTCGAAGACGGCCGGGTCGGTCTGTGGGGTGGGCATGACCTCGCCCGTGTTGTGCGACCATACAATATTCGCAAAGTGCAGCGCGAGGAACTTTGCGGGGCGTCCGGTGGCGTCGGCGAAATCGCTCGGACGCAGCGACGACGAGTTCGTCGTGAAGACCGTCTTCGGCGGAGCAGCCGCACCGATCGATGCCCAGACCTTCTTCTTCAGGTCGAGATTCTCCGGGATCGCCTCGATGACGATGTCGGCATCTTCGACAGCCGATTGCAGGCTGGTGGTGGCGGTGATGGACGCGATCGCCCGGTCGAAACGATCGGCGTCGAAGTCGGCCAGGTCGCGCTGGTACCCGGCGCGCATCCACTCCCAACGAGCCGGGAGCTTATCGAGGAGCTCCTGGGAGACGTCGTAGGCGATCACACGCTTGCCGTGGTACGCGGCCTGCATGGCGATTTGAGATCCCAAGACGCCTGTGCCGAATACTGCGACATTGGTCATCGATGTCATGGTGGACCAAACCTTCCCTGTTCATGCGCAAATCTGCGAGTATCGGCGGTGTCCTAGACCAACAGTAGGACCGGTCGCACCGGCCTGCAACAGCACACCAATGACCCGGCCGCGCCACCTTTCGGTGACGCGGCCGGGTCATTGGTTCGGACGGGTCTAGCGGCGCAGGCCGAGACGCTCGATCAGCGAGCGGTAACGCTCGACGTCGACCTTGGCGACGTACTTGAGCAGCCGGCGACGGCGGCCGACGAGCAGCAGCAGACCACGCCGACTGTGGTGGTCGTGCTTGTGCTTCTTGAGGTGCTCGGTGAGGTCCTCGATGCGCTTGGTCAGCATCGCGACCTGAGCCTCGGGCGACCCCGTATCGGTCTCGTGCAAGCCGTACTCGGCGAGAATGGTCTTCTTCTGTTCGACGGTCAGCGACATCGCTGAACTCCTTCGTGTTTCAGTGCCGTGTCCACGATCCTTGCCACGGGCGAGGAGGTGCGCCGCCACGGACTGCAGCAGCACCGAGGGGTAAATCTACCAGCGCCGCAGGTCGGCCCCAAAATCGGTCATAAACGAGCGTCCGTCGCCCACCCATCCAGCACCGTTTCGCAAGTCCAACTTCGATCGATGCTTGACCGGGCAAACAGTGTGGGATAGGTCAGGCTACTCCGCGTGCTTCGCCAGAATTACTCGCGTCTGGTCCACATCCTCGGCGATCGCTTTGACGAGGTCGTCGACCGAATCGAAGCGAGTCATCGGCCGGATGCGCTCCACGAAATCGACGGCGACGTGCTGCCCGTACAGATCGGCCTCGGTGTCGAGCACGAATGCCTCGACGGTACGCGTGCGGCCAGAGAACGTCGGGTTGGTGCCCACGGAGACAGCGGCCTGATAGCACTTGCCGTGCTGAACCTGCCCCAGCGTGGCGCCCGGGCCGATCACGGTGAACGAGCACGCATACACCCCGTCGGCAGGGATCGCGGCATACATCGGCGGCGCAACATTGGCCGTCGGGAATCCCAGTTCGCGCCCGCGCCCGTCCCCGCGGACCACGACCCCCTCGACCCGATGCGGGCGGCCCAACGCATCGGCCGCGGAGGTGACGTCCCCCGCGGCGACGCAGGAACGGATATACGTCGACGAAAAGGTGACCGCATGTTCGCCGAACAGTGAGACCTCTTGAACCTCGAATCCGAACCGCTTGCCGAATTCGCGCAGCTTCTCAACATTGCCGGCGGCCTTGTGTCCAAAAGTGAAGTTGTCGCCGACCACAACCTCCGCTGCATGCAGGGTTTCCACCAGCACACCGTGGACGAAGTCCTTCGGTGAGCGCGAGGCGAGCGCCGGGGTAAACGGCATGACACAGAAGACGTCGATGCCCAATTCCTGGGCCAGCTCCGCCCGCCGGGTCAACGTCGAAAGCTGCGGCGGGTGGGTGCCCGGCCGGACGACCTCGGCGGGATGGGGGTCGAATGTCATCAGCACGGACGGCAGGCCACGTTCGGCAGCCGCCGTCGTCGCCGCCTTGATCAGCTGCGCGTGCCCGCGGTGCACCCCGTCGAACACGCCGATCGTGACCACACACCGTCCCCAGTCAGCGGGGATGTCATCGAGACCTCGCCATCGCAACACGTCGCTCACCTTACCCGTCCGCACACCGCGAGAACCTACGGTGAGGCATCACTAGACTGAACGCCATGCCACGCGGGAACGAATGGTCGGAATTGACCTCAGTCGCCCAGGACTACCTCAAAGTGATCTGGACCGCCCGGGAGTGGGGCGACGTCAAGGTGACCACATCGATGATCGCCGACAAGCTCGACATCTCGCCGTCGACCGCCTCCGAAGGTATCCGCAAACTCGCCCAGCAAGGGCTGCTCGAACACCAGAAGTACGGCGCCATCACCCTCACCGAAGAAGGCCGCCGGGCCGCAGTCGGGATGGTGCGCCGCCACCGCCTGCTGGAAACCTACCTCGTGTCCCAACTGGGGTTCAGTTGGGACGAGGTGCACGACGAGGCCGAAGTCCTCGAGCACGCCGTCAGCGACCGCCTGGTCGAACGCATCGACGCGAAACTCGGTTACCCGCGCCGCGACCCACACGGCGACCCGATCCCCTCCCCGGACGGCGAGATCACCAGCCCGGACGTATGCCTGCTGGCTGAACTCGGCGACGGCGACTCCGGGGTCATCGCGCGGATCTCCGACACCGACCCCGCCATGCTGCGCTACTTCAACGAAGTCGGCATTGCCCTGGACCGCTCCGTGCACATTTCCGGCAAGCGCCCATTCGCCGGGACGACGACCATCACCGTCGGCGATGCAACCGAACCGGTCATTCTGGGTGACGTAGCCACCCGGGCGATCTTCGTCGCTACAGGCTAGTGATCCTGCTCGCCGATCCGGTGTACGTAGATCATGTTGGTCGATCCGACGGTGGCCGGCGGTGCGCCCGCAACGACTACGACCGTGTCGCCCTCGACCATGCGCCCGCTATCGATCAGGATGCGATCGACCTCGTCGATCATCTCGTCGGTATTGGCGATGCGGTCCACGATGAAGGTCTCAGTTCCCCAGCTCAGGGCCAACTGGTTGCGAATCTCCGGAATCGGGGTGAACGCGAGCAACGGCAGAGGCGAATGTAGCCGCGCCAAGCGGCGGACGGTGTCACCCGACTGGGTGAAGGCGACCAATGCCTTGACGCTCAGCCGCTCACCGATGTCGCGAGCGGCGTAGGAGATCACGCCGCGGCGCGTACGCGGCAGGTGGTCCAGCGGCGGCACCGATCGAGATCCGGACTCAACTGCCTGACAGATCCGGTTCATCGTCGCGACCGCCTGCACCGGATACTTGCCCACCGACGTCTCACCGGAGAGCATGACTGCGTCGACACCATCGAGCACGGCATTGGCCACGTCGGAGGCCTCGGCCCGCGTCGGACGGGAGTTCTCGATCATCGACTCGAGCATCTGCGTCGCCACGATCACCGGCTTGGCGTTCTCCCGGGCCATCTGGATCGCCCGCTTCTGCACCAGGGGCACCTCCTCCAGCGGCAACTCGACGCCGAGGTCGCCGCGCGCGACCATGATCGCGTCGAAAGCCAGCACGACGGCCTCAAGGTTCTCGATCGCCTCGGGCTTTTCCAGTTTGGCGATCACCGGCACTCGCCGCCCAACGCGGTCCATCACCTCGTGGACCAGCTCAATATCGGAGGGACTGCGCACAAACGAGAGCGCCACCAGGTCGACGCCGAGGCGCAAGGCGAACTCCAGGTCGGCCACGTCCTTGTCCGACAACGCCGGCACCGAAACGCTCATGCCGGGCATGGAGAGCCCCTTGTGATTGCTGACCGGGCCGCCCTCGGTGACCGTGCAGACGACATCGTTGCCGTCGATGTCGGTGACCACGAGGCCAACCTTGCCGTCGTCGACGAGCAGGCGGTCGCCGACCCGTGCATCCCGGGCCAGCTGTGCGTACGTCGTGCCAACGCGGTCGTGGTCACCGATCACGTCGTCGACGGTGATGCGGACAGTATCCCCGCTCGCCCACTGAGTCCGCCCGTCCCCGCCGAACCTGCCCAGCCGGATCTTCGGGCCCTGGAGGTCCGCGAGAATTCCCACTGCCTTCCCACCCTCTTGGGCGACCTCGCGAACGTGGCCGTACATCATCGCGTGGTCGTCGTGGGTGCCGTGGCTGAAGTTGAGTCGAGCGACGTCCATGCCGCTGTCGACTAAGTCACGGATCCGCTCGACAGTCGCGGTCGCGGGTCCCATGGTGCAGACGATCTTCGTTCGACGATTCACGGGAGCCAGCGTATCCCGCCGACCCCCAACCGCCCACCGCACCCGGCGCCCGGCGCCGAGCCGTCACACATCATTCACGGGAACGTCACACGCACCGTGCTGACACTTCCTCGGGGTGCCACGTACGCACCCCGCTCAACTGCTCGGGTCGGCATCCTCGGCTCGTTCGGTGTCGACGTCGGATTCCGTCGCGGATTCCACGTCAACGTCGCTGACAGCGTCAACGTCAGTGGCGGCATCAACATCAGTGGCGGCGGCGGTGTCAGCATCAACGTCCGCACCGGCTGAGCCAGCGTCAGCGTCAGCGGCACGCTTGTCGTCGGCCGCCGCCTCACCTTCTCGTATGGCGGGTTCCTCGGCGGCGGTTTCCACCGGTGCGGGCTCGTCGGCAACGGGTTCTTCGACGACCAGCGGTGGCGCATCCGCCCGCCGAACAATGTTGGGGGTGGCTTCGTCAGCCGCGGGTGACTCCGGCGCATCAGCGGGAACTCGGATCAAGTCGGCGAGCAGATCGAGTGAGGCCTGCAGCGACTCCGCTGTCGTGGACCGGGCGCGCTCGTTGCGCTTGGCGTCCTCGGGATCGAGGCGAGTCCAGTCGTAGGTGTGGGTCACGCTGGTGGTCTCATCATCGATCGGCTTGAGCTGCCATCGCCAAAGGTGACCGGGCGGTGGCTTGCCCACCTCCGACGGCAGCCAGGCGATGACCCGGTCCTCGACAAATTCGACGATCGTGTTCCGCCGGACCCGTCCACCCGTATTGGTCATCCGAAACGAGTCACCGACCTTGGTGACCCGCTGACCCTGCGCCGCCTCGGCGAGGTTCTTGTTGCCGTCGAAACGCGGCTGCTGCGCCGGATCGGCGATGAGCGCAAAGATCGATGACGCGGGCGCCGCGATCTCACCGGTGACACTGATAATCCGGACGTCGTCGTCGACGACCGTCGCAGCAGTAGTAATGGTCCGCGAGACTTCGGGCACGCTCGGCGCCTCGGGCACGGCCTCAGCCTCGGTCTCAGCCTCGGCCACGGGTTCGGCCACGGGCTCGAGTTCAGACTCAGTCCCGAGTTCAGGCTCAGTCTCGAGTTCAGGCTCAGTCTCGGTATCAGGCTCAGTCTCGGTATTAGGCTCAGTCTCGGTATTAGGCGAGGGCTGAGTCCCGGCCTCGGCCTCGGGCTCGGGCTCCACGTCCCGATCGGGCCACGGATCGACATAACCGACCTCGCCCTCGGCCGCCAGCTCTTCGGCTCGCTTGGGCCGATACATCGACAGCCCCAACTCACGCCCGCGCGGCGCGGCGAGGAAGTAGGCGAGAGCGCAACCGAACACCACCACCGACACAATGGAGTTCACCCGGATTCCCATGCCGAACGGTTCGGAAGCCGGGTCGTCGCGCACCAGCTCGACGAAGAACCTCCCGAAGCAGTAGCCCATGACGTAAAGGGCGAACAAGCGGCCGTGGCCGACTCGGAAGTACCGGTCCACCGCGACGAGCAGCAGCACGACCGCGACATTCCACAGCGCCTCATACAGAAAGGTGGGATGCACAATGGCGATCCGCTCACCGGTGGATACGCCGGTCAGATTGTCGGGCAGCCGGCGGAAGATCTCCAATCCCCACGGCACGTCGGTCGGCCGGCCATAGACCTCCTGGTTGAAATAGTTCCCAAACCGGCCGATGGCCTGTGCCAGCAGGACCGCCGGCGCGATGGCATCGCCGAACGCGGGAAGTTTGATCCCATAGATGCGGCAGGCGATCCAGGCGCCGACCGCGCCGAACGCCACCGCGCCCCAGATTCCAAGGCCGCCGTCCCAGATCTTGAGCGCATCAATCGGCCCCCGCGGAGGATTGAGAGTCTGACCGAGATCGGTGAAATAGTACCGCCAGTCGGTCAGGACGTGATAGGCCCGACCGCCGACCAACCCGAACGGCACCGCCCACAGCGCAACGTCGAGCACCTCCCCGGGCTGACCACCGCGGGCCACCCATCGGCGCGACCCCCACCAGAGGGCGACGATGATCCCGGCGACGATGCACAATGCATAGGCGCGGATCGGAATGGGCCCGAGCTGCCACACACCCTGCGGCGGACTGGGAAGGTAGGCGAGAACCTGCACGGAATTCACGCGGTCCACCCTAATCGACGTGCGGTCAGCCCTCCCCGCGGACGCCCGCAGCGAGGTCGGCGATCAGCGCCGCGAGCGCGGCGGGCCCAGCGGTGGCCGCCGTCACCAGCGCCGACCCGACGATGACCCCGTCGGCATAATCGGCGATTTCCGCGGCCTGCCGTCCGTCACGCACACCGAGGCCGACGCCGATCGGGATATCGGAGTATTCCCGCACCCGGGCACACAGTTCCGGTGCGGCGTTCGACACCGCGTCGCGGGCACCGGTCACGCCCATCGTGGACGCGGCGTAGAGAAAGCCGCGCGAGGCATCGACGGTGAGCGCGATGCGTTCGGTCGTCGACGACGGCGCCACGAGGTAGATCCGGTCGAGGCCGTGGGCGTCGGACGCCTCGTGCCAGCCCGCCCCCTCCTCGGGAATCAGGTTCGGGGTGATCATCCCGGCGCCACCGGCGTTGGCCAAGTCGCGGGCGAAGCTCTCCACGCCGTAGGCGAGCACCGGATTCCAGTAGCTCATCACCACGGCCTGACCGCCCGCCGCGGCGACCGCCTCGCAAGCTGCGAAGGCGTCGCGCACGCGCACCCCGGCCGCCAACGCGGTATCGGCGGCGGCCTGGATCGTCGGACCGTCCATCACCGGATCGGAGTAGGGCACCCCGACTTCGACGATGTCACAGCCGGATTCGACCATGATCCGCATCGACTCCAGCGAATTGGCGACCGTCGGATAACCCACCGGCAGGTAGCCGATCAGGGCGGCCCGGTGCTCCGCGCGGCAGGCGGCGAAGGTGTCGGTCAGCTTCGACGGCGGCGCGACGTGGCGCGAAGTCGTCATTGCCCGTCCTGGCCTTCCGGGCGATCGAAGAGACCGAACCATTTGCCGGCGGTGTCCACGTCCTTGTCGCCACGACCAGACAGGTTGACGACGATGATCGCGCCCTCCCCCAACTCCTGTCCCAGCTGCAGTGCGCCGGCAACGGCGTGGGCCGACTCGATCGCCGGAATGATCCCCTCGCGGCGCGACAGCAGGCTCAGGGCATCCATCGCCTCGGTGTCGGTGATCGGCCGGTACTCTGCGCGCCCGATGTCCTTGAGGTAGGCATGCTCGGGACCGACGCCGGGGTAATCCAGACCGGCCGAAATCGAGTGCGACTCGATGGTCTGACCGTCCTCGTCCTGCAGCAGATACGAGTAGGCGCCCTGGAATGCTCCCGGCGTCCCGCCGGTGAAGGTCGCGGCGTGCCGCCCGGTCGACACCCCGTCACCGGCGGCCTCGAACCCGACCAGCCGCACCGACTCATCGTCCAGGAACGGGTGGAAGATGCCGATCGCATTGGACCCGCCGCCCACACATGCGGTGACCGCGTCGGGCAGTCGGCCGGCGTGTTCAAGGATCTGCGCGCGCGCCTCCAAGCCGACGACTCGCTGCAAGTCTCGAACCATCATCGGGAAGGGGTGTGGGCCGGCTGCCGTGCCGAAGCAGTAGTAAGTGTTGTGCGCGTTCGTCACCCAGTCGCGCATGGCCTCGTTGATCGCGTCTTTCAAGGTCGCCGACCCGTTGTCGACCGCGATCACCGTCGCACCCAACAACCGCATCCGGGCGACGTTGAGCGCCTGGCGGTCGGTATCGACACGCCCCATGTAGACGACGCATTCGAGGCCCAGCAGCGCGCAGGCCGTCGCCGTCGCGACGCCGTGCTGGCCGGCGCCGGTCTCGGCGATGACGCGGGTCTTGCCCATCCGCTGGGCGAGCAGCGCCTGGCCGAGCACATTGTTGATCTTGTGTGAGCCGGTGTGGTTCAGGTCCTCGCGCTTGAGGAACAATCGCGCCCCACCGGCAAACTCGCTCAGTCGCGCCGCCTCGTACAGGGGCGATGGCCGACCGGTGTAGTCCCGCTGAAGTCGGTCCAGTTCACCCAGATACGCCTCGTCGGTACGCATCTTCTCGTACGTGACCGTGACCTCGTCGATGACGGCCATCAGGGCCTCGGGGACATGACGACCCCCGTAGACCCCGAAGTGCCCACCGGCATCGGGCTCGACGGAGGTGCGGGTCACGATGCCCGCGCTGGCAGACGGATAGGGCGAGGCGCCCGGGGTAGTCGAGGAGGCCATTGCTATCGGGCGGGCTTGGGGCACGACGGGTGTGTGCCGGCGGTGACCAGTTCCGAAACCGCGGCACGCGGGTCACCACTGGTGACCAAGCCCTCGCCGACGAGAACGGCGTCGGCCCCCGCCCCGGCGTATGCCAGGAGGTCGGCGGTGCCGCGAATGCCGGACTCAGCCACCTTGATGACCTCGGTGGGCAACCCGGGCGCGATGCGCGAGAACGAATCCCGATCGACCTCGAGGGTTTTCAGGTTCCGCGCGTTGATTCCGACGACCTTCGCACCCGCCTGGAGCGCACGGTCGGCCTCTTCTTCGGTGTGCACCTCGACGAGAGCGGTCATGCCCAGCGACTCGGTGCGATCGAGTAGCGACTCGAGGACGTTCTGCTCCAGTGCGGCGACGATCAACAGGATCACGTCCGCACCGTGCGCGCGGGCCTCGTGGATCTGGTACGGGCCGACGATGAAATCCTTGCGCAGGATTGGCACGTCGACGGCCGCGCGGACGGCGTCGAGGTCGGCCAATGATCCGCGAAAGCGCCGCTCCTCGGTGAGCACGCTGATGATGCGGGCGCCGCCCTTTTCATAGATGCGGGCCAATTCGGCCGGGTCTGCGATATCGGCGAGCTCACCACGCGACGGGCTGGCACGCTTAACCTCGGCGATGACACCGATCCCGGGCTGCCGCAGCGCAGCCATGGCATCGCGCGGCGCCGCCGCCGCCGCCGATGCCTGCTTGATCGCCGCATAGTCGACGACCGCCTCACGCGCGGCGACATCGGCTCTGACGCCCTCGATAATCGAATCGAGCACCGTCTGCTCTCCCATTGACGTCTCACCTCGCTGACATGCCTCGGGTTTGGTCTTCCTGATGTGTCTCAGGGTAGCGAGGTGCCCGCCGGACTACTCGGTCGGGTCAACGCCGCCGTCCAGGCTGTCCCACAGGATGCGTTCACTGCCGTCGGCCGGCTGCCCGGCGGCCTCGGCTCGCCTCCGTCGATCGCGCTCGGCGAACACCTTGCGCTCCAACTCCTCGCGCCGCGCCGCGGGCGACTGATACTTCGACGACATGCCCGCACCGCGCGCGGCCCGCAGCGCGAAGACCGCGGCCGCGAGAACGAGGGCGGCCGCCACCAGCACGATCGCCGGCGCCCACGGGTTCGTCGTGGTCAGCAGCACGCGGAATCGTGACGCGAGGCCGATTGCCCGCGCCGCGTAATCGCTGTTGACCGGTGTCGTCATCAGCGCGACCGCGGGGATCGCGGTCACGATCGCACCCAGTCCGAGCACGATGGCGAAGACGCGCAGCGCCGCGCCCCGCAGCGACCACACCAGGGCGATGGAGGCGAGCAGGGCCAGGGCGGCGGGCGTCAGCCAGGGACTCCAATCCGAGCCCTTGACATCGAAGCTGCGCATCGGCGACAGCCCGTCCTCGGCGTCGACCCGCGCCCACGAAACGCGAGAGGCGATCCACAGCCCGAGTGCGGCCAGTCCGAGCAACACCGACGCGACGGCCTTCTCGCCGACTCGACTCGGCGAACCGTCTCGCTGGTCGGCGTCCATCGATCCGTCGGGCGTCATGATGGGTCCTCTTTCCGTCCCAGCCCGCGCATCGTTTCAGCGGCGGCAATCGCGTTGAGGACCGCACTGGCCTTGTTGCGGGCCTCGTTGTACTCGTATTCGGGGTTGCTGTCGGCGACGACGCCCGCCCCGGCTTGCACGTAGGCCTTTCCGTCGTGCAGCAGTGCCGTGCGGATGGCGATTGCCGTGTCGGCATCCCCGGCGAAGTCGAGGTAGCCGACGACGCCGCCATAGAGTCCGCGACGCGTGATCTCGTGTTCCTCGATGAGTTCCATGGCCCGCACCTTCGGCGCGCCCGACAGCGTCCCGGCCGGGAAGCAGGCGGTCACCGCATCGAGGGCAGTCCGGTCCTCGCGCAGCCGCCCGGACACCGTGGACACCAGATGCATGACATGGCTGTACCGCTCGATGTGGCTGTAGTCGCTGACCTTGACCGAGCCCGGTTCGCAGACCCGTCCCAGGTCGTTGCGGGACAGGTCGACGAGCATCAGGTGCTCGGCCCGTTCCTTCTCGTCGCCGAGCAGATCCTTCCCCAGCAGGATGTCCTCCTCGTCATCGCGACCGCGCCAGCGCGTCCCCGCGATCGGGTGGGTGGTGGCAACCCGGTCAGCGACAGTGACGAGCGCCTCGGGCGAGCTTCCGACGATGGTCACCGGATGCTCCCCCGCACCGACCGTGTCGGGCATGCGTAGCAGGTACATGTATGGGCTGGGGTTGGTGGCGCGCAGCACCCGGTACACGTCGAGCGGATCCGCATCGGTTGTCATCTCGAACCGCACCGACGGCACCACCTGGAATGCCTCGCCGGCCTCGATATCGCCGACGAGTGTCTCGACCACCTCGCTGAAACCGGCCAGATCGCGCTGGGCAGTGTAGTTCGGCGCCGGCCGGTCGTAGACCGACACCGTTGACGGGGTCGGCGCGGCGAGCGCCTCGGTCATCCGGTTGAGCCGCGTCACCGCATCGGCGTAAGCCTCATCGACATTCTCGTCGCTGCCGTTCCAGTTCACCGCGTTGGCGATCAGGATGATGGTGCCCTCGTGGTGGTCGACGGCCGCAAGATCGGTCGCCAGCATCAAGAAGAGGTCCGGCAGTCCCAGATCGTCGACAGTGGTCTCGGGCAAGCGTTCCAGGCGGCGCACCATGTCATACGCCATGAATCCGACGAACCCGCCGGTGAGGGGCGGCATGTCCGGGAGCGGGTCGGTGGCCAGCAACTGCAGCGACGCCGCAAGCGCCGCGAGTGGATCTCCGCCACTCGGCGCACCTGCGGGGACCGTGCCCCACCAGCTGGCCGCACCGTCGACGACGGTCAGGGCGGCGGGCGCCCCCGCACCGATGAACGACCACCGCGACCACGACCGCCCGTTCTCGGCGGACTCCAGCAGAAAGGTCCCGGGCCGGTCGCCGGCCAGCTTCGCATACGCCGACAGCGGCGTTTCGGAGTCGGCAAGGACGCGGCGGGTGACCGGTACGACGCGATGGTCGACGGCGAGGTCGCGGAACTGCTCAATCGTGGTTGTCGACGACGACATTCCCGTAGTCGTGGCCTCCTGGGTGTCGTTCGTCATCCGAGCGGCTCGCCCCCGACGCCCCACTGGGTGCGTGGCACCTCGGTGATGGTCACCCACACCGAGTCCGGATTCTTTCCGGTGGCCTTCGCATAGGCCTCGGTAACCGCGGCGATCGTCTCGCGCTTGGTCGCGTCGGACAGCCCGGGGGTCTGGGAGATCTGAATCAGTGGCATCGCGACCTCAATTCTGCGAGTCGGGGTGGAAGAGTTCATCGGTGTCGAAGCAGCTGTGGTTGCCGGTATGACAGGCCGGGCCGGTCTGCTCGACGACCAGCAGGACGGTGTCGCCATCGCAGTCCAGGCGCACCGACTTCACCCGCTGCGTGTGTCCGCTGGTCTCGCCTTTGACCCAATACTGCTGACGCGAGCGCGAGAAGTACGTGGCGGCGCCGGTCGTCAGGGTACGGTGCAGTGCCGCATCATCCATCCACGCCTGCATCAACACGGTCCCCGTACCCTCCTCCTGCGCGACGGCGGCAATCAGCCCATCGGCGTTGCGCTTGAGTCGTGCGGCGATGTCCGGATCCAGCCGGCCATCGTCCTCGGCGCTACTCATATCCGCGCCGCCATTCCGGTCGTCCGCACGGTGATGCCCTCGTCGGCCATCGCAGCCTTCACCGCGCCGATGGTCAACTCGCCGAAATGGAACACCGAGGCGGCAAGGACCGCGTCGGCGCCGGCGCGCACAGCGGGAGCGAAATCGTCGGCCTTGCCCGCACCGCCGCTGGCGATGACCGGAACGTCGACGACCGCCCGCACCGCGGTCAACATGGCCAGATCGAAGCCGGTCTTGGTGCCGTCGGCGTCCATCGAGTTGAGCAGGATCTCCCCCACGCCCAAATCCTGGCCGCGGCGCGCCCACTCCAGCGCGTCGATCCCGGTACCGCGGCGACCGCCGTGCGTGGTGACCTCCCAGCCCGACGGGGTGGGCGTGCTGCCGGCCGCCGTGGGCACCGTGCGCGCATCGACCGACAGGACGATGCACTGCGAGCCGAAGCGCCGGCTCATCTCCCGGAGCACCTCTGGGCGCATAATGGCCGCGGTGTTGACGCTGACCTTGTCCGCACCCGCGCGCAGCATCGCATCGACGTCGGCGACCTCGCGGATGCCACCGCCGACGGTCAGCGGGATGAAGATTTCATCGGCGGTCCGCTTGACCACCTCGATCATCGTCGAGCGCCCCGCACTCGACGCCGTGACGTCGAGGAACGTCAGCTCGTCAGCACCCTCGGCGTTGTATCGGGCCGCCAACTCGACCGGGTCGCCCGCGTCGCGCAGATTCTCGAAGTTGACACCCTTGACCACCCGGCCGTCGTCGACATCGAGGCAGGGAATCACCCGCACCGCCACACTCATCAGCTCTCCCAGTCCTGTCCGGTCACCGAGTCGATCAGCGCGATCAACTCGTCGTGCACTCCCGGCGCCGCGGCGACCACGGACGGCGACGTGACCGTCCACGGGTTCCCCGCGACATCGGTAACGATGCCGCCAGCAGCCCGGACCAGCGCAGCACCGGCCGCGTTGTCCCACGCGTGGCGGCCAAAAGTGATGGCCCCGTGATACGTTCCGGCGGCGGTAAAGGCGAGGTCGACCCCAATACTGCCCGACATCCGGAGCCGCGACGCCTGTCCGCTGAGCGTCGCGAGGACTTCGATCCGCCGTGGGCCGGGGTACCGCCCGCCCAAACGCTCATTAAAGGCACCGAACCCGATCACCGACTCGCGCAGCGAGGCGGGCGCCAGCGGCTCGAGCCGACGTCCATTGCACGTCAGACCGCCCTCTGCGTATCCCACGTAGCGGCGGTCGAGCAGCGGCAGCCAGGTCAGCCCGAGGAGTGGCTCGCCGTCCGCGCACAGCCCGACGAGCATCCCCGTCATCGGACTCCCGGTGGAATAGTTGAACGTCCCGTCGACGGGGTCGACGATCCACACGAGGGCCTCGTCGACCGGCGGTCCACCGAACTCCTCACCGTGGCACGGCAACCCGGTTCGCCCGGTCAACTCGTGGCTGATGAACCGTTCGAGGTCGAGGTCGACCTGGGTCGCGAAGTCCCGATCGCCCTTCCCGACCACGCCGGGTGCGCCACGATCGGCGCAAAAGCGCGGGCTCGCCTCGTCGAGGATGGACGCAGCGGTTGCGGCGAGTGTAACCAGGTCGGGGCTGAATCGGGTTACCATCAGGCGCCTCCGCGCACCGCCGCCAACGCCTCGGGCAGAGTGAACCGGCCGGCGTAGAGCGCCTTGCCGATGATCGCGCCCTCGACTCCGAGGTCACACAGGCCCGCGATGGCGGTCAGGTCGGCGAGTTCGGAGATGCCGCCGGAGGCGACGATCGGTGCACCCGTGCGGTGCGCCACCTCGCGCAGCAGGTCAAGGTTGGGTCCGCTCAACGTCCCATCCTTCGACACATCGGTGACGACATACCGCGCGCACCCCTCGGCGTCGAGGCGGCCCAGCGTCTCCCACAGGTCGCCGCCTTCGGTCACCCAGCCGCGTCCGCGCAGCTTCCAGGAGTCGCCATCGGCGGTGACATCGAGTCCGATGGCAATCTTGTCGCCGTATTCGGCGATGGCCGCGGCGCACCACTTCGGGTTCTCGATCGCAGCGGTGCCCAGGTTGACGCGCGCGCAGCCGGTGGCCAGGGCCGCCGCCAACGACTCGTCGTCGCGGATGCCGCCAGACAGTTCCACCGCCACCTCGAGGTCGCCGATCACCTCGGCCAGCAGCGCCCGGTTGTCGCCGCGACCGAAGGCCGCATCAAGGTCGACCATGTGCACCCATTGCGCACCGTCGCGCTGCCAGGCAAATGCCGCATCGCGCGGCGACCCGTAGGACGTCTCGGTGCCGGCGGCCCCGCGCAGCAGGCGGACGGCCTGGCCGTCGGCGACGTCGACGGCGGGCAGCAATTGAAGTGCGGTGGCCATGGGTGGCGGTGTTCCTATCGGTGGCGGGGATCGTCGGGCTGCGCCGGGTCGGGTGTCGCGGCGGTGTCTTGCGTGAGCCGCTCCGCGGCCGTGTTGACAATGCGGTTGGCGACGATACCGATAGCCGCGACAGTGCCGGCAATGGCCACCACGGTGACGGCCAGCGCCAGCCAGCGATGCACCAGGGCGGCCGCCCAGATGAGCGGCAACGAGACGATCAGTACCGCTAGACCGGCACCCAGCGACGACATGGCCAGACGGATGAACGAGAACTCGTAGCGCTGACTCACGACAGACCCCGGCACCAGTTGGCCAACAGGTGGAGCCCGACCTCGCCGGACTTCTCCGGGTGGAACTGCGTCGCACTGAGCGGCCCGTTCTCCACCGCCGCGAGGAACCGCGAGCCGTGCGTCGCCCAAGTCAGCTTTGCCGCCGGGATCGGGGAGGCGGGATCCTCATCGAGGTCCCACGACTGCGCGGCGTACGAGTGCACGAAGTAGAACCGCTCAGCGGCATCGATCCCGTCGAACAGCAATGAATCCGGTGCCGCCTCAACCGTGTTCCAGCCCATATGCGGCAGCACCGGGGCGTCGAGCCGGGTAACCGTCCCCGGCCACTGGCCGCTCCCGGCCGTTTGGATCCCAAACTCGACGCCGGAGGTAAACATGATCTGCATGCCGACGCAGATGCCGAGCACCGGACGCCCCCCGGCCAGCCGCCGCCCGACGACCTGCGGCCCGCCGACCTCGGTGAACCCGACCATACAGGCCTCGAAAGCGCCGACACCGGGCACCAGTAGCCCGTCGCACTCTGCTGCCGCGGCCCGATCTGCGGTCACGGTAACCCGGGCACCCACATGCTCGAGGGCACGCTGGGCCGAGCGCAGGTTGCCCGATCCGTAGTCCAGAATCGTCACCGTCGGCGGGCTCACAAACTACCCTTCGTCGACGGAACCCCACGCACGCGCGGATCCGGCTCGCACGCGGCACGCAAGGCGCGGGCGACTGCCTTGTACTGCGCCTCGGTGATGTGGTGCTGGTCGCGGCCGTACTCCACGCGCACGTGCAGGGCGATGCGCGCATTGAGCGCCAGCGACTCGAAAACGTGCCGATTGATCACAGTCGAATAGGGTGCGCCAGCCTTGTCTCCCTCCGGCGCGCCGGGAATGATCGCGGTCAGCAGGTGCTCGGGCTCCCCGGCATGGACGAAGTACGGGCGACCGGAAACGTCGACGACGGCCTGCGCGAGGGTCTCGTCCATCGGGATCCACGCGTCACCGAACCGGCGAATGCCCGTCTTGTCGCCGAGTGCCCGTGCGAACGCCTGTCCCAGGACGATGGCGGTGTCCTCGACGGTGTGGTGCGCCTCGATCTCGGTATCGCCGTGCGCCTGGACCGTCAAATCGAAACTCCCGTGCTGGCCGAAGGCAGTCAGCATGTGGTCGTAGAACGGCACCCCGGTGGAGATATTGGTCTTGCCGGTGCCGTCGAGGTTCAACTCGACGACGATCGACGACTCGCGGGTGGTGCGCTCCACCCGGGCGGTGCGCGGGGCTTGGTCGCTCATCAGAGCCTCACTAGGTCGGTTGGGGCCAGCTTTTCGCTAACCCGCAGGAATGCGTCGTTCTCGGTATCCAACCCGATGGTGACACGCAGGCGGCCCGTGATTCCCGGATCACGGATCAACACGCCGTCGTCGAGATAGCGCTGCCAGCTGGCCGCTGGGTCGGCGAAGTCGCCGAACAGCACGAAGTTCGCATCCGACGGTGCCACGTCATAGCCGAGTTCTCCTAGCCGGGCCACGACACGGTCGCGCTCGGCGACGATCCGGGCCACCCCGGCGAGCGTCTCGGCACGGTGGCGCAGCGCCGCACGCGCCGCGGCCTGGGTCTGTACCGACAGATGATAGGGCAACCGGACCAGCAGCAGCGCGTCGACAACGGCCGGTGCCGCGGCCAGGTAGCCGAGGCGGCCGCCGGCGAAGGCGAAGGCCTTGCTCATCGTCCGCGAGACGACGACCTTGGCCGGGTAACGGTCGATCAACTCCGCCGCGCTGGGCTGATCGCTGAACTCCGCGTACGCCTCGTCGACGATGACGATGCCCGGTGCCGCGTCGACGAGTGCCGCCAGGTCGCCGTTGGGGATCGATGCGCCGGTCGGGTTGTTCGGCGAGGTCAGGAAGACCACGTCCGGCGCGAGCCGGGCGATCTCGCCCAGCGCATAGTCGATATCGAGGGAGAAGTCGGCCGCGCGCTTGGCCGCGAGCCACGTCGTGTCGGTACCGTCGGCGATGATCGGGTGCATGGAGTACGACGGGACGAAGCCCATCGCGGTGCGCCCCGGCCCGCCGAAGGCCTGTAACAGCTGTTGCAGGATCTCGTTGGACCCGTTGGCCACCCATACGTTCTCGGTTTTCAACCCGACGCCGGTCGCGGCCGACAAATACTGCGCGAGGTCGGCCCGCAGCGCGACGGCGTCCCGATCCGGATAGCGGTGCATTTGCGCCGCCACCGCGCGCACCGATTCGGCAACATCGTCGATGAGCGCTTGCGACGGTGGGTGCGGATTCTCGTTGGTGTTCAGTTGCACCGGCACGTCGAGTTGGGGTGCCCCGTAGGGCGACTTACCGCGCAGATTGTCCCGCAGCGGCAGTTCGTTCAGGGTGATCTGACCGCCCGGCGTCGCGGTCACGTGGTTGTCCGGCGGATGAAGCGCCTCTTGACGGCGTCGCCGTGCGCGGGCAGATCCTCGGCCTCGGCCAGGGTGATGACTTGATCGGCGACGGTGCGCAGCGCAGCCTGGTCATAGTCGATGACGTGGACGCCTTTGAGGAAGGTCTGCACCGACAGTCCCGAGGCGAACCGCGCCGAACCCGAGGTCGGCAGCACATGGTTGGACCCGGCACAGTAGTCGCCGAGGCTGACCGGCGCGTAGGGGCCGACGAAGATCGCCCCAGCGTTGCGGATGCGGTCGGCCACACCGGCGGCGTCGCGAGTCTGGATCTCCAGGTGCTCGGCGGCGTACTCGTCGACGACGCGCAACCCGGCCTCCAGGTCATCGACGAGGACGATGCCCGACTGTGGGCCGGTCAGCGCCGTCGCGACCCGCTCGGCGTGTTTGGTCGTCGCGGCCTGGGCGGCGACCTGCTCGTCCACCGCATCCGCGAGTGCCTCACTGTCGGTGACCAGCACCGACGCGGCTAGCACGTCGTGCTCGGCCTGGCTGATGAGGTCGGCGGCGATGTGCGCCGGGTCGGCCGAATCGTCGGCGAGGACGGCGATCTCGGTCGGACCGGCCTCCGAGTCGATCCCGACGACACCGCGCACGAGCCGCTTGGCCGCGGTGACGTAGATGTTGCCGGGGCCGGTGATGAGGTCGACGGGGTCGAGTTCGGCGCCGTCGACCTCTTGCCCGCCGTAGGCGAGCAGCGCGACGGCCTGCGCTCCGCCGACGGCCCACACCTCGTCGACGCCGAGCAGCGCGCACGCAGCCAGGACCGCCGGATGCGGCCAGCCGCCGAAGTCGGCCTGCGGCGGTGACGCGACGACGAACGAGGCCACCCCCGCCTCCTGCGCGGGCACCACGTTCATGACGACGCTCGACGGGTAAACGGCGTTTCCACCGGGCACGTACAGTCCGACACGGCGCACCGGAATCCACTTTTCGACGACCTGCCCACCGGGTGCGACCTGCGTCGTCACCGTCGAACGACGCTGGTCTGCGTGCACGACGCGCGCTCGGGCGATCGACTCCTGCAGGGCGGCGGTGACCGCGGGGTCAAGATTGGCCGCGGCCTCGGCGATGACCTCCGCGGGAACCCGCACCGAGGCCGGGCGCACCTTGTCGAAGCGCTCTCCGTAGTCGAGGGCCGCGGAAGCACCATGGTCCTTGACGTCCTGCACGACCGGCGAGACCGTGGACAGCACGGCGTTGACGTCGGTACCGCCGCGGGGCAGCGCCCGGCGCAGCTGGGCCGCCGTGGGCGTGGTGCCGCGAAGGTCGGTGCGGGAGAGCATCAAGACTCCTGATGGATTAGCCGGGCCCACCGCGGTTTGCGAGGGACTCCCACCAGGATATGCGGTCGGCGGAAACGCTTTTCGGCACGGCTGTCCTGGTGCCCCTTCCGCCGCTGTGACTGACCTACCGGGTTTGCCGATCGTGCCCGGAATTTCGTCGATCGTGCCCTGCTGCGAGGAGTGGTGGGCCGAGCGGGCGGAGAAGCTGATGCCCGCCGCGGCGATCGCCCCGGGGGATGCCGACTGGACGGTCGGCCACCGTTCTAGCGGGTTGGCCCGATGCCCGTGCACCTACCCCGCGCTGGCGACCCGGCGCAGCTTCAGGTTCGCGAACTCGCCCAGGCCCCACGGCCCGAGCTCGCGACCGTATCCCGACGCCTTCACGCCGCCGAACGGCAGACCGGGCAGCGAGGTGCCGTGCTCGTTGATCATCGCCATCCCCACGTCGAGCCGGTCGGCGAGCTCACCGGCCTTGGCGACATCACTGCTCCACACCGAACCCGACAGGCCGTAATCAACGTCATTGGCCAGCTTGACGGCCTCATCGGGGTCGGCGAAAGAGTAGACGACGGCGACGGGTCCGAAGATCTCCTCGCGGTACGCGGCCATCTCTGGGGTGATCCCGGTCAGCACGGCGGGGGCCATGAAGGCGCCCGGTTGATCGAGCGCGTCACCGCCGGTGTGCAGGGTGGCGCCCTGGGCAACAGCATCCTTGACCTGCTCGACAACCCGGTCGCGCGCGGCGACCGAGGACAGCGGTCCGATATTCGTCGCCGGATCGGCCGGGTCGCCCACGGCCATGGCCTCGATGGCCGCGGTCAGGTTGGCGACGAAGTCGTCATAGATGTCTTCGTGGACGATGAAGCGCTTGGGCGAATTGCACGCCTGCCCGCAGTTCATCATCCGGCCGGCCGCGGCGCCCGCGGCAGTCGCCGCGACATCGGGGGTGTCGAGAAGGATGAACGCATCCGAGCCACCGAGCTCGAGTACCGACTTCTTCAAATGCTGCGCGGCCGTCTGCGCGACCGCCGCACCTGCACGCCCACTCCCGGTCAGCGACACGCCCTGCACACGACGGTCCCCGATCATGGCGGCGGCCTGCTCGTTGCTGGCGTAGACGTTGATGTATGCGTCAGCCGGCACGCCCGCAGCGTGGGCGATTTCCGCCATCACCGCCGAGCTCGCCGCACAGATCGGCGCGTGCTTGAGGATGACGGTGTTGCCCAGCAACAGGTTGGGCGCCGCGAACCGCGCCACCTGGTAATACGGAAAGTTCCACGGCATGATCCCCAAGAGGGGGCCGATTGGCTCACGTGTCACCGTCGACTCGGCCGCGCCCTGCGGGGCGAGCTGCTCGGTCTCGAGCTGCGCCGGGCCGTTCTCGGCATACCAGTCATAAATCATCGCCGTCAGCGCGAGTTCGCCGTGCGCCTGCGCGAGCGGTTTGCCCATCTCCTTGCTGATCAGTGCGGCGAGTTCGTCGGCGCGGTCGCGGTAGGCCTGCGCGGTCGCTCGCAACATGGCCACCCGGTCCTCGACGGCTGTGTGCCGCCACTCCTGATACGCGGCGGCCGAGCGGGCCAACACGTCGTTAACGTCGTCGTCACTCATGGTCGCGAAGGTCTGCTCAACGTCACCGGTCGCGGGGTTTTCAGTCACATATGCGGTCATGCCCCAAAGGTACGCGGCGCCTCTTCGATACGACGGTGAGTTCGGGTTCGCACCTACATGTCTAAGCCAAGGTCGAGCACGGTAACCGAGTGGGTCAGCGCGCCGACGGCCAGGTAGTCGACGCCGGTCCCCGCGTAGTCGGCAGCGACATCGAGGGTGAGCCCACCCGAACTCTCCAACTTGGTTGCGGGCGAGCGGGCATCGCGTCGCTGGACGGCCATCTGAGTCGCCCAGAGGGGGAAATTGTCGAGGAGGACGAGGGTGGGCGTCAGCGCCAACACCTCGTCGAACTGGTCGAGGGAGTCGACCTCGACTTCGACCGGGATCTCCGGCGCGGCCTCGCGGACCGCCTGTAAAGCGGCGGCGACGGATCCGACGGCCGCCACGTGGTTGTCCTTGATCAACGCCTCGTCGCCCAGACCCATCCGGTGGTTGACTCCCCCGCCGGCGCGCACCGCCGCCTTCTGCAGAAAGCGCATCCCGGGCAGCGTCTTGCGCGAATCACGGATCTTCGCGTTGGTCCCCTCGACGGCCGCGACCCACTCGGCGGTTGCGGTGGCAATCCCCGACAGGTGACACAGCAGGTTCAGCGCGGTGCGCTCGGCAGTCAGCAGCTCCCGCACCGGCGCGCGCAGTGCCAGCACCGTGTCGCCGGGAGCGACGCGATCACCGTCGGCGAGTTCGGCGGTAACCCAATAGCGGCTGGCGCCGATCACCTCGTCGAAGACGGCGCGCACCACCGGTACCCCGGCGACAACGCCATGTGCCCGGCTGACTATTGCCGCTTCGGCGATGGCGTCGGCCGGGATCGTCGCCACGGTGGTGACGTCGGGGCCGTAGCGCAGGTCCTCGTCGAGTGCAATGGCGATGAGCGCCCGGACCTCGTCGGTGACGATTCCGGTGGGGGCATCAGTCATTCGCCCGAGCCGGGGTTGCCGATCGCGATCATCTTCTCGACACTGGCGCGGGCGCGGGCCGCGACGGCCGGATCGACCTCGACCTCGTCGCGCCCGGTAACCAGGCAGCGCAGCAGCGCAGCCGGGGTGATCATCTTCATGTACGGGCAGGATGCCCGACCGTTGACCGGCTGGAAGTCGACACCGGGCGCCGCCTTCCGCAGCTGGTGGAGCATGCCGATCTCGGTGGCGACGAGTACCTGCGACGCCTTCGTCTCCCGTGCCGCGTCGAGCATGCCGCCGGTGGACAGGATCTTCACCTTCTCCGCCGGCACGGCACCCTCGCCGGCCAGGTAGAGGGCAGAGGTGGCGCAGCCGCATTCGGGGTGGATGAACAGGTCGGCATCGGGGTGCGCCTGCGCCTGCTCGGCCAACTCATCGCCGTTGATCCCTGCGTGCACGTGGCATTCGCCGGCCCAGATATGAATGTTGTCCCGTCCGGTCAACCGCCTGACGTGGGCGCCGAGGAACTGGTCCGGCAGGAAGAGCACGTCTCGGCCGGGGTCGATGGACGCGACGACGTCGACGGCATTGCTCGACGTGCAGCAGATGTCGGTGAGTCCTTTGACCTCGGCGGTCGTGTTCACATACGACACCACGACGGCGTCGGGGAACTCGGCCTTCCAGGCGCGCAGGTCGTCAGCGGTGATCGAATCGGCCAGCGAGCACCCGGCGCGGGCATCGGGAATCATCACCCGTTTGTCCGGGCTGAGAATCTTGGCGGTTTCGGCCATGAAGTGGACGCCGCAGAAGATGATCTCGTCGGCGTCGGCCTCCGCAGCGATCCGTGACAGCGCCAGCGAGTCACCAGTGTGATCGGCGATGTCCTGAATGGCGGGCAGCTGGTAGTTGTGCGCCAGGATCGTCGCGTTGCGCGCCGCAGCCAGGCGCCGCACCTCTTCGGCCCACTGCGGCGTAGCCTCCACACCGGTATAACCGGCCGGACCGTCGGTCCACGTCAGGCTGCTCGTGAAGTCTGCGGCAATGCTCACGTCATTTCCTCCTTCGCCCCGGGCTGGGCGATTCAGGGACTTTTCGACTATGAGTCGAAAACCTGATTCATGTTACCACCCGAACAATTTCAACTGTTCCCGCGATCGGGCCGGTACGCCGTGGCAGAGCAGTCGCACACCCGGCCCCTATGATCAGGCTCGTGACCTCCCCCGCCGACCCGTCCCCCACTGCGGTGCGCCTCGAAGTGCGTTCCGCGGCGCTGCGCGTCGACGACGGGCCACACAGGTCGGCCCCGCAATTACAGGTGCTGCTGGTCCGGTCCGCCGATTCGCAGGGCTGGGCGCTGCCCGGCGGTCCGATCGACGGTGCCACCGATATCGCCGACACCGCACTGACCAGTCTGCGGGAGCAGGCCGACGTCGCCGCGGTGGCGCACCTCGAACAGTTAGAGGTGTTCTCCGCCCCACATCGGGTGCCGGGTGTTCGAACCGTCGCGTCGACCTACCTGGGACTGGTCCGACCGCAGACGCCGGCGCGCGAGGCGCAATGGACGCCGGCGCGCGGGGCGCAGTGGCACGACGTGGAGGCCGTGCCGCCGCTGATCGCCGATCACGCCGCGATCGTCGCCGCGGCGCACCACCGGCTGGCCGGCAAGCTCTCTTACACCAACATCGCATTCGCGCTCGCCCCTTCCGAGTTCCCGATGTCCGAGCTATCCGGGATCTACTGTGCGGCGCTGGGCTATCCGGTCGACACCACCAACCTCCTGCGAATCCTGTCGCGCCGCGCGGTCATCACCGCCACCGGCGGGGTCCGGCGCACCCGCGGCGGCGGGCGCCCACCCGCGCTGTACCGGTTCACCGACACCTCGCTGCGGGTCACCGACGAGTTCGCGACGCTGCGCCCGCCGATGTGACCGACCCGGCTCGGTCAAACGGAGTCCGCGTCCAACGTCGGGTCACCGGCAAACAGGGCATGGAAAAGATAGACCAGCAGGGCCATCGTCGGCATCAGGACGAGGAGGACTCCCGGCGCCCCCACCGCCCCGTCGACGGGGGCGGCCAGCCACAGCTTCGGCCCGTGCAGGAATGTCTCACCCGCCGGCAGCGTGGTCGGATCGGGCAGGCGGATCCGCAGGGCGGCGTGCGCCACCTCGATCGCGAGCCCCGAGGAAACGACCGTGGTCGCGGTCAGCGCCAGTACCCCGATCGGGCCGCGCCACGTTCGCGCCAACCACCAGAACGCCGAGCCCGCAAGAACGCCGATCGCCAACAGGCCCATGCTGAACCAGCCGATGCCGTCGAAGTAGCGGCTCATCTGATCCGACGGCACCGCCGCCAGGCCTGCCCGGACGACGATCCCGACGGGCATCGGCGCAGTGTAGGCCCACACGATTGCCGCGATCGCGCTCACCAGCGCGACGCCGACGACCAACCGGATCAGCTGCGCGGACACCAAGACGTTGGCGCGCCAGGCGCTGGCGCCATGGCCCGAGCCCACCGGCAGGCCCGGATCGGGACCGGGCGCCAGCATCACCGGCTCACTCATCGCTGCTCCAATTCGCTGGAATCCACGGTCCCGTGGCGCGAGCAACGCGCCCGCCAGCCGTCGGGTCGCACCTGCACGACCATGCGCCGCCCGCATTGGCCGCAGTAGCGCGGCGGCTCGAGGCCCAGGCGCGCGGTGGTGGGCACCGCTTCATCGGATTGCAGTTCGGATTCGATCCCCGTGTATACCCCGTATCGGCGCGGGGTGGCGAGGGGACCTGGGGTGGCGGGCACAGGCTCGGCAGGTGTCATCGGCTACAGGGTGTCGTTGAGCGCCTTGATCGGCATCGACAGGTCGTCCAGCAGATCGAGGTCCGCTTCGGCCGGCCGCCCCAGCGTGGTCAGGTAGTTGCCGACGATAACCGCGTTGATACCGCCGAGGATGCCCTTCTCCGCACCCAAATCACCCAGCGTGATCTCGCGCCCGCCGGCGAACCTCAGGATGGTGCGCGGCAACGCGAGCCGGAACGCCGCCACCGCTTTGAGCGCCTCGGCCGCCGGCAGCACCTCGAGGTCGCCGAAGGGGGTGCCGGGGCGCGGATTGAGGAAGTTCAACGGCACTTCGTCGGGTTCGAGTTCGGCGAGATCGGCGGCGAACTCGGCGCGCTGCTCGAGGGTCTCCCCCATGCCGAGGATACCGCCGCAGCACACCTCCATGCCGGCTTCGCGCACCATGCGCAGGGTGTCTGAGCGCTCCTCCCACGTGTGGGTGGTGACCACGTTGGGAAAGTGCGATCGGGCCGTTTCCAGGTTGTGGTTGTAACGGTGCACGCCCATGGCCGCGAGTTCGTCGACCTGCTCTTGGCTGAGCATCCCCAGACTGCAGGCGATCTGGATGTCGACCTCGTTGCGAATGGCTTCGATGCCCGCCGCTACCTGGCTCATCAGCCGTTTGTCCGGCCCACGGACCGCCGCGACGATGCAGAACTCGGTCGCGCCGGTCTTGGCGGTCTGTTTGGCAGCCTCCACCAGGGACGGGATGTCGATCCACGCGCTGCGCACCGGCGAGGCGAACAGCCCGGACTGTGAGCAGAAGTGGCAGTCCTCCGGGCAGCCACCCGTCTTGAGGGAGATGATGCCCTCGACCTCGACCTCGGGTCCACACCAGCGCATCCGGACGTCGTGGGCCAGCGCCAGCAGTTCCTCGAGCCGCTCATCGGGCAGGCGCAGCACAGCGAGCACCTGCTCTTGTGACAGGCCGGTGCCGCCGTCGAGAACCTGCTCGCGGGCGACCGCCAGAATGTCGGCAGTGTCGGCCGGCGGGACCGCCGATGTGGTTGATGTTGAGGTCACGGTTGAACTCCTTTGTCTGCTCGGCGGATCGTCCGCGCGATCGGTGAAAGGACTGGACTGGGAGTCCAGTCGGGGTCGAACCACGATGGGGCCCGATCAACGAACTCGTCATGTCCCAGCACACCGACGCCTGCGGGCAGCGTACCGATCACCGGCACGCCGGTGACACGCGGCAAGTCCTCGGCGTTGCAGCTCATCGCCAGGTCGGGCGCGGTCGGCCACGACCCGATGATGAGTCCGGCCGGCGTCAACCCACGGGAACGGATCGCGCCGACGGTCAGTTCCGCGTGGTTGAGGGCGCCCAGTGCCGGTGAGCAGACCACCACGATCGGCGCGCCGACGTCGGCGGCAATGTCGAGGACGGTCAGCGGCCCGGTCTCGCCGCCGACATCCGCCAGCCGGACCAGGACTCCCCCGGCCCCCTCGACGATGGTGACGTCGTGGGTGGTGGCCGCCTCCGCTACGGCGGCGGTGACCCGGGCCCGGTTCACCGCGGGTAGTCCCGCCCGGCGTGCGGCGACGTCCGGCGCCAACGGCTCGGGGTAGCGGGCACACTCGACAGTGCTCACCGGTCCCGCCAACTGCCGCACCTGGGCGAGGTCACCCGGTGCCCCCGGTCCGACGCCGGTCTGGGCGGGTTTGACGACGGCGATCCGCTGTGCGCCGCGCGCGCGGGCCCGCGCGACGAGCGCCGCCGTGGCGACCGTCTTGCCGACGTCGGTCGACGTCCCGGTGACGACGAGGATCATGCGCTCACCGCCGCCCGGTGCCGATTGACGACCGAGGCGACCCGGCCGATTGCGGCTCCGTCCAGATCGGCCCGGGCGGTGATCCGCAGCCGTGACGTTCCCACCGGCACCGATGGTGGCCGGAAACAGCCGACGAGCACCCCATCGGCCCGACAGCCGGCGGCCAGCGCGGCAGCTCGATGCGGGTCGCCGATGATGAGTGAAACGACCGCGGCCGCCGGCTCGCCGCCGCCGCAGGCGCGAGCAAGTGCGGCAGCGTTGGCCCGCACCCGCTGCGGCAATGACGGCTCCTCGCGCAGCACGCGCAGCGCGGCACGAGCAGCACCAACGGCCGCCGGGTTGAGGCCGGTGTCGAAGATGAATGGCCGGGCGGTATCGATCAGGTGCGCGCGCAGCGCCGCCGGCCCGAGGACCGCACCCCCCTGCGCGCCCAGCGATTTCGACAGCACCGTCGTCATGACCAGGTCGGGGGCACCCGACAGCCCGGCCTCGGCGATCACCCCGCGACCGCCCGGACCGCGCACACCGAGCGCATGCGCTTCATCGACCAGCAGTGCCGCACCGTGTGCTCGGGCGACGCGATACAACTCGGGGACGGGGGCGATCTCGCCGTCGATGCTGTACACCGAGTCCGTGACGACCAATGCTCGGTGCCACCCGCCGGCCGACAGCGCCGCCCCGACCGCGGCGACGTCACCGCGGTCGACGACGACGACCTGTGCGCGCGAAAGCCGGCACCCGTCGATGAGCGAGGCGTGGGCGCCGGCATCGCTGACGATGAGGTCGCCGCGCCCGACCAGCCCGGTGATCGCGCCGACGTTGGCGAGATAGCCCGACGAAAAGCACAGCCCGGCATCAAACCCCGCGAAGTCGGCCAGCTCCGCTTCGAAGTCGATATGCAATGTGGTCGTCCCGACTACCAGCCGCGAAGCCGTGGCGCCGGCGCCGAAGTCGGTGAGGGCGGACTGCGCGCCGGCGACCACGCGCGGATCGGTCGACAGGCCCAGGTAGTCGTTGGACGCGAGGTTGAGCAGGTCCGAGTCGCGGCTGCGGATCAGCGGTTCCCGGTGGAGTCCGGCCCGATCGCGGTCGAGGGCGGCGGCGGCGAGCCACCCCAGCCCGCTCATGTCCGCACCACCGCGGCGATGCCCCGGCAGATCGACGCCACGTCGTCAGCGCTGCTGATGTAGGGCGGCATGGTGTAGACGAGGTCGCGGAAGGGCCGCAGCCACACCCCGGCGCCGACAGCGGCGGCGGTGGCGGCAGCCATGTCGACCGGCCGATCGAGTTGGACGACGCCGATCGCGCCGAGGACTCGCACGTCGCGAACCCCGGCGGTACCGGCGAGCGGCTCGAGCCCGGCACGCAGACCGTCGCCGATCGCCGCGACCGAGTCGCGCCACGGGCCGTCGAGCAGCAGGTTGACCGAAGCCAACGCTACCGCGCAGGCCAGCGGGTTGCCCATGAAGGTGGGGCCGTGTGCCAGCCCACCGGCCTCCCCGGCGCTGATCGCCTCGGCGATCTCGGTGGTGCACAGGGTTGCCGCGAGCGTCAGATAGCCGCCGGTGAGGGCCTTGCCGACACACATGATGTCCGGTGTCACCGCGGCATGACCGGCGGCGAACAGTTCACCGGTACGACCGAAGCCGGTGGCGATCTCGTCGAAGATCAGCAGCACGCCGACCTCGTCGCAAGCCTCGCGCAGCACCCGCAGGTACCGCGCGTCGTGGAACCGCATCCCGCCGGCACCCTGGACGATCGGCTCGACGATGACGGCCGCGAGTTCATCGGCGTGTGCGCCGATCGCGTCCCGCAGCGATTGTGCGTACCCCTCTTCGTAGCCGGTCGGCGGCGCATCGACGAACACCTGATGGGCTAGCACGTCGGTCCACATGGCGTGCATGCCGCCGACGGGGTCGCAGACGCTCATCGGGGTGAACGTGTCCCCGTGATAGCCCCCGCGCCAGGTCAGCAGCCGAGTCTTGCCCCGCCGTCCCCTGGCCCGCCAGAACTGGAGTGCCATCTTCGCGGCGACTTCGACGGACACCGAACCCGAGTCGGAGAAGAACACTTTGTCCAGACCGGCCGGCGTGATCTCAACCAGGCGCGCGGCCAGTTCCACGGCGGGCCGGTGCGTCAGTCCGCCGAACATGACGTGACTCATCGCGCCGAGCTGCTCGATCGCCGCGGCGTCCAGAACCGGGTGCCGATAGCCGTGGATCGCCGCCCACCAGGAACTCATCCCATCGACGAGGCGGCCGGCCTCGGTTTCCAAGTGGACCCCGTCGGCGGAGTGGACGATCAGCGACGGAACGGCCGCCGGCAGGGCGCCGTACGGGTGCCAGACGTGATCAGCGTCGATCTGCGCGAGCGAGGTGCCGACCGGTGCGGACATGGGCGCGATCCTCCTCTGCGTCACGGAACACACCTCACCGGCCAGGTGAGGCGTCCTGTACACCGTACAGGGCCGGTGTCCGGCGGAAACCGGCACCCGCTACGGTGGTCGGGTGGCGATCAATCGAAGCGACGTACTGGCCGCGGCACGCGAGATTCTTTGCCGCCACAGCCTTGCCGACCTGTCGATGCGGCGACTGGCCGCCGAGCTGGGGGTATCCCCCAACGCCCTCTACTGGCACTATCCCGACAAACAGACACTCCTGGCCGCCCTCGGCGACGACATCCTCTCCCCGGTCGCGGCGCCGCCGGCCGGCCTGCCCTGGGACGACCGCCTCGAATCACTCGCTCGGGACATGCGCGCCACCCTGACCGCCGTCCCCGACAGCGCCGAACTCGTCTCCTCGAGCTGGTCGAGCGGCCTGTCGTCGATGACGGTCCTCGACCACCTCACCGAGGCGGCGAGCGCGGCCGACCTCCCCGAACGGGCCCGGCGAGGCCTGGTGACCGCGATCGCACAGCTGGTCATCGGGCTCACCATCGAGGAGCAGACGCGACGCCAGATGACCCGGCTGGGCGTAACTGGGCCGACCGAGCGGGACTACGACGCGGAGTTCGCCGACGCGCTGGAGATCGTTCTGCACGGCGCCCGACAGATGGCCATCACCCAGGCCCCGGACGCCGATACCGCGCAAGCCCGCCAAAACGCCCCGGCAATCACCCTGGCCTGAGGCCTCTCTCAGGTTGGGCGTGGTAACTTCGCTCACCGTGGTGGACCCTGGAACCAAGTCCCGCAGCACTCCCGCTGCCCAGGTCGCCGACGCCGCCGCCCAGGCCTATCGCTGGGATCTAGACGGTTTGCGCGGCGTCGCGATCCTGCTGGTGGCCTGCTTCCATGTGTGGTTCGGCCGCGTCTCCGGCGGCGTCGACGTCTTCCTCGCCCTGTCCGGGTACTTCTTCATCGGTTCGCTGCTGCGCCACTCCGTCGCCGCCCAGTCTCCGCTGATGACCTACCGCGACGCGATCGATCCCTGGCCACGCCTCAAACGCCTCCTCAAGCGCCTCCTGCCCGCGCTGTACACCGTCCTCATCGGCGTCGCGATCCTCACCGTCGTAGTCATCCCGCCGACTCGGTGGGGCAACATCGGCAGCGAACTGATCGCCTCGGCGGCCTATTACCAGAACTGGTTCCTGGCCTTCAACTCCCAGGACTACCTGGCCGCGAGTTCGGCGAACAGCCCGCTGCAACACATCTGGTCGATGTCGGTGCAGGGCCAGTTCTTCGTGGTCGTGCTGCTGTTGGCGCTGATCAGCGCGGCGCTCCTCAAACTTGCCGCCGCGCCGCTGGCCCGCCTGGGTACCGAGCGCAGCGTTCGGCTGATCGTCGGGGTGCTCGTCCTCGGCCTCGCTGCGACGTCGTTCTACTGGGCGTCGATGCGCCACGGCGTCGACCAGCCGTTCAACTACTACGACACGTTCGCGCGCGCGTGGGAGCCGCTCGCGGGCGGGCTGCTCGCGGTGTGGATGCCCCGGGTCCGAGTGCCGAACTGGATTCGCAACACCGTGGGTGGGGCGGCCCTCGGCCTCATCTTGTCGTGCGGATGGTGGATCGACGGCGTCAAGCAATACCCGGGGCCGATGGCGCTGGTCCCGGTCGGCGCGACGGTGGCGCTGATCTGGGCCGGCGCCACCGCGTCGACCAAGCCGCGGACCGACGGATCGGTACAACGCCAGCCGGCGGTATCGCGGATGCTGGCCACGCCGCAGGGGATCTGGCTGGGCAACATCGCCTACTCGCTGTATCTGATCCATTGGCCGCTCCTCATCTTCTACCTCACCTGGCGCGACAAGAACCACGCCAACTTCGTCGAGGGCACGACGATCCTGCTGGTTTCGGTCCTGCTGGCGTGGTTGTGCAAGCGCTACATCGAGGATCCGGTACGCCACTCCCGGCGCCCCGAACCCCTGCTGCGCGGGGCAACGCCACCGGTCGACGGCGCCCGCCACCCCGGTTCGCTGCGCCGACGGATGTGGAGTTACAGCCGCGTCGTAACCGCCGTGCTGCTCGTGGGCGTCGCCACGATCGGCGTGTCCACCCAGGTGTGGGCGCGACACGTCTCGTCGCAGGTGGTCGACACCGCAAAACTCGACCCGCGCCTCTACCCGGGGGCCCGCGCCCTACTCGACGGCTGGCCGGTGCCCATGATGCCGCCGCAGCCCTCACCGAACGTCGCCGACCGGGACTTTCCCGAAACCAGCACTGACGGTTTCATGTCGAACTTCCTCGACAACGACATCCACGTCGGCGTCTACGGCGACAAGAACGCCACGCGCACCATCGCCCTGGCCGGCGGCTCACACGCCGAAATGTGGATCACCGCGATGAATATCCTCGGCAAGCGCTACGGCTTCAAGGTCAAGACCTATCTGAAGATGGGTTGCGCGCTGACCACCGAGCGCGTGCCCAAGAAGTCCGGCACCGACAACCCCTATCCGGAATGCTACGACTGGGGACAGCGAGTCGTCGCCAAAGTCATCGCCGATCACCCCGATGCGGTAATGACGACGTCCACCCGGCCGCGGGACCGGCATCCCGGTGACTGGATGCCCGATGCCTACCAGCCGATCTTCACCGACTTCATGGACGCCGGGATCCCGGTGATCGGCATGCGGGACACGCCGTGGCCGCGCGATCGCCACGGCGAGGGCTTCGTGACCCCGGTCTGCCTGTCCGACGGCGGCGATGCGCTCAGCTGTGGCACCGTCCGAGCGTCGGCGCTTTCTCCGACGGATCCATCGATTCCGTTCGCCCAGGCGCATCCGGGCCTGTTCCACCGGATCGACATGACCGCAGGCATCTGTGAGCCCGAGATCTGCCCGGCGATCGTCGGCAACATCGTGGTGTACAAGGATTACCACCACCTGTCGGCAACGTATGTCCGCAGCCTCACCGACGAGCTGGGCCGCCAACTCTCCGAACAGATCGACTGGATCGGCCATCACTGACCGGTAGGGTTGCGGTTGTGGCGAAAACCTCCGCGCTGGTCGCGACCTACCGCGTCCAGCTCGGTCCCGACTTCGGGTTCGCCGACCTGCGGGCGGTACTGAAACCCATTGCCGCGCTCGGAGTCAGCCACCTGTATCTGTCCCCGATTCTGGCGGCGACACCGGGTTCGTCACATGGCTATGACTGGTCTCCGCCGGCCCGGATCAACCCAGAGCTCGGTGGGCCCGACGAGTACGCCCGGCTGCGCGCGTCAGCCGTCCGACGCGGTCTGGGCATGATCGTCGACATCGTCCCGCAGCACGTCGGTATCGCCGATCCCGCTGCCAATCCGTGGTGGGCTGACGTGCTGCGCCACGGACTCACGTCACCGTACGCCTCCTGGTTCGACCTGCTGCCCTCCCCCGAAGGGGTCATCGAACTGCCGGTACTGGGGGATGACGGAATCAATGCGGTCGCCCTCGACGGCGACGGCAACCTGGTCTATCACCAGCGCGTGTTCCCAACCGGGCCCGGCACCGTCCATCCCGGCGATAGCCCGGCCGCCGTTGCCGCCCGCCAGCACTACCGCCTGCTGCCGCATGCGAGTGGCCGCTACGGCTACCGCCGCTTCACCGACGTCACCGATCTCGCTGCGCTGCGCGTCGAGCTTCCCGAGGTGTACGACGCCACCCACGGCTGGCTGCGCGATCTGGTCGCCGACGACCTCCTCGACGGCGTGCGGGTGGACAATCTTGACGGATTCGCCTACCCCACCGCCTACCTGCAGCGCCTCCGGGCAGACTTGGGCCCGGACCGGCTGATCTACGTGGAGAAGACCCTGGCCCCACTCGAACAGCTGAACCCGGAATTCGACGTTGACGGCACCACCGGTTACGACCAGCTGGCCATCATCGGCACACCGTTCACCTCCAATGCGGGCCTGCGTGAACTCACCGAACTGTGCGAGGTCACCACCGGGATCGCCGGCGATGCCACCTGGGCACTGTTGGAGCAGCAGAAGCTCAAGCACGAGGCCCTGGCGTTGCACTACAGCGCCGAGCACGCCCGACTGGCGGTGACCCTGGCCGACGCCATCGGCGACCAGTCGCCATCGATCACCGACCTGTGTGCGGCGAGCGCCGAACTGATTGCGCTCATGCCGGTGACCCGACCCGACCAGCACCTCGCGTCCGGCTTGATCCGGGAAATCGGCCAGGTGGTCGCCGACGGCGATCCGCTTGTGCGCGAATCGATTCCCGTCATCGTCGACGCCTTCGAGCACAATCCGGCTGCGGGCGCCGAGCTGGGCCAGCTCTGCGCGTCGGTCTATGTGACCGCAGTGGAGAACACCCTGTTCTACCGCAACCCGCGCCTGGTTTCGCTCAACGAGCTCGGCTGCCAAGCCTGGCTGGGCCTCCCTGAAATGTCGCGATTCCACACCGCCAACCTCGAACGGGCCGTGCGACACCCACGAGCGTTGAGCACATTGACCACCCACGACACCAAACGCAGCGAAGACGTCCGGACCAGGATCAGTATGTTGTCCCAGGTACCGCAACGGTGGGCCCTGACGGTGGGGCAGCTCATGCGCGCCGCCCCGGCCCCCGATCCCGCCACCGGAATGTTCCTGTTGCAGAACCTGTTCGGCGCGTGGCCCGTGGACGAGGACGGACCGGTTGAGCCCGACGAGCACTGGCGCCACCGGATGCGGGCCTACGCTGTGAAAACGGTGCGCGAGGCTGGCGAGCACTCGTCGTGGGCCCGGCCCGCGACCGACTTCGAGGAACGCCTCACCGCATGGATCGATGCGGTTACCGCCCCTGCGGCCAGTGGCCCGCTCATCGATCTCGTCGGGCTGACCTTCGACGCCTGGCGCGCCGATGCGACGGCGCGAAAGGTCGTCAGCCTGCTGTGCCCGGGTGCCGGCGACATCTATCAGGGCACCCAGTGGTGGACTGATTCACTGACCGACCCCGACAACCGCGGTCCGGTCGACTACGACCGCAGCCTCGACCACCCCAAGAGCCGGGCGATAGTCAATGCGCTGGCCGTACGTCGGCGCCATCCCACCTCGTTCGGCCCCGGTTCGACCTACGTGCCGCTGACAGCGGGTGGCGAAGCCGCCGATCGCATCCTCGCCTTCGGCCGCGGTCCATCCGTGGAACGGGGGCCGCGCGTCGTCGTCGCCTGCGCGCGCCACACCTACAGTTTTGCCCACGAGCCGCAGGAATCGACATTCCTCGAGTTGCCCGACGGCACCTGGCACGATCGCGAGGGACATCGCCGATTCACCGGAGTCGTCGCCGTTTCCGAGCTACTCGAACGCGACCACCCGGTGGCCGTACTCGAACAACGGTAACGCGCCTGTCGCGCGATCAGTTCGGGGTCGGTGCCGGCGCACCCGGCGCCGGCGTGCTACCCGTGGGGCTGAAGTCGCCGACGCCTTTCGACTCGGCGACCAGCCACTTCCCACCCTCACGGCGCAGATTCAGGCGCAGTGCCACGGTCCGCTTCTGCGGCGTGGGAGACAGATTCGACGTCCCCGTCGCCGTCACGATCATCAGCGCCGTCGCTTCGTTGCCGCTGATGCTCTCCACCGCAGCCGAGTCGACCTTCGCGGTGGCCTTGATCCCCTGGTCCCGAACGGCCTTTGTCTCCGCTGCGCGATCCTGGCTCAGCTCCTCGCGCATCTTGCCGGTCACGAGCGGCCCCTGAGCCTCTTTGGCCTTGTCCACCTTGTCTGAGCTGGTGTACTCGATACTGGTGACGATGAAGGTGCTGGCGGCCGACTTTACCTCGCCGAACGCCCGAATCTGCTGGCGCGCCGAGTACCATTGCCAGCCACCGATTGCCAGCAGGGCCACAACGATCAGCGCGCCGGCTGCAATGCCGGCCTTGCGCAACATCGCAGCATTGATCGTCAAGGAGAACTCACCGCCGTCTGCGGGCGTCGACGTGTCACCCACCGACGGCTCGGAAGAATCCGTCGACTCAGAAGACTCCGGCGCACTCGACGCCCGCGCCCTGCGCTTCACCGATGACAAGTCGTTGGCGGTGCCGGTCTCATCGGAGTCATCATCGTGTGGGGCAGACTTCGCCATGCGTCCTTCTTCAGGTGTCGTGGGTCCCGGTCACCGGGAGGCGGACGATTCGGGCCATACCTACCGGTCGAGCGGGACCGTCCGCGCGTTGGGATCGAAATTCGGCGGCGGCCCGGCGGTGTCGTCCCCGGCGGGCCTCGGCGCGTTGGCCGCGCCACGGATCTGCTGGTTGGGATCCTCGGTGACACAGTACAGGTTCAGCGGAATCGTCAATTCCTGCACTTTCGTCGGGCGCGATGGAGTCACCGGGTAGGTACACGATGGACGAGGGTAGATCGATCCCATCGCCCACCACGCACCATTGTGGAACATCGCCAACGACTTAGAACTCGCATCACGGATCGACGGCAGCAGGACGGCGATCGCCGGCGCCCGCAACGCGCCCTGCCGAGCCACCTCACGGAACTGCTTGAGGACGTCGGTGACGGGGTCCCGGATCTCGTTGAGCGAACCGGTCAGGCTGCTCACCTGGGTGGCGCCGCTACCCAGCAGGGTGCGCAGCTCTTTGTCTGCGGACATCGCCGCGTTCATGATCGAACTGCCGCCACTGACCAGTCGCTGCAGGTCTGGCTGGATCCCGCTAGTCGTATTGAGGATCTCACCAGTGTTGTTGATGAGGTTCTGGGTCTGGGGCAGTACCTTGTAGAGATCGGCGAAGATGGTGCCGGCCGAGTCGAACAGGACGCGCAGATCGTTACCGTCGTGACCGCGACCCAGTGCTATGTCGAGTTGCTCGATGGTCGATGCGAGCTTCTTCGGATCGATCTGTTCGACGACGTCGAGCGTCGTCTCGAGCATCTTCGGGAATGGCACCGCCGATGAGGTCTGCGGCTGACTGATCGTGTCGCCATTGCGGAAGTAGGGCCCGTCCGCGGTCGGCGGCCGGAAATCGATGAACTGCTCGCCCGCCGCCGACAGACCACTCGCGCGCACGAGCGAGTTCCGGTTTATCTTGACGTCGCCGTCAATCCGGACCTTCACCTCGACATGGTCGGGGCGGACCGCGATGGAATCGATGCTGCCAATGCGGGCACCCCGAAGATTGACGTCGGAAGTGGTCTGAATGCCACCCGAGTTCTGGAACTGAAGCGTCAACCCGTACGTGTCCGCCAGCGGGCGCCAGCGCAACGAGCCGAAGGCAAGGTACGACAACCCCACGAGCATGACCAGGACCAGCGCCACGTTGCCCGCGAGCACCGAATGCTTCTTGACCCACCCAATCATCCGCAGCACCCTTTCGTCCCGGTCAGCTGCGCGAGGATCCGCGTCAGCGTCTGCTGCAACGATTTGGTGCCCGCGTCGAGGTCTCTGAGTTCGGGGAAGCGCGACGCGGAGTCGAAGCCGGTACCCGGGGTCAGGTAGTAGACCCGCGTCGAAACCGACGCCGCCGACGTCTTCGTCGTCTTCGCCCACTTCGGCAGCAACAGGTGCAGGTTGTCGACTAGCGGCCCGAGGCTGTCGGACGCCTCCTGCAGGCCGGCGAGTGCAACAGACAGCGAATCGAGCAGATCGATGGTGTTCTGCTGGTTGGTGTTGAGGAAGTCCGTTGTCGCCGAGGTGACTTTGTTCGTCTTCTCCATGGTCGCGAGGATCATCGACATCTGGCCGTTGATGGCGTTGACCGCCACCGGCAGCTTCGCGATGGCCGCCTGTAGTTGTGGCCGGCCGTTGTCGATCTGCGCGGTGAGGTCTCGGGTCACCCTCATCGACTTGTCCACCTCGGCGGCCGTGGAATTGAGCCTGGTGATCGCCGTGGTGAAGCCGCGGATCACGCCGATGAGGTCGTTGTGGTCGGCCGGGGTGGTTCCGACGGCGGCCGACAACTCGGTGATGACCGTCTGAAGCGAGCCGAGCGTCCCGCCGTCGACCGTGGCCGCGGCGGTGACCAGTAGGTCCTCGACTGTCGCGGCCGCACTGGTCGGACCGTCGAGCATGCCGCCATCACCGATGTAGTTCCCCGCGGCGGTGCCGCTCGGCGGCTGCAGTGCGACAAAGACGTCGCCCAACGGGGTCGCCTGCCGCAGCTCGGCGCCTGTGCCAACCGGCAGTCTGGTGTTCTTGCCGACCGCCATGGTGACGACGGCCCGGTAGTCCTTCGCCTCGATCTTCTCCACCATGCCGACGTCGGTGCCGAACAGCTTCACCTTTGCCCGGGCAGGCAGGTTCAGCGCATTGTCGAACGAAGTGCGCACCGTGATGGACTCACCGATGCCACCCGGGGCAGGCAGCGGGATCTGCTCGACGGTGAGGCCCGGCAGCCGGCTGCACCCGGACAAGGCGAGTGTTGCCGCGACCCCGACGATCACCGCGGCGCGCGTGCGCGTACGGACTGTCATCTATCCTCCCCCACTGAGCTTCTGCAGGATCGCCGAGAAAATGCCCATGTCCGGACCGAAGTCCTTCAGCTGGCCGGTCCGGCATCCGTTCTTCTGCAAATTGATCGACTCGCAGAACCGGTGAAGCATCTCGTTGTCGACGAGCGATTTGTCGGTGAACACCCCGGCCCGCCACGCACCCTGCTCCTCGGATACCGAATTGGACAGGTTCTGAAACAGCAGCGGACCGAGGTCGATGGTCTCCACCAGCTGTCGCGAGTAGTCGCCGAGATTCTCCGTGAGCGCCGCGAGCTTGCTCGTCGACACCCCGATGGTCCCGGCGTTGCCCGCGAGGAAATCGGTCGTGTTGCGCAGCATCACGTTGAGATCGGCCATCGCGGCGACCAGTCCGGGCGACTGGCGGTCGAGAGTGGCGGCAACATCGGTCACCGAGGCGGAGAAGACCCGCATCTTCGGATAGTTCGCCACCAGCTTGGAGGTGAGGTCGTTGATCATCTTGATCAGCTCGACGAGCGTATCGCCGTTGTCGGCGGCCAGCTTCCCGGCCTTGCTCATCTGGGTCACCGCTTCGGCGAAGCGCTGGCCGTTCTCATCGGTGATGCCGTTGGCCAGGCCCAGGAAGTCGGCCAGCGGACCCTTGCCGCCGCCGTCGCCGGCGAACGACCTCATGAGCTTGTCGACCGAGTCGAACAGATCGGCGATCTCCACCGGCGCCTTCGTATGCGCGACGGTGTCCCCGTTGCTCAACTGGTCACCGTCCGTGTACACCGGCGACAATTCGATGTGCCGGGTTGTGACGATCGACGTGTTCACAATCGCCGCGGTCACATCCTTCGGGATCGGCACCGACTTGTCGACGGTGAACCGGACCTTCACCCGCTGGCCCTCGGGCTGTATCTGGGTGATCCGGCCGACCGGCATGCCCAGAACCGCGATGTCGTTGCCGTTGTACAGCCCCGCCACACTGTCGAAGTAGGCGGTGACCTCAATGGCACGCCCCAGTGCGGAATTCACCCCACTCGGTACCAGCGAGCACGACGACGTGCCCACCGCCGCGGCGACCACCAGGGCCGCGCCGGCCGCTGTGCGCGTCACCCGCGACGCGCCCTGCTTCGTCATCGTTGTCAGCATCCGTCCACCACTCGGGCCGTACACAGCCAGTTGTCGGGGAAGAGGCCCCACGGCAGGTAGTCGTTCGCGTAAGGTCCGTCGGCCATGATGTTCACCGTCGCGCGAGCGGTGATCGGCAGGATCTCCAGCAGCTTTCGCAGATTGGCGCGGTTCTTCTCCAAGCCTTGCGAGATCGTCTGGATGTTCGCCATGACCGGCGCCAGCCGTCCGGCGTTCTCCACACCCACCGCCTGGGCGTTCCGCGTCAACGCGGCCAAACCGTCGAGCAGCCGGGTGACCAATGCTTCCCGGGTGGCAATCTTGGTCGCCAACTGCTGACCCTGGCCGATGATCATCGCCAACTGCACCTGACTGTCGTCGACAACCGCGGTCACCGTCTTGGTGTCCTTGATCAACTGGTTGATCTGGTCCTTGCGGCTGGTGATCACCTCGGACATGCGGGCCAGTCCGTCGATGGCGGGCTGCGCCAACTGGGGGGTGCCGGCCAGCTGCCGGTTGAGTTCGGTCAGGCTCGCGGACATGTCGTCGGGATTGATCCCGACCAGAATCGGGGTACCCGCCTCGATCGTCTTCTGCAAATCGTAGGGCACCCGCGTGTTCTGCAGCCCGAACCGGTTGTCCTTCAGCTTGTCCGGGGCGTCGCCCAAGGCGATATCGATATAGCGCTGACCGAGGAGTGTCGACATTTTAATCTCGGCCGATCCATTGGACCGCACGTCGACGTCACGGTTCACCTTCATCGACACCTTGACATGGTCGCGTTGAAGGCTGGCCCCACTCACCTCGCCGACGTCGATCCCGGCCACGCGGACCTTGTCGCCCGGACGGATTCCGCCGGCCTGGGCAAAGTCGCCCTCATAACCCCGCTTGCCCAGATCCGCCCCGGCCAGGACGAAAACAGCCAGGAGAACCAGGGCGAGCGCCAGCGCCCCGAGCACACCGGTCACCAGCTGCGGCTTGTCCCGATACATTGCCTTCACGCTCATCGACATGCCTCCGAGTGCGCCGTGCCGCCGATCTTGCTTATGATTCCCGGCGGGAGCAGGACATCGCCGATCGCGACATCGAGTTCACAGGCGTAGATGTTGAGGTGCGCGCCCTGCCCCATCACCATCGGGAAGTGTGCGAAGAAGACCGGCGCCTCAACAGCGGCGCGATCAAGCTTCGGACCCAGCCCGATGAGCTTCTTCGTCGCCAGGGCCGCATCGGCTCCCGCCCTCGCCAGTGAACTCTGCGATTGGCCGAGGATGGCGCCGAATCCCGCCGCGGTGCGCCCGACGTCCGTGACGACCTTGCCGAAGGCGGCCGAGTTGCTGTTCAGGCTGGCGATGAGGTCGCCGGTCCCCTTGACCAGATCACTCATCTGCGTGCCCTGCCTCGCGAGGTCCCGCATAACGCCGGATAGGTGGGTGACGATCGATCCGATCACCTGGTCCCGGTTGGCCATGTCGTTGGCCAGCGTGCTGATTTGTGCGACGGTGTTGGTCAACGACACCTGGTCGCCCTGGAAGACGGCGATCAATCCCTGGGACAGGCCGTTGATCTGCTCCGAAGTCAACGTGTCGAACAGCGGCTGGAAACCGGCCAGCAGTCGGGTGACGTCAAACGAGTCTTCCGACGGCTGCCGCAGGCGCGATCCCGGGCCCAGCGGAGTGCGCGGCTGACCGTCGACGAGAGTCAGCTGGATGTACCGCTGACCGATGAGGTTCTGGTAGCGAATCGCTGCCTTCGTCGCCGCGTAGATCGACTGGGACGAATCGACGGTGAAGTCCACCCTGGCCTTACCGTTCTCCAGCTTGAGGGAACTCACGCGGCCGACCCGGACACCGGCCATGCGGACATCGTCGCCACTGGCCAGGCCGGAGGAGTCGTGGAAGACCGCCGTGTACTCGTGGGTGTGACGCGGACCGGTGCGCATCAGCGTCGACCAGATGGTGTAGGTCAACAGCAGCGCGACGATTGCGAACAGGGAGAACCCGATCAGCGGCTTGCGGATGCTCATCGTCCTCCTTCCGATCGGTTCTGGGGCGTGGCGCCGTGCTGCCCCGCGGGCCGGCGTTGCCCCGGCTTGCGGTCCGGCTTCACCCGGGTCGAGTCGACCAGTGGGCCGAGCATCAGGATCTCGGCCGGCGACGGGTCATGCCCTAGCATCGCGCGCAGCGTGGCGACGTCGGTTCCAGTGGTGACCGATCCGGCGGTCATCCGCCGCATGCTGGGCGGGTAGACCATCAGCGGCCCCGAACTCGTCGGGCCGGTGCCCGTCCCCGGCCCGACGCACCCGGGTCCGCGCAGCTGACCGTACTTCCCGCCGTTGTAGACCGGACAGTTCTGTCGCGTGTACTGCAAGAAGGCGCTGAAGCTGATCCCCAGGTTCAGCTGGGCGTGACCGTTGACGCCGGTGAACACGGTCTGCGCCCGGGCGGCGAGACGATTCAGGGCGACGATGGCCTCCGGCATTGAGTGCGGCTCGAGGACCGCTGCCCCGACAACCTGGCTCATGTCGGCCACCAAATGTTTGCCCACATCGCCGTTCGCGGCGAACAGGGCCTGCGCCTCCTCGGTGACGCCCTGCGCGGCGGCCAGGAGCGCGGTCAGATTGTGCTGGTTCTCGGCGATCGTCGCGGCGGGGACAACGCTCTTACCCAGCGCGTCCAACAGTTGGGGCGCCGAACGGGACAGACCCATCACCGTCGCGTTGAAGTCGTCGAAGCCCGGCGGCGCCCCGGCCGGGAACATCGCGTTGAGATGCTCGAAGTACTCGCGCAAAGACTCGGAGAACATGGCGAACGTCGTGCCGCCGCCACGCATCGCGTCGGCGATGGTGCCCAAGACCGCCGCCAACTGCTCTGGCGGAACCGCCCGCATGATGTCGCGCAACTGATTCTGCGCGTCCTGCAGCGCCAGTGTCGCCAGGGTCTTGTCTTCCCGGATCTGGGTCCCGGCGACCATCCTTGCCGGTGCCACGCCCTGGGCCGGTGGGATCAACTCCACCGAGTTGACGCCGAAGAGGTTCGACGGGACGGTCCGTGCCGTCACGTTGCCCGGAATACCGTCGGCCTGTTTCGGGTCGAGATTGATGTGCACGATGCGCATCTCCCCGCCCACACTCGAATCCGATGCGGTCACGCCGGTCACTTCGCCAACGATGTAGCCGTTATAGCGCACGTCGGCGGCTCGGACCAGACCGTCGCCGACGTCTTTGAGCGTCGCGGTCACCGGGACGACCTTGTCGAAGGTGCCGGTGTAGCGCAGTGCGAGCACTGCGAAGAGAGCGGCGAGGACCGTCACGAAGGCGACGCCGCGCAGCACGTAGCTCGTCAGGGACGGGTTGCGCCCGGTGGTATCGATGAATGGCATGGCCTACCCCGAGATCCTGATTCCGGACGACGTACCCCAGAAGACCAGCGTCATGATCAGGTTCGCGAAAACGATGACGATGATCGCCAACCGGATGGCGTGGCCGGCGGCCACGCCCACGCCCTCCGGGCCACCGTTGGCGAAGTAGCCGTAGTAGCACTGGATGAACGTGGTGAGCAGGACGAAGACAACGACCTTCACGAAAGACAGCACCATGTCCGAGGACAAGAGGAATTGCTGGAAGTAGTAGAGGTAGGTGCCATCTCCCTGGCCGCTCTGGAGCTGGAACATGACCTGGCAGGCGAGGTAGTTCGCGGCCAGCGCAATGGCGTACAGTGGGACGATCGACAGGACCGCGGCCATCATGCGGGTCGTCACCAGGTAGGGCAGCGGTCGGATCGCGATCGACTCCAGCGCGTCGATCTCCTCGCTGATCCGCATCGATCCCAACTGGGCGGTGAACCGACAGCCCGCCTGGGCGGTGAATGCCGTCGCCGCGAGCAGTGGCGCGATCTCCCGGGTGGTCGCGAAAGACGAGATCGCGCCGACGACCGGGTCCATGCCCAGCAGGTGCAGGGCGGTGTAGCCCTCGATGCCGACCGTGGCCCCGCCCATGACGCCCAGAATGATCATGACGCCGACCGTGCCGCCGCCGACGACGATGGCTCCATTGCCCCAGGCGATGTCGGCGAGTAGCCGCCACACCTCCTTGGAATAGTGCTTGAAGGTGATCGGTATCGCGCCCAGTGACTTGAGTAGGAAGGTCAGTTGGTGGCCCATCCGCGCGAGGGCGTCGCGCGGACCGCGGTAGGTGCTCTTGGCGATCTCAACCGGGCGCAGCGCGGGCGGGGTATATCGGGAAACCGTCACGTCACACCACCTTTGCCGGGATGACCAGCGCAAAGACCTGGGTCAGCACCACGTTGACCGTGAACAGCAGGATGACCGAGTTGACGACGGCGGCATTGACCGAATCGGCGACGCCGGCCGGGCCACCCCGGGTGGTCAGGCCGCGATCACAGGCCACGATCGCCACGATCGCCCCGAAGATCACCGCTTTGATCATCGCGAACCACAAGTCCGATGGAGAGGCGAACGCCGCGAAGGTGCCGGTGTAGGAACCCGGCGTGCCGCCCTGCATGTAGACGTTGAAGACATAGCCGGTGATGAAGCCGACGAAGCAGACGAAGCCGCAGAGCAGGAAGCTGACGAGCATCGTCGCGAGCAGGCGCGGCGAGATCAGCCGCTGCACCGGGTTGACGCCCATGACCTTCATCGCGTCGATCTCGTCGCGGATGGTCCGCGAACCGAGGTCGGCAGCGATGGCCGAGCCGATCGCGCCCGCCATGATCAGCGCGGTCACCAGCGGCGCGCCCTGGCGGATCACACCGAGGCCGGTCGCAGCGCCGGCGAAGGCGTTCGCGCCGATCTGCCCGGCGATGTTGGAAACCTGGATGGAGACGATGACACCGATCGGGATGGCGACCAGCAGGGTCGGGAACACCGAGGTGCTGGTCATGAAGGCACACTGCCGAATGAATTCGCCGAATGGGAACTGACGCTTGACGATATCGGTGAACAGTGTGCGGAACACTTCCACGAACATGCCGAGCTGACGCCCGAAAGTGTCGAAGGAGGCGACGATGTGCCCGTCCCACCACTTTCGCGCCGCTGAAACCCGCACAGGCTTCACCGACGTTTGCGTATCCGGACTATTTGTGACCACTCCCCTGCCTTCACTAGTCCTCTGTTTCACACCTGACTCCCCGGTGCGTGAGTAATATACCGTGCACCGTGCCCCCCATTGCGATTTGGGTCACATGACCCGCCCGTGTCAGGTCAGAAAGCGGTACTCGGGCGAGCCCGGATCGAGCCACTGGCACAACAACCGGGACTGGTCCATCCGCGCCACCAGAGGCGCCAGCCCGTCGGGCGAACCCAGCTCGACGCCGACCAGCGCCGCCCCCGTCTCCCGATTGTTCCGCTTGACGTACTCGAACAGTGTGATGTCGTCATCGGGTCCGAGGACTTGGTCGAGGAATCGGCGCAGCGCACCCGGCTCCTGGGGGAAGTTGACGAGGAAGTAGTGCTTGAGCCCCCGGTGCACCAGGGAGCGCTCGATGATCTCCCCGTAACGGGAGACATCGTTGTTGCCGCCGGAAACGAGCACGACGACCGTCGACGATGTGGTCAACCCGGACCCGGCAAGATCGAGTCCGTCCAGCGCGGCAGCCGCCAGGGCACCGGCCGGCTCGGCGATGAGACCCTCATTCTGGTAGAGCTCCAGCATCGTCGAACAGATCGCCCCCTCGTTGACCCGGGTCACCCGGACCTCCCCCGTCGCGAGGGGGGCGCCGGGTTCAACGAGCCGGATGCCGGGCGCGGCCGCGCCCCGATAGGGGTCGAGATCGGGATCGTCGACCACCGAGGGGCTCACCGCCGACACCGCCGCATGGGCGAGCGCACCGACCCGGCGCACCGCGGCGCCGTCGACGAAGGAATCGATCTCAGCGAGCGTGACCGGCTCACCCGCCACCAGAGCAGCGGCCAGCGAGGGCGCTCCGGCCGGTTCGGCAGCCACGATGCGAGTAGTCGGATCGGCGGCCCGCAGATACGTCATGACCCCGGTCAAGCAGCCGCCGCCCCCCACCGGGACGACCATCATCGCCGGCGCTGCACCCAGCTGGTCGACGACCTCCCGCGCAATCGTGCCCTGACCGGCTGCGGTGCGCGGGTCGTCGAACGGGTGGATCCACGCCGCACCCGACGTCGCCACATCGGCCAGCGCCGCGGCCTGCGCCGCGTCGTAGGTGTCGCCGGTCTTGACCAACTCGACGAACTCTCCGCCATGCCAGACAATGCGATCACACTTCTGCTTGGGCGTGGTCGTGGGAACGTAGATGCGGCCGGGCACGCCCAGCGTGGCGCAGGCGAACGCGACTCCCTGCGCATGGTTGCCCGCACTGGCCGCGACCACCCCACGCGCGAGATCGGCGCTGGTCAGCTGTCCCATGACGTTGTAGGCGCCACGAATCTTGTACGAGCGCACCGATTGCAGGTCCTCGCGCTTGAGGTATACCTGCACCCCGTAGCGATCCGACAGTCGCGGACTGTACTCCAGCGGCGAAACTATCGCAGCGCCGGCGATCCGCTCGGCGGCCGCAGCGATGTCGCCGACCGTCGGCAGCGCCGGATGGTCCTGGGCCACGGGTTGCCGACCGGTGGATTCTCTGGCGGGGGCGTCGGTCACGACACCAATCGTCTCACGCTCCCAGGCACGAAGGACCCAGGAGTGCCTTCAGATCCCCCATTAGCGCCGACGACGGGGTGACCCGCAACGACTCGTTGAGCTGCAACAGCGTCGAGCGCTGCTCGCTGACCAGGGTGACGTGCACATCGGCCGGCCCGGGATGGCGACTGAGGACCTGTTTGAGGTCGGTGACCCGATCGGGTGTGCACAGCCGCGCGCTGATGGTGAGCGCAACCGGCTTGGCGGCCCCGGCGGCTTTGAGGTCGGGCACGGCCAGATCGTTGGCGGCGATCATCAACCCGTCGTCGCGCTGGCGGACCTGGGCGCGCACCAGGACGATGTTGTCCTGCCCGATGTCCATGCCGAACGCCGAGTAGGCCCGCGGAAAGAAGTAGACTTCCACGCCGCCGACGAGGTCCTCGATCGTCACCGCCGCCCACGACTCGCCCTTTTTGTTCACCCTGCGGTTGACGCTCGAGATGATGCCGCCGATGGTGATCTGGGCGCCGTCGGCGACCTCTCCCTCCAGCAAGCTGGAGATCGACGTGTCGGTCTGGGCCGCGATGGCGTGTTCGACGCCGGCCAGCGGGTGCCCCGACACGTACAGCCCGAGCATCTCCCGCTCCAGGGCGAGCTTGTGCTTGGTCTCCCACTCCTCCTCGGGCACCTTGACCGCGAACACCTCGGCGGCCGACTCGCCGCCGCCCATATCGCCGAACAGGTCGAACTGCCCCATCGCCTCGGCCTTCTTGGTTCCCAGCACCGAGTCGACCGCATCGGCGTGGACCAGGAACAAGCCCTTGCGCGGATGGTCGAGCGAATCAAACGCGCCAGCTTTGACCAGCGACTCGGTGACCTTCTTGTTGCACGCGCCCACGTCGATCTTCGCCAGGTAGTCCGAGAAGCTGGCGAACCTCCCCTTGTTGGCGCGCGAGGCGATGACCGAGTCGACGACGCCCGCGCCCACGTTGCGAATCGCCGCCAACCCGAAACGGATATCGGTGCCGACTGCGGCGAAGTTCGGCTGCGACTCGTTGACGTCGGGCGGCAGGACGGTGATCCCCATTTTGCGGCAGTCGGCGAGGTAGATGGCCGACTTGTCTTTGTCGTCACCCACCGAGGTCAGCAGCCCGGCCATGTATTCGGCTGGATAGTTCGCCTTCAGATAGGCCGTCCAGTACGAGACGAGTCCGTACGCCGCGGCGTGCGACTTGTTGAAGGCGTAGCCCGCGAACGGGAGGACGGTGTCCCACAGTGCCTTGATCGCCGCTTTGGAAAAGCCGTTGCCCGACATTCCCTCGGCGAAGCCGTCGTACGCCTCGTCGAGCACTTCCTTCTTCTTCTTGCCCATCGCGCGGCGCAGGTTGTCGGCCTGGCCCATCGAGTACCCCGCCACCTTCTGCGCGATCTGCATGATCTGTTCCTGGTAGACGATCAAGCCGAATGTCTCCGCGAGGATCTCGCGCAACGGTTCCTCGAGTTCAGGATGGATCGGTTTGACGTCTTGTCGGTTGTTCTTTCGGTCTGCGTAGTCGTTGTGGGCGTTCATGCCCATCGGACCGGGCCGGTACAGCGCACCGACCGCGATGATGTCCTCGAACACGGTTGGGCGCAGTCGGCGCAGCAAGTCGCGCATCGGGCCGCCGTCGAGCTGGAACACGCCGAGTGTCTGCCCGCGCGACAGCAGATCGAAGGTCGCCGGATCGTCGAGTGGCAGCTTGTCCATGTCGAGTTCGATGCCCCGGTTGAGCGTGATGTTCTCCAGGGCGTCGTTGATGACCGTCAGATTGCGCAGGCCGAGAAAGTCCATTTTCAGCAGGCCGATGGCTTCACATGACGGATAGTCCCAACCGGTGATGATGGCGCCGTCCTGCGCCCGCTTCCAGACCGGGATCGCGTCGGTCAGCGGGTCCTTGGACATGATGACCGCACACGCGTGCACACCGGCGTTACGGATCAGGCCCTCCAAGCCCAAGGCGGTGCCGTAAATCTTTTTGACATCGGGGTCGGTCTCGATGAGCGCGCGCACCTCGGCGGCCTCGCCGTACCGCTCGTTGTCGGGGTCGGTGATCCCCGATACGGAGATGTCCTTGGCCATGATCGGCGGCGGCAACGCCTTGGTGATCCGGTCGGCGATCGCGAACCCCGGTTGGCCGAACTGGACGCGCGCCGAATCCTTCAGTGCCGCTTTGGTTTTAATGGTGCCGAAGGTGATGACCTGGGCAACTTTGTCCTCGCCCCACTTCTCGGTGGCGTACCGCACCATCTCACCGCGGCGGCGATCGTCGAAGTCGATGTCGATGTCTGGCATGGACACGCGCTCGGGGTTGAGGAACCGCTCGAACAACAGCCCGTAGGGCAACGGATCGATGTTGGTGATCCCCAGCGCCCACGCAACGATCGACCCGGCGGCCGAGCCGCGGCCCGGGCCCACGCGGATACCGACCTCGTGGGCGTGGGCGATGAGATCGCCGACGACGAGGAAGTAGGCCGGGAAGCCCATCTGGATGATGATGTCGAGTTCACGGTTGGCGCGTTCGAGATACTCCTGCGGGACCTCGGTACCGGGGAACCGGCGCTGCGCGAGGCCGCTCAGCACCTCCTTGCGTAGAAACGTCGCCTCACTGTCGCCCGCCGGTACCGGGAACACCGGCATCCGATCACGGTGGGTGAACACCTCCGCGTAGGACTCCACCCGTTCAGCGATCTCCAGCGTCGAGTCGCATGCCCCGGGTACCTGTGCATCCCACAGGGCGCGCATTTCTGCCGCCGACTTCAGGTAGTAACCGTCGCCGTCGAACTTGAACCGCGTCGGATCGGAGAGGGACTTGCCGGTCTGCACGCACAACAGCGCCTCGTGGGCCCCGGCGTCGGACTGGGTGACGTAGTGGCAGTCGTTGGTCGCCAGCGGTTTGATGCCCAGCTTGCGACCGACCTCGAGAAGGCCATCGCGCACCCGGCTCTCGATCTCGATGCCGTGCTCCATCAATTCGAGATAGAAGTTGTCGGGACCGAAGATGTCGCGCCACTTGGCCGCAGCCTCCAGCGCCTCCCGCTCTTGGCCCAGGCGCAGCCGGGTCTGCACCTCGCCCGACGGACAGCCGGTGGTCGCAATGATGCCCGACGCGTGCTGCGCGATGAGGTCGGCGTCCATCCGGGCCCACTTACCCAGCTGTCCCTCGATCGATGCCAGGGACGACAGTTTGAACAGGTTGCGCAGACCGGTCGCATTCGATGCGACCATCGTCATGTGCGTGTAGGAACCGCTGCCGGAGATGTCATCGGACCGTTGGTCGCGCGTCCCCCACTGCACGCGTTTGGTGGAAAACCGCGATTCCGGGGCGATATAGGCCTCGATGCCGATGATCGGTTTGATCTCGTTGCGCACCGCGACGTTGTAGAACTCGCTGGCCCCGAACATGTTGCCGTGGTCGGTCATGCCGATGGCGGTCATCCCCAGCCGCTTGGCCTCGGCGAACAGCGGACCGACCTTCGCCGCACCGTCGAGCATCGAGTATTCGGTGTGGTTGTGCAGGTGGACGAAAGATCCGGAGTCGGTCACGGCGTCCACTCTAGGACTCCGGTCCGACACAAACCGAGCGCCACGCCACGTCGTGACGGATGAGGCACCCGGGACTCAGTCGTCCCGCAAGACGTCGAGCGCGTGCTGCAAATCATCGGGATACGCGCTGGTGAAACGGACCTCGCGCCCGTCTGCGGGGTGCGCGAACGCCAGTTCCCGCGCATGCAGCCACTGTCGGTCCAAGCCGAGCCGAGCGGCGAGCACCGGATCACCCCCGTAGGTGGGGTCACCACAGCACGGGTGGTGCAGCGCCGAGAAGTGTACCCGGATCTGATGGGTGCGCCCGGTTTCCAGTGCCACGTCGAGCAAGGAGGCGGCGGCGAACATCTCGAGCGTGTCGTAGTGGGTGATCGACGGCTTCCCACTCGCTGTCACCGCGAAACGCCAGTCACTTCCGGGGTGCCGCCCGATCGGCGCGTCGATCGTACCCGCGGGCGGATCGACGTGGCCCTGAACCAGTGCGTGGTAGCGCTTTTGCACCTCACGGTTCTTGAACGCCCGCTTGAGCAGGGTGTACGCCTGCTCGGAGGCCGCGACGACCATCAGCCCGGAGGTGCCCACGTCGAGGCGCTGCACGACGCCCTGTCGTTCCTGGGCGCCCGAGGTGGAGATCCGGTACCCGGCCGCAGCCAGTGCTCCCACCACCGTCGGACCGGTCCACCCCTGCGACGGATGTGCGGCGACCCCGACCGGCTTGTCGACGACGATGATGTCCGAGTCGTGAAAGACGACGGTCAAGTCCGCCACCGGCGTCGGCTCAACCCGCAGTGGCCGCGGCGGTTCGGGCAGCAGGACGTCGAGTAGTGCCCCGACCGGGAGTTTGTCGGACTTGGCAACCGGTGCACCGTCGACCGTGATGTCGCCGGCCGCGGCAAGTTCGGCGGCCACCGTCCGCGAAATCCCCAGGATCCGCGCCACCCCGGCGTCGACCCGCATCTGCGCAACGCCGTCGGGCACCGGCAGGGTCCGCGACTCACGCATGCGCGTCACCGGCCGCACTGTCCGCGGATGGGGCCGCGGGTTCATGGCGGGCTGCCCAGCCGCTGCGGCCGCCGTCATAGTCGAAGCCCAGAACGGTCAGGACGACCAGCAGGACCGCCCCGCACACCACCGCCGAGTCGGCGACGTTGAAGACGGGCCACCACCCGACGGCGATGAAGTCCACGACGTGGCCGCGCAGTGCGCCCGGCGACCGGAAGACCCGGTCGGTGAGATTGCCCAGGGCGCCGCCCAGCACCAGACCCAATCCCAGGGTCCACCACCCCGAGCGCAGCCGCGACGACAATCGAATGATGGCGATCACCACGCCGGTGGCGATCAGGGTGAGCACCCACGTGTACCCGGTGGCCATGGAGAATGCCGCTCCACTATTCCGCAGGACGAGCAACCGCGCCCAGTCACCGATCAGATACAGCGGGTCACGGCCTTCCAGAGCGGCCACCGCCCAGTTCTTGGTGAGAACGTCAAGGACCCACACCGTGAGTGCGACCCCGAGCACAGTCATGGTCGTCGCATATCGCTTCTGCACGTTGACCAGGGTACTGGTGCCCGGCCGGGCAGCCGCTACGCTGGCCCCGTGCTGACCCCGTCCGCGACGGCTGCGCTGTGCCGCGCCGCACTTCTCCCCCTCACCGGCGTGCTCGTTGGCGCACTCGTCGCCTGCGGCGGCGCCGACAAGGCGGCCGATGACGGCCCCTGCGCCACGGCCGCGACGACGGACGCCTCGGCACGACCCATTCCGCTGGCCCCCCCGGCCGTCGAGTTGATCTCGAGCGGGACGGCGCCGCATCAGGCACTGCGCGCCGCACCGGACCGAACGGCTGCACACCGGGCACGCATCACGTCGACGACGACGGTGCTGACCCGGCTGGCCGACACGGGCGGGGATGACTCGATCTCGCGGGAGGACCAATCGGTCACCGCCGAAATCACCGAGCGCCGCAACTGCACCGATGACACCGACGTCGCGCTGCGCTTCGACGCGCTGTCGGCCACCGACCCCCGACTGTCGGCCGACCTGGCCAAGGACAACGGCTCGCGCGGCGGATTGACGCTGGGCGATTCGGGTGCGCCGGTCTCACTGCGGCTCTGGCCCCGGGACGGCGCCCCGACGACCGCGCGGGCCATCGTGGAGAACACCGTGGCGACGGCGCTACAGAATATTGTCGCGCTGCCCAGCGAGCCCGTCGGCACCGGGGCGAGCTGGCGCATCACCCGCACGCTGCTCGGCGCGACAACCCTGCACCAGACCGTCACGGCGACGCTGCGCAGGCGGGCCGGCGACCTCATCGACCTCGATATCTCCGTCGACGAGACGCCCACCGGGGCGGAGTACACCGTGCCGGGCACCGGTAAGACGCTGCGCATCGCCCGCTATACGGCGCTCGGGCATGGCACGGCCCGCTTCGATCTTCGGCGCGCACTGCCCATCGGCGGGTCGATCGATGTCCACGGGGCGCGCGAACTCGTGGGCGACGACGCCACGCGGCCCCTTGTGCAGCAAACCCGCTATCAACTCCAGTGGAGCCGATAGCGGGTCGCTGACGGGAGGTGGCCCGCCGGAGTGCCGGGTACCTATCCGGTGGGCGTGGTCCCCGGATGTGAAGCGGCCGGCGCCGGGCACATCGCGGTCTTGACGTTGTTGCCGCTCAGCAACGGGCAGACGGTGTCCCTCGACAACTTCCACCGGCCGTCGACGAAGACGATGCCCGCTTCGGCCTTGGCCGGCGGGTTCTCGCCGATCTTCACCTGAACCTTGACGGTGGCCCGCTTCGGCCCGGCCGGGATGACCGGCGGGAAGATCTTGTACGTCGCGTCGGGATTGTCCTTACGGGCCTGGACGAGCTTGTTGAACACGTCGGGATCCTTCTCCGAACCCTCAACCAGGTTGGTCTTCTCGGAGTTGGGGACGTTGGGGTCCAGGGCGAGGTCCAGCATCTTGTTGAGCGTCTTCACCGTCGGGCGGACTTTGGGGTTGGTGACCCCGGTCAGGTCGTACTTGCCGCCGCTCGACGCTGCAGCCGAGGCCTGGGTTGTTGTGCTCACCGGGGAAAGCGGAGGCAAGCCGTCATCACTGTTGCCGCCGCAAGCGGCAACCGACAGCGCCACTCCGGCGACCATCACACCGGCGAAAACCTTCGGTAGTTTCACGTTTCCATCCTTCTCTGACGGCCATTGCGCCGCACTCCACTATGCCAAAGCCCTCAACGAGGCTAGTTCACGCGACCCCGCAAAGCTGGTATTCGCAGCAGTCAACATGCCGACAACGCTTGACCACGGCGGTTGGTTCCCACAGGCTGGACACATGGCGTCAAAGCGGATCGCGCTCATCACCACCGGCGGCACCGTGGCCGCCCATCAAACCGCCGGGGGCGCGGTTCCGGTCCTGCACTCCGGTGATCTCATGAACCTCGCACAGGCAGCCTTTGACCAGGCCGGAACCACCGCGAAGCCGGATATCGCCACGATCGACCTGATGACCCGGGACTCCTCCGCCCTACGAACGCACGACCAGTTCATCATCGCGACGGCGGTCATCGGTGCCCTGGCCGACCCCAGCGTCACCGGGGTCGTTGTGACACACGGCACCGACACGATGGAGGAAACGGCCTTCCTGGTCGACCTGTACGCCCATGACCGGCGGCCCGTCGTGTTCACCGGGGCGCAGCTGCCCAGCGATCAGCCCGACGCCGACGGCCCGGGCAACATTGTCGCCGCCATTGCCTGCGCCCTCGATCCGGATTCGGTCGGGCGAGGGGTCCAGGTGGTGGTGGGCGGCGACCCGCAGCCCGTCCGGGGTCTATTCAAAGTCGATACCGAGGCTCTTCGCGCCTACGATGTCGTACACCCCGGCCTTGGTCGACCACTGGCCGATTTACCGGTACCGGCGGGGCGCACCGCACGAGTGGACACCCTCGCGCTGTATCCGGGGGTAAGTCCCGGCACGATCGCGGCGGCCGTATCCCAACACGCCGCAGGCATCGTTCTCTCCGCCACCGGCTCGGGCAACACCCATCCGGACATCACCGCACAGGTGTCCCTGGCGGTGCAGCAAGGCGTCACGGTCGTGGTGAGCACCCGCGTCCCCTATGGGAAGGTGGCCGCCCGCTACGGCGGCGGCGGCGGTGCCGTCGATCTCGTCGCCGCGGGCGCCCTCGTCTCCGCGTGGCTGCGTGCCCCGCAGGCCCGCATGGCGGTGATCGCCCTGCTGACCGCTGGCGCCTCCCGCGATGACATCGCCGACTTCCTCGCGCGGTCGGGTCCCGCCTAGCCCGGTTCGTTCCAGTCGAGCGAATCGAGTGGGTCGGCGATCTGGAGGAAGGGTTCGGGCAGGGTAAATGTCCGGGCGATTCCCGGCCCGGTGGCGCGCGTTTCGAAGCGGACCGTCACCACTCCATGGCCGGTGCCCTGCACCCACCCGTGACCGTATTCGTTGTGGCGGACGTCAGAGCCGGTGGCCCAGCCCGACTCCTGCGACTCACCGAAGGCGCTGTCGAGTCCGGCCGCGGTGAGCTCGGGTGAGTCGTCATCGGGCGCAGCCTCCCCGATCACCTCGCCGGCCGGGCTGTCGAACAGGGTGAACTGCTCGGCGGTGGTCAGGCCCGAGTAGCCGACGCCGACGAGCCGGATCGGCCCGATGTCGCGCGGATCGAGTGCGAGGCGCTGCGCTGCCGCGGTGAGATCCACGAGATCTGCCGCACCGACTGCCAGCGTGAGCGACCGGGTCAGCACCGACATGTCGGCGCGGCGCAGTTTCAGCACCACCGTGCGGGCCAGCCGGCCATCGGTCGAGAGGCGACGATGAGCATCTGCCGCAGCTCGCGAAATCTCCTCGCGCAACGGGACCAGGTCGACGATGTCCACGGCCAGCGTCGACTCCGAGCTGATCTGCTTGGCCTCGGCGCGCTCGCGCACCGGTCGCTCGTCGATCCCGCGGGCCAACTCGTGCAGGGCCAGCCCGATCTTCGCCCCCAACACCGAGGCCGCCTCGGTCGGCGCCAGCGCCGCGAAGTCGCCGATCGTCTCAATCCCCAAGCGCGCCAACCGATCTCCCGATACCGGCCCGATTCCCCACAGCTTGCGGACCGGCAACGCGTGGAGGTAGGTCAACTCGCGATCGGGTTCGATCACCAGCACTCCGTCTGGCTTGGCGGCACCCGAGGCGATCTTGGCGATCTGCTTGCCGCTGCCGGCGCCCACCGAGGCCGTCAGGCCCGTCTGCCGGCGGATCCGCTCGCGCAGGGCTTCGGCAAAGGCCCGCGCGTCGTCCGAACCCGCCCCGGCCAGCTCGGCGGGCTCTCCGAACGCCTCGTCGAAGGACAGCATTTCGATGACGGGAATGGACTCGCGCACAGCACCGAAGACTCGCTCGCTCGCTGCCCGATACACCGCGCCGCGCGGCGGTACCACCACCGCCGGGGCGCCGACGAGACGCCGAGCCTGATGCATCGGCATCGCCGATCGCGCGCCATACGCGCGGGCCTCGTAGCTGGCCCCGGCGACGACGCCCCGGCCGCCGCGGCCCCCGACGAGCACCGGCCGCCCGCGCAGCGTTGGGCGGGTCAGCTGTTCGACCGACGCAAAGAAGGCGTCCATGTCCAGATGCAGCACCCACCGATTGCTGATCTGGCGCGGATCGTCCTTCGCCACCTCAGGCCTTGCGGATGTCCGCGCTCACACCGTCGCCGAGTTCGACCGCCCCGGGCAGGCCGTCGGCGTCGATCGCGAAGTCGGTGGCGAGCACCTCGTCGGCGATCAGCCCGGCGTGGGCGTGTGCCCACGCCGCCCGGTCAGCGGGCACTGCTAGCCGCACCACAATCCGGTCGATGATATCCAGGTCGAGGTCACGGCGCGCCTCTTGGAGCTCGCGCACCCGGTCCTTGGCCCAGCCCTCGGCCTCCAGTGCGGGCGTGACCGCGGTGTCGAGCACCACCAGCCCGGCTCCCCCGGGCAACTCCGCCGTCGAATCGGGGGCGGCGGCCACTAGCTTGCGGGTGTATTCGCCCGCGCGCAGTTCAACACCACCGGCGACGACTGTCTCGGCTCCGTCGGCGCCGGCCTCTACCGACCAGTCTCCGGCCTTGACCGCCTTGATCACACGCTGCACGTCTTTACCCAGCCGCGGACCCGCCGCCCGTGCGTTCACCACGATTTCACTGCTGCCGAATTCGGACGGGTCAGTATGCAGCGCTACGGACTTCACATTCATCTCGTCGGCGATCAGATCGGTGTAGGGCGCCAGTCGCATTGCGGTCGACGAGGCGATCGTCAGCTGCGACAACGGCAGGCGGACCCGCAGTTTGTTGGCCTTGCGCACCCTGGAGGTGACCGAACAGACCGCCCGGACCTCGTCCATCGCGGACACGAGTTCCAGATCGCGTGGCAGGTCGTGCGCTGACGGCCAGTCAGTCAGATGCACCGACCGCCCCCCGGTGAGGCCCCGCCAGATCGCCTCGGTCGCCAGCGGCAGCAGCGGAGCCGCGAGTCGGCTGGCCACCTCCAGCACCGTGTAGAGGGTGTCGAAGGCCGCCGGATCGTCATCCTGCCCGGCCCAGAACCGCGCACGCGAACGACGCACATACCAGTTGGTGAGCGACTCGCAGAACTCGCGAAACGACTCGCACGCACCGGAGATGTCGAAGATCTCCATCGCATCGGTGATCTCGTCGCGGGTCAGGGCGAGCTTTGACAGGATGTAGCGGTCGAGCACGTGATCGGAATCGGTCCGCCAGGTGGCGGGCCGCTCGGCGTAGAGCTGCAGGAAGCTGTAGGCGTTCCACAGCGGTAGCAGTGCCTGCCGGACTCCCTCGCGGATACCCTGCTCGGTGACGATGAGGTTGCCACCGCGCAAAATCGGCGACGCCATCAGGAACCAGCGCATCGCGTCGGAGCCGTCGCGGTCGAAGACCTCGTTGACGTCGGGGAAGTTGCGCTTCGACTTGCTCATCTTCTGTCCGTCATCACCCAGCACGATCCCGTGCGAGGACACGTTGCGGAACGCGGGACGGTCGAACAGCGCCGTGGCCAGGACGTGCAGATTGTAGAACCAGCCGCGCGTCTGCCCGTTGTACTCGACGATGAAGTCGCCCGGATTGTGCGGCAGGACACCGGTCGCGGCATTCCCATCGAACCAATCGCGATTCTCGAACGGGTAGTGGACCTGGGCATACGGCATCGACCCGGACTCGAACCAGCAGTCGAGGACCTCCGGCACCCGGCGCATCATCGAACGCCCGGCCGGATCGTCCGGGTTGGGACGGACCAGCTCGTCGATTCCCGGGCGGTGCAGATCGTCTGGACGCACCCCGAAATCGCGCTCGAGTTCGTCGAGGCTGCCGTACACGTCGATCCGCGGGTGGGCGGGATCGTCGGAGATCCAAACCGGGATCGGCGCTCCCCAATACCGATTGCGGCTGATGTTCCAATCCTTGGCGCCTTCGAGCCACTTGCCGAACTGTCCGTCACGCAGGTGCGCCGGCGACCAGGAGATCTCTTGGTTCAGCTCGATCATGCGCGGCTTCACGGCGGTCACGTCGACGAACCACGAGGGCACCGCCATGTAGATCAGCGGCTGGCCCGACCGCCACGAATGCGGATAGGAGTGCTCGATCGTCTCGTGCCGCAGGACCCGATCCCGGCCCTTGAGATCTTTGATGATGGCCGGGTTGGCATCGAAGATCATCTGCCCCTCGTAGTCGGGCACCAGTTCGGTGAAGCGGCCGCCCGGATCCAGCGGCTGTACCACCTCGATCCCGTTGGCCGCGGCGACGTCCATGTCCTCTTCGCCGAATGCCGGCGCCAGATGAACCACGCCGGTGCCCGAGTCGGTCGTGACGTAGTCGGCAAGGAGCACGCGGTGGGCGTTCGGGTGGCCCCGGAAATAGTCGAACGGCGGGGTGTAGGCCAGCCCGGCCAACTCGCTTCCGAGATAGGTGCCGATGGTCTGTACCTCCCCCAGCTCGCGCGTATAGGAGCCGACCAGCGCGGTAGCCAAGAGGTAGTCGGTACCCTGAGCGGTGCGAACGTGTGAGTACTCGGTATCGGGGTGCACGGCGATCGCCAGGTTCGACGGCAACGTCCACGGAGTCGTCGTCCAGATCAGCGCGTTCACGCCGTTCAACTCTGCGTGCGGTCCGTCGGCACCTGCGCCGGCGTGCAGCGGCATGGTTACCGTCAGCGCCGGGTCCTGGCGCATCCGGTATGCGTCGTCGAGCTTGGACTCCTGGTTACTCAGCGGCGTCTGCTCGTACCAGCTGTACGGCAGCACCCGGTAGCCCTGATAGATCAGACCCTTGTCGTAGAGCTCTTTGAACGCCCACATGACCGATTCCATGAAGTCGAGGTCGAGCGTCTTGTAGTCGTTGTCGAAATCAACCCACCGCGCCTGTCGTTGAACATAGGTCCGCCACTCGCCGGTGTAGCGCAGCACCGAATCGCGGCAGTACTCGTTGAACTTGTCGACGCCCATCGTCTCGATCTGCGCCTTGTCGGTGATGCCGAGTTGCCGCTCTGCTTCGAGTTCCGCGGGGAGCCCGTGGGTGTCCCACCCGAACCGGCGTTCCACACGCTTGCCGCGCATCGTCTGGAACCGCGGGATCACGTCCTTGACGTAGCCGGTCAGCAGATGGCCGTAGTGCGGCAGCCCATTGGCGAACGGCGGTCCGTCATAAAAGACAAACTCCGGCGCGGTGGACCTGTTTTCGATCGACGCGGCAAAAGTTCCATCGACATCCCAGTACGCCAGTACCGTCTGTTCGATATCGGGGAACCTCGGCGCACGCGGGGTGCCGCCGGTCAGGTCGACGACGGGATAGGGTCGATCGGGCGTTGCCACGCAGTACCTCCGTGCTCGTTCACCAGCACGGGGACGCCGTCGGCCATGAGGCCGGTCGTCGCGGTACCACCCCGCTTGCCGATCGCGGCGCCCGGCGGGCGGTGCAACGGCCACTCTTTCAGTCGGGCTATGACGGGCCCAGACCCGCTCGGTTCTACTCTGGGTCGCCGCCGAGGGCGGCGCCCCTGTTCTTCCGAGTGCTCCCCGGTGATTGCCGGATCGACGCAGTCGACAGTCTAGTCAGTCGCGCGGCGGACGCCAATTGGGATCCAGCGGGTCGATCGGCTTGGCCCGCGGCGGCTCGTCACGCCGGGCCCGCCGCGGTGTCGGCGGCGTCGGCGGAAGGTCGTTGACATGCCGAATAGCTTCCCGTGACTGGTCGGACACCAGCGCTGACCCGGCAGGCGGAATCGAGGACTCCCAACGAATCGTGCCTGGCTCGCTGTTGTCGGCGGGAATCGTTCCGCTGGCCTCAACCCGCGGAACGGACCCGGTCGAGGCGACGTAGTCGTGCAGATTACCGACGCGGCGGTGCCCCGGACCAGTCCGAATCGCCCCGCTCCCGGTGTCGGCGGGCGGCCGGCGGGGTGCGGACACCGTCGGCAGGGTGAAAGACGGTCCGGTGATCGGGGCCGACTGGGCCGGGGCCGACTGGGCCGGGGCCGACTGGGCCGGGGCCGACTGGGCCGGGGCCGACTGGGCCGGGGCCGACTGGGCCGGGGCCGACTGGGCCGGGGCGGGAGCCATCATCGGCGGTTGGGATGGCCGACCCATGGGCCGGTCGCCCGCTGGCGCAGCTGCACCCGGCTGCGCGAGCCCGGCGAGGTTGAGCGGACCGGTGAAGTCCGGCTCCGCCTCGCGGAATCCGCCGACCGCGGCCACCCGTCCGAGGGACATCCCGCCGGTGCCGGCCTCGCGCCGCGCCTCGCGCTGGGCCTCGCGCTGGGCGACGAAGGCATCGACGTCCTCACCGAGAAAGGCGCCGGTAGTCGGCGCGTCCTCCAGCGCGGTTTGGCGGGCACCCCGGCGGAGGTCGATCACCAACAGGACCAGTCCGATCACGGCGGCGACCACACAGGCGATCGCCAGCCACACCTGCCCGGTCACCAATCCGGCGACCAGCAGTCCGAACGCCGCGACAGCGGCGACAATGGCAGCACTCAACATGGTTCACACCCCCCGATCGGCGTCAGCCCAACTCGTTGCCCGGGTAGCCCCCGGAATCGGCGATAGCCTCACGACCACCATCGACCGGCGCGGCACTCCCGCGCTGGTCAAGTTCCTCCAGCTGCGACTCCAGGTAGGTCTTCAGCCGGGTCCGATACTCGCGTTCATAGGTCTTGAGTTGCTCAATACGCCCCTCAAGCAGTCCGCGCTGCTGGCTGAACATCGCCTGGAATTCGCTGTGTTTGCGCTGCGCATCGGCTTCCATCGCATCCGCACGCTCGGCAGCCTGGCGCAACTGAGCCTCCGAGCGGGTTTGTGCATCGGCCAGGATGGCTTCGGCGCGCTGCCGGGCATCGACGAAGATTCCGTCGGCTTTAGCCTGCGCGTCGGCGACGATGGCGTCGGCACGATTGCGCGCGTCGCCCAGTACGCTTTCCGACTCCGTCCGGGCCGTGGCGGTGAGCCGGTCGGCCGTGTCCTGCGCGAGCGCGAGGACCCGGGCTGCGCGGGCATTGGCGTCGTCGTCACTGACCACGGCGGGCCGCGGCGGCTCCGGGGCAGCATAGACCGGGACCGGCGCGGGGGCGAGCGGGGCCTGGACGGGGGCGGGACCACCAGCGGCCCGGGCGTGCGCGACCTCAGACTCGAGCTCCTCCACGCGCGTGGAGAGCTCGTTGTTCTCGCTGATGAGTCGGGCGAGTTCTGCCCCGACGAAGTCTAGGAACTGATCGACCTCGTCCTCGTTGTAACCGCGCTTGCCGATTGGCGGTTTACTGAACGCGACATTGTGCACATCAGCCGGTGTCAACCGCATGGCTCATTCCCCTTACATCCGTGTCGAAGGCGAGTCTCGCCTCAACGTCCTCGTGGCTGTTGCCCATCGAACGTCTCTCACGACGCTCCATCAACAACTGGCAGTCCTGCCACTAGCGCACCATCCTGTCACAAACCTCCCGCTGGTCGCACCGGCCCGAGATGGTCTCGCAACACAACGGTCGCCTGACATTGACATTGCGTCCCTAGCCACCCTAGTCCAATCTCATTCCGACCAGTGGGTTAGCCCGTTCAGCCCGCAGCCAGGCCCATCACGATCTGCCGGGCGATCAGCACCACAATAAGGGCGATCATCAGCGACAAATCCAGCCGCACCGCACCGATGTTGAGCGGTGGAATCACCCGGCGCAGCAATTTAATCGGCGGATCTGTGAGGGTGAAGATCACTTCTACGACGACGACGACGGCCCCCTTGGGCCGCCAGTCTCGGGCGAAGGAGCGCACCAGCTCGAGTATCAGTCGCGCGAGCAGCAGCATCCAGTACACCCAGAGCAGATAGCCGACGACGGTGAGGAAAACGGTCACAGGGACACTCTGCCGCAAATCCGCCGCCGGGACACTTCCGGGGTCGGTGCGGCGCGATTAGGAGTGACTGTAGAAGCCGGTCTCGGCGATCCGTCGACGGTCCTCCGGCGAGACGTCGATATCGGCTGGTGCCAGCAGAAAGACCTTCGTCGCAACCTTGTCGAAGGAGCCGCGCAATGCGAAGGCGAGGCCCGCGGCGAAGTCGACGAGGCGCTTGGCATCGGCGTTGCTCATATCCACCAGGTCCATGATCACCGGGTTGCCGTTGCGAAACCGCTCGCCGATTGTGCGGGCCTCGCTGTAACTCGACGGGCGCAGCGTGGTGATCTTCTGTCCGTCGCCGCCCACCCCGTCCAAATCGGCGTCGTGACCCGCTGCCGCCGATGCCCCCACCGCGCGCAGCGTCGCGCCGGCCGAACGCTGCAAGGGCTCGAGCCGGGCAGCGCCGCGCGGCTCGCCCCGCGTTGCACCGGTGTAGACATATCCGCCGTTGCCGACGGCGGCGTAGTCTCGCTCGTCCTCGTCGTAGCGACTCGACGTGCGCATTCGCTCGCGGCGCAGGTCGCCTTCGTCTCCGTAGCGGCCAGCATGGTGCTGATTGCCGCCGAACCCATCAGCGCCATAGGGTTCGTCACCGTAGGAATCGCCGTAGCCACCACCGTCGCGGTAGGAGTCCTGGCGGTACCGATCGTCGTAGTCGCCACGTCCACGCACCCGGCGCACCGCTCCGGTCCCGTCATCGAGGTAGTCGTCCTCGTACTCGCTCGGCGGAACCATGCCGAAATAGGCCTTGAACTTCTGCATCGTGGTCATCTCGGGCCTCTCTGTTGGTCGGCGACGACGGTCCGCGTCACGATTGTGATTGATGTTTCTCGTGTGACCAAAGTGATCTGTTGTTGTTGCCTACCGTAGCCCTCGCCACTGGCCCCCGCCCGGCACGACACGCAAGCAATTCCATCAGTGCGCCTCCCGCCAGATCACTGACGCCAACCGTCCGGTTGGCGCACCCCGGCGATGACTGAACAGCCGCTCATCGGCAATCGTGCACCGAGGGTCAACGGCGATCGCGGTGACCCCGGCTGCAGCGAGTTGTCGCGTGATTCCGGCCCGCAGGTCGAGCCCGATCGTATTGGCGCCGGTGCGGCACATGCTCCCCGGCAGCCGCGCCTCCACGTCGCGCGCCATGTCCGGCGGCACTTCGTACAAGTGTCCGGACGCGGCCGGCCCCAGGAGTGCGCTGATCCGCGCCGGATCGGCGCCCAGTCCGACCATGACGCGCAGCGCTTCGGCCACAATGCCGTTGCGGGCCCCGATCCGGCCCGCGTGCACCGCACCAATCACCCCGGCCTCATCGTCGCTGAGTAGCACCGGCACACAGTCGGCGGTCAGCACCGCCAGTGCCAGATTCGGGGCTGCGGTGACCAATCCGTCGGTCGCCGGCACGGGCCCGTCGACGGGCCCGTCGACGACGGTGATCGTCGGGCTGTGGATCTGCTCCATCCACACCACCCGCTCATCGGGCAGGCCCACGTGCCGGGCCAGGCGGGAGCGATTGGCCGCGACCGCCTGCGGATCGTCACCCACGTGGTCGCCCAGGTTGAATGAGTCGTACGGCGCAACCGATACGCCCCCCTCCCGGGTGGTCACCACCCGGCGAACGACTCCCATCACTTCATGAAGTCGGGGACATCGACGTCGTCGTCGTCGAGGCGCACCGCATTGGGGCGCATCTCGTCGCTGCGCTGGACCGCCGGATTGGCGTCGAACCCGCCACTGAAGATCGACTCCCCCACAGCGGGCGAGTTGACCTTCCCGGCCTGACCGGCGGCGACGCCGGTATGCCCAACCGCCGGAGCATCGGTGCGCCGACGCGGTGCGCCGCCGTCGAACCCGGCCGCGATCACTGTGACGCGCACCTCGTCACCGAGGTTGTCGTCGATCACGGTGCCGAAGATGATGTTCGCGTCCTCGTGGGCGGCCTCCTGGACTTGAGTCGCCGCGTTGTGGATCTCGAACAGACCGAGGTCTGACCCGCCCGCGATCGAGATCAGCACGCCGCGCGCACCCTCCATGGAGGCCTCGAGCAGAGGTGAGTTGATCGCAAGCTCGGCCGCCTTCTTGGCACGCTCCTCGCCGCGTGCCGACCCGATGCCCATCAACGCGCTGCCGGCATCGCTCATCACGCCTTTGACATCGGCGAAGTCCACATTGATGAGGCCCGGTGTGGTGATCAGATCGGTGATGCCCTGGACACCGTTGAGGAGCACCTCATCGGCACTACGGAACGCGTCCATCAGACTCACGTTCGCGTCGCCGAGCTGCAGCAACCGGTCGTTGGGGATGACGATCAGGGTGTCGCAGGACTCCCGCAGCGACGTGATCCCGGCGTCGGCCTGACCACTGCGCCGCTTGCCCTCGAACGCGAAGGGGCGGGTGACGACACCGACCGTCAGCGCTCCGAGTTTGCGGGCGATCGACGCCACCACCGGCGCACCGCCCGTCCCGGTGCCGCCGCCCTCTCCTGCGGTCACGAAGACCATGTCGGCGCCCTTGAGGAGCTCCTCGATATCGTCTCGGTTGTCCTCGGTCGCCCGGCGACCCACCTCGGGATCGGCGCCGGCACCCAGCCCCCGCGTCGAGTCACGGCCGACGTCGAGCTTCACGTCGGCATCACTCATCAGCAGTGCCTGCGCGTCCGTGTTGATGGCGATGAACTCGACGCCCTTGAGACCCTGCTCGATCATCCGGTTGACGGCGTTGACGCCACCACCGCCGATGCCGACGACTTTGATCACGGCGAGGTAGTTGTGCGGTGGCGTCATGACGACTCGCCCTTCTAGGAAAAACTCTAAACCTGAACCATAGATGTAGAGTTATGTCAAGTACTGAACTTTCACTGGGCCACGCTAGGCACTGCCGCGTGCCCGGGCCAGCATCGCCGCGGCGTGTCGCAAACTTCTCTCACCGATTAACTCCCGTCACACCCTCCACGCCTGTTCAGTGACGTGCACCAGGAATGCGGCGTCCGATGTGCCCGATCCCCTAGCGGTACGACGGGTAGTCAGGGCTCGATACGTTATAGAGGGTTCCCCGGCGGGTAATGATGGCCCGCCACGCGACGGCCTTGTCGTCGGCACGCGTCGAGTCACCCCACACCACGGTGGCCCCGTTCTTCAGCCGGAAACTCAGATCTACCGGCGATTGGGCCTCCACCGCAACCACCGAGGCCCGCAAGTCCGGCGGAAGGCCTGCGACAACACCCAGCGCCGCTGTCGTCGCCGGGTCCGTCGGCCCCGGGCTGGGCGTCGACAACAGCGGCAGCCCGGCCACGCCGGGGGGCACCGCAACCCCCCGATCATAGTGCCGATACGACACGCCGAGGCGGTCAAGCACGTGGACCGCGCGATCGGTCTCCACCCGTACGACCGGCCTGCGCTCGACAACGATCACCTCGATCGCCGACGGGTATTGCCGCCTAACCCGAGCCGTCTCCACCGCCGCGATCGCGGCCACCCGGTGGGCCGCCTGCGCCGTGTTGACCTGGAGCAACGGGCGCCCCTTGGGGACCTGCGCGGCCGCCACCACCTGGTCCGCGGTCAACGTCGACCCCGACTCGAGTCCGTGGACCGACACGGCGCGGACCGACATCAGCGGGGTGAAGTACGCGACTGCCGCCAGTCCTGCCACCAGCGCGACCACCGCCACGACGACCGGCCAGCGACGGGCAGGACTCACCCCCGGCCGCCCAGCGCCGCGAGTATCTCCGGACCCTGCATCGTGATATCGCCCGCCCCCAGCGTAAGAACGAGGTCGCCGGGTTTGGCGATCGCCGCGACGGCCGGAACCAGGTCAGACATATCGGGCACGAACTGTGCCGGGCCAGTCATCTGCTCGGTGATCAATCGACCACTCACCCCCGGCATCGGCTCTTCCCGTGCGCCGAACACCTCGGCGACAACCGCTTCGTCCGCGAGGTCGAGCGCGCCGGCGAAGTCCCCGGCGAACTCCAGCGTTCGGGAATACAGGTGTGGCTGGAACACCGCGATCACCCGCCCGCCGCCTGCCGCGGCGCGCGCGGCCGACAACACTGCGCGAACTTCCGTCGGGTGGTGGGCGTAGTCGTCGTAGACCCGGACCCCGCCCGCGCTGCCACGGTATTCGAACCTTCGCCGGACCCCGGAAAACTCGGCGATTCCGGCCGCCACCGCAGTCAGCGGGATCGACTTATCCACGACCGCAAAGTCGGCCAGGACGGCGGCCAGCGCGTTGAGGGCCATGTGGACTCCCGGCATCGGGGTGACCAGCGTCAACTCGACGGCCTCGTCGACGAGTGGCGGGTGCAGCCGCACCCGGCTACGGCCCCCCGTGGGATCGCTGGTGAACTCCACCAACTCGGCCAACAGGTGGTCGGGCCGATCCGCCGAATCGCCGGATTGATGGCCGTAGCCCCACACGGCCACGCCGGTGGCGGCCAGGGCGTCACCACTCCGCTCCAGCAGTGCGCGCACGCCGGGGTCGTCGACGCAGGCGACCACCACACCGCCCCGGTCGACTCCGCGGACGAACTCATCGAAGACGGCGACATAGGCATCCACGCTGCCGAAGAAGTCGAGATGGTCGGCTTCGATGTTGGTGATCACGACCACCGAAGCGGGATACTCCAGCAGCGAGCCGTCGCTTTCGTCGGCTTCGGCGACGAACACCTCGCCACTCCCGTGATGGGCATTCGTCCCCGATTCATTGAGCTCACCGCCCACTGCGAAAGACGGGTCCGCCCCACAGTGCTGGAGCGCGGCCACCGCCATCGACGTCGTCGACGTCTTCCCATGCGTGCCGGCGACAAGCAACGTTCGATAGCCCGCCATCAGCGTCGCCAGCACGGCCGGGCGCATCACCACGTCGATGCCGCGCCTGCGCGCCTCAACCAGTTCCGGGTTCGAGTCGGGGATCGCCGCTCGCGTGCTCACAACGACAGTGGGTCCGCCCGGCAGCGCATCGATGGCCGCCGGGTCGTGGCCGATGGCCACTACCGCTCCGCGCGTGCGCAGCGCCAGGACGCTGCGGCCCTCCTTGGCGTCGGACCCCGAAACCTGGCCTCCCCGCGCCAGCAGGATGCGCGCCAGACCGGACATGCCGGCGCCGCCGATACCAACCATGTGGACCCGCTTCAGGTGTGCCGGCAATGCTGCCGATTCGATCTCCGCCATTGAACGTCTCGGTCCTCTCGTCTGGCTACAAGTCTGCCCCGCGGTGGGCGGCGGCGAGTGCCAGGGCCACCGCCGCGACGCGATTGGCGGCATCGCGGTGCCCGCCCACGGCCGCCTTCTCTGCCATCTGGGCCAGGCGCGGCGCATCGGCCAGCAGCGCGGGAACCTCACGAGCCACCCATTCGGACGTCATCTCGCCGTCGGGAACCAACAGCCCCCCGCCGGCATCGACGACGGGGAGAGCGTTGAGCTCCTGCTCACCATTGCCGTGCGGAAGCGGAACATAGACGGCCGGCAGTCCCGTCGCCGATACCTCGGCCACCGTCATCGCACCGGCCCGACAGATCACCAGATCGGCCGCGGCGTAAGCCAAATCCATCCGCTTGAGGTAGCCGACGCCAATGTACGGCGGAGCGCCCGCGGGCCGCGCCGGGGAGATCTCATTCTTGGGCCCATAGGCATGCAGGACGCCGATCCCCGCCTCCCCGAGCGCCCAGGACGCACCGGTGACGGCGTCGTTCAGCCGCAGTGCGCCTTGCGATCCACCGAACACGAGCAGTGTGGGCGCTGACTCGTCGAGACCGAAATAATGGCGGGCCTTGGCACGCGCGGCCCCTCGGTCCAAACCCGCCAGACTGCCGCGGACCGGGATCCCGACGACTTCGGCGCCGGGGAGTCCACAATCCGGCGTCGCGGCCAGCACCCGGTCGGCCCACCGCGCCCCGACCTTGTTGGCGATCCCGGCACTGGCGTTGGCCTCGTGAATCACCAGCGGGATCCGGGTGCGCCTGCGCAGGTGACCGCGCGCGCCGAGATACGCCGGCAGCGCGACATACCCACCGAATCCAATCACCACATCGGCCTGGACCTCGGCCAGGACTTTGCGGGTCGCCAGCACCGAGCGCATCAGCCGGGCCGGGGTGCGGACAAGGTCGAGCCCCATTTCCCGCGGCAGCGGGGCCGGCGGAATCAGCCGCAGATCATATCCGCGCTCGGGCACGATGGTGGTCTCCAGCCCCTTCGCGGTGCCCAGCGCGGTGATCCGTGCGCCCGGGTCGATCGCCGCAACCGCGTCGGCGACGGCCATCGCCGGCTCAATGTGGCCGGCCGTGCCGCCACCGGCCACCACGACCGACAATGAACGCTGACTCATCGCCCTCCGTTCCATCCCCGGCGTCGTGTGCCGGCACCGGCTTCCGACCGCGGCCACTGCTGCCGATCACGATCGGACCGGACCGGTGACCCGGTCTCCGTGAGGCGCGGGCGAGCGCCGACCGAACGACCGCCGGCCGCGATGGGCCGCGCCGGGCGCGCCGCTGCACGACGACGGGCAACCGGTTCCGAGCGCCGCGGGCGACCGGCCATCCGGTCGCGCAGCTTTTCCGCCCGGCTCGGCCGATAGGCCACGGGAGCGGGCAGTCGCCACATCCGGGCACGCCAGCCCACCGGGCTGGCGTGCGCAAGTGCGGTGACCGATTCCGGTTCGTGACGTGCGGCGTTGGCCATCAGACCCAGCATGGCCAGCATGGTCAGCGTCGACGTACCGCCGGCCGACACCAGCGGAAGCTGGATGCCGGTGACTGGCAGAAGGCCGACCACGTACCCGATGTTGATGATCGCCTGCGCGGTGATCAACACCGTGATCGTCGAGGTCATCAGCTTGAGGAAAGGGTCCTCCGACCGCAGGGCGATCCGCATTCCGATGAGCATCAGGCCGACGAACAACGCGATGACGACGAAGGCCCCGATGAGTCCCAGCTCCTCGCCGACGATCGCGAAGATGAAGTCGTTGTGCGCATTCGGCAGATAGTTCCACTTGGCGCGGCTCTGACCCAGCCCGACACCGAACACACCGCCGTTCGCCAGTGCATACAAGGCCTGCCGCGCTTGGTACCCGGCCCCTTGGGGGTCGTTGATCGCGCCGATGAAGCTTCGGACACGCTCAGATCGGTACCCCTCAATCAGAGCCAGGCCCAGCGCGATCATCGCACCGACCACCACGAAGCTCGCGAAGACGCGCCACGGCAGTCCGGCGAACCACAGGAGGGCGGCCACGATGATGGCGATGGTGATGGTCGTCGAGAGGTTCGGCTCCAAGAGAATCAGCAGACAGATGAGGGCGGCCACCGGGATGAGCGGCACCAGCAACTCGGTGAGACTGACGCCGTCGCGCCGGCGGGAGGCCAGCAGGTGGGCACCCCACACGCAAAGTGCCACTTTGACCAACTCGGATGGCTGTACCGAGAGCCCGTATACGACGAACCAGCGGCGTGCGCCCTGACTGAGCGTGCCCACTCCCGGGATGAGGACCAGTGCCAGCAGGATAGTCGTCACCACGATCATCGGACCGGCGGCGCGGCGCAGCAGCCGCACCGGCAGCCGAACAGTCACCGAGAACACCACGAGGCCCAGCAGCGCGAAGATCACCTGCGTGGTGAACAGGCTGTACGCGGAGCCTTCCTTCGAATAGCCCTCAACCGAGGAGGCCGACAGGACCATGACCAGCCCCAGCACGGTGAGCACCAATGCCATCCCGACGACCAGGTGAAAGGAAGCGGTCGGACGGGCGAGCAGGCTGCGCACCGCGTCGGCGATCACCCTGGGCCAGGCCAGCAACGACTCCTGCTGCTGCGAGCCAGCCCGATTCGACTCGCCTTCAGTGTCTTTCTTCTGAGTTGCCTTCTCCTGAGTTGCCTTCTTCGGTGAGGTCGCCGCCGTCGTCATCGCGGGTCCCCGGCCACTACGGCGGCGGCCGCAGTGAACGCATCGCCCCGAGCGGCGTAGCTGTCGAACATGTCGAGGGAGGCCGCGGCCGGCGCGAGGAGAACCGCTTCAACGTCGCCGTCGACACGGGCGATCTCCCATGCCTGGCGTACCGCCGCAGCCATCACCGCAACCGCGTTCGCCCGGTCAGTGCCCGCCTCTCCGGAGGAGAAGTCGGGGGTCGGCAGCAGCTTCTCAACAGTCACCCGCCCATCGTCCCTTGTGAATACTGTGACTGTTGGGACTTCTGGGGCGTGTCGCGCGATCGCACGGACAATCTCGTCGCGATCGCGTCCAATCACTACCAGCCCGGCCAACCGACCCCGCGCACCCTCGATCATCTCGTCGACCGATGCACCCTTGAGCAGGCCGCCAACGATCAGTACCACGCGGCGCCGGGCCGCGATCGCCGCCGCAGCCGCATGCGGATTCGTCGCCTTCGAGTCGTCGATAAACGCCACCGGCCGGCCCGACTCCCCGATGCACTCGGCGACCTGCTCGCCGCGGTGCCCCGCCGGCACAAAACCCGCCAGTCCCGCAGCAATTGCGGGTACCGGGATGTCGATCGCCAGCGCGAGTGCCGCCGCGGCCAGCGCGTCGGCCCGCCCAGACGGCCCCACGGGATGGATGCAATCCACTTCCACGAGGTCCCGGCGGACACCGAAGGCGCGGTCGACGAGCATGCCCCCGGCGACGCCGAGCTCGCCATCGGCCGGCTCGCCGAGGGTGAAGACCACGCGCCTGGACGCCTCGCCAACCCGAAGGTGCGCCGCAATCGGATCATCGCCGCCGACCACCGCGACCCGCCCGCGCAGCGCACCCGCCTTCGCCGCGCTGTATGCGGCCATCCCGCCATGCCAATCGAGGTGGTCCTGCGCCACATTGAGAACGACACCGGCCGCCGGGACCAGTGATGGTGCCCAGTGCAATTGAAACGACGACGCCTCGACGCAAAGCACGTCGACCCGCGGGGTCCGCACCAGGATGTCCAGGACCGGGGTCCCATAGTTTCCGCCTGCCGCGACGGTCCGCCCGGCGGCGGCCACGATCGACTCGAGCATTGCGGTGGTCGTCGTCTTCCCGTTGGTGCCGGTGACGACCAACCAGGTCCGCGGCGGGCCCGTCACACCACTGCGATCGACCCACCAGGCCAACTCGACTTCCCCCCACACCGGAACACCGGCGGCCCGCGCTACCGCCACCACCGGATGGTCCGGGGCGAACCCCGGGGATACGACGAGCAGTCGCACACCCCCCCACAACGCGGCATCGGCGACCGCCTCGTCGACGCCGACCCTGTCCAGCCCGCCGCCGGACTCGGCGGCACCGAACGCGGAATCGACCACCGTGACACGCGCACCCACCGAACGCAGATAGCCCGCCGCCGAACGCCCCGCGGTGCCGAACCCGGCGACCACGACGTCCGTGCCGCCCAACCCGGCTACGAGTTCGGCGGCACGCTCATCGCCGTGGCTAGCCACCGAAATTCTTGAACTCGCTGTAGAACAGCGACAGACCCAATCCGATGGAGACTGCCGTCAGCAGCCAGAACCGGATGATGACCGTGGTCTCGGCCCACCCGCCCAACTCGAAATGGTGATGGAAGGGCGCCATGCGGAAGAGTCGGCGCCCCGATGTCCGGAACACCAGGATCTGCAGGACCACCGAAACCATCTCGGCGACGAACAGCGCGCCGAGGACCACCGCGACCAATTCGGTGCGGGTCACGATCGACAGCCCCGCCAGCAGGCCACCGAGGGCCAATGAACCAGTGTCGCCCATGAAGATCTTCGCCGGAGCGGCGTTCCACCACAGGAATCCCAGACAGGCCGCACCACCGGCCGTGGCCAGAATGGTCAGATCGAGTGGATCACGCACCGCGTAGCAGCCCGGCGCCGACGCCACTCCCGCCGCGCCACCCTGGCAGGCGTTCCGATACTGCCAGTAGGTGATCAGGACGTAGGAACCCAGGACCATCGCCATGGAGCCCGCGGCCAGCCCGTCGAGCCCGTCGGTGAAGTTCACCGCGTTGGACCATGCGGCGACGACGAACCAAACGAAGAGGACGAACACGACGCCACCGAGACCGGCCAGCGTGATCGAGCTGATATCGCGCGCGTAGGAAAGGTGTTCACTGGCCGGGGTGTAGCCGTACTCGTTGCGGAACCGGAGTACGAGCACCCCGAACAGGATTGCGGCAACAGCCTGGCCCACCGATTTCGCCGTCTTGTTCAGACCGAGGTTGCGATGCTTGCGGACCTTGATGATGTCATCGAGGAAGCCGACGATCGCCAGCATCACCGCCAAACCCAGTACGAGCAACCCCGACGCCGTCGGCCCCGAGCCGTCTAGGAGGTATCCGGTGATGTGAGCGCAGAAGTAGCCGGCGACCAGTCCGGCGACGATGGCCACACCGCCCATCGACGGCGTTCCCCGTTTGGTCTGGTGGCTCTCCGGCCCCTCGACACGGATCTCCTGCCCGAACCCCTGCTTGGTGAACACCCTGATCAGCACCGGCGTCAAGCCGATCGAGACAACGAGGGCGACCGCCCCCGCCACCAGAATCTGCGTCACGTCATGCGTCACATCTGCTCCATCCCGCTCAACTAATCCCAGTCCCTTCCGTCCCCGGGTGCCCCGCTCCGCCTAACGGCGCGGGACCGGCACACCCACCATCCAACCGTGTCGTCAGATCCGCCGGACCACCAGGTCCCGCTCGGCCAACACGGCGAGCACCGCAGTCCGATCCCACCCGCCGACCAGGGCGATCACATCACCGCCCGACGGCGCCGGCTCACCCGGGTCTCGCCACCGGAGCGCGAGTTCCTCGGCGGTCCCGACCAGGTTGGCCTCGTCGCCCCACGATCCCTCCATAACCGCGCCCTGGTGCGCCGCTCGGACCGGCCGTGAGTCACCGATGCAGACGATCTTGTCGACGGCGAGCCGCACCGCGGCACGCCCGAGAAGGTCATGGTCGATGACGCGACGGTCCACCTCTGATTCGTCGGCCAACTCGCCGAGCACCAACCACGTGCGCGCGGCACCGGGCGCCCCTCGATGGGTGCTGCCGGCGCCGGTATCGGCGGCTATCTCCACCAACCGACGCAGCACCGCCCTGCCCTCGGCAATCGATGTGGCCCCGGCGCTGTCGATCACCGTGATCTCGTCAGAACCGGGCCGGGGATCGGCGCCGACGCTCATCGGGAGCCCTCGTCCCGCCGGCTCATCAGGTCTGCCAACGCATTCCCCAACACCACCCGATCGTCGAAATCGTGCTTGACGCCATTGATCTCCTGGCCGGCCTCGTGGCCCTTGCCCGCGATCAGGACGACATCGCCGGACCGGGCCCATGCCACCGCGGCGGCAATCGCCTCGGCCCGGCCGGCGGTCTCGCGGATCTCGGCGGCACGACGCTGCCCGTCACCGACCGCCCGGGCACCCGCCGCCACCGCGGCGCGAATCGTAGCCGGGTCCTCGGTTCGCGGATTGTCGTCGGTCACTATCACCAGATCGGCGCCGCGCGCGGCCGCGGCTCCCATCTGCGCCCGCTTCCCCCGGTCCCGGTCGCCCCCCGCGCCGAGGACGACGGCGATCCGCCCCGCGGATTCGGCGCCCAGCGTCGCGAGCACCGCCTCGACCGCGGCCGGCTTGTGGGCGTAGTCGACTACGGCCAGGAAGTCCTGCCCGGCCTGCACTGGTTCCAGTCGACCGGGCACCACGACATCGGCGATTCCCGCGCAGGCTCGCCGCACGTCGACGCCCACAGCGGCGCACAGCGCGACCGCCAGCGCCGCGTTGGTCACGTTGTAGCGACCGGGGAGCGGAACCGACAGTGCGTGCTCGTCCCCGGAGGGTTCGAGGAGGGTCGCCGCCCCGTCACCGGTTGCCACCAGGGCCGTCCAGCGCCGGGCCGGCGCGTCGCCCGCCCGCTGCGACGGTAGGTCGACCGTCGCAACCGTGACCGGATCGTCGGTGAGCGCCGCCATCCGCCGCCCCCACTCATCGTCGACGCAGATCACCGCGGTGGCGGCGGCCACTGGCGAATCTGGTGCGAACAACGCCGTCTTCGCTGCGAAGTAGTCCTCCATAGTCGGATGGAAGTCGAGGTGGTCCTGCGAGAGATTGGTGAATCCGCCGACGGCAAACGAAGTACCGGCCACCCGTCCGAGGGACAGCGCATGGCTGGAGACTTCCATGACGACCGTGTCGACGCCGCGCTCGACCATCGCCGCCAGCAAAGCCTGCAGGTCCGGAGCCTCCGGTGTCGTCAGCGAACTGGGCGCCACCACGCCGTTGATGCGGGTGGCCACGGTGCCGATGAGCCCCACCGACCGCCCGGCCGCCAACAAGGCCGCCTCCACCATGTACGCGGTCGTCGTCTTGCCCGAGGTACCGGTGATTCCGATGAGTGCCAACGCCGCACTCGGGTGGTGGAAGACGCGTGCGCTGAGGACGCCGAGCACCCTACGCGGATCCGGATGGATCAGGACGGCGACCGCGGACCGGCGCCGACCGGCCTGTTCCGCGATGAGGTCGGCGCCAGCCGGATCGGTGAGCACCGCGGTGGCGCCACGCCGGATCGCCTCCTCGGCGTAAGCCGCACCGTGGACCCGCAGACCGGGTAAGGCGGCGAACAGGTCACCGGGGCGCACGTGCTGCGCGCGCAGCGTGACCCCGGAGACCTCGCCGCCCTCTCCCCCGCTGACAGTGCCGATCAGCGCGGCAAGATCGGCGACCGGCGTCGGAACCACGTGCTCGGGACGGATCGAGTCAGTACCCATGGAGTGTCAATCTACCGGGCGCCGTCGACGGTCAGTCCGCCTCGAGCACCAAACGCGGCGCGGGCGGCGAGTATGGGACCCGGGACCGCTGCATCAACCAGCTCGCAATCGTGCCGAACAACGGGGCAGCCGACTGCCCACCGCTGCCGTCCGCACTGCGCTGCGGATTGTCGAGCATCAACCCGATCACGTAGCGGGGGCTATCCGCGGGAGCGATGCCCGCAAAGGTGATGTTGTAGCGCGAGTTCGAGTAGCAGTTGCACCGCGGATCGACCTGTTGCGCGGTCCCGGTCTTTCCAGAAATCTGGTAACCGGGCACCGCGGCCTGCGTTCCGGTGCCCCGCTGCCTCCCGGTCGGATCGTTCTGGACGACGCCGCGGAACATATCGCGGACCGTCCGGGCAGTCTCCGGCGAAACCACCGCCACCCCCTCGGGCACCGGCAAGGGCGACTCCCGGTGCCCGTCACGTGCCTCCGCAGCGATGACGCGCGGCGGAATGCGCACGCCGTCGTTGGCGATCGCCTGGTAGACCGACGTCATCTGCAGCAGGGTCATCGAGAGGCCCTGGCCGATCGGCAGGTTGGCGAACGAACCGCCCGACCACTGGGACAGTGCCGGTACCTGGCCCGGGCTCTCACCGGGAAGGCTGACGCCCGTGCGCTGTCCCAGCCCGAACGCGCTGACCATGTCGGCGAACCGCTTTTCGCCCACCTGCCGCGCAAGCATGAGCGTGCCGACGTTCGAGGACTTGCCGAAGATTCCGGTGGTGGTGAAGCGCTGGGCGTCGTGGGACCACGCGTCCTTGACCGTTACCCCGGCCATCCGGATGGAGCCGGGCACCAGGTGCGGCGCTTCGGGGGTGGTGACCCCGTACTGGATCGCGGCCGCGGCGGTAACGACCTTGTTCACCGAGCCTGGCTCGAATGGTGTGGTCACGGCCAGGTTGTCGAGGTTGGCGTCACGCTGTTCCGACAGCGGCCGCGACGCGTTGAATGTCGAATCGTTCGCCATCGCGAGAACCTCGCCGGTCTTGGCGTCCAAGACGACGGCCGCGACACGCTTCGCCCCGGAGGCTGCCTTTGCCGCATAGACCTGGCTCTGCACGAACCATTGGATATCTGAATCGAGGGTGAGCCGGATCGTCGCACCGTTGATCGCGGACGCAACGTTGCGAGCGCTGCCCGGGATGATTGCACCGTCCGAGCCGCGGTCGTAGGTCTTGGACCCATTCGTCCCGCCGAGCACCGAGTCCATCGACGACTCCAGGCCGATAAGGCCGTTGCCGTCGAAGTTGACATCGCCGACGACGTTGGCCGCCAGCGAGCCACCCGGGTAGAGGCGCAAGTTCTCCGGATCGGCACCGACTTCCGGGAAGTCCGCGACGATCCGGGCCGCCACATCGGTCGCCACCGAGCGTGCGAGGTACACGAACTTCTCCGAGCCGTTCAGCTTCGCCAGCAGATCGGCCTCGGAAATCGATCCGCCGAGCGCGGCCGAGACGCCTTTCGCTATTTCAGCGAATCTGGTTGCGGCGTCGGGCACCTTGGGGTCGCGGTGATGGGCGGCGTCGGCGGCGGTGCGCACCGCTTGCGGAAGGAACGTCAGCGCGCGGGCTTCGTCGGTGTAGGCCAGCGGGCGTCCGTTGCGATCCAGAATCGCTCCTCTGGTGGCCGTCAGGACCTGGGTGTACTCACGCTGAGCCGCCGCCGCCGCGGCGAGAGATCGTGACTCGACGGTGTGCACCACGACCAGTCGGCCGGCGATCGCGGTGACGGCAATCGCCACAAAGACCACGGCCCAGCGGGTGCGAACAGTGAACCGGTCAGGCCCCTTCTCACCCGTCTGGTGTCCGGTGCCGCCCGTCGGCGGACGGCGCGAACCGCCCGCCGCCGACGGGTTCGTACGCGTGAACCCCCGGCCCTCCACCGGAGTCCCCGGCCGACCCCGACGGGGAGCTCGGAGGTGAAAAGCGGCGCGCGTCATGATTCTCAATCATTCCCGTCACTACGAGTTGCGCCGAGGATTTGTCCTCGGCGCGCCGCGAGTAGCCGCGTCGGATTGGGGTAGCACATTGGGCGTCGCCTCGGTCGGCGCCGGCGTATTCGCCTGTTGCCCCGGTGTCTGTATTTGTCCCGGTGCCTGTGCTTGTCCCTGGTCATCAGGCCGGCTCGGGTTCGACGGCGGCGGCGCACCCACCGGCGGCCCTGGATCGGGCTGCGACGCCGGATCGGCCCCCGGAAGACCCGTCGAGTCCTCGACCTTGTTCGCATCGATATGACGCAGCGCCTCGTCAATGGGCTTCGGGTTGATCGAGCGCGGCGCGCGTCCCGCTGCCGGCGCCGGGGTGCCCCGCACGTTCACCCGCCCGTTGTCACCGACGACCAGGCGGGCCGAGTTGCGGGCCGGGACAAGTCCGAGCCGGGCTGCCTTGTCCGACAGCTCCGGTGCCGAATCGGCGGACTCGTACGTCCGTTTGAGCGCGTCACGCTTGTCGACCAGCGACTGGTGCGCCACTTTGGCGACGGTGAGTTCGTACGAATCTTGCGCAGCGCGGGTGGACAGCCACAGGGTGGCGATCAGGCCGGCTGCGACTAGACCGATAACGGGTACCGCGAACGGCATGGACCGGATCTGCGCGATGAGGCCCGGGCGTTGCACCTGCGGTCGGATCCGCCCGCGCTTGCCCGGCTGTTCGGGCTTGCGCGCCTCCCGCGCGAGACGCGCGGCGCGGCGGTCGACGGCACGTTGCGCGGCGCGCGACCTGCTCGCGCGGTGCACCGCACCGGCCCCAGCGCGCCGCTGGCGCGGCGCATCGATCACCGACAGCTCACCAGTCGGCACTGCCGCCGATTCCCCCGAAATGCGCATCATTGCACTCCCCCCTCCGCCCCGTCGGGCGCGATTCGTTCAATGGCGCGGACCCGTGCGGGGGCCGAGCGTGGATTGGCGTCGATCTCGGTCTCCGTCGCCTGCTCGGCTCCGCGGGTGACCAAGGTGAAGCGCGGGGCGGTGCCCGGCAACTCCACCGGCAGACCCGCCGGAGAACTCGACCGGCAGCGCTGGGCGAACTCGCGCTTGACGATGCGATCCTCCAGCGATTGGTAGCTCATCACCACCGTTCGCCCACCGATCGTCAGCGCATCGAGAGCGCCCGGCAGGGCTGCCCGAAGCGAATCGAGCTCGCCGTTAACCTCGATACGCAGCGCCTGGAAGGTGCGCTTCGCCGGATGACCACCCGTCCGGCGAGTGGCGGCCGGAATTGTCGCGTACAGCAACTCCACCAACCGTGCACTTGTGGTGAACGGACGTTCGCGCCTCGCTGCCACCACCGCCGAGGCGATTCTTCCGGCGAAGCGCTCTTCGCCGTAGTCGCTGAGTACCCGGGCCAGATCACCGTGCGAATAGGTGTTGAGCACGTCGGCCGCGGTCAGGGTGTCCTCGGGGTTCATCCGCATGTCCAGCGGCGCATCGACGGAGTAGGCGAATCCACGATTGCGCTGGTCGAGTTGCATTGACGACACACCGAGGTCGAAGAGCACTCCGTCGACCTCGGTGAGGCTTCGACCGAGGCCGGTGGGTGCCTGCAGGACCCGGTCGAGTTCGTCGTATCGACCGGCGTTGACCGAAGCGCGACTGCCGAACGATGCGAGTCGGTCGGCCGCTGCTTCGCGGGCAGCGCCGTCCCGATCGATGCCGACCACAGTCAGGTCGGTAAAGGTCGCGAGGAGCAATTCGGCGTGGCCACCGGCGCCGAGTGTCGCATCAACCACCACCGCCCCCACCCCGGTGGGGCTCCGCCGCGTCACCGCGGGCGCCAGCAGGTCGATGATCCGATCCGCCATTACCGGGATATGCCCGTGATCACCGCCGCTCATCGCGCGCCCTTCTCGTGTAGCCGGACAGCTGGAGTGGATGAACCGGGGTCCCCGCCCGATCGCGAACCTGGCGCTGGGGAAGTGCGTCAGGGTCGGATCGGGCGCAGGCCTCGTCTCACCCACGATGGCGGTCACGGGGCTCATTCGGTTGTCTAGAGCAGGGCCTCAAAGGCGTCCGAGCCCGCTGCGGAAAAGTCCTCCTCGTGCTCGGACTGGTATGCCCCCCACGTCTGGGCGTCCCAGATCTCGAGGTGGTCGAAGCTGCCGATCACCACGCAGTCCTTGGTCAGCCCCGCATAGTTCCGATGGTCGGGCGACAGGGTGATACGACCCTGCCCGTCGGGCCGCTGCTCATCGGCGCTGGCGAAGAAGTACCGCTGATACGCGCGGGCCTGCGGGTTGTTGCGCGAGGCAGCTTTGGTCCGCTCCGCAAGCACATCGAAATCGTCGAGGCGATAGACGGCGAGGCTGTTGTCCTGGTTGCGAGTGACCATCACCCCTCCTGCCAATGCGTCCCGAAATTTTGCGGGCAGTGTCAGCCGCCCCTTGTCGTCCAGTTTCGGCGTGTAGGTGCCGACGAGCCGTTGACTCGACATCGCCCACCTCCTCAACCGGTCTCCACACTGTACCCCACTTTCCTCCACTTTCCACCCCATCGACCCGCCGATATCCTCAAGAGTCAGAGAATGTACAGGTCAAGGTCTTCAATCCCGGTGGGGACCAACAATGGGAGTGGCCGCTCCCGATAGCGGTTCGGTGTGCCGAAAGAGGACTAGAGGGCCCTGAGTTACCTGTTGTTACGCACAATCAGAGCTCAGTGGTGGAATGTGGGGGACGAATAGTCTCCGACGTGGGGCGCCGTGGGGATGGTGCCGTGGGAATAGTGCGCTCCGACCCGGCCGCGACCGCCGCAGAGCGCTCGGGCACCCCGAACAACACGGCAGACACAACGATCAAGGGCCGCGCATCGTAATGCGCGGCCCTTGCCCGTTGACTGTCCTTGCCCGTTGACTGCCCTTGCCCGTTGACTGGTCGGCCCAGCAGGGCGCGTGCTGCTACTCCTCGGTGAACCGACGGTTGAAGCGGTCTTCCATCCGTTCGGAGAGCTTTCGGGCCGGCGGAGCCGAGCCGCCTCCCCCGCCCACGTCGACCGATTTAAGGGACGGCCTTCCACCACGAAGCGCGAGGAGCCCAGCCCCGAACATCACCAAAAAACCGATCAGGCTGAGAACGGGAAAGCCGCCAACAGTCACGCCGGCAACGATTCCCCCGACGAGGAGCGCAAGCCCCACCAAGAAGAGCGCGACAGCCTGCACTCGATGCCGACTCGGACCGAGACTGCGCTTGTGCACGGTCGACGCAAACTTGGGGTCGTCCGCATACAGCGCATTCTCGATCTGGTCGAGCATGCGCTGTTCATGTTCGGAAAGCGGCACCGCGCCTCCTTCTCTCAATCGTGCTGGTTGCCTCAATCATACGAGGTGAACCACGGAACGACCACTCTTCCCCCATGCTAATTCGAGCAAACACCCGACCGGCTATGCCGACACCGACTCCGGCGGTGCCGCGAGCAACGGCCGACCCTGCTCGTAGTCGGCGAGTACGCCCTCCGCTGCGGCGATGAACGCCTCCAGATGCACCCGCATGCGCGCCACCATCGCCTGATCAACATCGTCGACGAGGCCAGTTTCGATGCGCTGACGCAGTGCGGAATACCCGGCGAAGTAGGCCGCCGAGTCCGCCACACCGAAGCCACCCCCAGCCGCGCGGGCCTGCGCACCGAGACGCACCCACGCACTGCGCTGGCCTCGCGGCCCTCGTCGTCTGGACTCCAGCACGGCCAGCACCGCCCCCGCGGTCCGCAAAGCGGCGAGGTAGTACGTCCGCAGACGCTCGGCATTCCCGACCACTAGGTCGCCATCGTCGGTGATCCGAATGGCCTGGTCGAGCAACCGGTGCGCATCCATCACGACAGTCGGCTCGATGCCCACACTGCTATCCGCCGCGCCCATCCTCGCCCTCCTCTCGGCCCGATGCTTCAGTCGAAACGTATCGCCGGGGTCTGACACTCCACCGGACGGACCGATACCGCGGCTTCCCTCCGCGAGATCGATCCGGCCAGTCCGTCGAACCGGCGCCCAGCGGAGTGGATTCGAACGCTAGTTCGATGATGACAATGCTAGCGTGATCGTGCGACGTGCTCAACCCGTCGGCAGAAGCAGGGAGAAGTAGATGGTCTACGAGTCGATCGGCGCACCGATCGACGTCCGCGTGGTCCGGCTGGCCGGCGGCGACTCGCACCTATGGCTCGACCCGGCACTGAACGTCTATGTAACCGCGATGGACTATTCCCGCGGCGTCGAGATCCACCGCCGGGCGCTGTGGCGCGATCACATCGCACGCCCCGGATGGAGTGCGTTCGGCGCCGTCGCGTCCGTGCCTGCCGGCCGGTTCCCCGGGAACCGCCTGCGCCGGTCGTCCGCGGCACCCTCGATACACCGGCGCCGGCTCGGCCACGGAGCTGCTCGCGCCGGCACCCAAGCACCGGATGAGGTCCTCGTCGGCGTCGCCTACGGATATCGGGGTGGCGCAGATCAATGGTGGAATCAGCAGCTGCGCCTCGGTCTGCGCCAGGCCGGCTGCGAGGCCGAACAGGCGGCCCGCCTGCTCACCGACTATTTCGAGTTGACCGAGCTCCACGTCCACCCAGACGCCCAGGGCCGCGGGGTGGGCCAGTCGCTGCTGACCGCCTTGCTCGCCAACCGGACCGAATCGCGGGTCCTGCTATCGACCCCCGAGATCCCCGGCGAGGACAATCGCGCGTGGGCACTGTACCGCCGCCTCGGATTTGTCGACGTGCTCCGCAACTTCACCTTTGCCGGCGACCCGCGCCCGTTCGCCTTCCTCGGCCAAGACCTGCCACTCCCGGTCAACCGCAGCCCGGCGCACGATCCCGGCGCACCCAACCGATGCCGATGATCGAGTCGCACGACACCCTTGTCATCGGCGCCGGCCACAACGGCTTGATCGCCGCAGCCTACCTGGCCCAGGCCGGACGCTCGGTTTGCGTGGTGGAGCGCGACACGATCCCTGGCGGCGCGGTCTCGACCGTCGAGCGCTTCCCCGGATATGCCGTGGACCGCGGCTCGTCGGCGCACCTGATGATCCGTCACACCCCGATTCTCGATGAGCTGGACCTATCCCGATTCGGCCTGCGCTACGCCGACTGTGACCCCTGGGCATTCGCCCCCGCCGAGGGCGACGACGAGGAACCGATCGTGTTCCACCGCGACCTGGCCGCGACTTGTGCGTCTATCGAAGCCTCCTGCGGCGGTGCGGACGCAGTCGCGTACGCGCAGTTTGTCGCCCAGTGGGCCCCGCGGGCCCGGGCGACGATGGCGGCCTTCAGACAAGAGCCGACGCCCACGCGATTCCTGACCTCGTTCGCCAGTAGCGGCTGGCACACTCGCAGCGCGCGCCGTTCGATCATCGGCCGTCGGATCGGGGCCCTGTCGTCCATGTCGCAGGACATGATGAGCCCCGGCGATGCACTGCTGGACCGGTGGTTCGACTCGGAGCGCCTCAAGGCGGCCCTGGCCTGGTTCGGCGCGCAGTCTGGGCCGCCGACCGACCTGCCGGGCACCGCACCGATGGTCGGCTTCGCCGCCCTGATGCACGACATCCCGCCCGGTCGCGCCATCGGCGGCAGTGGATCCCTGACCTCCGCCCTGACCGCACGACTCGCCGCCGACGGCGGGCAGCTCGTCACCGGCGCCCCCGTCGTCGCACTGCGCCAGAACCGGGATGCCTGGGAGGTGGTCGACGCCGCCGGGCAGGTGCGGCGGGCCCGACACATCGTCGCCGCCTGCCACATCTCTGCGACCCTCGCGATTCTGGCCGCCGGCGGGTACCCGGCCACCGACATCGCCCGGTGGCGCCGAGCGATTGTCGTCGGCAACGGCATCGGCATCGCCGTGCGACTCGGCACCACCGGCCTCCCCGAGTACCGCAACTGCCCGGCCAACCTGCCCCGACACGGCCTGCACAGCGGCCTGGGCCTACTGACGTCGCAGCGCGCCCACCTGCGCCGTGCCCACGCGGCCAGTGTGGTCGGCGAGCTGCCCGACCGTCCCGTTGCCCTGCCGATGGGATTCTCGGCTCTCGATCCCTCGATCGCACCTCCCGGTCGCCACCTGGTAAATGTGTGGGCGCAGTGGCATCCGTACCGATTGTCCGACGGCCGCTCGTGGTCGGGGCACGCGCAGTCGGCCGCCGACGCCGTGATCGCCGAGATCGACCGGTACGCGCCGGGATTCAGTTCGACGATCGAGCATTGCCACATCCAGACCCCACCCGGCCTGGAGTCCGAACTCGGCCTGGTGGGCGGAAACATCATGCACGTCGAGATGAGCATCGACCAGATGTTCGGCTGGCGCCCACACCCCGATCTGGCCGGCCGTTCGGTCCCCGGTGCCCCCCGGCTCGTCCTCGCCGGCGCGTCGACGCATCCGGGTGGGGGCGTGACCGGCACCAGCGGCCGACTCGCCGCGCGGCGCATCCTCGGTAAGCGCGGCTAGAGCCCCGACGCCAAGGGTGATCTGGCACGATGATGGCGTGTCGAATCCCGCGTTCCGCCCATCGCTTCCCCGGCTCCTCGCCGTGGTCGGAGCCGCACTGCTGATGATCCCGCTCCTGTCCGGGTGCCTGACCCGCTCGGTTACCGTCGGCGACCGATTCTCAGGCGAGTTCATCGTGGCCACCGCTACCGACAGCCCGAACGGAGTGCCCCGGCCAGATGTCCCGCAGTCCATGTCGAACCACATGAGCGTCGCCGACTTCACCGGCAATATCGCTGACGACGGCGCCGTCACCGCACAGAAAGACGACGCAGCCCCGAACGCGCCCCAAAAGGGGCCCAACAAAGTTGGCACCCGCGTCACCTACACGGCGCTGACGGCTGGCCAGTTCAGCCAGCTCGGCGACATCATCGCGGCGTCGTTCAGCGGTTCGAACGCGGCGATGACCGTGTCCACCACGCGCAGCGGCGACGCGGTACGCCTGACCGGCACCGCCGACTTCACCGATCTTGTCGAGGGTCGCGACGTGGTGTTCTTGTCGGTCGGGTTCGGCGGCGACATTGGCGGCACCAACGGCATCCAGACCAGTGACACCACCGCAGCGTGGGTGATTCCGGCCGGCAAGTCCAGCGACCTCAACGCCGATGCGCGCTACCCCGACCCGGCGGTCGCCGCACTGCCGAGCTGGTCGGTTTTCGTCGCTTTCCTTTGCCTGCTCGTCGTCGGATTCGTCGTCTGGTACGCCCGCCGCGAACACCAGACCGACGACACTCCGCGCCCCGGCGCCCGCGCATCGTGACCGCGCCCGGCATCGCCGTCAGGGTCCAGGAGCGCCTGGCGGAAGTCTTCACCACGGCCCGGGCGGACGCCGCGCGGATCGGAGATGCCGTCGTCGAGGCCACCGACGTCCTCGCCGACTTCGTCCTCCTCGGCGGGAAGCGGGTGCGACCGCTGTTCGCCGACGCCGGGCGAACGGTCGCCCACGGTGCGAGAGCACCAATCGCCCCCGGTGCGAGAGCACCAATCGCCCCCGGGGACACCGCCGAAGCCATCGTCGAACTCGGCGCGGCACTTGAGCTCGTCCAAGCGTGTGCGCTGGTGCACGATGACATTATCGACGCCTCGGACATGCGTCGCGGCCGACCGACGGTCCACCGGATTTTCGCCGCCCGACACCGCGCGGGCGGGTGGCACGGCGCTCCGGACCGGTACGGCGAGTCGGTGGCGATTCTGGTCGGCGACCTGGCTCTGGCCTGGGCGGACGATCTGGTGGCCACCCTCCCCGCGCGCGTTGCGGACGCATGGCGGACCATGCGGACCGAAGTGCTGGCCGGACAGCTCCTCGACATCACCAGCGAGGCGTGCGGCGACGAGTCGATTGCCGCGGCGGAACGCGTGATTGTGTACAAGACGGCTGGCTACACGGTGGCGCGCCCCCTCGAACTGGGCGCGGTACTCGGCGGTGCGGACGATGCCCTGGTCGCCGACTTGCGTGCCATCGGCCTCGATCTGGGCCTGGCGTTCCAGCTGCGGGACGACCTGCTCGGCGTCTACGGCGATCCGAATGTGACGGGCAAGCCTTCCGGCGACGACCTGATCACCGGAAAACGCACCGTGCTGATCGCCGAGGGCTTGGGGCGCGCCGATGCCGGCGACGCGGGCCGCTTGCGAGCGCTGCTCGGCACCGACCTCTCCGCAGCTGATCTGCGCGCGGCTCGGGCCATCCTGACCGGATCGGGGGCCCAGCACGCCGTCGAGGCACGGATCGACGGCGCACTCGAGTCCGCGCTGAGTGGGATCAGCGCACTGCCCACCTCCGACGATGCCCGCGGCGGACTCGAGGCCCTGGCACACCGCATCGCCCACCGGGCCGCGTAGGCGATGCACCATCCTCGGCGCATCAGTGGCCCCACGGCCCGCGTCGTCATCATCGGGGCCGGGTTGGCGGGCCTGTCGGCAGCACTGCACCTGCGCGGCGCCGGCCACGAGGTCACAGTCCTCGAATCGGCCGATGTGCCCGGCGGCCTCGTTCGGACCGATGCGCTCACCGCCGCCGATGGCTCGACGCACCGCTTCGATACCGGCGCCACGATTCTCACCATGCCCGACCTCGCCCTCGACGCACTGGCCGCGGCGGGTGTCGACCGGGCCGATGCGCAAGCCCGTCTAGACCTGCGGCGGGTCGACCCCTCCTATCTGGCCCGCTTCGCCGATGGCACCGAACTCGCCGTGGCTGCTGATCGCGCGCGGCGGGTCGAGGCGGTGGCGCAGGCGTTCGGAACGACGGCGGCCGCGGGAACCGAGCAGCTCAGCGACTGGCTCCAGGCGCTCTATGACGTCGAATTCCCGACCTTCATCGACCGCAATCACGATCGTCTGATCGACTTCCTGCGTGGCGACACCGCGTCCGCCACCCGCACCCTGGTGCGCTTGGGTGCGGTGCGGGGCCTGACCGGTGCGATCAACCGCTTTGTGACTGATGATCGGCTGCAACGGGTCTTTTCGTTCCAGTCCCTGTACGCCGGGGTTTCCCCGGCTCGGGCGGCGGCAATCTATGGCGTCATCGCACACATGGACATCGGGATGGGTGTCAGCTACCCGGCAGCGGGCATGGGACGGCTGCCCGCAGTACTCGCCGGCGCCCTTGTCGATGCCGGCGTCGATCTTCGGTATTCGACGACCGCACGCCGCCTGATACGGCGCAACAGACGCGCCACGGGGGTTGTGGTGACCGCGGCCGGCGGGCGCGACGAGGTGGTGGCCGCCGACGCAGTCGTGGCGGCGTGTGGACGATCGTCGCTCACCGGGCTGCTGGGGGCTTCGCCGCGCCGGCGGATTCGCTACTCCCCCAGCGCGGTGGTCGCCCATCTCGCGGTCGACATCGCGACGACCTCGACTTGGCCCGGCGACCATCACACCATCGACTTCGGCGCCCGGTGGGAGGAGACCTTCGCACAGATCGTCCCCCGCCGGCGCGGGCGCGGCGAGGTGATGACCGACCCGTCGGTACTGCTGACGCGCCCGGCGGTGACCGCGCCCGAGGTGTTCATCACGTCCGGGCGCGAGTCGGTGTCGGTGCTCTGGCCGTGCCCGAACCTTGAGGCGGCCGCCCTGCCCTGGCCCTCGGCGGCCACCGGGTATGTCGCCCGCTCCTTGGGGCTGCTGGCCGACCGCGGCTACACCGGCATCACTGACGCCGAGGTGCTGCGGATCGACACCCCGTCGACCTGGGCCGACCGCGGATACGCGGCGGGTACTCCGTTCGCCGCGGCCCACACGGTGCGGCAGACCGGTCCGCTGCGCACCGCCAACCTCGCGCCCGGGTGGGAGAACCTGGTGCTCGCCGGGGCCGACACCGTGCCCGGTGTCGGTATTCCACCGGTGCTGGTGTCGGGACGGCTGGCCGCGGACCGTATCACCCCCATGCCCGAGCGCACCCCCTGGTGACCGCCGGCCCGGCGGCCGCGTCGGAGTGCCGGCGCGCCGTCTAGGATCGCAGCGTGGTGACGCAACCGGTCTCGTGGTGGCGGCGGTGGGAGTTCCCCGTCGGCACGGTGGGGTCCGTGCTGGTCGCCCTTGGCGCATTCGGGGTCGCCGACATCCCCCGGATCAACCCCGTCGCCCAGCACGCCGGTTTGGCCTGGATCACCTATGGACACGGCAAAACCCTTGCCGCGGTGACGTTCTGGATCGGCGTTGCGACGCTCGTCTACTGCTGGGTGCGGATCGGCCGCCGGGTGGCCGATCCCGGCAGCGCCCCGATCCCAGTGCGCCACGTCCAGGCCGCGGTGCTGGCCTGGGCCGCGCCGCTGACCATGACGGTGCCGATATACAGCCGCGACGTCTACGCCTACCTCGCGCAGGCACAGGTTTTCCGCGCCGGGTTCAATCCCTATTCCGACGGTCCGGTGCACCAGCCCGGCCCGATGCTCGATTCGATGGCACAGGTGTGGGCGGCCACCACGGCGCCGTACGGGCCAACATTCATGTGGCTCGGTCGCGGCGTCGCAGAACTCGCCGACGGGAACGTCATCCTCGGCGTCCAACTGATGCGCGCGGTCCTCATCCCGGGCCTGCTGGCAAGCCTGTGGGCGATCCCCCGTCTCGCACGGCACTTCGGCGCCGCACCGCAACAGGGACTGTGGCTGGCGCTGCTCAACCCCATGATCCTTATCCACCTCGTCGCCGGAGCGCACGTCGAACTGCTGATGATGGGCGTACTGGTCGCCGGTGTCACGCTGGCCGTCACCGGCCGGCACGTCACCGGGCTGGCCGTACTCGGGCTCGCGGCCACGATTAAGATCACCGCGGCCATCGCGATCCCGTTCATCTTCTGGATCTGGCTGGCACATCTGCGTGACGGGCGGCGTGGGCCTCCACCGCGGCGGGTCGTGTCCGTGTTTGCCGCCACCGCGGGGATTCCGCTCGTCGTCTTCGCCTCGATCACGGCGGGAAGCGGCCTTGGCCTCGGCTGGCTGACCGGCCTGGGATGGGCCGGGCGCATCATCAACTGGTTGTCGGTTCCGACCCTGGCCGGGCATCTCATCAGCTGGCTCGCCGCCCCATGGCAGACGTGGAATCTGCAGTCCGTGCTGGGGTACACCCGGGCGGTGGGAGCGGTCGCCCTCGCGGTGATTCTGGTGGCGCTGTGGATCCGGTTCCGTCAGACGCCGCGGCGGGCGATGGCCGGCATGACCTTGGCGATGCTGGCGGTACTGCTACTCGAACCGTCAACCCTGCCGTGGTACTACACCTGGGTGCTGTGCCTGGCCGTGGCCTTCACCCTTCCCGCGTGGATCCGGGCAATCGTGGTGCTGGCGTCCACGGTGCTGCTGATCGTCTTCCAGCCCGACGACTCGATCCTGTTGTACAAGCCCCTCGAACTGATGCTCGCGTTCCTTCTCGGCGCATTGGCCGCGGCTTCCCTCCTCCGCCCCGATCCATTGCGATTGCGGCACCTCATCCGGTGAGCACCCCCGCCGAGCGCGGCTACCGGACTGCGCAGCTACTCTGCGCCCAGAATGGGCGCACCTATCATCTCGCGTCGCGACTGCTGCCGCGAACCAATCGTCGAGCCGTACACGCCCTCTACGGCTTCGCCCGCATCGCCGACGACATCGTCGACACCCCGATCCCGGGGACCGACGATCGCCTTGACCGTCTCGCCGCCCTCTTCGCCAATCTCGCCGCCGCCCGAGCCGGCGACCGGCTCGACTCGCATCTGTCGTCGGACACGGCCGACCTCCTTGTCGCAGTGGCCGACTCAGCTCATCGGTTCGACATGTCTCCGGCCTACTTTGCCGCCTTCGAACGCTCTATGCGCATGGACCTGCCCGCGGCACCGGAGTTCACCGCCCGCTACCGGGACGTCGCGCATCTGCGCGAGTACACGTACGGGTCGGCCGCGGTCATCGGCCTGTTGCTGGTACCCCTGCTCGGGGCGGACGCCCGCACGCCGATCACAACCGCCGGCGCGACCCGGCTGGGCGAAGCCTTCCAGTTGACCAACTTCCTGCGCGACGTGGGCGAAGACCTCGAACGCGATCGCATTTACCTGCCGGCGGCGGAACTTCGTGCCTTCGGGGTGGACGAAGCCCACCTGCGCGACTGCCATGGCCGGCGGCGGGTCAGCCCCCCGCTGCGGCGGGCGCTCGCGCACCTCGTCGCCGTGAACCGCGACTGGTATCGGCGCGCGCAGCCCGGGATCGAAGCGCTGCCGCGACGCACCCGGCCGGCAATCCGCGCGGCCGCCCACTCCTATGCCGACATTCTGCGGGTCATCGCGGCGAATGACTACGAGGTGTTCGCCGGGCGCGCCGTCGTTCCGGCCCAGGCCCGTGCCGCGCACGCGGTTGCCGCGCTCTTCTGACCCCGCCGACCCCGGCCCGGCAGCGGGCTAGAAAGCTGCCGCCTGCGCGCGTCGGACGACCTCGCGGGCCGCGTGCGTGTGCAGCGCCGCCGCCGGGTACAACCCAAGGTCGTCGATCTCGGTGAACAACCACCGCATCGCTTCGTCACGCGAGTAACCGCCGTCAAAGAGCACCTCGACGATGCCGTTGACGTGCTTCGCAATGCCCTCGTCGTCCAGGAACAAGGCCGGCACGACCGGCTCGCCGGCTCGGGAAAGCGCTAGAAGGTGGTGATCACGGATCAGTGTGCGCACCCGATTCGTCGAAACGCCCAGACGAGCGGCGACCTCACCGAGCGAGAGCACGTCGGCATCGGCGGGAAGACAATCGTGCGACAGCGGCAGCGAACTCACGGGCCAAGCGTACCCAGCTGCCCACGGCGACGCTTCCCCGGCTCACCCCAGTCGACCCGGTAGATTCCCAGGGGTGAGACCCAGCCCGAACCCGCCGGCGGCACCGACGCGCGATCCACTTCTCGGATCGCTGGTCGACCGCCGCTACCGAATCGACGCGTTGATCGCACGCGGCGGCATGAGCGCGGTCTACCTCGGACGGGACGAACGGCTGCACCGGCCAGTCGCGGTCAAGGTGATGGCCGCCGCATACCGCGACGACCCGGTCTTCCTGTCGCGGTTCGAGTTCGAGGCTCGTGCGGTGGCCGGCCTCAAGCACCCGGGGTTGGTCAACGTGTATGACCAGGGCATCGACGACTCCGTCGTGTTCCTCGTCATGGAACTCGTCGAAGGCGGCAGTCTGCGTGAATTGTTGCGCGAGCGCGGACCGATGCCGCCACACGCGGTGGCCGCCGTACTCGGTCCGGTGCTGGGCGGCCTCGGCACCGCTCACGCGGCCGGACTCGTCCATCGCGACGTCAAGCCCGAGAACATCCTGATTTCCGACGACGGCGATGTGAAGATCGCCGACTTCGGCCTGGTCCGCGCGGTGGCCGAGGCGGGTATCACCTCGGCCAGCGTGATCCTCGGTACTGCCGCCTACCTATCCCCCGAGCAGGTCGAATCCACCCGCGCCGACGCCCGCTCCGACGTCTATTCCGCCGGAGTCGTCATGTTTGAACTCCTCACCGGGCGCACCCCGTTCCACGGCGACACCCCTCTCGGACTCGCCTATGCCCGGTTGTCCTACGATGTGCCCGCCCCGGGTGACGTGGTCGACGGCGTGCCTGCCGCCTTCGACGACATCGTCCTCCGAGCGACCGAGCGCATTCCCGGCGACCGCTATCCGGATGGGTTCGCGATGGCGCGCGCTGTGGCCGAGGCGGCCGACGAGCTCGCCCTGCCGCGCTTCACCGTCCCCGCTCCGGCGCGGTCGGCCGAGCGCATCACCGCGGCCCGTTTTCGCAACGAACAATCGGCCGATGCCCAGCCGCGGTTCGGTCCGGGGGGAACTGCGCTGTACGACGGCCCCGTGCCGGACGGCACAGACGATTACGCCGACGACGCCGGGCACCGATTCAGCATTCTCGACGTCGACGACGATGCCATCCCACCCGGCCCCTTCCCACCCGATGCCGACGCCCGGGACGGCACGCCGGGCGGTCCGATCACGGTGCTGGTCTGGTTGACGCTGTTCAGCCTCGCTGTCACGGCTCTCACCGCGGCCGGGTGGTGGATCGGCGCCCACCTCGTGATGGGATTGTAGCCAGCCCGCGCCACCGTTGTCGTACCGCTAGCCGCGCAGCATCTCGGCAACGAGAAAAGCCAGTTCCAACGACTGCTGGGTGTTCAACCGAGGATCGCAGGCCGTCTCGTAACGGCCGGCCAAATCGTCGTCGGAGATCTCCTGGGCGCCGCCGAGACACTCGGTGACGTCCTCACCGGTGAGTTCGATGTGGACTCCGCCGGGATGGGTGCCCAGTGCGCGATGCACCTCGAAGAAGCCCTGCACCTCGTCAACGATTCGATCGAAGTGCCGGGTCTTGTAGCCCGTCGACGCCTCATGGGTGTTGCCGTGCATCGGATCGCACTCCCACACGACCTTGTGCCCGGTTGCCTCGACCGCCGACACGATCGGCGGCAGGACCTCGCGCACCTTGGCGTTGCCCATCCGCGCGACGAGGGTCAGTCGACCCGGCAGGTTGTGCGGGTCGAGGCGCTCGACGTAGGCGACGGCCTGTTCGGGCGTAGTCGTCGGACCGATCTTGACGCCAATCGGGTTGTTGATCAGCTCCGCGAAGGCGATATGGGCGCCATCGAGGTCACGGGTGCGCTCCCCGATCCACAGGAAGTGTGCTGAAAGGTCATACAGGACCTTCTCCTGCGAACCGTCCGGCGCCTGCGCGAGGCGCAGCATGGCCCGCTCGTAGTCGAGGACGAGCGCCTCGTGCGAGGCGAAGATCTCCGCAGACTCCAGGCTGGTGTCGTGCACACCGCATGCGTCCATGAAATTCAATCCCCGGTCGATCTCGGCGGCCAGCGCCTCGTACCGCGCCCCGGCCGGCGAGGTACGCACGAATTCGCGGTTCCAGTCGTGCACCTTGTGCAGTCGCGCCTCCGATCCGGTCAGGGCCCGGACCAGGTTCATTGCGGCCGAGGCATTCGCGTAGGCGCGCACCAGCCGCGACGGATCGTGGGCGCGTGCGGCCGCGTCGGGCGGGAATCCGTTGACCATGTCACCCCGGTACGACAGCAGCCCGAGTGCGTCCGTGTCGGACGAACGTGGCTTCGCGTACTGACCGGCGATCCGGGCAACCTTGATCACCGGCAGACTCGCCCCGTAGGTCAGCACCACGGCCATCTGCAGCAGGGTCCGGATGTTGCCCTTGATATGGGGCTCGGTGTTATCGGCGAAGGTCTCGGCGCAATCACCGCCCTGGAGGAGGAAGGCCTCCCCGCGCGCGACCTGCGCCAGACGTTCGGAGAGGGTCTCTACCTCGGCGGGCAGGCAGATCGGCGGGACGCTTTCGAGGACCGTGCGCATCCGCGCTGCCTCGTCGGCCGGCCAACTCGGCTGCTGTAGCGCAGGACGCGCCAACGCGTCCTCGAACCTCTTCTGCAGGTCTCCAGGAAGCGGGGGCAGTTCGGGAAGCTCATCAATCGGTACGTCAACAGTCCAGTTCACCACGTCATCAGCGTAGTGGACCGTCGGCAAGACCCCTGATTCGCTCCCACTTGGCGAGGTTGTGCCGCGCATCGGCGAGCGCGTCGTGCGCGTCGTCGGGCAGGCTCGGCAGCGGCGGGCGGCCGGCGTCCTCCCACACCTGCCGCAACTCCCGCGTAAATCGTGGAATCGCCCGGGGCAGTTCCGTCATGGGGCCCCACAACTGGCACAATACGACGTGGTCGTAGGCCCCGGTCCACGCCCACAGCTCGGCGGGCTGCCCATCAACGGTGAGGAACTCCACGAGTTCGTCGCGGATCTGCCGGCGCGAGCGCCACGCCTTCGACGCCGGCGATGGGAGTTTGGGCAAAACGTTGGCCCGCACCCAGTCACCGGCCCGATTGGGGTCGAACTCGGTGGACACCGCGTAGTATTCGCGCCCGTCGGCGCCCACCACGCCGATCGACACCAAGTCGATGGTCCGCCCGTCCTCGATAAACTCCGTGTCATAGAAGAAACGCATGACCCCCAACCTATCCCCCGACAGGCACAGCAGCAGGCGATGACCCCAGCGATGACTCCACCACCGCCGCAGCGGCACCCAGACGGTGCACGCGCGCGCATCTCGGCATTTCTGGACACGTGGGAGCCCCCTCGCGCCGCGATTGTCGCAATCTGCCTGATATTCGCACTCTCGGCAACGATGCAGGTCACCGGTGTGCCATTCACCAGCGGCTACGGAACCCGCACTCTTTTCGACCTCGACGTCTACCGACTCGGGTCCATCCTGTGGCGACAACAGCAATCCCTTTACGCTGCCGGGTCGATGCCGTTCACTGCCGACGGGATCTGGCTTCCGTTCACCTACCCGCCATTCGCGGCACTGATGTTCGTGCCACTGGGCCTGATCAGCCTCACCGCCGCCGGCGTGCTGGTCACGGTGACCAGTTGCCTGCTCACCGTGGCGATCCTCGCGGTGACGCTGCACATCCTCGGTGTCGGCACCACCTCGGGCCGTTGGTGGGGCGCGGCCGGCCTCGCGGCAGGGGTGATCTGGACAAACCCGTTCTGGATGACGCTGGGCTTCGGTCAGATCAACATCGTGCTGATGGCGATGGTCCTCGCCGACGTCGTCCTACTCGGCGCGCGGACCTCGCGACCGGACTCGTCGGCGCGCGGTGTCCTCGTCGGCCTGGCTGCGGCCATCAAGCTGACCCCGGCGGTTTTCGGCCTGGTCTTCACCGCCCAACGACGCTGGCGCGCAGCCATTACCGCGGGCACGGCCTTCATCGTCGCCGGGGCGATCGCCTGGCTGTGGCTGCCCGCCGATTCGAAGGAGTACTGGACCGATACGGTGTTCCACACCGCGCGCATCGGCGACCCGGCCGGCGGGATCAACCAGAACCTCAACGCGTTGTGGTTCCGCATCCTCGGCGACACCCCGGCGCAGAGCATCTGCTGGGTCGCGTCGGGCATCGCCGCAACGATACTGCTCGCACTGGCGGTCCGCGCGAACCTTCCCGGTCGCCCGAACACCGCGGCCAACCGGGAAGCACTGCTCGTCGTCACGCTCGCGGTCGCCGTGTGGGGACTACTCGTGTCGCCCACGTCGTGGGCCCACCACTGGGTTTGGGCGATCCTCGGGATCCTCGCCGCCGCAGTTTTCGCGCTGCGCGCCGACGACGGGCCCCGGACATGGGCCTACGGGGCACTGGCCGCGATCGGCACCGTCGTATTCGCCATCGGCCCGTTCCAGCTCCTGCCGACCGACACCGGCCAATGGTCGCCGGTTCAGCAGGTTGTCGGCAACGCCTACATCTTGTGGGGATGCGTGTTCCTCGTCACCGTCTGGCTACTGCCGCCCCGAATCGGCACCACCCTGCCACCCGACTGAGAGCGTGGCGGCCGACCCACTCAGGCGGCCGGCTTATCGGTGTTGTCGCGGCGGAGCATGTCCTCCGGCGTGGACCCGGTGTTCTTGAGGTCCGCGGCATACAGGTCGACGTATTGCTGACCGGAAAGCTGCATCAGCTCGTACATGATCTCGTCGGTCACCGCACGCTCGATAAACCTGTTGCCACCCATCCCGTCGAACCGGGAAAAGTCCAGCGGCTTGCCGATGCGAACCTCGACGCGCGCCCGCCGAGGGAGCACAGTACCGGGCGGGTTGACATCCTCGGTGCCAATCATGGCCACCGGGATGACCGGCACACCGGTCTCCAACGCGAGTCGGGCCAAACCGGTCTTGCCCTTGTACAGACGTCCATCCGGCGAGCGTGTCCCCTCCGGGTACATGCCCATCAAGTTGCCCTTGGCCAGTTGGCGCCGAGCGGCGTCCAGAGCACCGGCAGCCGCATCGGCACCAGAGCGATCAATGGGGATCTGACCGGTCGAACTGAAGAACCACCGCTGAAAAGCGCCCTTGAGCCCAGTCCCGGTGAAGTACTCCGACTTGGCGAGGAAATAGATCCGGCGCGGGATCATCAACGGCAGATAAAAGCTGTCGACGACGGCCAAGTGGTTACTCGCCAGGATCGCCGCACCCTCCGTCGGGAGGTTGGCCAAACCAGCGACCCTCGGGCGCCCGACCAACCGCAGAACCGGACCAATCAGCACGAATTTGAAAGCCCAAAACCACATGGCCTGAGCGTACCCCGCGGGCCAGGACGCGCTGAGTCAGTCGCCCAGCGCCGCACGAGCCATCGCGGTGTCGCCGCCGACGCCCCCGCGCGCGCCGAGATCGGCATGCAATGCGGTGCGCGCCACCTCGGCGGCACCGATCATTCCGGCGGACTCGCCGAGCTGGGTACCGCGGATCCGGGCAAGCGTACGATGGCCGGCCCCGGTCAGCATCGCGGCATAGTGCTCTCGGGCGTCATCCAGGTAGAGCGCCGAGGCCCGGCCGACGCCACCGGCAATGACAATCAGGTCCGGGTCGAAGACGTCGGCAACCATCGCCAGCCCCTGCCCGAGCGACGCGGCAAAGGACGCGAAGGCCGACAAGGCCAGCGGATCACCTTCGTGGGCGGCCGCGGCAATGCGCCGGCCGGTAATCGAGCCGGGATCGGCGGCAAGTTCGCTCGCGAGCGGGGAGCGGCCCCATTCACCGTCGGCCAACAACTCCACCACGGTGTCGACGAGCGCAGTCCCGCTGCAGTACCGCTCCCAGCAACCGCGCTTCCCGCACGAGCAGGGCCGCCCGCCAGGAACGACGACGAGGTGGCCCAGCTCGGGCGCCACCCCATGGCTGCCGCGGTAGAGGCGACCGTCGAGGACCAGGCCGGCACCGATCCCGGTGCCGATGGCGAGCACGAGGGAGTTGTGGCCGCGTCCGGCGGCGCCGAACCGCCATTCGGCGACCGCGGCGGCATTCGCGTCGTGTTCGGCGAACACCGGCAGCCCAACGCGCGCCGACATCTCGTCGGCCACCCGCGCCTCGCGCCACGGCAGGTGCGGCGCGAACCGGACAGTGGTGCGGTCACGGGTCAGAAAACCCGCGATCGCGAGCCCGACGCCGGTCACCGACCACCGGGAACTCAGTTCGCCGACCAGCCGATCCAGACAGTGTTCGAGCGCATCGGTGGTGCCCGGCGTCACTGCACGTAGCGTATCGAGCATTTGACCACGATCATCGACCACAGCGGCCCGCACACTCGTGCCGCCGATGTCGATACCGATGATCACGTCGCTCATCGGCGATCGGCGCCCGTCACGCCTCGTCCCGCCCAATCGCGACCGCGATCTGCTGGAAGCCGGTGGTAGCCGCCGGTGGCGAATCGGAGGCATCCGAGCGCAACACCTTCACCAGCGCCTCAAGAATCGCGATGAACGTCGCGATGAGACGGGCCAGCAGCTCCCCCACCTCAGCGAACAGTACGGCGAGCTCACCGGAAAGATCGGCGGCCAGACCGTCGGCGACGACTCCGGCCGCTGTGCCGGGCGCAAAGAGATGCGCCACGTCGTCGATCTGGGTCGCCAGGCCCGCCAACAGCTCGCGCGCGGCGTCCGCCACCGCATCCATCGCACCCGCGGCACTACCGGATTCACCGGCCTCCTCGCGAGTTCCCATGGGGTCAAACGCTACCCGACACGGTCCTGGCGTGCGTCGACCCCCACCGCCGGATTCGACCGAGCCGTCACGCCGTTGGTCGCGTGGGCCACACTGCGGGGTCGGGGGTGAACCGGATACGCAGTTCTTGCTCGTCCCAGTCGGCGCCGATCACCGAGCACCGCCGCAGCACCGAAGGCAAGCGCACCGGATAGCGGAACCCGCTGATCGTCACCAGGAGATCGTCCCCGGCGCGACCCAAGCCGAACCGGGAGGGGTCGGCCAGCGGCTGGTGCCAGCGCAACTCATAGACGGCGTCCACCCCACTCCCCGAGATTCGCGCCACCGCCGCCGCCGCCGCGCCGACCGCCGCGCCAGACGGATCCGCGAAACCAACACCGAGCCGGCGCAACCGGGCCACGCGGTCAAGCGGCTCTTCGGCCGCGCCGATTTCCACCGACTGGCAGTCGAAGCCGGCGGCCAGTTCGTCGGCCACCGCCGCACCGCCCGGCTCGGGCCGTCGCGTCGTCCCGTCGTTGCGGTAGATCGTCCGAACCGGCACAGCCGTGAGCGCCGCCAGCGCCGCGGCCCGGGGCAACTGCTGCATTCCGCGCTTCCCGCTGTCGACGACGAGGTGCGCGGCGGTCGTTGCCGGATCGGCCAGGAGATCGACGACGTCACGGCAATCGCGGTCCAATTCGTCGACGGCACCACTGGCCTGCGCCAGCACCGGGCGCTCCGCCGCCGCAGCGAGACGGCGATGCCGCGGCCACAACCGGTTGATCACCTGGCTCAACGCCGCCGGTGCGCGCAACAGCGCGAACGGGTCGCCGTGTCCGGAACAGTCCACGATGATAGTGCTCCAGCGCCCACTCGTCGCCTCGTCGCGAATCCGCCGCCACAACAGCAACTCCTCGAATCCGGGCAGCGAACTCAGCTCGCCGGGGTCAATCGAGCCGAGGACCGACAGCACCGGCAGCGTCGGTCCCGACGCGAAGCCACCGATGGCCTGGGCGAAATTCGCCCAGGCGGGCTCCAACACTCCCAGCGGGTCGAGCGCCAGCAGACTCGCGTTGGCACTGATCGGCACCGGTCGGCCCGGCGACGGGTAGACCCCCACCAGGTCGGGAACTGGGGTGTCGCGATCGAGCGTCACCAACAGCGTTCCACTCTGCCCGCCGTCGAGCAGCGATGCCGATCGCGGGGCCCGCCGCTGTCTGCCGACGGCAGCGGCGGCGGCCACGACGGATACCCCGGCCCCGCCCGGACCGAGGACGAGCTGAATGGGAGTGAGGTCGATCAGCCTTCGACCCGCTTCTTGAGTTCATGTAGCGCTGAACTGATGATCGCCTTCTCCGCGCGCCGCTTGAGCTGGGCGATAACCGGAACGAGCAGATCGACCATGAGCTCGTAGGACACCTTCGTCGAACCAGCGGTTTGCGCGACGAGCGTGTATCTGCCGCGCTGGGCGCGTTGCAGATTGCTGCTGACAAGCTCCCAACTGACGGCCATCCCGTCGTCAGCCCAGTCATACTCCAGGACGTACGTGTCCTTCAGCACGCCCGCATCCAATTCAAAACGCACGCGGCGCGCCTTGCCATCGGCGCCGGTCTCGATGACCCGCGCCTCCCGCGCCGCGGACACCCACGTCGGATAGTCGTCGAAGTCGGCGATCACCGCCATGATGACGTCGGGATCGGCGCCCATCACGATGGACTGCGCAGTGTGGTCAGCCACGCACTCCTCCTGTCATCCCCTGCTCGGCCGCAACCGCCGGATCACCGGCTGCCCGGTGGCGCTCCAGCCGCGCCTTGATTTCGAAGGCCATCGCCTTGCCTGCTACTCGCCGACGACGATTGACCTCGGCCAACTCATCGTAGAGGGCGCGCGGCTTGCGCGGGAGATGCCCCAGCGGTTCACCATGCAGGAAGTAGTGCAACACAAATCCGTCCATCACCGGCTCGCACCACACCTCCATCGTGCCCTCGACCGGGCCGGCGACCGACCAGCGCAGCCCCGACGCCGCCCGGTCCTCGATCACAGCGAGGTCCAAGTCGGGCCACCACCGGGACCATTGGGAGCGATCACCGAGCGCTTCGCGCACCAGTTCCGGCGCTGCGGCGACGAAGGTCTCGTCTGCCACCTGAATGCTCGTCACGCCTCTAGCTTCACATACGGCCGCGATGAACCGCCGGCGAACCCACCCGGATACGATGAACAACGCCCTCCTTCACATGCGAAAGGCCATCCCGTGCCATCCGAGTACTCCGTGCCCGCGCCATTCTCCATCGCCGACAGCGCGAACAGCACCGACATCATCTTCGATATCGCGGCCAAGAATCCGACGCACACGGTTGTGCTCGACAAAACCGGCGCCACCTGGGCGCCGCTCGACGCGCGAACCATCACCGAGCGAGTCACCGCCATTGCCAAGGGTTTCATGGCCCAAGGGGTCAAGCCCGGCGACCGGGTCGCACTGCTGAGCGCGACGCGGACCGAATGGATTCTGCTCGACTTCGCAATCTGGACCGCCGGGGCCGTAACGGTACCGATCTACGAGACCTCTTCGGGGCCACAGATCGACTGGATCTGCAGCGACTCCGAGGCCGTCGGCATCATCGCCGAGACTTCCGCCCATCGGATGATCCTCGATCACACCGACGTAGCGGGCAAGCTCGCCCACCGGTGGCAAATCGATCCCGTCGACGGCGCCCCCGGCGTCATCGAAGAACTGATCGCCGCCGGCGAAGCGATTTCCGACGAGGAGGTCGCCGCCCGGCGCCGGGGAGTGCGCGCCGACGATCCCGCGATTCTCATCTATACCTCGGGTACAACCGGTCGGCCCAAGGGCTGCATGCTCACCCACTCGAACCTTCTCAGTGAGATCGAGGCGGTCCTCTCGAGCGGGCTGCGCTCGCTGCTCATGCCGGGCAAGCGCCTGCTCATGTTCCTCCCGATGGCCCACGTGCTGGCCCACGCCATCACCCTTGTCGCGATCCGTAGCGGTGTCGCCGTCGGGTTCTACAACGACATTCCGAACCTGGTGCCCGAGTTCGCGGTATTCCGTCCGAGCCTTATCCTGTCGGTGCCGCGCGTGTTCGAGAAGGTGTACAACACCGCCCGCCAGAAGGCGCACGACGACGGCAAGGGCAAAGTCTTCGACATGGCCGCCGAGACCGCCATCGCCTACAACACGGCCAAGGAGCGCAAGTCGGTCGGGCTCGCGCTCCGTGTGCGCCACGCAGTTTTCGACCGGCTGGTGTACGCGAAGCTGCGGGCCGCACTGGGCGGCGTGTGCGAACTGGCAATCTCTGGCGGCGCACCGCTCGGTGCCCGCCTGGGCCACTTCTTCTCCGGCATTGGCATCCCCGTTTACGAAGGCTACGGCCTCACCGAGACCACCGCGGCCTTCTCCGTGAACACACCCGGCGCGGTTAAAGTCGGCACGGTCGGACGGCCACTCGCCGGCAACGCCGTCCGCATCGCCGAGGACGGCGAGATTCTGCTGTCCGGCGGCGTCGTCTTTACCGGCTACTGGAAGAATCCGGCGGCGACCGCCGAGTCGATCAACGACGGCTGGTTCCACACCGGGGATATCGGCAAGGTGGACCGCGATGGCTTCATCTCGATCACCGGGCGGAAGAAGGAAATCCTGGTGACCGCCGGCGGCAAGAATGTCTCGCCCGCCGGGCTCGAGGACAGCATCCGGGCGCACCCGCTGGTATCGCAGGCCCTCGTGGTCGGCGACAAGCAACCGTTCATCGGCGCACTCGTCACCCTCGACTCCGAGGCACTTCAAACCTGGAAGGCGCAGAACGCGATTCCCGTCGCCACGCCGACCGCCGCTCTCGTCGACAATGCCGATCTGCGATCGGCGATCCAGTCGGCGATCGATGAGGCGAACAAGACGGTGTCCCACGCCGAGGCCATCAAGAAGTTCCGGCTGCTGCCGGTCGACTTCTCCGAGGAAGCCGGCGAACTGACCCCTACCCTGAAGGTCAAGCGCAACGTCGTGTCCGAGAAGTTCGCGACCGAGATCGAGGCGATCTACGCGCACTGACGCACCCCGATGGACTGACGCACCCCGATCGTCAGAGCATCGTCAGGCGTTGAGCAGCGTGATCAATCTAGCCGCGATCTGCGGCCATTGCCATTGCTGCTCAACGAACTCGCGCCCGGCCGCGCCCATCCGGCGCGCCCGTGGCGGGTCACCGAGAATCATGGCCACCGCCTCGACGATCTGCGGCACCGACCGTCCGTTGACGACGAGGCCGGTGCGGCCGGCGATCACCGTCTCCGGTGCCCCCCCAGAATCGCCCGCGACTACCGGGACGCCACAGGCAGACGCCTCCAGATACACGATGCCCAGGCCCTCAACGTCCAATCCCCCACCCCGGGTCCGCGATGGCATCGCGAACACGTCGGCCGCATTGTGGTAGAGGGGCAGTTCATGGCCGGGAACCGAGCCGGTGAAAATCACCTGCTCACCATCCGGGGTGGCGGCGGCCAACTCATGCAGGGTCGCGGCATACGGCCCTCCGCCCACGATCAGCAACGCTGCGCCGGGGACCTGCTCGCGGATCTCGGGTAGTGCCCGGATCAGCATGTCCTGTCCCTTACGCGGGACGAGCCGCGACAGACACACGATCACCGGCCGGTCCCCCAGCCCGTGGCGCTCCCGGATAAGCCGGCGCGCTTCGCCATCGGGCGCGAACCGGCCGACGTCGACCCCCGGCGGCAGATACTCCAGTGCTGACTGCGGCCCGAAGGCGGAGGCGAAGCGCCCCCGAGTGTACCTACTCACAAAGGTGACGGAGTCGGTCGTCTCGCCGATGGCCCGTAGGACCTGCCGTGCGCCTGGCAACATCGACCAACCCACTTCGTGCCCGTGCGTCGAGGCGAGTACGCGGGATGCACCGGCGCGGCGGACGACGGGGGCGAGCAGTGCCAGCGGAGCTGCGGCGCCGAACCACACGTTCTCGATAGCGTGATCCCGCACCAGCCGGGCTGCGCGTCGCGCGACAAAAGGGGTCGGCAGCATCAAGGTCGTGGGGTGGCGGACGACCGTGTAGGGCGCCTTGTCGTCGAACTCGATGTGCGACCGGCCCCGCCAGCGCGGCGCGTAGACAACGATCTGTTCGGGCGGCAGCAGATCGACGAGGTTCTCCAAGTACGACTGAATCCCGCCCGGGCGTGGCGGGAAGTCATTGGTGATGAGCAAGGTACGCCCAATCGGCGCGGGGCGGGTCATCCGCCGGTCTGCTTTCGCACCCATGCCCGCCACTGCCGCTCAAGTTCGGGTTGCGGCACGCCGACCGCATCACGGATCGCAGCCGCCGCCGCCGCGTCGTCTGCAGCACCGGCGACACCGAGGTAGAGCTTGCGCAACGCATCCTCGGAATAGCGCTGCGCGACAAAGGCGGCGATGGACCAAGCGCTCTGGTAGGCCAGCGATGCCCGCTGCGAGTCGACCGCGAAATCTTGATCGGTCGGCCAGGCGGGTGCGGCACCGGTGCGCGTCGTGACCGCCAAGTCGGGGGCCACGTCCTCAAACCGCACGTAGGTGCCCTTGCGGCCGACATACTCGGCCACGCCTTCGGTCAACCATTGGGGCGCATCGGGTTTGGTGGCCAGGCGCACCGCCACATGGCTCAGCTCATGGCGGAGCACCACGGCGAGGAGCGGCGTCGCCAGCCTGCTCGCCGCCGGAGTGAAGACAATCCGCTGCCCCGTCACCGCGTGATTGGGTACGTCGAGTGTGGTGTACACCGTCGCGGCCGCCGCGGCAGAGACATCGGCGCCACCGCTGACCGCCAGAGCGGCAAACTCTTGGTCGCTGCCAGTGGCGATGACCAATGCGCGCTGCGGCCATCGGTCACCCCAAAAGGCCGTGACAGCGCGGACCGCTGCGGGCAGCAGCGCAACCAGTCGGGCCGCCATCTCGGCCGCCCCCGGATACGAGGCAACGACCGATTGCCCGGTGCCGGTCGGCGCGGCGGTCGCCCGGACGCCCGGAAAGCTCCACAGGCCGGCCCCATTCGGCGGTCGATGCAGAACCTCGAGGTCGCCGACCAGCGTCCACCGGTCGTCGTAGCGCGCGACCACCAGCGGGGCCTCGATGTCGATCGGCGACTCATCGAGGCCCGGCACCCCAACACCCCCCAGCGCAAAACGCAATCGGACCGGGGATACCCAACTGTCGCTGCTACCCTGCGCGGTCAGCTTGGCCGCCACTGCGTCGGGTACGAGCTCTTCCGCATCCGCGGCGCCCACGTAGTGTTCAAACGTCTTGTAGCGCAATGGCTGCCGCGCCTCGGCGTCCGTTCTTGGCGTTATTGAACTGAGGTTATCCTGCATCACCTGCAGGGATCGCCGAAACTCGGGCGAAGCGGCTGGGTCGACGATCGCAGCGAGGTCGGCCGGCGTGCCGCGCAGCAGCGCGCGATCGAGGCGGTGCAGGAGTGCTGTGACACCGTCGGTCCGCTGCTGCTGGAAGACATCGACCGTGGTGCTGGTCGTCGCATTTCGCGACGAATCCGGCGTCTGCGCACCGCATGAGGCAAGCAGTAGTGCGCCACACAGCACGACGGGCGCACGCAGCCACCGCGACGCCACGGCTGTGACTAGACCCGGCGTGCCGACTGGTAGGGGCCGGCCCCGTCGACCGGAACGACCTTGACCGGAACGCCGAAGGTCGATGCGTGGATGACGTAGCCGTCGCCGACGTACATGCCTACGTGGTGGGCATCGGGGTAGTAGATGATCAAGTCACCGGGGCGCAACTGGTCACGACTGACTGGGACACCCGCCCCCATCTGAGCCTCACTCGACCGGGGCAAACCCATCCCGGCCTGTCGGTATGCCCACACCATCAGTCCCGAACAATCGAATTGATCGGGTCCGGTGGCACCCCAAACGTACGGGTCGCCAATCCTGGAGAGTGCCGCCTGGACCGCAATCAGTGCCGCGGACGTCCCCTTCGGGACCAGGTTGGGATTGAAGTCGAACTTAGGGCCGCGCAACTCGGCGAGTTGCTGGCCGGTCATCGACTGGTACACCGCACGGATCTGAATCGCTTGCAGCGCAAGATTGGCACGCTTGGCCTGCAACTCGCCGCGGGTCTTCTCCACCTTGGCGATGGCGACATTCGCCGCCGCCGTCGCCCTCGCCGAGTCGTCCTTGGTCGCTACCGCGGCCGCACGCACGCGGGCCAGGTCTTTCAGGTTGCGTGTGGCGTCGTGCGAGACGATGTCCAGCGCCGACATCTGGTCGAGCATCTGCTGCGGCGAGTCGCTCACCAGCAGTGCATAAAGACGGTTGATGCGGGCACCGCGGTAACTCGCGCGCAGGATCCCGTTCACGCGGCCCTGGAGCTGCTGCTGTCGCGCGGCCGTCGAATCGAGCTTGTGCTGTGCCGCCGCTGCCGCCGTGCGCGACTGGTCAACGACCGTCCGTTGTTTGTTGTACTCGATCGTGGCATTGTGCATCGCCTCGGCGGACCGCTCCGCCTCGACATTCAGCTTCTTGTAATCGGCCACGAGCTGACCGGCGTTGCGCACGGGGACGGCCGACGTGATCGACGTCGGTACCGCCGTCAACACGATCGACGACACCATCACGGCAGCAGCAGCGTAGCGCCTGACCGAGCTCGCAGAGTTCACGATTCCCATTCTTGTTCCGACTCCCAGAGACGAGGAGAGGCGGACCCCCGGGACACACCCGGGATATCCGCCCACCTCAGCGCTTACTCAACCCTCAGTAGCGGCGGACAGCGGTCAAGGCCCAAGTCTTGACCTTCTGCTTGTTGACGGGCACGCCTTCAGTCTGGCTGTGCACGAATTCGCCGTTGCCGACGTAGATGCCGGAGTGGCTTCCACCGTTGAAGATCAGAATGTCACCGGGCTGGGCATCCTTGTAGGCCACCGAGCGACCACCGGCCATCTGGCCGTAGCTGTCGCGGGGAACAGTCTTGCCTGCGTTCTTGTAGGACCAGAAGACCAGGCCGGAGCAATCGAAGGCGTTCGGACCGGCCGAGCCGTAGACGTACGGCGACCCGATCTTACTCTCGGCGTTGAGCACGGCCTTGTCCGCAACGGTGTTGCGTGCGGCGGCCGGAGCAGTCATGCCCTTCGGCTGGAACTCCTTGGGCACCTGATTCTGCGCAATGCCCGGAATCGCGAAGGTACCGATATTGGGCACCTGGACCTGCGCGGGCGGCGCGGTCTTGGTAGCGGTCTTGCTGACCGTCATGCCCTTCGCCTTGGGCGAAGCCTGGTGCTTCTGCTGGCTGAGGTGGTCACCGAGGGCGCCGAGTTCGACGTTCCCGAGGTGCGGCAGGGCAATAGGCGACGCCACGGCCTGACCGGCAGCGATCGAGCCCATCGCGATGGCGCCGGTGATGACCGCGCCCTTCGCCACCTTGGTGCCGCGGCTGGTCTGCTCCAAACGATGTTTGGCCACGAGAAGTATCTCCTTTATGTCTCCCTGCGCCTACCGGGTTAGCTGTCGGGTTCGGGCTGGAAGATGCCCTACACGTTGCCTGATGAACTGCATCAGGCGCGGCGATTCACCCCAGGCGGCCTTGCGGCCTATTGGTGGGTCCCCGGTTCACCCTTCGCAGGGTGACTCAGCGATTGACTCTCGCGGATCACTTCTGGTGAAGCGTGACGTTCCGCAATGTCTCGAAAAGATTACGAAAACGACGGGCAAATGTCCACCGTTTCGGTCGAACCTCGTCAAGATCGTCGAGCCAGCGTCCTACCCTACCCCGCCTCGACGATCGACAGAAATCCACGACCGCCACCATCTTGACGTGGGCTTATCCGTCCGATTGCCGCGCGCGCCTCGACCGGTGTGACGAGCATCGCCCGGCGAAAGTTCGCAATGGCCACCAGCATGTCGGCGCGCTGCTCGGCAATCGGGGGCGATTCCCCTGTTTCCCCTGCGTATAAGCCTGAAGCGCCGGTAATCAGGACATTCATCATGCAGCCGGCGCAGGCAGTCGGGCGCCCGGGACAGCTATCGCAGTCAATTCTCATGTGATCTCCACCTCACTCAAGGATTCACCGGCTGTTTCCCGCGTGTTTGCCCGGGGCTCCGGCGAATCCGGCCTGACGTCGACGCTAGCGAGGACCTCCGACAATCCCGGTGACGCCGCCCGGCGGCAATCGAATGTCAGAGGCTCGAACTAGCGTTCGGAATATGCAGGTTGTGGGCCCCCCGGAAACCGAACAACTCACCCTGGCCGACTCCGGTCTCCCGGATGTCGGACTGCCGACCACGCCTCGGCGGCCCGGCTCCCACGGTCGCGCCGCCACCGGCGGGGAGCTGGCTGAAATGTCCGCCAGCGTGCACGGTGGGATCAGCCAGTCGCTCGCGTCGACGCCGTTCGTCATCGTCGACCTCGAGACCACCGGCGGAAGTGCCGCCCACGACGCGATCACCGAGATCGGCGCCGTCAAGGTCCGCGGCGGCGAGGTGCTCGGCGAGTTCGCCACGCTCGTGGACCCGGGGCGGCCGATACCTGCGGAGATCGTCACCCTTACTGGCATCACCGTGGCCATGGTGTCGACCGCACCGCCGATCTCCGAGGTCATCGTGTCATTCCTGGAGTTCGCCCGCGGCGCCGTGCTGGTGGCCCACAATGCTCGATTCGACCTCGGCTTCCTCGCCGCCGCGGCGCGCCAGACCGGTGCCGACTTCCACTTTCCCGCAACTTTGTGCACTGTCGCGCTGGCCCGCCGGGTCCTCACCCGAGCGGAGGCGCCCTCGGTGCGCCTGTCGGCGTTGGCCATGCTCTTCGGCGCGTCGACGACCCCCACACACCGGGCCCTCGACGATGCCCGTGCAACGGTTGACGTGCTCCATGGGTTGCTTGAGCGAATCGGCAACCGGGGCGTGAGCACGTTCACCGAACTACTGGACTACCTGCCCCGCGCGTCCCCGGCGCAGCGGGCCAAGCGTCACCTGGGTTCGACAGTCCCCCGCGCACCGGGGGTCTACCTATTCCGCGGAGCATCGGGCGAAGTGCTGTACGTGGGCACAGCAGGCGACCTCCGCCGTCGGGTCCAGACCTACTTCTCCGGCGATCCGCGGCCCCGGATTGCCGAAATGGTCGCACTTGCGGTAGGCGTCGACCACGTGGTGTGCGCACACGACCTCGAGGCCGGCGTGCGGGAATTGCGGCTACTCGCCGCCCACAACCCGGCATACAACCGCCGGTCGACGCAGCCGCGGCGTGGTTGGTGGATCTGCCTCACCGAGGAACGGTTTCCCCGGTTCGTCGTGCGTCGCGAGCCCCAGCCGGCCCCACTGGACGGCCTTGCCGACGCGACATCGATCGGGCCGGTTTCGCGTCGCACCGTCGCGCAAACAATCGCCGATGCGCTGACCCGCGCAACGGGCCTCCGCTCCTGCACGACTCGCCTCGGCGCACGGGACAGCTTCCACTGGTGCGGCCCACACAACGCTGTCGGCGACTGTTCGGCAGCGGCACCACGGCCGGAATCGGTAACGGACTATCTCCCGCGCGTGCGTGCGGCAATCGATGCGGCCAACGGCCGTTCCGACCGAGTGCTGCACGTGCTCGCCGAATCGGTCGCCGCCGCCGCGGCCGCCGAACATTTCGAGACCGCAGTTCGCCGGCGAGACCAACTCGCCGAGACGGTCTCCGCGCTCGGCCGAGCCCAACGACTTCGTGCGCTGTGTTCCATCGAGCATCTCGTCGTCGCCCGTCCGAAACCGGCCGGCGGCTGGCAATTCGCTGTTGTGCGCCACGGCCGCCTCGCCGGGGCCGGCGTCTCCCGGCCGGGTGTCCCGCCGATGCCGGTAGTCGAAGCCGTCGTCGCCGCCGCGCAAACCGTGGTGGCCTCCGACGATCCGCTGCGCGGCGCGCCCGCCGAGGAGGCCGCCCTGGTTTATCGGTGGATCACTGCGGGAGACGCCCGCATCGTGGACACCTCCGACGGATTCGCCCTGCCCCGCGCAAGCGCCTGCGGGTGGGCCGACTGGGCAGCGAGGGCCCGCTCGGCACGCGACGCGTGACTACGCTGTAACCCATGCTCACCGCATTCGTGTTGATCAACGCCGACATCCACTCGATCCCGGAGACCGCCCAGGCGGTCGCTGATATCGCCGGGGTGACGGAGGTCTACTCCTGCGCGGGCGATGTCGACCTCATCGCGAAGGTCCGCGTGCGCGACCACGATGGCATCGCCGAAGTCGTCACCAACCGCATCAACCGGCTACCGGGGATCACCGGATCGACCACCCACATCGCATTCCGCAGCTATGCGAGCGAAGAGACCGAGGCAGGGTTCTCCGTCGGCGAATAGCCTAGGCGAGTGCGGTACTGAGGCGCGCCCACCGATCGAGCACGTCGGCCGCCGCGCCTGAGTCGATCGCCGCGCCGCCACGCGCCATCGCCGCCCGCAGCGCCGCCACCAGTTCCTCTCGGTTCATCGGCCCGGTCTGCTCGGCGGCCACCAACGCGGCACCCGTGTTGAGCAGCACCGCGTCGCGCACCGGCCCGCACGCGCCGTCGAACAGGGCCCGGGCCACCGCCGCATTGTCCTGTGCATCGCCGCCCTGCAGGGCCGATAGTTCCACCCGAGCGATCCCAAGGTCGCTCTGCGGGTCGATACGATGCTGGGTCACCCGGCCATCAACGACCTGCCACACCGTCGACGCGCTCGTGGTCGTGAATTCGTCGAGGCCGTCGTCGCCGCGCACGACGAGCACCGACGATCCCCGATCAGCGAACGTCTGGGCCAACACCGGTGCGAGATCGGCGAACGCGCAGCCGATGAGGCCCGCTCGCGGTTGCGCAGGGTTGGTCAGGGGACCGAGAACGTTGAACACCGTTGGCACGCCCAACTCCTTGCGCGGCGGGCCGGTGAATCGAAATGCCGGATGGAACACCGGGGCGAAACAGAACCCGATACCGACTTCGGCCACACAGCGCGCGACGGCCTCGGCGTCGAGGGTGATGGTCACGCCCAGTGCTTCGAGCACATCCGCACCCCCACTCTTCGACGAAGCAGCCCGGTTGCCGTGCTTGACGACTGGGACCCCGGTGGCCGCGACCACGATCGCCGTCATCGTCGAGATATTGACCGTCTGGGAACGGTCTCCGCCAGTTCCGACGACGTCGACAGCATCCCGATCCGTCTCCACCAGGATCGCGTGGGAGAGCATCGCATCGGCGAGTCCAATGAGTTCCGCAGGCGCCGCACCCTTCATCTTGACCGCAAGGCCGAAGCCCGCAATCTGCGCGCTGGTCGCCGCGTCGGCCATGATCTCGTCCATCGCCCACCGCGCCTGATCCGCAGTCAGGTCACGGTTCTCGGTCACCAAACCGAGGACCAGCGGCCAACTCAACTCGGGCTGATAGCTTCTCACCCCGTCCACCCTAATCGAGGCCCACAGCGGTGGTTGACGGCCCGATAGCTCCGCTAGACACGCCGGGAGACGATCGGCCCACATATCTCTACCTGCGCCGCCACAGAAATTTCAACCAATTTCGCGACCCCGGTGGTCACGCTTTACTACGAACCGTCATACTTCTTGTGTGACTAGCGCTGCAGGTACCCCGTCAACGGCCATTACGGCTCGGGTGCACTCGCTGAACCGTCCCAACATGGTCAGCGTCGGCACGATCGTATGGCTTTCCAGTGAGCTCATGTTCTTCGCCGGGCTGTTCGCGATGTACTTCGTCGCGCGCGCGAACAACTCCACCGGCGAGTGGCCCATGGCGCCCACCGAACTCAACCTTTGGCTCGCGGTCCCAGTGACCACCGTGCTGATCCTGTCCTCGGTGACATGCCAGATGGGTGTGTTCGCGGCGGAACGCGGCGATGTCTTCGGCCTGCGCCGGTGGTACATCCTGACGTTCATCATGGGCGCCATCTTCGTCGCCGGCCAGGCCTACGAGTACGTCCACCTGGTGAACCACGGCACGACGATCTCGTCAACCGCCTACGGCTCGGTCTTCTACATGGCGACCGGCTTCCACGGACTGCACGTCATCGGCGGCCTCGTGGCGTTCATCTTCCTGCTGGTACGCACCTGGCTATCGAAGTTCACCCCGGCCCAGGCGACCGCGGCCATCGTCGTGTCCTACTACTGGCATTTCGTCGATATCGTCTGGATTGCCCTGTTCGTCACGATCTACTTCATCCGTTAGCCCACCTAGACTTCCCGTCCCCGGTCAGTCCGCTTAAGTAGAGAGTCGCAGATGAGTACATCTCCCCCGCGAACGTCGGATATCGCGAACGACGATCCAGTCCCGGCGCGCTCAGTCAAAGCGCGCCGAAAGTTGCGCCGCCGGGCGTCGGGAACGGTCCTTCTGCTGGCCGGGCTGCTGTCCGCCGGGGTGATCACCGCCCTCGTCACGCCGAAGGCCCAGGTCGCCGTCGCCGACCCCACAACCCAGTCGCAGGCGATGATCGATGCCGGAAAGCAGATCTACGACACCTCCTGCATCAGCTGTCACGGCGCCAACCTCCAGGGGGTGGGCGACCGCGGACCGTCACTCATTGGTGTCGGTGACGCTGCCGTCTACTTCCAGGTCTCTTCTGGCCGGATGCCCGCGGCACGCAACGAGGCGCAGGTCGCCCGCAAACCCGCAAAGTTCACCGAGGCCCAGATCACTCAGCTCGGCAAATACGTGCAGTCCATTTCCGGTGGCCCGCAGGCGTACTACGAGCGCAACGCAGACGGCACGGTCAAGACCGACAAGGCCGGTATTCCGATCGTCGCGCAGGCCTCGCTGCGCGGCACCAACCTAGGTCGTGGCAGCGAACTGTTCCGACTCAACTGCGCCTCCTGCCACAACTTTACCGGCCGGGGCGGCGCTCTGTCGTCGGGCAAGTTCGCCCCGAACCTCGACCCGGCGAACGAGCAGCAGATCTACACCGCGATGCTCACCGGACCGCAGAACATGCCGAAGTTCAGCAACCGGCAGTTGTCCCTCGAGGAGAAGAAGGACATCATCGGCTTTATCAAGTACTCCTCCGAGGCCAGCCAGCCCGGCGGCCTCGGCCTCGGCGGCTTCGGCCCCGTCAGCGAGGGCATGGTCATGTGGGTGGTCGGCATCGGCGCGATCGTCGGCTTCGCAATGTGGATGGGATCGCGGTCATGAGTGAATCGGAAAACACGCCCTCAAGCGACGAACTCGCCGCGATGGACAACGACCAACTGGTGAAGCTCGGGACGAACCTCGACGGTGTCGAGATCCTGCATCGCGAGCCCCGCTTCCCCGTTCCGGGCACCCGTGCCGAGAAGCGTGCCTCGCGACTCGTCACCTTCTGGTTCACGCTGGCCGGCATCTCAGCGCTCGCCTGCCTCGTCATCTTCCTGTTCAACCACTGGAAGTTCGTGATGCCCGACCAGCCGAACTACTGGCTGTACTCGCTTAACACCCCCTTGCTCGGCATCACCTTCGGCCTGTCGATCCTGTCGATCGGCATCGGCGTCGTGCAGATCACCAAGCGGTTCATTCCCGCCGAGATCGCCGTCCAGGACCGGCACGACGGCGGATCGACGGAGGTCGACAAGAAGACCACGGCCGCCCTACTCGGCAACGCCGTACAGACGTCGACGCTGCCACGACGGAAGATGATCCTCGGATCGGCCGCGTTCGGCCTCGGCGCCTTTGCGCTGACCGGGCTCGTTGCCGCACTCGGCGGCTTCATCAAGAACCCGTGGGCACTGCGAGACAAGGCGCCACTGTGGCACACCGGCTGGTCGCCGATCTACAACCCGCCAGAGAACCCGAACGAAACGATCTTCCTGCGCCGTGACACCGGCAATCCATACCAGGTCGCACTCATCCGACCCGAAGACCTCGACGCCGGCGCCATCGAAACCGTGTTCCCGTGGCGTCCGTCGGATGGCCACGGCGAAGACGAGGAGTCCCGACACAAACTGCTCGAGGGGCTGCGCGCGGTGCGCAACCCGGTAATGCTCATCCGGTTGCGCTCTGAGGACGCCGCCAAGGTGATCAAGCGTAAAGGCCAAGAGAGCTTCAACTACGGCGACTTTTACGCTTACACAAAGGTCTGCAGCCATCTCGGCTGCCCGACCTCGCTGTTCGAACAGCAAACCAACCGCATTCTGTGCCCCTGCCACCAGTCGCAGTTCAATGCCCTGGAATACGCCAAGCCGATCTTCGGACCAGCCGCGCGCGCATTGGCACAGCTGCCACTCACGGTGAACAACCAGGGCTACATGGTTGCCGCTGGCGACTTCATCGAACCCGTCGGACCGGCCTTCTGGGAGCGCAAATCATGACAACCATCGCCGATCGCCTCGGAGCACAGGGCGAAGCAGTCGATTCGCGCTATCACCTCGCCGCGGGTATGCGGCGACAAATCAACAAGGTGTTCCCCACCCACTGGTCCTTCCTACTGGGTGAGGTCGCGCTCTACTCGTTCGTCATCCTGCTGCTCTCCGGCGTCTACCTCACGCTGTTCTTCGACCCGTCGATGGCCCACGTCACCTACCACGGCGACTACCAGCCCCTCAACGGCGTCACTATGAGTCGCGCCTATGAGACGACGCTGAATATCTCCTTCGAAGTCCGTGGCGGTCTGTTCGTCCGCCAGATCCATCACTGGGCCGCGCTGCTTTTCGCGGCATCGATCATCATCCACATGCTCCGCATCTTCTTCACCGGCGCGTTCCGCCGCCCGCGTGAGGCGAACTGGATCATCGGCTGTCTGCTGCTGCTTTTGGCGATGTTCGAGGGCTTCTTCGGGTACTCGCTGCCCGACGACTTGCTCTCCGGAACCGGAGTGCGCGCCGCCATGAGCGGTATCGTCTTGGGCATTCCCCTCGTCGGGACCTGGATCCACTGGGCGTTGTTCGGGGGTGACTACCCAGGTGACATCATCATCCCGCGCATGTATGTGCTGCACATCTTGCTCTTCCCGGCGATCATCCTCGCCCTCATCGGCGCTCACCTCGCGCTGGTTTGGTACCAGAAGCACACGCAGTTCCCCGGGCCGGGCCGCACCGAACGCAACGTTGTCGGCGTCCGGATTCTGCCGATCTTCGCAGCCAAGGCCGGCGCCTTCTTCGCCATCACCTTCGGCCTGTTGTCACTCATGGCCGGCGTCTTCCAAATCAACCCGGTCTGGACTATCGGACCGTACAACCCGGCCCAGGTGTCGGCGGGTTCCCAGCCAGACATCTACATGCAGTGGATGGACGGCCTGGCGCGTCTGATGCCGCCGTGGGAGATCTACTTCGGCAATCACACGATTCCGGCAATCTTCTGGGTCGTAGTGCTGGTCGGCGTCATGTTCACCGGAATGTTCGCGTACCCGTGGATAGAGAAGCGACTTACCGGTGACGACGCACACCACAACTTGCTGCAGCGGCCGCGCGACGTGCCCGTGCGCACCGGTATCGGCGCCATGGCGGTGTCCTTCTACATCATCATGACGCTGTCCTGTATGAACGACATCATCGCCTACAAGTTCCACATCTCGCTGAATGCGACGACGTGGATGGGCCGGATCGGCTTGCTGATCGTTCCGCCGATTGCGTACTACATCGCCTATCGATGGGCGCTGTCGCTGCAGCGCAGCGATCGCGCGGTTCTCGAGCATGGCATCGAGACCGGCATCATCAAGCGGATGCCACAGGGTGAGTACGTCGAGGTACACCAGCCACTCGGCCCGGTCGATGACCACGGACACCCGATCCCACTCCCCTACGAGGGAGCTGCAATTCCCAAGAAGATGAACAAGTTGGGTGCTGCCGGATCCCCGGGCACCGGTATCCTCTTCGCTGACCCGCCCGAGGAGCAGCAGCTTTACGCCGATCTCGAGCACCAGGAGCACGTCGCCGAACACGCGGCGCTCCGCGAGTTGCAAGCGCAAAACGGCAACCCGCTGGAGTAGCTCTCCGGAATCTCCCGGAGTAGAAGGCATGAGAAGGGCCGCCAGGATCGAGTCCTGGCGGCCCTTTCCTCTTCCCGCGAGTGGGCACCACTTTCTCCTCGAGTGGGCACCGCATTCCCCGCGAGTGGGCACCGCATTCCCCGCGAGTGGGCACCGCATTCCCCGCGAGTGGGCACCGCATTCCCCGCGAGTGGGCACCTCAGCGTGGGTGTCAACCAGTTTGGAGTCACTCGGACATGGTTTAGCCGTCGGTGTTAATTGGTGGGTGGGTATCTAGTTCGACTTCGGCCCCGGGATGGGTGGGCCGGTGGTGAGGTATACACGCTGCCGTCAGAAGCGCTGCGCCGGCTGTCAGCGGCGGCTGAAGCCTGACTCCCTTGAGTTGGCTATTGGCTGTTGTTGATGAGGTCGCGCCCGTCTTGGTTCGGTAGGAGCCTCGCGCGCCGTTGAGGATTTCGGCCTGGTGGACGATGTGGTCGATGGAGTGCTTCGGCGACGACGTCATCGGCGAAGGCCGTGCCCCAGGAGCCGAACGGCACGTTCGAGGTAGTCAGGGCGGGGACTCGCTCATCGAGTGCGGCGATGAGGTCGAGCTGCTGGTTGGCGGTATTGGCGTGTCCCCAGTGGATAGGTCCACTCTGTTTTAGAGTCCTGTGGCCCGGAACCGGGCCGGAAGGGACGATGAAACACATGGCTGGCCGGAAGAAGCACTCCGCGGAGGACGTCGTGCGCAAGTTGCACCGCGCGGACGAGCTCGTTGCCGCGGGCAAGAACACCGACGAGATCGCCGCCGACCTCGAGGTGTCGACCGCAACCTTGTACAACTGGCGCCGCACCTACGGCGGCATGGACGTCGACGCAGCGAAGGAACTACGGGAGTTGCGGGAGCAGAACTGCCGGCTCAAGCGGCTGCTCGCCGATGCGGAACTGGAGAAGGACGCCCTCCGCGAGGTGGCCAAGGGAAAATTCTGAGCCCGGACGCCAAGCGCCGTGCCGTCGACATGCTCAAAGAAGTGCTCAGCATGTCGGAGCGGCTCGCGTGCAAGGCGGTCGGGCTCGCCCGTTCCACCTACCGCCGTATCCCGCTGGCGCAGACTCCCGCCGACCCTGACGCCGACCTACGGGAATGGCTGAGGACGTATGCGACGACAAATCCGTGCCACGGGTTCCGGCGTGCCTGGGCGGCCCTGCGGCTCAACGAGCACCAGGGCGTGAACAACGGGAAGTCGGTGAAGATCGATGAGCACACCTGCAAGTCGTTGCTGACCGTCGTGGAGCGGTCGATCACCGCTGAGCGCCTCATTTGCGAGTTGGAGGGGTGTTTCGTATTTCGTGGCGGCGGCTGGTCCGCCGACGGTGTTGCGGATGGACAACGGTCCGGAGTTCATTTCTCAAGCGTTGCAATCGTTTTGCGCCGGTCGGGTTGGGTTGTCGTACATCCCTCCGCGGACGCCGTGGAACGGCGGCTACATCGAGTCGATCAACAACCGCCCGCGGCGAGGGTGCCTGAACCGCAACCACTGGACGAACCTGCTCGCGGCCCGCGTCGTCATCGGCGACTTCAAGCACGACACAACACGCGGCATCGCGATTCGGGTCTGGGTTACCCTGAACCCGGTCGAGTGCGCTGCCCGATGCAGCCATCAGCATCATCCGTTGGCCTGCGAGATCAACTGAGATCGGTATCAATCACAACCTGGCTCTAAATCCGGGTGGACCGACTATCGGGGACCTGCCAGTATCGGGCTCGATGAGTAGGCGCCGGTGCCGTAAGTCTCGCGTTCGCTGATCTGACGCACCCGTAGCGCGGCGAGATCCTGCTCGTTGCTCCAACCCAACGGTCGGCGCACGGCCGATCACCCAGCTCGGCCCAGCAGCGGCCGATCGTAGGTATCGTCAGCATCCAGGTCAGATTCCGATGGTGTCCGCAAGATCTTTGCGCTGGTCGGATGTTAGTCATGAGATGGGTTCTAACTCGGTGAAGTCGCCGCAGCAGAGGCGGTCGTGCCCACTCGGCGGGGTTGGGGTGCCCACTCGGCGGGGTTGGGGTGCCCACTCGGCGGGGTTGGGGTGCCCACTCGGCGGGGTTGAGAAGGCAGAAGCCGCCACATCCGATTCGGAAGTGGCGGCTTCTGCGGTGGGCAGAGGTAGCGCTAGTGCTTCTCGGGGCCCCAGTGATACTCGAAGACCAATCCGGCAGCGGTGATAACGATGACTACCGCGGCGAAGATGGCGAACCAAAAGTTTCGCGTTGCGAAGCCGACGGCGAAGAGCGCCGCGCCGCTGGCGATCAGAATGGGCCACCAACTGTGCGGGCTGAAGAAGCCGAGCTCGCCAGCGCCGTCCTCAATCTCAGCCTCGTCATAGTCCTCGGGACGAATCTCGACGCGGCGGGCGACGAAGCGAAAGTAGGTCCCGGTAATGAGGGTCAAGCCGCCAGAGAAGAAGAACGCCGTAGCACCCGCCCACTCGATGCCCTTCGACGACATGGCGGTGAGAACCGTGTAGGCCACCGCACCGATCAAGAAGAACGCGGTCAGGAGCTCGAAAATTCGGGCTTCGACTTTCATTTAGGACGCTCCCGTCACTCGCGGCGTGCAGTTGGGCAGTTGGGTCTGCCAGGTGTCACCGAGGTGCTTGGGGGTCTTGCCCCCGGTCCTGCGGCGCGTCTCAAATGGAACCGTGGTGACTGATTTTGGCTGCTGGCAGATCGCTTCAAGTGCGGCCGCGTTGCTGAGCTTCTCGTTCGCGCGCAGGGCGATGTACCGCTGGAAGTCTTCCTTGCTGATCGCGCGAATCTCGAAGTTCATCATCGCGTGGTACGTGCCACACATCTCTGCGCAGCGCCCGACGAACGCACCCTTGCGGTCGATCTTCTCAATCTGGAAGCGCGGGTCGCTGTGGTTCTGCTTCGGGAATGGCATCACGTCGCGCTTGTACAGGAATTCTGGCACCCAGAACGAGTGCACGACGTCGGCGGCGGCGAGGTTGAACTCGATGCGCGTATCCACCGGCAGGACCATGATGGGGATCTCCGTCGACGTTCCCAGCGTCTCGATGCTGGAGAAGCGCAGGTAGTCGCGGATGTTGTCGCTGCGGCCACCGGCCGGCAGCGGCAGCGGATGACCGTGATCGGCGTTGCGCTGAGCCTGCAACTCAAACGGGTTGCCGTTCTCGACGGCGTAACTCTTATAGGTTCCGTCAGCTTGGCGGACCTTGTCGTAGCCAAACTTCCAGTTCCACTGGAAGGCGGTGACGTCGACGACGACTCCGGGGTCGTCGGTCTTCGCCTCTACCTTGTTCTCAACGACGACGGTGAAGTAGAACAGCACCGCGATCGCGAGGAATGGCAGCGTGATGAGCACCAGCTCGACAGGCATGTTGTATGCCGTCTGGCGGGGGAAGGGATCTTCGCCGGCACGGTAGCGGTGGAATGTGATGGCGATAAAGATCGCCATCCAGACTAGGAAGCCGACGATCAGCGACGCAATAACGGCCCAAGTCCATAGGTGGCCCATGGCCTTTGCCTCTGGCGTCACGCCGGTCGGCCAACCAAAACGCAACGCTTCGCGCGGCCCACAACCGGTCATGAGCAGGGTCGAAAGACCCAACGCGGCCACGAGGCCGACCCGCTTGACCGTGCGCGATGCGGTCGTGGCGCGGCGCGCCGTGGACCGTTCACCGTGTGTCAATTTCATGCCTTCCTGCTCACCTGGACGCCCCGGACCCTGGGCCCGGCCGCACACAAATTTCACGCAACATGACTGCAAGACAATTCTTGCACTTAGTACTACGCAGCGTAGACCAACCCGCCCAAACTGTTGCGATTGGGGCCGGTGATCTGGGCGAGTCGGTGCCAGGCGTGTCGCTACGGCATACTCGATTCGACGACAGGGACCCGCTTCGCATGCTGCGCGGCGGTTTCGACGGGCGGCGGCGCACGATGCCGCCGCAGAAAGTGGGGCGAGAACACCGTGTGTGGCTTGTTGGGTCTGTTGACCTCCGACGCGACGGCGGACAGTGCCGTCGACCTCGTCGCATCCGCGTCGCACTGCATGCGACACCGTGGCCCCGACGAGGCAGGCACCTGGCACGACGACGACCTCGTAGTCGGGTTCAACCGGCTCTCGATCATCGACATCGAGCATTCACACCAACCGCTGCGCTGGGGTCCGGCCGATACCCCGGATCGATACGCCCTGGTCTTCAACGGCGAAATTTACAACTACGTCGAATTGCGGCAGCAGTTGCGTGACGAGTTCGACGCACCGATGCACACGGAGGGCGACGCCGAGGTCATTGTCGCGGCCTACCACTATTGGGGACCACTCGCTGTGCAGCGTCTGCGCGGCATGTTCGCCTTCGCGATCTGGGACACACAGTCCCGGTCACTGTTCCTCGCCCGCGATCCGTTCGGCATTAAACCGCTGTTCCTGGCCACTGGGCCGAGGGGCACCGTTTTCGGCAGCGAGAAGAAGAGCGTTCTGGAACTGCTCGGCCGGGTCGGACTCGACGACGCGCTCGACCATCGGGCGCTCGAGCACTACATCGAGCTCCAGTACGTCCCGGAACCGGAGTCCCTGCACGCCAATATTGGGCGCTTGGAGTCCGGCTGCTACGCGTCACTGGTCCCGGGCCAATGTCCAGCGACAACGCGCTACTTCGTGCCGCGCTTCGAGGTCGTGCCCTTCACCGCCGAAACCCGGCAGTCGCGCTACGCCGAGATCACCGACGTCCTTCGCGATTCGGTTGCCAAGCACATGCGCGCCGACGTAACCGTCGGGTCCTTCCTTTCCGGCGGTATCGACTCGACCCTGGTCGCCGCGCTGGCCCGGCAGCACAATCCCGACCTGATCACGATCACCACCGGGTTCGAACGCGATGGCTACTCGGAGATCGATGTGGCCGCCGAGACCGCCGAGGCGATCGGCGTGCGCCACGTCGTCAAAGTGGTCAGTCCAGCCGAGTTCGTCGCGTCCATCCCCGAAATCGTGTGGTACCTCGACGACCCGGTCGCCGATCCGGCACTGGTGCCGCTGTACTTCCTGGCCAAAGAGGCCCGCAAACACGTCAAGGTCGTCCTCTCCGGCGAGGGGGCCGACGAACTATTCGGCGGATACACCATTTACAAGGAACCGCTGTCCCTCGGCGCCTTCGACAAACTGCCCGGCGTTGCCAGACGCGCTGCCGGCCGAATCAGTGACCGGATCCCCGAGGGCACCCGCGGCAAGAGTCTGCTGCACCGGGGATCGCTGTCGTTGGAGGACCGCTACTACGGCAACGCGCGCAGCTTTGACGACGCCCGGCTCAAACAGGTCCTGCGCACCTACCGGCCCGAATGGACCCACACCGATGTGACGGCGCCGATTTACGCCGAATCGGCCGGCTGGGATCCGGTCGCGCGCATGCAGCACCTCGACTTGTTCACCTGGTTGCGCGGCGACATCCTGGTCAAGGCCGACAAGATGACGATGGCCAACTCCCTGGAGTTGCGCGTGCCGTTCCTCGACACCGAGGTCTGGCGAGTCGCGTCGGCGCTACCCGTCGACGAGAAGATCGTCCACGGCACCACCAAGTACGCGTTGCGCAAGGCGATCGAAGAGATCATCCCGCCGCACGTCCTGCACCGCCGCAAACTGGGCTTTCCGGTCCCGATCCGGCACTGGTTGGCCGGCACCGAGATGTACGACTGGGCACATCAGACCATCGCGGACTCGCAGACCGATCACCTGATCAACAAGGAGTTCGTGCTGCAGATGCTCAATGAGCATCGTGATGGCGTCGTCGACAACAGCCGGCGCCTGTGGAACGTGCTGATCTTCATGGTGTGGCATGGAATCTTCGTGGAGAAGACGATCGTGCCCACAATCGAAGACCACACCTACCCGATACGCCTCTAACCGGCCCGCACTAGCCGAACAGCACGCCGATCTCTGCGGCGGCTTGCTCGCCGTAGGCGTCGGCGAGGCGCGCGCCGGCCCGTTGCGGATCCCACGACCAGCCCTGGGTCGAGTCACACTCGAGCACTAGGGCGGCGACCATCGAACCAAGCTGAGCAGCACGCTCATATCCGAGCCCGCCGGTCAGCGCGGTGAGAAAACCGGCACGGAATCCGTCTCCGACGCCGGTCGGGTCGACCGCGTCGCGAACGGGTACCACCGGGACCTCGATAGTCTCCCCGGCAGCAACCACGTGGCTCCCCCGGGCCCCGAGCGTCGTCACCCGGACGCCGACGAGGTCGGCGACCTCATCAGCGGACAGCCCAGTCTTCTGCTTGAGTAGTCCCCACTCGTATTCGTTGGTGAATAGGTACTTCGCCCCGACGATGAGGTCGCGAGCGGTGGTGCCGTCCAGTCGCGCCAACTGCTGAGACGGGTCGGCCGCGAAGTCGATGCCGGCGTCACGGCAGGCCCGCGTGTGATTGACCATGGCGTCCGGGGCGTCGGCGCCGATCAGCACCAGATCCGGCCTGCCGATCTCGTCGAACACGGCGAGGAGATCAATTTCGCTGGCCCGGGTCATCGCCCCGGCGTAGAAGCTGGCGAGCTGGGCCATTGTCTCGTCGGTGGTGCACATGAACCTGGCGGTATGGGCGGTGTCGAAGACGCGCACGCCCCCGCAGTCGACGCCGTGGCCGGTGAGCCAGGCACGATAGTCATCGAAATCGGATCCGGCCGCGGCCACCAGTTTCGGCGCACCGCCGAGTTCCCCGATGGCATAGGCGATGTTGCCCCCGACTCCCCCGCGCCGAACAACAAGGTCCTCGACGAGGAAGCTCAACGACAGGTGTTCGAGCTGGTCGGCAAGCAGTTGCTCGGAAAACTTGCCCGGAAACTTCATCAGATGATCGGTCGCCAGCGACCCACACACAGCAATAGACACCCGCGCCACGCTACCGAACCAGATCTCGGGGCCACCGAAAGGGGGGCGGCAGGCGGCCGTTACGGCCTCCTACCGCCCACCTTTTCGCTGCGGATCAGTTGAATGAGTCGCCGCAGGCACAACTGCCCGAGGCGTTGGGGTTGTCGATGGTGAAACCCTGCTTCTCAATCGAGTCGACGAAGTCGATGGTGGCGCCCTGGACGTACGGTGCGCTCATCCGGTCAACAGCCAGCTTCACGCCGCCGAAGTTGCTCACGACGTCGCCGTCGAGCGAACGATCATCGAAGAACAGCTGGTAGCGCAAGCCAGCACAGCCGCCGGGCTGCACGGCGATACGAAGGGCGAGGTCATCGCGGCCCTCCTGATCGAGCAGCGCCTTGGCCTTGGCGGCCGCCGAGTCGGTCAGCACGGCACCGGTGGCGGAAGTGGTGTCGGTTTCATTCGAAACGGTCATTGGAGGACTCCCTTATCGTCAGGTCGCTTTTTCCAACGGTACTCCATGCCCGGCTATTCCCCGGTCTCTCCGTTCCCGTCCCCACGCCCGGTGTCTGCTCGGCGCCCGGCGACGCGTGCGGCCAGCGACGCCAGCGACGCCGCGGCGTCGCCGAACGCCGCCGCGCGCCCCACGTGATCGACGAGGGATGCGACCGTGTCCAGGCGCAGCCGGCGGCGCAACCCGGGGTCGACCGCCGAAGAGTCCCCGACCAGTGCGATCACCTCAACCCCCGGCGGGGCGGCCGCCGCCACCCGCGCGACGACCTTCCCGGCGGCGGTCTGGTCGTCAAGACGTCCTTCCCCGGTGATCACGACGTCGGCCCGGCGCATCGCCGCAGGCAGCCCCGTGGCCCGGGCGACGAGATCCGCACCCGATACCCGGGTCGCACCGAGGGCGAGTAGGGCCGCCCCCAACCCGCCCGCCGCACCGGCGCCCGGCTCATCGGACACCGGCCGCCCGGCAAATATCTCGAACTCGGCCCCGATGTGCGCCAACCGGTCCGTGAGCAGCTCCACGGCAGCCTGATCGGCGCCCTTTTGCGGCGCGAATACTGCTGCCGCACCGCGCGGACCGGTCAGCGGGTTGTCGACATCGGTGGCGGCCACCACCCGCACCCCGGCCAGCAGCCCGGTCGCCGCATCGGGTCCACCGAGCGCGTCGAGCATGCCGCGGCCACCGTCGGTGGTCGCGGAGCCACCCAACCCGATGACCAGTCGAGTAACCCGATCGGCCCGCAGGGCCGCCGTGATGAGCTGTCCGACGCCGGCGGTGCTCGCCGCGAGCGCAGTCCGCGGTTCAGGTCGCCCGATCAGGTGCAGGCCGCATACTTGAGCACATTCGAGATAGGCGGTGTGCCCGGCGATTCGCCACCGCGCCATCGTCGTCTCGCCCAGCGGCCCGGCGACTGGCGCCGCGCGCAAGCGCCCCACCCCGTCAAGACAGTCGATGAACCCGGGACCGCCGTCGGACTGCGGCTTGACGAGGACCGCATCGGCCGGGCGCACCGACGACCAGCCGTACGCGATCGCCGCCGCGGCCCGAGCCGCGGTCAGCGTCGCGCCAAAGCTATCTGGTGCCACGACGACGCGTAAAGCCATGATCGGCCAGTATAGGCAGGCCCCGAGCCCTTGCAGCGGGGCCGATCGCCTAGGCTCGTAGGAGTGAGAATGCCGTGGCAGCGCAGCGCCGATGACGCCGACGACACCGTGACCGCCGTCGACGCGGCCGGCACCGAACCCACCCGCAAGTCGGGGTACACCGAAGGCAAGGGCCGTCCGACGCCCAAGCGCCGCGACACCGAGAAGAAGCGCGGCCCAGTCGCTCCGCCGCCGATGACCCGCGCGGAGGCGCGCACTCGGCGCAAGGAAATGCGCGAGACGATGTCGAAGGAGGAGCGCCGCGAGGCCCGCGACAAGCAGCGCGACCTGCGCAACGAGGTCCGGGACCGCCGCCTCGCCGGCGAGGAGGCCTACCTGCTCCCCAAGGATCAGGGCCCGGTGCGCCGCTATGCCCGCAACATCGTGGATTCGCGGCGCAACTTCGCGGGCTTGTTCACCCCGATCGCCCTGGTTTTCATTGTCCTCGTCTACGGCTTGCCGCGGTACTCCGCCCTGGTCAGCCTGGCCCTCCTCGTGTTCGTCGTCATGGTGGTCATCGACTGCGTTTACGTGGGTCGGCTCGTCAACAAGCGGGCTGCGCAGCGTTACCCCGAGTCCACTGACGGAGGTTTCAAACTCGGCTGGTACGCGGCTTCGCGGACCCTGCAGATGCGGCGGTTGCGCGTTCCCAAGCCGCAGGTTGAGCGCGGCGAAGCGGTCTGAGTCCCGTGCGCGTCCTGGTCCTCGGCGGTGTCCGATCGGGCAAGTCCGAGCACGCAGAACAGCTGCTCGCCGCCCACCAGACGGTCCGCTACCTTGCCACGGGTCCAACCCTGTCGACCGATGCCGAGTGGTCCGCGCGGGTCGCCGGGCACCGCGAGCGACGCTCTGATCGCTACGAGACGGTCGAGACCGTCGACGTGGCGGCTGCCCTGCGCGCACGGCCCGACGTGCCGGTCCTCGTCGACGATCTTGGCAACTGGGTCGCGGCCCAGGTGGACTGGGACAGCGATAGCGACTCCGCCGCGCAAGCGGTGCGCCTGGCGGGCCCACTCGCCGAGCTGTGCGCGTCGATCGGCGAGCACCGGGCCGACGTGGTCGTCGTCTCCCCCGAGGTCGGATTGTCGCTGGTCCCCGAAACCCCGTCGGGGCGACTATTCCAAGACCTGATGGGCCGCACCAATCAAGCCGTCGCCGCTGCCGTCGACGACACCGTGCTGCTGGTCGCGGGGCGGGTGGTCGCCCTGGGTTCGGCGGCGCCGACCCCGACCCGTACCCGCCCCGCCCCGGCCCCGGTCGTCGCGGCCGCGGCGAGCACGACCGGCAGGCCGGACGCCGTGTCCCCCGCCGACCCGACCGACGCAGAAGTCTTCGAGCCGATCATCCCGCCCGATGCACAGGCCGCCGCCGCCGCCACCGCCCGCCACGGCGTTCTCACCAAACCCCCTGGCTCGCTCGGCCGGCTCGAAGCCCTCGGAACCTGGGTCGCGGCCTGCCAGGGAACCTGTCCGCCCACGCCGATCACCGCGCCGACCGTGGTCGTCTTCGCCGGTGACCACGGGGTCGCCGCACCCGATGCCGACGGGGGCAGTGTCTCGGCATTTCCGCAAGCAGTAACCGCGCAGATGGTGGCGAACTTCGTCGCCGGCGGGGCCGCGGTGAACGTCCTGGCCCGGCGCCTCGGCGCGACTGTGCGGGTTGAGGACATCGCCGTAGCCGCCGATACCGATCCCACAGTCTCGAGATATAAGGTCTGCCGGGGCAGCAACGACTTGCGCGTCACCGACGCCATCACCCTCGCGCAGGCCCGCCAGGCGGTGGCCGCCGGCCGGGCGATCGCCGACGAACTGGTCGACGCCGGCGTCGACCTTCTCATCGCCGGCGACATGGGTATCGGAAACACCACCCCGGCCGCGGCCCTCGTCGGCGTGCTGGCCCATGAAGAACCCGTCCTGGTTGTCGGCCGCGGCACCGGAATCGACGACGCCGGATGGATCCGGAAGACGGCTGCGATCCGCGACGGCATGTGGCGCGGGCGCCGGGTCGCCGACGATCCGCTGTCCCTGCTGGCCGCGATCGGTGGCGCCGACCTGGCCGCGATCGCCGGATTCCTCGCCCAGGCCGCGCTCCGGCGCACACCGGTGATCCTCGACGGCATGGTGGTGACCGCGGCGGCACTCGTCGCCGACGATCTGGCGCCGGGCGCGGTGGAATGGTGGCAGGCCGGCCACGTGTCGGCCGAGCCGGCCCACGCGCTGGCGCTGCACCGCCTCGGCCTCACGCCGCTGCTGGACCTGGACATGCGGCTCGGTGAGGCTAGCGGTGCCCTGGTTGCGCTGCCACTGGTGATCGCCGCCACCGACGTCCTCGCAACCATGGCCACTTTCGACGAGGCCGGGGTCAGTGACGCCTGAGTCCCGGATCGGGCCGCTGGGTGCGCTGCGCCTCGCCGCATCCTGGCTCACCGTGGCGCCGGTCGGCACGATCGATCGCAATATCGACCGCGCCGCGGGCGCAGCCGTGATCGCGGTGACTCCGTTCATCGGCACAGTCGTCGGGGTCCTCGCCGCCGGGACGGCATTCGGGTTTTCGCACACCCAGGCACCGGATCTGCTCATCGGCGGCCTCGTCGTTGCCGTGTTGGCACTGGTCACCCGAAGCATGCACCTCGACGGCCTCGCCGATACCGCCGACGGGTTGGGGTGCTACGGCGACCCGCAGCGAGTCCGGCAGGTGATGCGCGACGGCTCCACCGGGCCGTTCGGCGTCGTGGCACTGATCGCGGTGTTGGGGACCGGCGCGGTATGCATCGGCACGCTCGCCCACGACCGCGCATGGTATGCGATCGGATTCGCCGTCGTGGCGAGCCGCCTCGCCGCGGTCATCGGCTGCCGCCGGCGTTTGCCGGCCGCCGACCCAACAGGTTTCGGCGCGCTTGTCGCAGGTACGCAAAGCTGGTCGATTCCATTGTGGGTCGCGGTCGGCTGTGCGGCCGCCTACCCCCTCGGACCGCGCGGATTCATCGCGATCGCCCTAGTGGTCGCCGGCGCGTGGGCGTTCACAGCCCACTGCTCCCGGCGATTCGGCGGCATCAACGGCGACGTGCTCGGCGCGAGTATCGAGTTGTCATGCGCGGCAACCCTGATCGTGCTGACGCTGTGACTACGCGGGGGTAGCCGCTTCGACGGGTGCGGGGTACAGCTCGGTCATCCACCCGTGGGTGTCGGCGAACGTGCCGCGCTGGATGCCGGTCAGGGTGTCGCGCAGCGCCATCGTGACCTCGCCGGGCTCCCCGTCGCCAATCACGTAGTCCTCCTGCTCACCACGGACGCGGCCGACCGGCGTGACAACTGCGGCCGTGCCGCAGGCGAAGACCTCGGTGATCGACCCGTCGGCCGCGCCGGCTTGCAGTTCGTCGATCGTGATCCGCCGCTCGTCCACGGCGAACCCGGCGTCGACCGCCAGTTGTAGCAGCGCATCGCGGGTGATCCCCGGCAGCAGCGAGCCCGTGAGCTCAGGGGTGACGAGTCGCGCGTCCGCGCCAGAACCGAAGACGAAGAACAGGTTCATCCCGCCCATCTCCTCGATGTAGCGGCGCTCGACCGCGTCGAGCCACACAACCTGGTCGCAGCCGTTCTCGGTCGCCTGCGCCTGCGCGACGAAGGCCGCCGCGTAGTTGCCGCCGCACTTGGCGAATCCGGTGCCGCCCGGTGCGGCGCGCACGTACTCGCGCGAAAGCCAAACGGTCACCGGCTTGATCCCGCCGGAGAAGTAGGGCCCGGCCGGCGACGCGATGACCACATACCGGTACTCCTGTGACGGCGAGTTGACGCCGAGACCGGCCTGCGAGGCGAACATGAACGGCCGAATGTAGAGGGCGGCCTCACCCCCTGCTTCGGGCACCCAGCCGTGGTCGACGGCGAGCAGCTCGTGCAGGGAATTGAGGAAGTCCGCAGTGGGCAGCGCTGGCATCGCCAGCCGCTCCGCCGAGCGCTGCAGCCGCTGGGCGTTCGCCGTCGGCCGGAACGCGGCGATCGATCCGCCCGGCTGCCGATACGCCTTCAACCCTTCGAAGATCTCTTGCCCGTAGTGCAACACCATGGCCGACGGGTCCAGGGCAATAGGCCCATACGGCTTGACCTGGGCGTTGTGCCATCCCCGCGCGGTGTCATAGTCCACCATCACCATGTGGTCGGTGAAGTACTTGCCAAAGCCCGGTGTCGCGAGAATCTCGCCACGACGGGACTCCGGCACGGCGTGTGGGTGCAATGTGCGGGTGAAATCCAAGGTCATGCGCCCAAGGATACCGGGCAGGGCAACGGGAATATCAGCTGCGCCGACCAGAAATCCTGTCGCCGCCGGCGCCGATGCGCGGTCCGTTTCAGACGTGGGACTGGACGAACGGCGGCAGGACTACCTCGCACGGCAGTGCCCGGCCGCGCACGTCTACGACAACCGTGTCGCCCTTCTTGACTCCCGACGCGGTGTCGAGCAGTGCCAGCGCGATACCGACCTGCGCGGATGGCGAGAACGTGCCCGAGGTGCACTCCCCGATCCGTGCCCCGCCCTCGCGATCGAGGACGTCGCACCCCGCACGCGGGATCCCGCGCCCGGTGGCGCGCAGGCCGTAGAGGCGCCGCACCGGGCCGGCCTCCTTCTCCGCCAGCAACGCGTCGCGACCGAAGAATGCGGGTTTGCCCCAGCCGACGGCCCAGCCGCTGCGGGCCTGGTTAGGGGTGATCGCCGGGCTCAACTCGTGTCCGTGCAGCGCGTAGCCCATCTCGGTGCGAAGTGTGTCTCGGGCTCCCAGCCCGGCCGGCAAACCGTCGCGGGCGGTCACCTCCGCCAGCAGCGCGGCAAAGACCGCCGGGGTGTCCGACCACGTCGGCAGCACCTCATAGCCGTGCTCCCCGGTGTAGCCGGTGCGGCAGACCCGGACCGGGCGGGCCGCCCCGGCTACGGTGAGCACGGCGTCGGCGAACGCCATGTATGCCATGTCGGCGGGCAGGCCCAACGCGCCGAGGACCTCGGCGCTGCGCGGCCCTTGCACGGCGAGTACGCCGTAGTCGCGGTGCTGGTCGGTGATCTCGATACCCGTCGGCGCCGCCGTCCGCAGCGCCGCGACCACCGCTGCGGTATTCGCGGCATTGGGCACTAAGAACACCTCGTCATCGGACACGAGGTAGGCGATGAGGTCGTCGACGACGCCACCGGCGTCGTTGCAGCACATCGTGTACTGCGCCTTGCCGGGCGCGATCTTGCCCAGGTCGTTCGTCAGCGCCGCGTTGCAGAATTCCGCCGCGCCCGGCCCGGACACCAGCGCTTTGCCCAGGTGGCTGACGTCAAAGAGGCCGACAGCGGCGCGGACGGCGGTGTGTTCGGCCACCGTGCCGGAGTAGGACACGGGCATGTTCCAGCCACCGAATTCGGCGAACGTGGCGCCGAGTTCCCGGTGCTGTTCGGTCAGGGGTCCGTCAAGGAGATCGTTCGTCGCGGCCATCGCCAAAGACTAGCCGGAGCCGTGGCCGCCATCTGTGGCAAAGTTGGAAGGCGTGAGCAACTCTGACACCGCCGACCGGGTCCGGGGCCCGGAATTCGATCTCGCCACCTCCATCGCCCGCGCCGACACCGCACTGCTGATCGGGCTGAACCAGAGCGGCGACACCGCTCCCACGCTCGTCATCGGCGACGGGATCGTTGACGACGCCATTGCCGAAGGCATCGAGGCGGGCCTCCTCGCACTCGGAGCCAGCGGCAAGCACGGCGAGATCACCCGCCTACCCGCGCCCGCCGGCCTCGGCGTCGACGTAGTGGTGGCAGTCGGCCTCGGTGCTCTCGACGACGACGGTGATGATGACACCGGGGAGACCAACGGTGCGAGCGCGGCCGCCGAATCGCTGCGCCAGGCCGCCGGCGTTGCCGCGCGGGAATTGAGTGGCCACGCGACCGTCGCGACCACGCTGTCGTCGGTGGGGATCGGCCCCGTCGCCGAAGGCCTCTTCCTTGGCGCCTATCGCTTCGAGTTGTTCCGATCCGAATCCGATGCGCAGAAAACGAAGCCCGGGCACGGCGACCCGCCCGTACCGACCAAGTTCCATCTTCTCGTCGACGCCAAGAACTCCGAGGCGAAAGCCGAACTCGCCCATGCGGTGATCGTCGCCGATTCGGTGGCCATGGCACGCGATTTCGTCAACACCCCGCCGAGTCACCTGTACCCGGAGGAGTTCGCCGCGCGAGCGGCCGCCCTGGCACGCAAGCATGGGTTGACGGTTGAGGTTCTCGACGACTCGGCGCTGGCGCAGCAGGGCTATGGCGGGATCATCGGCGTCGGCAAAGGTAGCTCGCGCAAGCCGCGCCTGGTCCGGTTGCACCACACCGGCCGCAAAGACGCCAAGTCGGTGGCCCTGGTGGGCAAGGGCATCACGTTTGACACCGGGGGCATCTCGATCAAGCCCGCGGCGGGCATGGACCTCATGACCTCCGACATGGGCGGCGCCGCCGCGGTCATCGCCGCGGTCATCGCCGCCGCGCGACTCGACGTCGACGCCACCGTCACCGCTACCGTGCCGATGGCCGAGAACATGCCATCGAGCACCGCCCAGCGCCCGGGCGATGTGCTGACCCAGTACGGCGGCACGACGATTGAAGTCCTCAACACTGATGCGGAAGGCCGCCTGGTCCTGGCCGATGCCATCGTGCGCGCCCTCGAAGACGAACCCGACTATCTCATCGACACCGCGACCCTCACCGGCGCGCAGATGGTCGCGCTCGGCACCCGTACCCCCGGTGTGATGGGTACCCGGGACTTCCGCAACCGGGTGGCCGAACTGTCGCGCGCCGCGGGCGAGAACGGCTGGGCGATGCCGATGCCGACCGAATTGCGGGCCGACCTCAGTTCACGGGTCGCCGACATGGCCAATGTGACGCCACACCGCAACGGCGGCATGCTCGCCGCCGCGATCTACTTGAAGGAGTTCGTGCCAACCGGCCAGGCATGGGCCCATCTGGACATCGCGGGGCCCGCGTTCAACTCCGGAGGCCCGTGGGGCTACTCCCCCAAAGGTGGGACCGGCGTACCGGTGCGGACCCTGATCGCAGTGATCGAAGACATCGCCGCGACCGGCTAGCACTTCGCCTGTAGGGTTGGACTCGAGCGGCGAGCATCCCCCTCCGCGCCACGCCGGCCGACGCACCACCAACCGCGTCCGACCTGCCACAACCGACTATTTCGAGGAGTCAACAGCAATGGCCTTCTCCGTCCAGATGCCCGCGTTGGGTGAGAGCGTCACCGAAGGAACTGTGACCCGGTGGCTGAAGGCGGAGGGAGACACGGTCGCCGTCGACGAGCCGCTACTGGAAGTCTCCACCGACAAGGTCGACACGGAGATCCCCTCCCCGGTAGCCGGTGTGCTGGTGAAGATTGTTGCGGCGGAGGACGACGTCGTCGAGATCGGCGGCGAACTGGCCGTCATCGGCGAGGCCGGCGAGGCCGCGCCCGCGACCCCTGCTCCGGCGGCCGAGCCGGCTGCGCCCCCCGCACCGACTCCGGTGCCGGCACCGGCCGCACCGACTCCGGCACCGGCACCGGCAGCTCCGCCGGCCGGCGGCGCAAGCGGAACCGACATTGTGATGCCCGCACTCGGCGAGTCCGTCACCGAGGGAACGGTCACGACCTGGCTCAAGCAGGTCGGCGACTCCGTCGCCGTCGACGAGCCACTGCTGGAAGTCTCCACCGACAAGGTCGACACCGAGATCCCGTCGCCGGTCGCCGGCACGCTGCTCGAAATCACCGCGAACACCGACGACGTCGTCGAAGTCGGCGGCAAGCTCGCGGTTGTCGGCAGCGGCAGCCCCGCCGCAGCACCGGCCGCCCCGGTGCCCGTGCCCACTCCGGCGCCCGCGCCAGTGCCAGCCCCCGCCGCCCCCGCCGCGCCCGCAGCGGCGACTCCGCCGCCCGCCCCCGTACCGACCCCTGCGGCTCCCGCCACCGAAGCCGCCCCCGCGGCAGTTTCCAGCGACGCCGGCCCCTATGTGACACCCCTGGTGCGCAAGCTCGCCGCCGAAAACAACGTCGACCTGTCCGCTGTCACGGGCACCGGCGTCGGCGGCCGGATCCGCAAACAGGACGTCCTCGCTGCGGCCACCAGCCCGTCGGCGGCCGCTCCGGCCGCCTCCCCGGAGGTTCGGCCGGAGCTCGCGGCGTTGCGCGGCACAACCGCCAAAGCCAACCGCATCCGGCAGATCACCGCGGCGAAGACACTGGAGTCGCTGCAAACGAGTGCGCAACTCACCCAGGTCCACGAGGTGGACCTGACGAGGGTCGCCACGCTGCGGACGGCGGCGAAGGAGTCATTCAAGGCTGCCGAGGGGGTCAACCTCACGTTCCTGCCGTTCTTCGCGAAGGCCGTCGTCGAGGCGCTCAAAGTTCATCCGAACATCAACGCCAGCTACAACGACACGACCAACGAGATCACCTACCATGGCGGGGTCCACCTCGGAATCGCCGTCGACACCGAGCAGGGTCTACTCTCCCCGGTGATCCACAACGCCGACGACCTGTCACTGGCCGGCCTGGCTCGCGCCATTGCCGACATCGCCACGCGCGCACGCTCGGGCAACCTCAAGCCCGATGATCTGTCCGGCGGCACGTTCACCATCACCAACATCGGCAGCCAGGGCGCCCTGTTCGACACGCCGATCCTGGTGCCGCCGCAGGCCGCGATGCTGGGAACCGGCGCCATCGTCAAGCGCGCCGTCGTCATCGCCGACGAGGATGGCAGTGAATCGCTGGCCGTGCGGTCGATGGCGTTCTTGCCCCTGACCTACGATCACCGCCTGATCGACGGTGCCGACGCCGGCCGGTTCGTCACCACCATCCGCAAGCGCCTGGAGGCCGGGGAGTTCGCCGCCGACCTCGGGCTCTAACCGCGTATGCGCGTCCTCGTCGCCGGATCGTCAGGGCTGATCGGTTCAGCCCTGACGACGGCGTTGCGGTCTCACGGCACCGATGTCGCCCGACTCGTGCGCCGAGAAGCCCGCAATCCCGACGAGTTCAGTTGGGACCCCGAGAATTTTGGTGCTCCCGCCGAGGCGTTCGACGGCGTGGACGCGGTCGTCTCCCTGTGCGGAGTCGGTGTGGGCGACCGACCGTGGAGTGGTCACTTTCGGCAGGAATTGCGCGACTCGCGCATCACACCGACGCAGGTGCTCGCCGAGGCGATCGCCGAATCCGACGTCCCAGTCTTCCTGTCGGCGAGCGCAACCGGGTTCTACGGCGACACCGGTGACGAGCCGGCCACTGAGGACACCGGTGCGGGCAGCGGCTTCCTCGCTGACCTTGCCGTCGACTGGGAGGCCGCCACCGCCCCGGCGACCGAACATGCGCGCGTGGTTCGCCTGCGAACCGGGCCCGTGCTTTCGCCGCGAGGCGGATTTCTCGCCAGGCTGCGGCCGGTGGTGAAAGCCGGGCTCGGCGGGCGACTCGGCGATGGCAGACAGTTCCTGCCGTGGATCTCCCTGCGCGACGAGGTTGCCGCTATCGAGTTCCTGTTGACAGCACCGGGCGTGGCGGGCCCGGTCAACCTCACCGCGCCGATCCCCGTGCGGTTCAACGAGTTCATCAACACGTACGGCGCTGTCCTGCACCGGCCGACCCGGCTGCCGGTGCCGGCGACCGCGCTGCGCCTCCTCGGCGGCGACATGGCCAAGGAAATGATTCTGGGGTCATCACGCGTTGTACCCGATGTGCTGAACCATGCCGGATTCGAATTCACCGACCAGACTCTTCCCGATGCCCTGGCGTGGACGCACTGATGACCACTGCCCCGGACTCGCTGCGTCGCACCACCACACCGGTCGAGATGCGATGGCGCGGCACCGTCGACTATCGCAGCGCGTACGACGAGCAACATGCACTCGCTGCCGCGCGCGCAGCCGGCGATCTCGACCACGACGTGCTGCTGCTGCTCGAGCACCCGTCGACCTATACCGCCGGTAAACGCACCGAGGCCTCCGATCTGCCCACCGACGGCTCTGAGGTCATCACCGTCGACCGGGGCGGACGCATCACGTGGCATGGCCCGGGCCAGCTCGTCGGCTATCCGATCGTCGCGTTGGCCGAGCCACTCGACGTCGTCGAGTATGTGCGCCGACTCGAACAGGCACTGATCGGCGTCTGCGCCGAGCATGCCGTGGTCGCAGGACGTGTCGACGGCCGGTCCGGCGTCTGGCTCGACGGCGGTGCGCGCAAGATCGCGCAGATCGGGATCCGGGTGGCCAAGGGCGTGGCCCTACACGGCTTCGCGCTCAACGTCGACCCAGATCTGCGTGCGTTCGACGCCATCGTCCCGTGTGGCATCGCCGACGCCGGAGTCACGTCGCTGGCACGCGAGGCCGGCCACCGGATCTCCGTCGACGAGGTGCGCGACGAGGTGGCTGCCGCGGTGGCTCATTGGCTCGACCACCCGCTGCCCGCTATCGAATCACCCGCTTCGCAAGGATCCCTACTGTGAGTTGCCCCACCCCCGAACCCGGTACCGCACCCGACGGTCGCAAGTTGTTGCGCCTGGAAGTGCGCAACGCGCAGACGCCGATCGAGCGCAAACCCAAATGGATCAGGACCCGCGCGACAATGGGCCCGGAGTTCTCCGAACTGAAGAGCCTGGTCAAACGCGAAGGACTGCACACGGTGTGCGAGGAGGCGGGCTGTCCCAACATCTACGAATGCTGGGAAGACCGGGAGGCGACCTTCCTGATCGGCGGCGAACAATGCACTCGCCGGTGCGACTTCTGCCAAATTGACACCGGGAGGCCCGCCGAACTCGACCGCGACGAGCCGCGGCGCGTCGCCGAGAGTGTCGCCGCGATGGGGTTGCGGTACTCGACGATCACCGGCGTCGCGCGCGACGATCTGCCCGACGAGGGCGCCTGGCTCTACGCCGAGACCGTGCGCAAGATCCACGAACTGAACCCGGGGACCGGTGTGGAGAACCTCATCCCCGACTTCCACGCGAAGCCCGACCTGCTCGCCGAGGTCTTCGACTCGCGGCCGGAGGTGCTCGCCCACAACGTGGAAACGGTGCCGCGAATCTTCAAGCGCATCCGCCCGGCATTCCGCTACGAACGCTCCCTCGATGTTCTTACCCGAGCGCGAGACTTCGGACTGGTCACCAAATCCAATCTCATCCTCGGGCTCGGTGAGACCACCGAGGAGGTTCGCGCGGCGCTGACAGATCTGCGCGATGCGGGCTGCGACATCGTCACCATCACCCAGTACCTGCGCCCCTCCCCCCGCCATCATCCGGTCGAGCGATGGGTCAAGCCCGAGGAGTTCGTCGAACTGTCCGACTTCGCCTCCGCACTCGGGTTCGCCGGGGTGATGGCCGGCCCGCTGGTCCGCTCGTCCTACCGGGCCGGGCGCCTCTACGCCCAGGCGATGGCCCACCATGGCCGCCCGCTGGCTCCGGGAATGGCGCATCTGGCCCAGTCGAGCAACGCAGCCCAAGAAGCCTCGTCGGTGCTTACCCGAATGGCCCGGTGACCGAGTCGGCCGGTCACCGTGGGCGCACCGTAGACTGATAGACATGGCAAAGGCGAACGACACCGCGACCAAAGAGGCCAAGAAGGCCGCGAAACTGGCGCGCAAGAAGGCCTCCAAGGAGCGTCGCACCCAGCTCTGGCAGGCGTTCCAGATGCAGCGCAAAGAAGATCAGCGCCTTATCCCGTACATGGTCGGGGTGGTCGCCATCGCGGTCGCCATCGCGGTCGGAATCGGCCTGCTGCTGCACCAGGTGTGGTTCATGATCCCCATCGGGATCATGTTCGGGCTGCTCGGCGCATTCATCCTGTTCGGTCGCCGAGTGCAGAAGACCGTGTTCACCAAAGCCGAGGGCCAGGCGGGCGCGGCCGGGTGGGCGCTGGGCAACATGCGCGGCACCTGGCGCATCAAGCAGGCGGTGGTCGGCACCACCCACCTCGACGCAGTGCACCGGGTGATCGGCAAGCCGGGGGTCATCCTTGTCGGAGAAGGAAACGCGAACCGGGTCAAGGGCCTGCTGAGCCAGGAGAAGAAGCGGATCGCGCGCGTCGTCGGCGACACTCCGATCTACGTGGTCGTCGTCGGCAACGGCGACAACGAGGTGCCGCTGAGCAAGCTCGAAAAGCACCTGAACAAGCTCCCCAAGAACATCAATAACAAGCAGATCGACGCCCTCGAGGCCCGTCTGGCGGCGCTGAGCACCCGCAAGGGCGGTGCTGCACTCCCCAAGGGGCCGATGCCTCAGGGCGCCAAGGTCCGCAACATTCAGCGGACCGCGCGCCGCCGCTGAGCCAGGTCGGCGCACGCCAGCGCGATCCGGCGGGGCGTCGCCGGCGCCAGGGTGAACCAGCGGCCGCCGTCGGCCGCGACCGACGGGATCGACACCGCATCACCGCGTCGCGAACAGAACACGGCGACCGCCCCGGGGCCGAGCCGCTGCTCCTCGTCGACGACGACGATCTCCCCGGTGGTCGTCGCACCCCCGAGTGCCGCGGCAAAAACGTGGGCGTCGCACAGGTCCGCGCCGGCCGAGCACAGCGCCGACCGGATCGCAGCCGCGTCTGACGCAGTCTCCAGTCGTGGCAGCAGCTCATCTTCACGCACCCGAACCGACCGGCCGACGATAGGTTTGCTCAGCGGCAGTGCCATCACGAGCCCATCGATCTCCACTGATTCGACGAGGCGGACCGGCTCCCCCAGCGCTAGGACGCGCATCTCAAACATCATCGCTGGACAAATCTAGTGGATGTGCACACCCAGCTGCCCGCAGTTCGCCGTCCTCGACGTCTGACCCGCACATCGCCACAGCCGCCAAGGAGTCCGCCGGTGTCGACGATCGGCCACTCTGGGCGCCGGCCGCGCAGCCGGTTCAGCGGCTCCGCACGACGGCGGTCCGCGTGACTCGGTCGTGCAGGGCGCGGCCGTTGTTGTCGTTGATGAGCGCGGGCACAATCACGACGATCAGCAGTTGACGCACAAGGGCCCGCACAATCCCGACCGCCGCGCGCAGCTGCGCATTCTCGTCGGGAGCGAGATCGACTCGGATCACCCGCAGTCCGGCGACGTACTGCCCCGGCGTGAAACCGAAGAGTGTGACAGTGAACACACCGATGATGAACCACACCGCCAGTTGAGGGGCGGCCACCGCGTTAAGCTTCGCCTCGACGGTCGGCTCGCCGGCGACGAAAACGAAGGCCACGGCGTACGCCATCAACCAGTCCGCGAGCAGCCCCCCGCATCGGCGCCAACCGCTGGCCAGTGCTCCCGGCCCGTCCGCCGGCAAGCCAAGGTCCTGACCTGGGTATTCGTTGTCCTTCGCGGCGACATCATCCACGCGCGGCCCGGATAGCCACGATCCGGCGGCCCGTCGACCCGACTGCTGTCCCATGCCGCCATCCTAGGTGCAGGTCGCGCCGGCGGCATTCGCGGGTTCGGACCAGCGGCGAACCGCTTGTTTGCGATAGTGGAAGCGGATCTCTCCCCTGCTCGCACAGCGTCGTGCGTTGGTTAACACGGGAGAAACACGACTTTGACCGAAGGGCAACGTGCCCTCCATAACGTCATAGTCATTGCCAGGCCCCTGGCGCAGTAGCCACCAGATCCGCGGCGGCTACAAAACGAGTGAAGGAGTCACCGGACGGTGTATACCAACAAAGAAGAACTTCTCGAGGGCATCAAGAAAGAGGGCGTCGAGTACGTCGACATTCGCTTCTGCGACCTGCCCGGTGTGATGCAGCACTTCTCGATCCCGGCATCGGCGTTTGACGAGTCGGTGTTCGATGACGGCCTTGCCTTCGACGGATCGTCGGTGCGCGGCTTCCAATCGATCGATGAGTCCGACATGATGCTGTTGCCCGACCCGGCGACCGCTCGCATCGACCCGTTCCGCAAGGCCAAGACGATGAACGTCAGCTTCTTCGTCCACGATCCCTTCACCCGCGAGGCGTACAGCCGCGACCCGCGTAACGTCGCCCGCAAGGCGCAGGATTACCTGGCCTCCACCGGGATTGCCGACACCTGCTTCTTCGGCGCGGAGGCAGAGTTCTACATCTTCGACTCGGTGTCCTACGGATCCGAGATGAACGGCACCTTCTACAAGGTGGAGTCGGAGTCCGGCTGGTGGAACGCCTCGTCGCCCACCGACCCCGACGGCAGCCCCAACCTGGGCTACAAGGTCCGTCCGAAGGGCGGCTACTTCCCCGTCGCACCGTATGACCACTATGTGGACCTGCGCGACGAGATGTCGACGAACCTGACCAACTCGGGCTTCGAACTCGAGCGCGGCCACCACGAGGTCGGCACCGCCGGTCAGGCCGAGATCAACTACAAGTTCAACACGCTGCTGCACGCCGCTGACGACGTCCAGCTGTTCAAATACATCATCAAGAACACCGCGTGGCAGAACAACAAGTCGGTCACCTTCATGCCCAAGCCACTGTTCGGCGACAACGGGTCGGGTATGCATGCTCATCAGTCGCTGTGGAAGGACGGCAAGCCGCTATTCCACGACGAGTCGGGCTACGCCGGATTGTCGGACCTGGCTCGCTACTACATTGGCGGCATTCTGCACCATGCCCCGTCGCTGCTGGCATTCACCAACCCCACGGTGAACTCCTACAAGCGTCTGGTGCCCGGTTACGAGGCCCCGATCAACCTGGTCTACAGCCAGCGTAACCGCAGCGCCTGTGTGCGTATCCCGATCACCGGCAACAACCCGAAGGCCAAGCGCCTCGAGTTCCGTTGCCCGGACAGCTCGGGCAACCCGTACCTGGCCTTCGCCGCGATGATGATGGCCGGCCTCGACGGTATCAAGAACAAGATCGAGCCGCATGAGCCAGTCGACAAGGACCTCTACGAGTTGCCGCCCGAAGAGGCCAAGTCGATCCCACAGGCGCCGACCTCGCTCGCCGCGGTCATTGACCGTCTCGAAGAGGATCACGACTACCTCACCGCCGGCGGGGTCTTCACCGAGGATCTCATCGAGACGTGGATCCGGATCAAGCGGGAGGACGAGATCCTGCCGACGCAGATCCGCCCACACCCTTACGAATTCCAGCTCTACTACGACTGCTGAGCACGGAATACCCACACTGCCCGTTCACCATTGGTGGACGGGCAGTGTGCGCTTCGGGCTTATGCTGCACTACCCGACGTCGCCGTCCCGTAACACTCGACGAAGGATCTTGCCCGTCGCCGTGGTGGGCAGCGAGTCGGTCACCACGATCCGACGGGGACGCTTGTACGCCGCCAAGTGGCCGCGCGTATAGGCGTCGAGGGCTTGGAGCAACAGCGCAATCATCACGTGCGCGACCAATCCGGTGATGTGGAACAGTGGCGCAATGCCAAGGATCACGTCGTCACCGGTCAAGCCGACCCAGTCCCGGTAGGTCTGCGCGTCGAACGTCAGGTTGTGATGGGTGTTCATCGCCCCCTTCGGCTGCCCGGTGGTGCCCGACGTATAGGTGAGCACGGCGATATCGTCAGACGCCAGATCCACCGGTGCGGGCTTTGTGCCGTCGTGCTGACTGATGACCTCGGCCAACGAAATAATGCCCGCTGGTGTGGATCTGGTGACGCCTTCTTAGAATTTCTGAACATCTCCAGAGTGAGCGTTCCGTAGGTTTCACCGTGACTAGCGGGCCTCCTCACCGTGCGTTTGTCAAGGTGTGCGGACTAGCTGACGCCTCCGGACGCACCTTGCCCGAGCGCAGCGCCACCCAGGCAACAACCGCAGTTCCGATCAGGATTGCTGCGGCCACCCAGGACGCCGCATTCTGTCCGACGACGAACGCCCCTCGTGCCACAGTCAGCAACTCGGCTGCGGCCGACGCCGAGAGATGCGTGGCCCCCGCCGCCGCTCCCCCGAGGCTGCGTGCTGCCTCGCCGGTTGCCAGGTCCGGCGGAAACTTCGCTCGGTACACCACGTTGAGCACGCTGCCGAGGATGGCAATACCCAGCGCGCCACCGAGTTCACTGCTGGTCTCCAACAGGCCCGACGTCGCCCCGGCACGGGCGCGCGGCGCGATCCCGATGACATGGTCGGTAACCATCGCCGTCGTCGCCACGACACCGGCGGCGATCATTCCCGCACCAACAAGAATCACCGCCAGCGAATTCGAGCCGGTAAGGGCACCTAGGACGACGAACCCGGATGCGGCGACGAGCAATCCCGCGACAATCACCGGCGGGCGGCCCACCCGGTTTGCTGACCCTGCTGCCAGCGGCGCCGCCGCCGCGACAACAACGGACGGGGCAATGCCCAGGAGCGCGAAGAAGCACACCAGATTCGTCCAGATCGAGGTGGCTAGCGCACGGTCGGCCAATAGCCGCAGATCGAGCATCGGGTCTGGCAGCACGCGCTGCCGGTAGACGAACACCGCACCCACCCCGAACCCGACGGCAAGAAGGCCAACTCGAGAAGCCGACCAACCGTCGGCCGCAATGTCTTTCACTCCCGCAATGAACGGCAGGATCGAACCGAGGACAAGCGCCGAACTCAGTAGATCGACCCGTCGAGTCGGATCGGCAGTATCACCGGGAAGCACCAACGGCGCAAGAACAAGTAACACGACCATTACCGGGATGTTGATCAAGAACACCGAGCCCCACCAATAGTGTTCCAGCAACACCCCGCTGATGATCGGTCCTACGGCAACACCGCCGGTGAGGACCGCATTCCACGTTGCAACAGCTTTAGTCCGGGCCGCTTCATCGTCGAAAACGTGCCGAATCATGGCAAGGGTCGACGGCATGAGCGTGGCCCCGGCAACGGCAAGGAGTGCCCGCGCGCCGATCAGCATCTCCACGGAGGTGGCGAAGGCGGCCAGGATGGACGCGGCACTGAACGCAGCAGCACCCGCCAGGAGGAGTCGTCGGTGGCCGACGCGGTCGGCCACCGCGCCCATCGTCAGCAGTCCACCGGCGAGGATGAAGCCGTAGATGTCGAAGATCCACAGCAGTTGCGTCGGACTCGGCGCCAAGTCGGCCGCAATACCCGGTACCGCGAAGAACAGCACCGACACATCCATCGACACGATCAGCATCGGCAGACACAGGACGGACAGGGCCAGCCACGGCGAGCGTCGTATCATTAGATCCTCCTAAGCAGTTTATAATATATACAATTGTTCCCCCGATTGATGGTAGGGAGTTTCTGCGTGTGATGCAAGCAGTTCTTTTGTAGGATGTAGCTATGGCCCCGACCAATCCCACGAACCCAGCACTCCCCCGCTACCTTGAAGCGCTCTGGGGTATCGAACCGGCCAAGCCCCGACGAGGACCCAAACCGACGGTCACCGTCACCGACATCGGGCGGGCGGCCGTCGCCCTAGCCGACAACTCCGGCTGGGAAATGGTCTCCATGAAGGCCATCGCCGAGTCTTTGGGAATGACCACGATGTCGCTCTACCGCTACGTCGAGAGCAAAGACGACATCGGCGAGATCATGGTCGACGAAGGGCTGGGTCCGGCGAATCTGGACTATGGCAAGCACCGATGGCGAGCATCAGTCGCGATCTGGGCCGACGCCTTCGCCACCCGGTTGCGCAGCCACCCCTGGCTGGCGACGATGCCCATGGCCCGGCCACCGCTGGGACCAAATGCGTTGTCCTGGACCGAAGCCGGCGTGCGCGCCTTCGACGACACGCCACTTTCCGGGCAGCAGAAGATGAGCGCCCTGCTCCTCGTCGATGGCTTCGTCCGCAACCACATTCGCCAAGCCAGCCAGATGGGGCTGATCGGTCCCGCTCCGCGCAACTCCCGCCCGCCATACGAGACGATGGTGGCCTCGTTGGCTGACCCCCGACATCATCGGAGCATCCTCGCGGCATTGGCCTCGATGGATCCCGCTGCCGAGTTCGACGACACACAGTTACGCTTCGGACTCTCGGTACTCCTCGACGGTCTCGACGCCCTCATCGCATAATCGAACTGCTAGGTTGGGGGCCATGCGCAAATCCGCCTTCGTCCCCGCTCTCGCCGCCGTCACCGTCCTCGCCCTCGCCGGGTGCGGCTCGAACGACAAGAAGAAGGACGAGGCCGCGCCGGAGAGCGGCACCTGTCCGACCGCGGCCCCCGCCGCCGACGCCAAGGCCGACTGGACGCTCACCGGAACCACCGGGTCGATCAAAGTCGTCGCCCCCACCGCGACGCATGCACCCGGTGTGACGGTCCAGGAGCCGTTTGCGGTCGCCCAGACCACCGTGCACACCCTCCACGAGGGCAAGGGCGACAAGGCGATCGAGGTTTCCCAGATGGTGTCAGTCTGCTACCTGGGTGTCAACGGCCGCACCGGGAAGGTCTTCGACAGCGCGTATCAGCGCGGCACCCCGGCGTCGTTCCCGCTCACCAACGTCGTCACCGGTTTCCAGAAGGCCATCGTCGGACAGAAGCCCGGTGCCACCGTCGCCGTCGCCATGACTCCCGAGGACGGCTACAAGCCGATGGGCGGTCAGGCCGACGCGGGTATCGAGGCCGACGACCCACTGATCTTCGTCCTGCAGATCCGGGGCATCGAAAAGACCGACGGCAGCGAGTAGCCGCGCGGTCAGCGCTCGAGCGCCGCGAACAGTTCCTGGTTGAATTCGAAGGCGCGGATCGCCTCTGCGGTCAGCGCATCGGTGGCCTCGTCGCCGAGTTCGAGTGCGTCCAATCGGTCGCGATAGCAGTCCTTGTAGCGCTTGAGCTTGTCGATTCCATCGAATCGATAGAAGCTCAGCGCATCCTCGGACACCCCGTAGAGGTTGCGCAGCTTGCTTGCGATGATCTGTCCGCCCGACAGGTCGCCGAGGTAACGCGTGTAGTGGTGCGCGACGAACCGCGCTGCGTCGTGCGCACTGGCCTCGATCGCCGCGACATAGTCGGCCGTCGCCGGGAGCATGCTCAGCTCCGACGGATCGACGCCCAGCGCGACGAGGTCGGATTCCAGTGACGGCGTGCGCCGCAACCGCTCATCGAGAACCGCGGCCGCGACCGGGTGCGATGCCAGCCGGTCGCCGGCGCTCTCGAGCGCGCGATAGACGAACAGGAGCTGCCCGGCGAGGGCCACATAGGCGTCGGCGTCCAGCCGGCCGTCCATGAGCTCGGTCACGAACGCCGACCGCTCCGCCCGCTCGTGTGCCCGGGCGGTTGCCTCCCGGAGCACATCGGAGGTCGGGCCGAGCGAGTCCTTCGTAGCAATTGCCATGTGTCCGATCCTATCAGCCGGGCACATAAGGTAAGCCTAAGAAGGAGCCTGTGGTGGTTCGGATCTGCGGCGGCGGAATCGAGGGTCAGCGCGCGACGAGAGTAACAATGAGCACCCGGTGATCGGTGCCGGCGAGCTCGACCGTCCGCACCTTTGTCGCCACGAATCCGCGGCTGATCACGTGGTCAATCGCGACGACTGGCCGGTGCCCGATCTTGTCCGTCGGGTAGGTGGGCAACCACCCGCCGCCGGCCTGGTCGGTCGCGTCTTCGATGCCGCCGGCCAACAGGTCCCGATAGTGCTTGTGGTCCCAGGTGGCGTTGAAGTCGCCGATGGCAATCATCGGACCCGGCGGGAGCTTCTCGATGTGTCCGCGCAGCGCCTTGAGGTCCTTGATCGCCAGTTCGCCATATCCGGCGCCGGGCACCGGCGCACCCGAATGGACGGCGAGGACCCGGGTCCCGGGCGCCCCCGGCAGGTCGGTGACCGCTACCAGATTGTGCAGGACCATCCCCGGCAGTTTCGCTCGGCCACGCTGCGGGGCCCGGGTGAGCAGCACCGTACCGGTGGCCCCGGGGCCCGGCCAGGCAAATTCGTTCAGCCCGGCTGTCGCTATCGGCGACGCCACGATCCGGGTGTACGCGTCAGGCGTGACCTCCTGAAGGCTGACGACGTCGGGCCGCACGTCGCTGACGATGCGCGCGAGTTCGGCGACATCGGCCGCCCCCATCATCAAGTTCGACGACAGCACGGTGATCGCCGGTCCGCCGGTGGGCGCCGGCGCGGCCCGCCAGAGCGGTAGCTGGGTGACGAGAACGGCACCAACGACGACCGCTGACACCGCGACCAGGACCCAACGGCGGATGCTCGCGAACACGAGTACCGCGGCGCCCGCCGCGAGCACCGCCAGTGGCACGGCACTGGTCGGATAGATCGTCAGATTCCCCTCGGCGGGGTAGTAGTGCAAAACCACCGCGCCGACTCCACACGCCAGGAGCGCAAGGCCGACCAGCAGTCCGCCCAGCCGGAGTACCTTGCCGGTCATCGGGCCAACTCTATCGGCGGGCCGCCCCGGGCGGCCGGCCGGGCGCGGTGCGTCCTCACGCCCCGAACACCTCGGTGACCACTGCTTTGGCGCGCCGGGTCACCCGCAAGTAGTGCTCCAGGAATTCCCCCGCCTCGTCGGGCGGCCACCCGGCGGCAAAGGCGACGGCCCGCAATGCCGCCCCCGGCCCCGGCAGCTCGTCGACCGGCTTCCCACGCACCAGCACCAACGCGTTGCGGGCCTTCGTGGCCGTCAGCCACGCGTCGCGCAACAGCTCGACCTGCTGTTCGGGCAGCAGGCCGTCGGCCACGATCGCGTCGAGCGACTCCAGCGTCGACGTGTTGTGCAGCGACGGGTGGTCGTGGGCATGGCGCAGCTGGACCAGTTGGACGGTCCACTCGACGTCGGCAAGGCCACCGCGCCCCAATTTTGTGTGCATGGCCGGGTCGGCGCCCCGCGGGAGCCGTTCGGCATCGACTCGTGCTTTGATCCGCCGGATCTCGCGAACCGCCTCCGGCGAAACCCCTCCCCGGGGATACCGGATGCCGTCGACCATGTGCAAAAAGCTCACACCCAGATCGTCGTCGCCCGCCACCTGGTGCGCCCGCAGCAGTGCCTGAATCTCCCACGGCTGCGCCCACTGGTCGTAGTAGGCCCGGTAGGAGGCCAGCGTCCGCACCACCGGACCGTTGCGCCCCTCCGGACGCAGGTCGACGTCGACTTCGAGCGGCGGGTCGGCACTGGGCGTACCCAGCATCATTCGCACGTTCTCGGCGACCGTCTGCGCCCACTTGAGTGCCACCGTCTCGTCACCGCCATCGAGCGGCTCGCACACGAACATCACGTCGGCATCCGAGCCGTAGCCCAGCTCACCACCACCGAGTCGGCCCATGCCGATAACGGCGATCTGCGCGGGCGCCTCCTCGCCGGGGGCCAGCGACTCGGCGATGACCACCTGCAGTGCGGCGTTGAGCACCGCGGCCCAGACCGACGACAGGGCGGCGCACACCTGCGGCACATCGAGCATCCCCAGGACGTCGGCCGACGCGATCCGCGCCAGTTCGGCCCGGCGATGGCCGCGCGCCACCGCGACCGCTTGCTTGAGGTCGGTTCGGCGGACCGTCGACGCGATCAACCCCTTGGCGACCTCGTCCGGCGCGATGCCGATCAGCTTCGGCCCTTCGGCGCCGTCGCTGTAGAGCTTGATGACCTCGGGAGCGCGCATGAGGAGCTCGGCGATATAGGCCGAGGTGCCCAGCACATGCATGAGCCGCTGAGCCACGACACCGTCGTCGCGCAGCAACCGGAGGAACCAATCGGCGTCGGCGAGTTCCTCACACAGCCGGCGATAGTTCAGCAGGCCCGCGTCGGGGTCGGGGGTACGGCTGATCCACTCCAACAGTGACGGGAGTACGAGCAATTGGATCTGACCGCGCCGTCCCGGCGTGGATGCGAGTGCCCGAATGTGCCCGAGCGCGCGCTCGGGCTTGGCGTATCCGAGTGCGGCGAGGCGGCGCTGGGCCGACTCGCTGGACAGCGTCAGCTCGTCGGCCTCGAACCGGGTCACCGACTCCAACAGCGGCCGGTAGAAGAGCTTCTCGTGGAGCAGCCGGATCCGCATGCGCTGCGACCGCAGGTCGCTGCGCAGCACCCCGGCTGCGTCGAGGTCCCCCGTCGGCCGGATGTGCGCGGCACGCGCCAGCCAGCGCATCCCCGCCTCATCGTCCGGAACGGGCAGCACATGCGTTCGCGACAATCGCTGCAACTGCAGCCGGTGCTCGAGCAGTCGCATGAACTGATAGGACGCCGAGAGGTTCGCCCCGTCGTCGCGGCCCACATAGCCACCAGCGGTGAGCGCGCCCAGCGCGGCAACCGTCGCTTGCACGCGCAGCGATGCATCGACGCGGCCGTGGACCATCTGCAACAACTGCACGGCGAACTCGACGTCGCGCAGACTGCCGCTGCCGAGTTTCAGATTTCGTTCGCGCAGGTCGGCGGGCACCAACGACTCCACCCGGCGCCGCATCGCCTGGACATCGACGACGAAGTCGTCGCGTTCGGCCGCCGTCCACACCATCGGGGTGACGGCGTCGACGTATTGCGCGGCCAGCGCCATGTCGCCGCACATCGCGCGCGCCTTGAGGAGTGCCTGAAATTCCCACGTCTTCGCCCACCGCTGGTAGTAGGCGACGTGGCTTTCCACGGTCCGCGTCAGCGCGCCGGCCTTGCCCTCCGGTCGCAGCGCCGCATCGACGTCGAAGAACGCCGCCGATCCGACGCGCATGAATTCCCCGGCGATGCGGGCCGACATCGAGTCGGCGGGCTCGGCGACGAAGATGACATCGACATCGGACACGTAGTTGAGTTCACGGGCGCCGCACTTGCCCATGGCGATGACGGCCAGTCGCACGTCGAGCGGGTCATCACCACAGGCTTGTGTGATCGCCACGGCGAGAGCAGCAGTGAGCGCCGCGTCGGCCAGGTCGGCCAACAGGGCCCCGGCCTCGGGAATGGAGACGTACGGCTCGTCCTGCACCGTCGCCGCCACGTCGTGGGCGGCGATGACCAGAAGCTGGTTCCGGTAGGCGCGCCGAAGCGCATGCACCGCGTCGGGTCCGGTGACCGCTGCACGGAACACCAGATCGTCAGGTTGTGCGGATGAGTCTGGGCGGGCCTCGACGGCGGCCAGCATCGCGGTGCGCAGGGCTTCGGCCGAGGGCAAACGGGTCGCGGTCAGCAGCCGCCACGCCGTCGGCTCGGCAACCAGATGATCCCCCAGGGCGTCGGATGCGCCGAGCACGCCGAACAACCGTCCACGAAACCCGGTGTCCTCGACGATGAGTCGGGCAACGTCGGCCCACTCGTCACCGTGCTCGCCCAGGGCCTCGCGCAGTCGGACCAGCGCCTTGAGGGCCAGATCGGCGTCGGCCGCGCGCGACAGCGCCCAAGCCACGTCAACCCGATCCCGGGTGTCCCACCCGAGCACGGCGAGGTTCGATGCGGCCTGTGCGTCGAGCAGCCCGAGCCGCCCGGCACTGGGTGTGGATCCTCGGCTCATGACCGCCTACAACGGCAGGTAGTTGCGCAATTCGAACGGCGTCACGTGGCTCCGGTACTCGGTCCACTCCGCCCACTTGTTGCGCAGGAAGTAGTCGAAGACGTGCTCGCCGAGAGCCTCGGCGACCAGCTCGGATCGCTCCATCTCGTTGAGCGCGTCGGCCAGACTGCCAGGCAGTTCCCGGTAACCCATGGCCCGACGTTCCCCGGCCGTCAGCGACCAGACGTCGTCCTCGGCCTCCTCGGGCAACTCATAGCCCTCGGCGATGCCCTTCAAACCGGCGGCCAGCAACACCGCGAACGTCAGGTAGGGATTACACGCCGAATCCGGGCTGCGAACCTCGATGCGGCGCGACGAACCCTTGTTGGGTGTGTACAGCGGCAGCCGCACCAGCGCCGAACGGTTCGCCCGGCCCCAAGTAGCCGCCGTCGGCGCCTCGCCACCGTGGATGAGACGTTTGTAGCTGTTCACCCACTGATTGGTCACCGCACTGAGCTCGCTGGCGTGATGCAGGATTCCGGCCACGAACTGCTTACCCACGGTCGACAATTGCATCGGGTCGTCCGGGTCGTGGAAGGCGTTCTCCTCCCCCTCGAAAAGACTCATATGCGTGTGCATCGCCGAACCCGCGTGATCGCTGAACGGCTTGGGCATGAACGTCGCCGAGACGCCCTCGTTGATCGCCACCTCCTTGATGAGGTACCGGAAGGTCATGACGTTGTCGGCCATCGAGAGCGCATCAGCGAAGCGCAGGTCGATCTCCTGCTGCCCGGGCGCGCCCTCATGGTGTGAGAACTCCACCGAGATGCCCATCGACTCGAGCGCGTCGATTGCATGCCGGCGAAAGTTGGGTGCGGCGTTGTGCACCGTTTGGTCGAAGTAGCCGCCCCGATCGGCCGGCTGGGGCTCCGAACCGTCCGTCGGCGAGTCCTTCAGGAGGAAGAACTCGATCTCCGGGTGGACGTAGCAGTTGAAGCCCTTCTCTGCGGCCTTATTCATCTGGCGGCGCAGCACCTGGCGCGAGTCCGCCCAGGACGGCGTGCCATCGGGCATCACGATGTCACAGAACATGCGCGCCGAGTGATGCCGGCCGTTCGAGGTCGTCCACGGCAGGACCTGGAACGTCGACGGGTCCGGCCGGGCGACGGTATCGGCCTCCGAGACACGTGAGAATCCCTCGATTGCCGAGCCGTCGAAGCCGATCCCCTCGTCGAACGCCCCCTCCAGCTCAGCCGGCGCGATCGCGACCGACTTCAGATATCCGAGCACGTCGGTGAACCACAGGCGCACGAATCGAATGTCACGCTCTTCGAGCGTCCGCAGCACGAACTCTTTTTGCCGGTCCATGTTCGCCGAGCCTAGAAGCAACCTGTTACGAGCGTGTTACTTCCTCGCGTTTTGGACAGTTCGGCGCACCCCGCTCGGCCCCTGTGACGAACTGCACTCACCAATCCGTTGGCCCGGCCCGAGCGCGGTGGAACAATCGGTGGTGTCCGCAGTCAACCCGGGTACCCGACAAGGGACTCGAGGCAGAAAAGAGACAACCATGTCCGACGCATCCGTGTATGGCTCAGCCGGTGAACAGCCCCGTCGCGCGACCCGTGTCCAGCATCTGGCCCAGATGAAGGCGGACGGCCACAAGTGGGCGATGCTCACCTGCTACGACTACTCCACCGCCGCCCGTTTTGATGAGGCGGGCATCCCCGTGCTGCTCGTCGGGGATTCCGGCGCCAACACTGTCTACGGTTACGACACCACGATCCCAGTCACACTCGACGAGATGATCCCGCTGATCCGCGCCGTCGTGCGCGGCGCACCGCACGCCCTGGTCGTCGCGGACCTCCCATTCGGCTCGTACGAGGCGGGTCCTCAGCAGGCACTCGAATCATCGGTGCGCTACTTCAAGGAGACCGGCGCCCACGCGGTGAAACTGGAGGGCGGCGAGCGCGTCGCCGCCCAAATCGCCACGCTGAGCGCCGCCGGGATCCCGGTCATGGCGCATATCGGCTTCACTCCGCAAAGTGTCAACGGTCTCGGCGGCTACCGCGTTCAAGGCCGCGGCGACGGCGCCGACCAGCTGATCGCCGACGCGCTCGCCGTCCAGGAGGCGGGGGCATTCGCCGTCGTCATGGAGATGGTCCCGGCCGAGTTGGCGGCGCAGATCACCCGTAAGCTCACCATCCCGACGGTCGGCATCGGCGCCGGCAACGAAACCGACGCGCAGGTCCTCGTCTGGCAGGACATGGCAGGGTTGACGAGCGGAAAGACCGCAAAGTTCGTCAAGCGCTTCGCCAACATCGGCGACGACCTGCGCGATGCCGCAGCGGCCTACGCCGACGAGGTGGCACGCAGCACCTTCCCCGGCCCCGAACACGCTTACTGAGGCGCGCGCCGCAACCGTCCGCGTCAGACCGCGTACTTCGCAAACGCCTCTTCGAGGCAGGCAGCGAACTCATCGGGGTCCCGCACAGCGGCCGGATCGGAGTTGATGCCGAGCAGGACGCTCCCGTCATAGGTGAGCAGGCCGATGTTGATCGCCGCCCCCGCCTTGGGGGCGAACGGCACCAGTGCAAGCACTTTCGCGCCGCACAGGTATACCCCGACAGGCGGACCGGGGACGTTTGTCGCGGCCACGTCGACGCCCTTCATCAGCGCGGCCGCGAGCCGCTCGGTCAGCGCAGCGGGCAGCAGTGCCATCGCCTTGTAGAGGACCTCGGACAGCTCGAGCGCCGGATCTTGCCGCGCGTCCTCGATCAGCCCGTGCAACTGCGCCAGGCGGGCCGTGGCGTCGACATCGTCGGTGGGAAGGACGAATCGCGCGGGCACCCAATGGTTCCCGGTCACTGCGTCGGCGGGGGTGCGCTGGTTGACCGGCATGTTCACCCGGAACTCCGACAACGCGTGTCCGTTGCGCCGATGGTAGGTCCCGAAGGCATCGGCGACCGCGGCGACGAAGACGATATTGAGGGTGACGCCGGCGGCCCGGGCCGCCCGCGTGATTGGCTCGAGCGGAACTTCGATCATGTTGAACGCACACGTGAGGGAACGGTCGCTCATCCACTCTGACTTGGGCCCGCCGGGCGGAGCTATCATCGCGGCGAATGCGGCTGCCGTGCGCACCCCCGAGACGGTGGTATCGATCGGACTGGTCAGCAGGCCCCGCGCAGCGTGGACGTACGCCCTGGCGGCGCCGACTGCCGTTTCCTGAAGCGCGGCCGCCTCAAAGGCCGCAGCCTGCACGAAACGATCGATCAGGCCCGCCGGATCGGCCACCGGGGCGGGCGGCATCGGCCCGAGGTCACCCGGGTCGGATTCGAGGTCGAACAACGATGCGCTCATCGCCAGTCCGCCCATCCCGTCGGCAACACTGTGGTGGACCTTGTAGATCACCGCGGCCCGACCGTCGGCCAGATCGGTGAGGATCGCGATTTCCCACAGCGGGCGGGAGTGATCGAAATCCTGGTCGCCCATCCGGGCGGCGTAGGCCAGTGCCGCCGGAATATCGTCGGCTCCCCGAGGAAGGCGACGCCACCGGACGTGATAGCCCGGGTCGAAGTTCGGATCAGTCTCCCAGCGCGGCGGCGCCGGCGACAACGAGTTTCCCACCGCCCGCTCACGCAGTCGAGGGAACAGTCGAGTCAACCGCTCGGCACGCTCGGTGACCTTCTCCCGGTCGGGTGGTCCGTCGAGCACGATGAAGGCGATGATGCCCGAACGCAGTAGCGGGTCGCCCTCGATGCCGTACAGGACCGCGTCAAAAGCGCCCATCCGATCGTTTCGCTGTGCCATGGACCAATTCTGACCCAGGGAGGCCCTCCGTAGGACGGTGTTGGGGTCAGAACGGTGGTGAACAGGGACGGCCGGCCGTGAATCTTCGACGGGTCGCCGCGCAGCGCCCGCATATCGGCGATGGCGCCCATAGTCTTGGGGAATGCGCGAGTTGTACCCGGCCATCGACCCCCACGATCACGGCCATCTGCCGGTCGGCGACGGCCAGGAAATCTATTGGGAGGTGTCGGGCAATCCCCATGGAAAGCCGGTGGTCTTCGTCCACGGCGGACCCGGTGGCGGCACGTCGGCCAAGCAGCGCCGCTTCTTCAACCCCGCGGCCTACCGCATCGTGCTGTTCGACCAGCGCGGGTGCGGGCAGTCGCGACCCCACATCGCCGACGGTGCCGACCTCTCGGTCAACACCACCGGACACCTCATCGCCGATATGGAGGTGCTGCGCAAACATCTCGGCATCGACCGCTGGCAGGTGTTCGGGGGCTCGTGGGGCTCGACGCTGGGCCTCGCTTACGCGCAAACGCATCCTGCGCGCGTGACCGAGCTGGTGCTGCGCGGTATCTTCCTGCTGCGCCGCAGCGAGATCGACTGGTACTACAACGGCGGCGCGGCCGGCATCTTCCCCGACCGCTGGGAGGACTATCTGGCACCGATTCCCGTCGCGGAGCGCGGCGGGAATCTGGTAGCGGCGTACCACCGTATCCTCACCGGGCCCGACCGGCCGTTGGCCCAGCAGGCCGCGGCGGCCTGGACCGGATGGGAGACCTCGACGAGCTACCTGCTCCCCCAGCCCGAATCCGCCGCTGACGACCCGCGCTTCTCCCTCGCGTTCGCCACTATCGAGAACCACTACTTCACCCACGGCGGATTTCTTCGCGACGGTCAGCTGCTCGACGAGGTCGATACCATTGCCGACATCCCTGCAGTCATCGTCCAAGGGCGCTACGACGTCGTCTGCCCGATGCGTAGCGCGTGGGATCTGCACTGTGCGTGGCCCAGCACCGAACTGAGAATCGTCGACGACGCCGGGCACGCATCGTTCGAGCCCGGCACCATCGACGCCCTGGTTGCCGCTACCGACGGCTTCGCGAACCGCTAACGCGGGGGCGGCGGCATGAAGGGGCTCTGGTTCGATGCCGACGGTGGGCCCGATCCCGACGGTGGGCCCGATGCCGGCGGTACACCGAACGGCGAGGGGCCCGTGCCGGGCACCCCCTGCTGCGGTCCACCCTGGTACGGGGCACTCGGAGTCTGTCCGGCCTGAAACTGGGCGGGCATTCCGGACTCGGGTGTCGGGTAGCCGGCGGCCCCGGACTTGGACTTGCGGATGAGGGCAAACACGAGCAGTCCGACCAGCAGCACGGCGACGATTCCGACGAGCGGAATGAGCCACACCCACCAGCCCCGGCGTGACGACTCCTGCTCGGGGCTCGCCAGCGTCACGCCATGACTGTGCAGATACTGGCGCAGCGCAATGTTGTCGGTGACGAAGCCGAACTCCGATGTCTCGTCTTTGGAGACCGTCTTCATCGAGTTGGTGCCGATCACCTCGCCATCGGCGTTGACCGTCGGACCGCCCGACATCCCCTTGCCGATCGTCGCCGACACCTCCGTCTGGGCCACACCGCTGGGATTCTGCTGGCGCGATGAGACGGTGCCCGTCTTGAAGGAGGGCTGCGGCAGCGAGATGTCGTCGCTCACGCGCCGCACCTGGCCCGGGAAACCGACGCTGGTGATCGCTTCGCCCGGTTTCGGGACGACCGCGGAGATCGCGAGCGCGGTCAGTTCTCCCGGCGTGGAATTCATTTTCAAAATGGCATTGTCGCCATCTTTGAATGACTGCGCACTGACCACTTGGACGGTGGTCCAATCACGAATGACCTGGTTGGGACCCCCCGGCTGCTTGACCCGGACCGCCGCCGATGGTCGGTCCCCATCGCCACCGGCGCCGCGGACCGCCCAGCCCTGCGCAGTCGCCTGCCGGTAGATGTTGGTCGCCCACGCACTGTCTCGCGACCACCGTGCCCCACTGGTGAACGGGATCTGCGCCTGGCCCGTGATGGTCATCTGCAGGATGCCACGAGCCTGAATGTTCGCTTCACTATTCCCACCTCGCCTGGAAGTCCACCGGGGTCGACCGGATTGTCCGACTTGGTCAGATTAGCCCTTTTGAACCTTCGCGGCGCACTGCCGGGCCAAGCCGAAATCAGTCAACCGGACGACGTCCCCGGCTGTGGTGGCGCGGGGGGGCGATGCCCTTGTCCGGTATCAGCGACCGAACGGCTGACCGGGGTAACCCGGTTGCGGACCGGACGGCGGGAACGGACCGGACGGCGGGAACGGCGTCCCGGGTTGCGGGGCGCCGAATCCGGGCGTCGGGGGCCGGGGCGCAGCAGCGGGCGGCCCGAACTGACCCAGCCCCTGCGCTGGCGGCTGTGGCTGACCGAACGGCTGCGGCTGACCGAACGGCTGCGGGCCCGCACCCCCGGGTCCACCCGGTCCGCCGGGGTAATACGGCGGCGGTCCCGCCTTGGGCTTGCGGCGCAGACCCAGCAGCAGGCCCACGATCAGCAGCAGCGCAACGATGCCGATGAGCGGGCCGAGCCACACCCACTTGTTGAGGCCGGACGACTCCTGGTCCGCGCTCACCAGGGTGACCCCGTTGCTCTGCAGGTACATGCGTAGCGCAATGTTGTCGGTGACGAAGCCGAACTCCGATGTCTCGTCTTTGGAGACCGTCTTCATCGAGTTGGTGCCGATCACCTCACCGGCGGAATTGACCGTCGGACCGCCCGACATCCCCTTGCCGAGTGTCGCCGACACCTCGGTCTGGGCAACGCCGCTGGAATTCTGTTGGCGCGACGAGACGGTACCGGTCTTGAATGACGGCTGCGGCAACGTCACGTCGTCGCTGACGCGCCGCACCTGCGCCGGAAAGCCGACGCTCGTGATTGCCTCGCCGGTCTTGGGGGCCTCCTTCGCGATCGGCAGGGCGGTGAGCGGGCCGGGCGATGAATTGAGCTTCAGAACAGCGTTGTCACCGTCTTTGAACGGCTGCGAGGCAACCACCTGAAGGGTTGTCCAGTCGCGAATCGCCTGGTTGGGCCCAGAGGCCTGCTTCGCCTTGACTGAGACCGATGGCGCATCACCATCTCCCCCGCCGCCCCGAATGGCCCAGGACTCGTTGAGCGCGCGTTGATAGACCGCCACCGCCTTCGCCTTGTCCCAGTTCTGCTTCTTGGCCAGGTCGAGTACGACCTGCTCGCGCAGTTCGTTCTTGAGACTCTCGTCGGCCGTGTTGACGCAGTGACCAGCGGTAGCGATAAACCCGGTGGGGTCGACGATGTATCCGGTACATGCCGCGGCAACCTGAACGTCGTCCGACCACTGGGCGCCGTCGTTGAACGGAATCTGCACCTGCCCGGTGAATTCCACCAGCAGGAACACCAGCGCCTTGCCGACCCTGTCGTTCACGGACACGGGGTCGGCGACGGCCGGCCCCACACCGCTCACCAATGCGAGTGATGCGGCGAGTGCCACCGCGGCCGCCTTGATCGTCCTGTTCACCATTACTCCAATTCCGAGTGGGCCAGAGCCCTCAGCAACCGGCCGAGAGTAACACGCAGAAGCCCAGGCTAACCGGCTGCGGGCGCGAACAAGATCCGCCGCTCCCGGGGGTCGGCTTCCGCCAGCAGCACGCCCAGCGCCTGCCCTGCGCGCAGGTCGCCGCGGCAGGGGGCCAGCACCGGCGGGTCGGCGACAAAGACCTCGGCCGGCCGGTGCGCCCGCTGCGGCCGGGTGACGACGGCGTCGAAGCGCTCCCCGACGGCATTCGCCAGTACCACCGCCTCGGCAAGGTCGATCGACTCCCGGTCGGCGCGGCTCGCCAGTCTTGACGACTCGCGGATCCCTTTGGGCAGTTCAGGCAGGGCGTCGAGGACCCACTGCGGTACCGGATCACCGGCCGCCACCGCCACGCACACCTCCGTCGCGAAGCGGTCGGGCAGCCGGCGCAGCGGCGCGGTGACATGTGCGTAGACCGAGGCCAGGCCGGAGTGCTCGGTGACCGGTTCGGCCCCATCAAGTATCGGCGCCGGTAGTGCGAGATAGTCCGAACCGCTGAGCAGGCTCGTCGTCGCCGACATCAGCGCGAGTGTTCGCGGACTGTCGGCGGGTTGTCGGGCGAGGAACTGACCGACCGTGAGTCCGTCACCCCATTCGACGCCGAGGGTGTGGGCAAGCCCGCGCAGTGTCTTGATCGCCGCGTCCGGTGGTGCTGGCACGGTGCGTAACAGACCGACGTCCGCGTCGCGCATGATCTTTCCGGCCACCATTCCGGTCAGCAGCGACAGCTCGGCGTTCCACTCCTCGCTGTCATACCGGACGGCCAGGCCGATAGTCCACCGCCCGTCGGTACGGGTCACCTCCTGCGCCGGCAGATCGAGGGTGATCCGTCCCTGCTCGAGCGCCACCCGTCGGCGCAATTGGCCGAATGCCGGGAGCGCCGAAATCGACGGATGCAGGGTGCCGCGGGCGGCATCGGCTGACACCCCCGCATAGTCGAGCTTGGCGACGACGTGCACGAGCGCCCGGCCCACGGCCACACCGCCGCCGGCCAGGTCTCCGACCCTGCCGTCGGCCGCGACACGCAGGGTCCAGACCACGGCGGGCCGGTCGACGCCGGGAAGCAGTGACCCACTGCCTTCCGACAACGCCCGGGGATGCAGTGGCACAGCGCCGTCGGGGAAGTAAAAGGTGGTGCCGCGCCGCCTCGCCTCAATGTCGAGCGCCCCGCCGGGCACGACCAGCGCGGCCACGTCCGCGATCGCGTAGTGGACGAGGAATCCGCCGTCGGCGTCGGCCTGCAGATGGACGGCCTGGTCGAGGTCCCGCGCCGCCAACGGGTCGATCGTGACAAACGGGAGGTGGCGGAGGTCGTCGCGCTGCGCCGCGAAGGAATCTGGCTCTTCGGACTTCAGAGTGCGTTGACCCGTTCGGCGAGCTGACCGGAGTGCAGGAGTGA